>Ga0326597_10013966_pt1 | contig 10532 bp, 8 predicted proteins | sample RVTome_12_FD_203789 | JGI IMG/M metagenome (GOLD analysis project Ga0326597, IMG submission 203789) | Soil microbial communities from uranium-contaminated site in the Upper Colorado River Basin, Wyoming, United States - RVT100D185 | ecosystem: Environmental > Terrestrial > Soil > Contaminated >... | reverse complement strand
CACGGCCACGAAGATCTGGACTATGAGATCAAGGTGCCGCTCGCCCGTCTGGAACTCGCCAGGAAGAAGAAACGCAACAACCAGTACACGCTCGGTTTCATCGCGGGAATCTCACTTCTCGTCGGCGGCATCGGAATCATGAACATAATGCTCGCCAGCGTTACCGAACGCACCCGCGAAATCGGAATCCGCCGTGCACTTGGCGCACGAAAACGGCACATAACCGGGCAGTTTCTTGTGGAGACCGTTGTCCTCTCCACAGGGGGCGGACTATTCGGCGTCGTACTCGGGATAGCAGGTGCGCACATTGTGAATACAGTGGCCGAGTGGGAAACGATCGTCAGCGCCTGGTCCGTCTTGGTCAGCTTCACCCTGTCAGTGCTGATCGGGATCTTCTTTGGAATGTACCCGGCCGTGTCCGCAGCTCGGCTCGATCCCATAGAGGCATTACGGTATGAATAGTAGCACAAATGCCACGCAACCACACTTATTTTCCGTGTCACTTTAATAAGTGTTCCAGAAGCGGTACGCACGACTGATAAGAATCTCACTTGTCAGGGACACTTGGGTGTGCTATACTTAAGGTGCAGTTGGTTTCCCCGCCAATTTTTTTCTCCCCCCAGTGAGCGGTGCGCATCGTGGTAGCGCCTACCCGGTGTGCGGCAACAATCGGCGCTGTTTCTTGTGGCGCGTTTTGTGCCCTTGAAGCTGTGCGGACGTACTAAGGTACGGGGCGGATTATGGGGCGTAGCGCCCCCGCCCGTTCTGTTGGTATGACGGGAGGGAACAGAATCATGGCTGCGAATACACTGGAAATCTCGCCGGGCGTGCAGTCGTTTAGCGCGTTGCCGACGGCCAGGCCGCCGAGCGAGAGCCTGATCGCATCGCTTGCACCCGAGGACCAAGTCCTTCTTACCCGCCTGCTTTCCGAGCCAGTCGACTACATGGACCATCCGGACTTTGACACTCCGGGGGTCGAAGGTGAGTTGTTCGGCGGTGCGGCGAAGTTGCGTCGAAGAACGGCGACGCGGTTCATGAGCGTGCCCGATGACGTGACCGATGCGGTAATGACTGGTGAACGCGTGCCCGCACTGTCCGCAATTCAAGAGCGTCATCTTTTCAAGCGTTTTAATTACGCGCGGCGGCGTACGGCGTATATTCTCGCGGAATACGCTGGGAGGCCATTGGCTGCCACCGCCACGCGGCACCTGCTGGCGTGGGGACACCGCGTGCTTACGTCCCGGAGCGTGATCGTGCGGATCAACATGCCGCTTGTGCTGGCTATGGCCAAGCGGACCAGGCTCGTCGGCGTTGACTTCAGCGAGATGATCAGCGAGGGTAACATGGCGCTTCTGCGTAGCGTCGAGAAGTTCGACTGCGCGCGCGGCTTCAAGTTCAGCACTTATTCTTGCCGGGCCATATTGAAGAGCTTCTCGCGCGTGGCTATGCGTGCCAGCCGCTATCGGGGCCGGTTTCCGGCCGAGTTCGACCCCGCCATGGAGCGCAGTGACCATCTCGACAAAAAGCGCGTCGAGGTTGAGCAGGATTGCGTCGACGAGCTCAAGGAAATTCTCGTAAGCAACATCGCCTGCCTCAGCGAAGTGGAACGGACCGTGATTACCGAGCGATTCGCGATAGGCAAGCTGCCCATAGGCGGTGATGCCGATCCCAAAACGCTCGAACAGGTCGGCAACATCATCGGCGTAACCAAAGAGCGCGTGCGGCAGATTCAAAACAACGCCCTCCGAAAAATCCGCCACGCGCTCGAGGACAGCTACCTGGCTGCGTAGCCGGGGGGATTAGAAGCAACGTATTAACCATGACGACGCAGCGCGCGGGCCGCGTGAGCGAGAATGCAACGCTCCTCACGCGGCCCGGTTTATTTGGACCTTGCGCAAATTCCCGTGCGACGTCGAAACCCGCCGCAAAATCCCTGGAAGAGCGTGTCAGAAATCGGGGCCGGGCGTCGTATGCACAGGTAGATATGGCGCTTACGGTGTTCACCGGGAAGCGCGGGTGATTTCCAAAAAGCTCTAGCAGAGGAGTGAATACGATGTCAGAACAGAACCACACGAAGAAGGAAGAGAGTCGGCAGGACGGCGAACTGAGAGACGAACAACTGGAGTCGGCGGCGGGCGGTGCCCCGGCGTCGAAGTGGGTCGGCGAGGCGGAAAAGTCCCAGCCGGTCAACATCCCGTAGGTCGGTTCGCAGAACATTGGATTTACGGCGGCGGTCGGCCCCCACGGGCCGGTCGCTCCGCGCGTATCCGCCAGCCGGATTTGGTGCTCCGACGCAGGTGAATTCATGGATACCGATGGCGCTTTGAGGCCATTGAGGGTGCGGTCCCCAAGAGCACGGAGTGCAGCCGAAAAGATCGTTCTGTTTATGGACAACCTGTGCACACGCTCACCAGCCTCGCTGTCCTAAGCCTTTGAACCGCCCGAAGCACGACGGCGCGCCGAGGGCTGGATTCCGGCCTGCGCCGCAGTGACGCGGGAGTGCCTGTTGTCCATCCATTCAGGTGGGACGGACCACTAGCCGTCACTGTCGAAGCGCAGGTGCCTCACGTGGGCGGGTGGCAAGTTCGCGACGACTATCCGTCGGTCGATTTGGTGCTTTGCGATTTGTTCGGAAAGGTAGGCCGACACCAGGCGCCGCCGGCGGCGTCCGCGCCCCACCGCCAGCATAGTCGAAACGTTGCGGAGGGCGACGTATTCGAAATAGCTGAACGTTCCGCCTGGTCTCAGGCAGCGGCGTATAACCTTGAACACATCGTGCACGTCGCGCAGCGGAAAGGCCGTAAAGGGAAGGCCGGAGATGACGAAATCGTAGGACTCATCATCCGTGAGCGACTGGACGGATACGTTGAGAAGGCGAACGCGCCCCCGCGCGACCGCCGTAGCCAAGTCCGATCGCGTAAGAACGTCGCGGGCTAGAATCTCCGCGAACTCGGCACTTACTTCACAAATATCGAGCTTATCATTCTCTTTGATAATGGTTCCGAGGTGGCCCGTTACGGCGCCGGTTCCCGCGCCGACCTCCAGTATCCGCACTGGTCGGGTGCATCGCTGAAGCGGGGCGCAAAGCGCGGCGGCCAAGGCGCGCGAACTAGGCCCGACCGCCCCAACGGTCGTGGGATCGATCAAATATCGCCGGAAGAAACGCCAACGATGGGCAACCACCGTCGAAATCCTCCCGTTGGCCATACAAAAACCGTCCAAACGACGCCGTCGTCAAGGACGGCGCCTGTATTCAGATGCGTGCGGCCGGGCGTCACCCCGGCACCCGCCATGCCCGCGCAATATGATAGTCTACTTCGCATCGTAGGACAGGCTCTGAAACACCGCCAGAATCGTTTCCGACAAGAAGTGACAATTTGGTTTTTATCCGGACGCGCCGAGAATTTCTCTTGAACCGAGACCCTGCGACCGAGTAATATAAGGTTGTGGGATCGCAAGGGCCGCCTATGGTGCGAAATTGGGCGACACTACGCGGCCGCAAGCGGTTCGCCGAGCATCGGGCGGGCGCTGCAGCGCAACCCGTTGCGCGATGTGCCCGCGGGTGACGACCCGCGGGGGGCATTTCGGCCGGACGTGGGAATCCGCGTTCGCGGCCGCGTTGGCCCGTTTACGAAAGGAGGTGGTCCGTTGGTATGTAACATAGGTGAGCTGCTCTAAGCAGCAGACGCTGCTGCCTAGGGCAGCGAACTGACAATCTTATGGCCCGTTCGGGTTCTGCCCGGGCGGGCTGGTTTTTGCGCGATGATTCAATTCTTACGGCCGCGAGGGAGCGGGAAGCATCTCGTCAAACCGGCACGTCGGCTCGCGGCGTGTCGTCCGGAGGGACAAAGCCTGCCCTTTGTCGGCGCTATTCGATCGCTTAGAATCGGCGTGGTGCCGGTGATGGTCCCGGCGGGGAGTTTGAGACACGCTTGAGCCGCATTGCCGCGAGTCGTTTTGCTTTCCGGGCATCGCGAGGTTAGAAACTACGGTTCGTACGATTTGAATCTACGGCGGCGTACCCAAGTGGACTAAGGGGACGGATTGCAAATCCGTTATACATGGGTTCGAATCCCATCGCCGCCTTTTGCGCACACCTACTTTGCCGTCAGGCCGAAGAATGGCTTCGAGGCGTTGTTTCGTTTTGACAAGCGGACAGCCTGGCCGGGCGTTGTACGAACTCGCAAGCAGTAAACACGTAGCGCGGCCCGTATCAGAATCGCTGTTCGGGAGGGCGAAGAGATACCGGTGGCCCGAGAATCTCGTTCATTATTATGGCTTTGCGGAGGTCTTTCCGTGAAGGCCGGCGGATGTCGTCAAACTCACCTGATGCCGGCGCGGAATCCGCCGTTGCGGGTGCATGTGTCAGCTTCCCCAGTTTTGCGGCCCGCTCCACGAATTTCCGGTCTTCATCGACCTCGAACGAGCTTTTTAGATGACGTTTTTCCACCCGTTCCTGTCGCGCCTCTGGCGGTGGCACGACGCGTCTTTGCGCCTTCGTGCTTGAGCGCGGCCGCATAGGCGCAGGCGCCGGTGCTCTCTTTGGGCGTTGGGGCACGCGCGGCCGTGCGGGCGCGTCGTCGTAACGGGTTACCGGGGTCGGTGGCGGCATTTCCTCTGCAATAATCTCCCGCAACGGCGGAAGCGGTGGCGCCACAGGACGTTGCGGCCCCTCGTGCCTTTCTTCGCGCGGGGGCAAGGGCCGCGCGACCGGCCGCGCGGGCGGTGGGAGTCCCCTGCGCATCGGGCGGCCGGACTTCTCCATTGCGGCCTTGCGCTTGTTTTCCGCGGCCTCCGGATTGAGCTTGGAAATGAACCACTTCCCCACGCTGGCAATCGTGGAACCACCGACGACCAGGAGAATGATGAGGATTTCAATCCAGTCGCTGAATCCGCCGTCAGTTTGAAGCAGTAGTTGCATGTCTGAAATCGCGCGGGGCCACGGAGTGCCCGGTGTTAAGCTCTACCAGTGTTCGTGCAGGCTGATCCTTGACATTCGCTTTCGCTCGCGTCAAGGAGCGGAGCCTGCGGCTCAGTATTCGTTGGTTCGCGCAGGCTGAAGCCTGCGGCTCAGGTAATCTTCCGCCTCTACGAACCCTTGCGCTCGCTCTGGCTGTCGGAGCCGCCGAGCGAGTCACGCATCGAAGTATCCGCCTGAATGTTCCGCATACGGTAATAGTCCATAATCCCGAGGTTGCCCTGGCGGAACGCCTCCGCCATCGCCTTCGGCACCTCGGCCTCCGCGAGCGTGACGAGGGCGCGGTTTTCCTCGATCTTGGCCCGGTTTTCGGCAGCCAACGCAATGGCCATCGCCCTCCGCTTTTCGGCCTCGGCCTGGAACCGGCGCTTGTCGGCCTCGGCCTGATCGGCCTGAAGCTTGGCGCCGATGTTGTCGCCGACGTCGACGTCGGCAATGTCGATCGAGAGGATTTCGAAGGCCGTCCCCGAATCCAGACCCTTGGTCAGGACGGACTTGCTAATGCGGTCCGGGTTTTCGAGCACCTGCTTGTGGGATTCTGCCGAGCCGATCGCGCTGACTATACCCTCGCCGACGCGGGCCACGACCGTCTCCTCGGTGGCGCCGCCGATCAATTGGCGAATGTTGGTGCGCACGGTGACGCGCGCCTTGGCCTTGAGTTGAATGCCGTCTTTGGCCACCGCGTCGATGGTGGACTTGCCTTTGTCGGGATTGGGTACGTCGATGACCTTGGGGTTCACGCTGGTGTTCACCGCATCCACGATATCACGGCCGGCCAGGTCGATGGCGCACGCCTTCTTCCAGTCGAGATCCAGCACGGCCCGATTGGCGGAGATGATGGCCCGTCCCACGTTGGGCACGCGCCCGCCAGCCAGGTAATGGCTTTCGAGGTCATCCACGGTTATGTCGTGTATGCCCGCCTTTACGAGCTGAATTTTGACGATCACTATGGTGTGCGCGTCTACCTTGCGCAAACGCATGCCGATCAAGTCGGTCAGGCCCACGCTGGCGTTGCTCATGAACGCCTGGAGCCAGAGGCGGAAGAACTGCGCGACGACCAGCAGAATCACAAGAATGACCAGCCCCACGACGACGGCCAGAATCAGTCCCCAACTCAAGCCGCCAGCCTGGGCCAAATGCGTGATTGTATTGACAGACATATTCAATGACCTTTCGCTACTACTGCCCTAATCCAATTGAATCTGCGGGGCGCGGGTGGGCCACTCCCTTACCCTTGACATCGCCGCCCGTTGACATCTCCGCGCAACGTCCGGGCTGATCGACGTAAACCCTTGACTTCGCGCAGCGACGTCAAAGGCGAAAAAGCAGGTGGTCGCATGCCCGTCGGCAGACGGGCGGCTCGGAAAAAGCCGAGCGCCGACCCGCGGAAACAACTGAATCATGGCACTACTCCGATTGCGCAACGTTGCGGCCCGCGAACTTCGTCAGTAAACGGGCACGTGTCCCAGGTTACGCCTTTTTTTCGATCACGGCTAGATTGCCGCCCTTGATGCCAACGGCCTCCACGTCGACGTCGGCGGCGACCAAGCCGAATTCCGCTATGCACGAGACGCGATGGCCGTCGAAGTCGCAGATGCCCACAGGTCTCAGCGGCGAAACGGTGCGGCCGGTCTTGCCGACGTACCGAGACATCTCCGCCACGGGCACGCTCGAATCCTCCACGGCCCACTTGGGGTTTGGCGGCGATATCCGCCGGCCGATCGGCGTCTGGTGCCAGTATTTTATGGCGAAATACGCGAAAGCGGGAACGAAGACCATGCACGCGAAGACGGCGATGATTCCGGCGTCCCGGCCCGCGTAACTGAACGTTTTCGAGACGGCGGCGATCAGAAACCCCAGCCCGGCAATCGAGAGGATTCCGTGTGACGGAATGAATATTTCGGCAACGAGGATCAGCACGCCGAACGCGTAGAGCAGAATAAGGACGCCAAGTTCTGACATTCTCGGATCCTCGTGCGGGAAACCTACACTACTTAACCGCGCGGACGACGACGCGGTTTCCGCGACGCTCGACGACTTCAATTCGAGTTGCGGCATCAAGGTATTCACCCTGGGAAACGCAGTCGACCAGCATGGCCCCGAAACGCGCCTTGCCCGCCGGGCGGAGTGGCCCTTCGGCAACCCCGATGTCCCCGACCCGCGCCGCGCCGCGATACGGGTCGCCGGCGAGAACTTGAGACGGCGTGGGATTCTCCGGGACGAGGCGCCTGAACACGGGCATGCGCGGAAGATACCTGCTCAGCATCATCATGCCGACCAACGATGCGGCCATGGAACACACGAGCGTGATGACCGCGGTCTGGAGGCCTGCCCACGTCGATGCCAGCGAGGGGATGTAGAGCGGAAACCAGCGGCCGGGCTCGTCCGGAACAAACGTCGCCAGGATTCCTATGGTCGCGAGCACTATCCCGCCTATCCCGGCAACGCCGAACCCGGGGATCACGAAGATCTCCAAGGCTATAAGCAGCACGCCCACGACGATAAAGACAATCTCCCAAACGTTGGCCAGACCGGTGAGGTAGGGTGCCCCGACGAAGATCCCCAGGGCGATAAGCGCCGTCAGGCCGGCCACGCCCACGCCGGGCGTGTGAAACTCCACGTAGGCCCCGAGCAGGATCACCAGCATGAGAAACCCGCGGACGTACATGGATGTCATCCAGTCCGCCAGGGTCTCGGACCACGTCGGAGTCAGGCGGAAAACGTCAGTCAGGTTGTAGCGCGCCTGGAGATCGGCTTCACCGGAAACGATTCCCTTGCTGAAGCCGAAGGCCTGGGCCTGGCCCGGGGACATCTCCAAGAGTTCGTCGTCGCGAACGATGGGTTGAACGGCCTCGACGTCCCGTTCCAACAGCGGGTCAAAGTAGGTCTCCACGAGCTTCCATTCCGTCTCGCGGCCCTCGGTCTCGCCGGCGGGCGCGCTCGGCTTAGGTGCCGTTTCTTCGCTCGGCTTTTCGTCCGCATCGTCGCCGGATGAATCTCCTTCGCGTTCGCCGAGCAACCGTGTCTTTTCCTCCCGAAAGACGAAGCGGCGCTCACCGGTCCGCGTGTTCTCGAGCCACCAGACCTCGCGCTCCGGCACGACGAACGCCTCCGACAGCACGACGCTATAGTCGTTGAGCCGTGCGGACGTTCTGAATTCCGTAAGTACCGGCGTGTAGGCCTTGGGCTGCAAGTCTTCGGGGACGGCGCCCATTCCGTCCGGCCCGCCCATGATGACCTGCGCGTCGCCGATGCGCGAGGAGCGCGCCATTACGATCTCGTCACAGGCGACGGCGATTATGGCCCCGCCGGAATGGGCATTGGGATTGACCCACGCCACCGTCCTGATGTCGGGAAGGTTCTTTATCAGGTCGGCGATCTCGATCGAACTTGTCACCAGGCCGCCGGGCGTGTCCAAATCGAAAATGATGGTCGTAGCGCCGCGCTCCTTCGCCTCTTTCATACGTCTTTCGACGCTGTAGACCATGACGGGGGCGATGGGGCCCTCTATCGGAACGATCGCGCCCGATCCTTCGATGCTCTGAGTCGCAACCTCAGACGGGGTGGCCGCCGGGGCTGCGTACGCCGACAGCAGCAAGACGGCCGGGAGGAAGACAAGTGAGCACTTACGCTTCAGCGGAGGATATGATCGAACATATCGGAGTGTCATTGTAGAAACCTCTTGACCGAGGCATATTGTCCCTGACGTACCGCATTATTGTACGAGCGTATGGGGGTGACGGCAAGCCAAGCCGGCCGGGCAAGCGAAGCCGGCCGCGTTTCATGCTGGGGCGGCCGCTTTCCCGGCGGGACGATTCACACGGACACGCATTGACTTCCGCGAACGGCCGGGCGACTGTTGCGCCACCAGTCGATGGTCCGCCGCAGACCTTCCTCCAGCCCGATCGTTGGTTGCCATTGGAGGCGGGAAACGGCACGCGAGGCATCCAGACAGCGACGGGGCTGCCCGTCGGGCTTTGTCGTGTCCCAGACGATCTTCCCGCTGAACCCGCACAACCTTGCGACTGTCTCCGCAAGCCTCGCGATGGTTATCTCCTTACCCGTGCCGAGGTTGATCGGCTCAGCGTCGTTGAGGACCGACGCGGCCCGCACGATCGCGGCGGCGGCGTCATCGACATAGAGAAACTCGCGGCTGGCCCGCCCGCTTCCCCAGCATTTCACCTCCGTTCGGCCGGCGTCGGCCGCGCCACAGAACTGCCTAATCAGACCCGGAATCACGTGCGAGGTTGCGGCGTCGAAGTTGTCGTAGGGGCCGTAAAGATTTACGGGAATCAAGTAGACGCCGTTGAAACCGTACTCAGCCCGGTATGCATCGAGCATGACGCTCAGGGCGCGTTTCGCGATTCCGTATGGAGCGTTGGTTTCCTCGGGATAGCCGCTCCAAAGGGCGTTTTCGCTAAATGGCACGTCGCAGAACTTGGGATAGGCGCAGACTGATCCGACCTGTACGAACTTCTCGAGGCCGCGGCTGCGGGCCTCCTCGATGAGATGGAGACCCATTATCATGTTCGCGTAGAAGAACCTGCCGGGGTGCTTTTGATTAAGGCCAATCCCGCCGACCTCCGCGGCGAGGTGGATCACGATATCGGGACGGGCATGATCGTACATGCGCGCGACGTTCTCTGCATGTGTAAGGTCGAACTCCTTTGACCGCGGCACGAAGAGGTCGCTCACTCCCGCCTCGCGCAGCTTCGGGCAAAGCGCATGGCCCAGAAACCCGGCCCCGCCGGTCACGCAGACCCGTTTTCCTGAAAGCTGCGTCGTCAACGTAGCTTAGTCCGGTTACGACCCATGCAAATCGAGCGCACAAAACCGCTCCTACGGGAATATATCGGTCCCCACGGTGGCGCTCGCCAGCTAATCGGCCGGACGGCCCGGGCCTGCGGTCCAGGCAATGCGCTTATCTTCCGTTCGAGGCGACGACTTGCCCCTTCTTTATCACCGTCCTGACGCAGTTTCGGCCGGGCTCGTACATCCAGCGCTCGAAGTCAGGAACATCGAGTATAACCAGATCCGCCTGCATTCCGACCTCGATCGCGCCAACCCGGCGATGGCGGTCGATGGCGGCCGCGGCGTTGGCGGTAACCGCTGCCAGTACCTCGCTCGGTGTCATCCGCGCCTGAACCGCCGCGATGCTCATCACCAGCGGAAGCGACTCGATCATCGACGATCCGGGGTTGTAATCGGTGGCGACCGCCACGGGCAGGTCGGCTTCCAGGATTCGCCTTGCGGGGGCCTGCGCCACTCCAAGATAAAAAGAGCATCCCGGCAGGAGCACGCCGATCGTGCCGGCCGACTTGAGTGCGGCCAGCCCCGCTTCGTCGATGGTCTCCAGGTGGTCCGCGGAGATCGCGCCCACCTCGCCCGCGAGTTTGCTAGCCCCCATCTGCGTGATCTGATCCGCGTGCAGCTTGGGCCGCAGGCCGAATCGCGCGGCGGCCGTCAGCACGCGGCGGGACTGGGGAACGTCAAACGCGGTTCGCTCGCAGAAGACGTCGCAGAACTCGGCGAGGCTCTCATCACGGATGCGGCC
>Ga0326597_10013965_pt1 | contig 10533 bp, 13 predicted proteins | sample RVTome_12_FD_203789 | JGI IMG/M metagenome (GOLD analysis project Ga0326597, IMG submission 203789) | Soil microbial communities from uranium-contaminated site in the Upper Colorado River Basin, Wyoming, United States - RVT100D185 | ecosystem: Environmental > Terrestrial > Soil > Contaminated >... | reverse complement strand
ACGAGGTCTTTGGTAAAGAAACCCGGTGAGGGTATACCGCGTTCGCTATACACCCGAGGCGACCGGGCGGATACGGAAACTTCATCCCGACATCAAGAAACAGATCCGGGCCGCGGCCTACCGTTTGGCCCAGTCGCCCCTCGAAGGGTACGCTCTGCAGGCGGAACTATCTGGGTTGCGATCCTACCGTGTCGGAAGGTATCGCGTCATCTATCGCATCAATGATGCCGAGCGCGCGATCGAAGTCTTGCTAGCCGGTCCCCGTCGCGACATCTACGAAGAGCTCCGAAAGAGTCTGCTGCGGGATCGTTCTCGTGGCGGCGGTTGAGGGCAATCGCTAGTCGGCACTTCGCGGTTGAGGGCAATCGCTAGTCGGCACTTCTAAGGATACGCTGATTCTCGGTTCACACCTAGCTGCGCCGCCTGGCTCACCTGCGCCGGAAGGACTCCGCTCTCGATGAGGAAGACGTCGGAATCGAAACGGGCCCCTTCATGGCGCGCTCGCACCTGGGTCACGAGGCGGTAGATCGAGACCGTCTCACCGCTCGGAAGCTCTCGCTCCAAAGCAACGACGTCATCGAGCTGGAGGATGCGCCCCTCGGCCACCGCCACCCAGAACTCGAGCGGCGTGGAGTCCTCGGTCCCGATGACTCGTCCTACGATCTCGGATAGGCTCACGTTTCCGCGCGAGTGCGGAAGAGGCCTGATGCCCCGTCAAGACACGGCTTCCGTTTCGTAACACTCGAGCGCCCGGTACGGACCCGCGCTTTGTCAGAGCGGCGGGCCGCTCGTGAGCCGTTCCACCGCCGGCGCCGCTCGCTCGGCCAGGCAAGAAGAGGCAACGCGGGTTCAGGAACAAAGCGAAGGCGACGCCGGGCAGTCTCGCCATTCAGCCGTCACACCCGTCTTCCTGGCTTGTCTGATTCACTCTGGCGAGAGTCGGGCCGGAATCTGGTCCTAGCGACAGGCCGGGCATCCTCAGAGGTGGCCTTGCTCTCCCATCACCCATGACCAACCGGTCCGCCTTCAGCCGCTCCCTGGACGTGCTGTGATTCGAGGCCGAAGCCGCGCCGGCCGGAGCTCGCCGCATGTTTCCTCGTAGTCTTCGCCAAAGGTCGCCGAATTCGGGAGAAACATCGTTATGGTGGACTAAGTCAATGGCTTATAATGGGTTGGTGCGATGCCCTTCGAATGGGACCCTGCAAGAGACAAAGCGGACCGCGAACGACACGGTATTTCCTTCGAAGAAGTTACAGAGCTTTTCACCAGCGACCCCGACTTTCTGGAAATCTTCGATGAAGGCCATTCAGACGAGGAGGACCGTTTCATTGCAATCGGCGCGATCCGCTCTGGCGTGGTCGTTGTGGTTTACACCGAGCGTCTGGATGACGTTGTTCGCATCATAAGTGCGCGCAACGCAACGAAGAAGGAAATTCAGCTCTTTCATCAGTACCTTGGGGGCCAACGTGAATGACGACATTCCCGAGTTGACCCATGACGATTTCGCGCGTGCCATTCCCCGGAAGCAGCGCGAGCGCATCATCCGCGGTGAGATTTTGGGTGGGGAAGACATCGTCGTCGTCCTCCGACGATTCGTCGGCCTGTCGCAGCAGGAGTTCGCCGATGCTTTGGGTATCAGCGTCCACACGCTGCGAAACTGGGAACAGGGCCACCGAAATCCCGAGGGACCTGCCTTGGCGCTGCTGCGCATCGCAGCCCGACATCCGCGCGTGCTGCGCGAGAATCTGGCGGCTTCAGCTTAAGGCCGACGCAAGAACAAGTCTACATTTTCCGAACGGGCTTGACGGTGTAGTTCCAGGCGGGCAGGGTGTGGTGCCGTCGGAGGTTGAGTCGGTAGATCTCCACCGCAGCGGGCTTCTGCCCGGTGGGGTAGTGGCCCTTGAGGAGCGTGGCCGTGACGGAGAGCCTGGGGTAGCGGCCTGGGCCCACTTGGCGCCCGCATTCTTGAACTGCCCGAACATCTCTCGCTTCTTCGTGTCCACGCTGATGATGGGCAGCCCGAGGCGCTCGAATCGCTTCCGGGCCGACCGGATGCACCGGAACTGGCGGTCGCGATCGACTCCGGAGCCGCTGGAGAGCGTCTTCTTGTTGACGTGAAGTGCGAAGTCGAGCTTCTTGAGGAGCCTGCCAACGGTGTTGCTGCAGACCCGGATGCCCCCCGGCGCAGCTGGCGACGGATCTTGTCCGTGGTCTTGTGGACGACACCGCCCTCGGCGGGCCGTGACTTTCGCCAGAACGCGGATGTTCGTAAGTCGCATTAAGGGCTCGACGCCTCGAGCCGCCTGGGCTTGTCGTGGTTTCCCGATGACGACGACCCGTTCGGAGGCTTGAGCGAGATCGAGGAGGGCTCGATAGATTATCTCCTCCGCCTCGGTACCGGGTGAGGCGGTATCGAAGAGGTCTCCCGCGACGAGAACGACCTCGACCTTGCGCTCGCGGACGATGCCCGCGATTTCGGAAAGAACGGCGCGATACTCCTCGGCGCGGGGTTCTTCCCGGAGGCTCTTTCCGACGTGCCAGTCTCCGGTGTGAAGGACGCGCATGCCCAGATGTTACTTCACGTGCCCGCGATAAGACCGCGCCCCGGCGTCAGACTTCGCAGGAAATCCTCCACCGGGAGGCACAGGACGTCATCCACCCTCAAGCGATCCCGCCCGCGATAAAGAAGTAGAGGCTCGCACTCGGGGTAGTCCTGCCGGAACGCCTTCAGCCCTCGCAGATCCTCTCGCCTGACGTCCCGCGCGTTCTTGACTTCCATTGCCCAGAACCCGGCTTCTCCATAGAGCACGAAGTCCACTTCGACTCCCGATCGGGTACGCCAGTAGAACAGGTCGAACGTCTTCGAGGAGTATGCGCAGAAGCCCCTCAGGTGCTGAGCGACCAGGCCTTCGAGCGCGGCGCCCTCGATCTCCTGGGGCCGATCGAGAGGACCCTTGGGGCGCAACGATCGGAAGACTCCGGTGTCGAAGAAGTAGAACTTGGGATGGGCGGCCGTCGCCCTCCGGGCTCTCTTGGTGAAGACCGGTACCCGAAAGCACAGGAGGAGGTCTTCGAGAACCTCCAAGTAGCCCGCCACCGTCCGCCTCTCGACCTCGCACTCGCGCGCGACGTTCGCGAGATTCAGCGCTTGGCTATGGGAGAAGCTGATGGCTTCGAGGAAGCGCGAGAAATCTCCGATGTCTCTCACCCACCCTTCGACTCTCACTTCCTGATCGATATAGAGCGATGCGTAGGCGCTCAATACGTCCCGTGGGTCGGAAGCATCGACGACCAGGGGTATGAGGCCCCGCTCGAGCGCCGGGTCGAGAACGAAAGAGGGGTACTCGGCAGCCATGAATGGATGGAGGGTTCGAACCACGGCACGCCCGGCCAACAGATCGACTCCGCCTCTTCTCAGCTTTCGCGCGCTGGAGCCAGTCAGCACGAAGCGCCGGGCCGGCCCGCTTTCCATCAGATCGTGCACGACGTTCAGGAGCTCCGGAGCTCGCTGGACCTCATCGAGAACCACGACCTCGCCGGGAAAGCCGAGAACCAGCTCGGCCAGTCTCTCCGGCCTGGCGCTCAGCGTTCGGAAGTCGACGGGTTTCAAAAGGTCGACCACGAGAGCATCTGGGAACGTCTGCCGCAACCATGTGGTTTTTCCTGTGCCTCTGGGGCCGAAGAGAAAGAAGCTGTGATCCGGGGGACGCAGAAAACGCGTTAGCTTCTCCATTTTGGGTCTCTAAATGGAATTTATAATTCCGAATTGTCTATTCTGTCAACTCCTCGAACGGGGTCGTATGGACCGTCGTTGCTTTACACCATCGTCTGGACCGATTCGTGCGCAGGACGGGACATCGACAACCTTTCCACTCCGGAGACGAGGCGCTCGACCTCTACTTTCACAGGTACGCCGGACAGAACCAGTTTCGCCATCACGTCGGTGTGACGCACGCCCCGCAGAGAAAGATCAAGCGCTCCATAAGGAAATGTTCGCTGATACCTCCCCATCTCGTTGATTTGGCTCGATATCGGCCATATGTGGGCAAAACCCTACGCCCCCTCGTTGGTGATCCCACCCGACTGCCATCACCGCTTCTAGGTTCGTGACTCGGTAATGTAACTGGCACTCCAACAAGTCTCGCGTCGATCAAGGAGGAGGAGGGGAGCCATGCATCGGATCAGGACAGCCTTGTGGGTCTCGGTGACGGCGTGGTCGGCTGTGGTTCTTGTGTGTGCTGGACTCGAGAAGACCGCCTTGGCTCAGCAACGGGCGCGAGTACGGGTTCTAATTGGCTTCGCGAGCCTGCCGGGTCCGGCGGAAGAGGCCATCGTACGGGCAGCCGGCGGCCGTATCCGATACACCTATCATCTCGTTCCCGCGATTGCGGCGAGCGTTCCCCGGACTGCCCTCGGCGGACTGCTGCAGAATCCGCGCGTCACGGTCATTGAAACCGATGGTGTCGTGTATGCGACAGATACCGAGCTGGACAATACCTGGGGGGTGAAGCGCATCGGCGCCGGATTCGTTCATGACTCGGGAAACCGAGGGGAGGGCGCCCGCGTGGCGATCGTCGACACCGGAATCGACTACACCCATCCCGAGCTCAGCTCGAACTACGTCGGGGGGTACGACTTCGTGAACGCCGACAACGACCCCATGGACGACCACAACCACGGAACCCACGTCGCGGGGACGGTAGCGGCCAAAGATAACGGCGTGGGTGTCGTCGGTGTAGCCCCGAACGCGATGCTCTATGGCCTCAAGGTCTTGAGCGCAACCGGCGGTGGCTATTGGAGCGACATCATCGCCGCCATTCAGTGGGCCGCCGACAACGGGGTCCAAGTGACGAACAACAGCTACGGTAGCACCTCATTCCCCGGCACTACCGTACAGGCCGCCTTCGACAACTCCTACGCCGCGGGCGTGCTGCACGTCGCCTCGGCCGGCAACCGAGGAATCTGCCCGCCTTCGGGAGACACGGTGGGCTATCCCGCGAAGTTCGGCTCGGTCATGGCTGTTGCCGCCACGAGCTCGAGCGACGCACGGGCGTGCTTTTCGAGCACTGGGCCCACGGTCGAGATCTCGGCTCCGGGAGTCAGCATCAACTCGACCCGCCGCGGAGGCGGTTACGTGTTGATGAGCGGGACTTCGATGGCTTCGCCCCACGTTGCGGGAGTCGCCGCCCTCCTCATGGCGGGCCCGCTCACGAACGTCGAGGCCCGCCAGCGGATTGTCGCCACCGCCGATGACCTGGGCGCCGCCGGCTGGGACGAGCTGTACGGTTTCGGTATCGTCGATGCCGATGAGGCCGCGGGCTCCGGGCCCGTCAACAACGCGCCCCAAGTCACCATTTCCGCCCCGAACAACGGAGACACCTTCGACTCCGGAGTCGCCGTCGTTTTCCAGGGTTCCGCGAACGATCTCGAAGATGGCGCTCTCACCGCGAACCTCTCCTGGACATCGAACCTCGACGGCGCGATCGGCACCGGAGGGAGCTTCTCGAAGGTGCTCCGAGACGGCGTCCATACTGTCACCGCCTCGGCGACGGACTCCGGAGGACGCACCGGAGCGGACACGGTCACTGTCACCGTCTCGACGACCGCCAACACCGCGATGGTCAACTCCATCTCCTACTCCCGTCGCGGCGGAAAGAACGGAACGAGGAACCTCATCATCGACTCCGTGGTGAAGGACAACCTCGGAAAAGCTGTCTCGGGTGCTTCGGTCACTCTCTCGGTGACGAACGGCGCGAGCACCAGCACGATGAACGCCGTGACCGACACGACCGGTCGCGCCTCGATGACGTGGAGAAACGCCCCGGCCGGCTGCTACACGAGCGCTGTCACAAATCTGGTGGCCTTCGGCCTCACGTGGGATGGAGCGACACCGCCCAACAGTTTCTGCCAGTAGAAAGGCGAGGGCCTCTCCCTTCGAAAGTGGGAGGGGCCTTCGTGCTCCTTGCCGTGAGCACACAGGCGAGATAGGCTGTCTAGCTCTTCGGCCGATTCCAGAGATCGCAGTCGATCGTTGCTGCGAGGGCGTTGGTCTTCACATCCAATCTCGGTCAATTACCGCGTCCGCTTTACTGACGTAGCAGAATCCGGTTACACTAGGCGACATAGAGGTAAGGGAATCGACCGCGCGGCGCACCCGTCCCTTTACCCCGCCTCGGATGATACGAGGAGTACTCGAATGTCGATCGGCCGCAACGCTCCCTGTCCGTGCGGCAGTGGCTACAAGTACAAACACTGCTGTGGGGACAAGGAGCGCACCTTCCTGACGGCCCCCGGACTGCTCCTGGTGCTCATCGTCGGGGGCGTGGCGGTCGCGGCGATGATCGGGGCCCTCAAATCAGAGCCACCGGCCGGCCGAGTGTGGTCGCCCGAGCACAGGCATTACCACAACGTGGGCCAGGGCTCCCCGGCCAACCCGACCGGCTCCCCGATTCCACAACCACTCGGCCCGGCGCCTCCCGGCAAGGTGTGGTCTCCCCAGCATGGGCATTGGCACAATTTGAGCCAGGGCTCCTTGGCCAACCCGACCGGCTCCCCGATTCCGCAGCCCCTCGGCCCGGTGCCTCCCGGCAAGGTGTGGTCCCCAGAGCACGGACACTGGCATGACGCACGCTGATAGCTGCGACGAATCGGTGCCCTACTCGGCTCGAGCCCCAGGCGGCACCGGAAGGTTGAGTCGAGCGAGCTCGGCGTTGATCACGTTCGCGAACTCCGCGAACGGCTTGGCTCCGCTCAGGAAGCGGCCGTTGACGAAGAAGCCCGGCGTGCCGGTAACCCCCAGGTTTCTAGCCTCCGCCATGTCGGCGTCGATGAGCCTCTGGTTGTCCGCGCCGAGCTGATCCTTCTCGAACTGTTCCATGTTAAGTCCGAGCTCTTGGGCGTACTTCCGAAAGGCATCAGGCTTGAGGTTTCTTTGATCGGAAAACAGCTTGTCGTGGAACTCCCAGAACTTACCTTGCTTGGACGCCGCGACGGAAGCCTGGTGCGCCGCCGGCGCGTCCGGGTGAATGGCCAGCGGCATGTGCTTCCAGACGATGCGCACGTTGTCCCCGTAGACCTCCTGGATTTGCTGCAGGGTCGGACCGACCCTGGCGCAGAATGGTCACTGAAAGTCCGAGAACTCCGCGATGGTCACCGGGGCTGTGGCGGGCCCCTTGAGGGGCGCCCCGGCGGTCCTGATCTCATAGACACGGTTTGGATCGGGTCCACGCTGGAGCGGCTGCGCCGCGGCCGGAGCCCTATTGGCGACTTCAGTGATCCGGTTCTCGATCTGGGTAAGCCTACTGTCCAGGCTGGTCTGGATCCGATCGATCTCCCGGTAGTTCGAGAGGGAGATCATCAACACGGCAACCACCCCTGCCAGGGTCAAAGCACTGAGCGTGTCGCCGCCCCGTTTCGAGGGTGCGAATACGGGTTGCCTCTGGGGGTTTCCTGGGCCTTTCGACATACTCGATCCTTCTCCTTTAGGAACGGATGCTCGCCTGACTCTCGGCTTGCCAGCAGTCTCTGATCACGAGCCTGTCTTGTGGTAGAGGATCCGAGGTCAACTCTCGGGGAAGTAAAAACCCTTCTCTTCGGCCTTCTCTCGAACCGCCCGTCGCACCACGCTATCGAATGACCGGGACTCATCCAGTCCCTGGGCCTCGATCTGCTCCGCCACATACTGACGCCGCTTCTCGCTGAGCTCGGCGATCCGCAAGCGCAGCTCCCCACGCCGGTAAATCATGTCCTCGACGTAGGCCTCGCGCTCTTCGAGCGTCATCTGTTGGAGGAGCTCCGGAAGCTCACTCTCGTCGACCTTGGGAAGGGTCATCCTCCCGGTCTCGAGCGCATCGACCAGGTCCCACGCGCACGTGTACAACGGGCTGGCCTTCGCTTCCGCTCGGGCGGCAGCAGCGGCCAGATCGAGTGAGAGAGCGTTTTGATCCTGGGACGCTTGGTTTTGGTGCGCTTCCCTGCCCGCCTCCCCAAGCGGGATGTAGGTTTCGTTCATCTGTGAGCCCAGCTCGGCCAGCTCGCGGTCGAACGGGGTGGGCGCGATCACGCTGTCATCGCGACCTTCGATCACGGCGAAATGGCCATCGCCCAGCCGGGCGACCTCCTCCCAAGTAGAGGCGTCAATGTGCCCGGCTGCTCTGAAGTAGATCATGTTGATCGCGACTCCCCGGCCTATGGCCTCCCTGCTCAGGTCGAAAACATCTACCAGTGGGTCCTTGTCGGCGGCTTCATTCCCCCCGATGAACACGAGCTTCATGGCTTCGTTGGAATCCGCCCAGTCCAGCCTCTCGAGCGCCGTCTGCAAGACTCGGCCGACGTACTCGTCCGCTCCCGTGCTGGTAGTGAGCTCGAAGAGACGCTTCGAGACAAGGTCCAGATCCTCGGTGAGAGGCGTCTCGACCCGGACCCAACCCGCACTGCGCTCGTTGGCGGAGTTCCCATAACTCAGAAGCGCCACCCGCAGGCGCGGTGTCGGTTGTGCGGTCGCTAGGTCGTTCACGATCTCCCATAGATTCAGTCGCGCCGCGTCGAGCACGTCGTCCATGGAGTTGCTGGTATCCAGGCAGATCGCCACATCGATCGCAGCCCCGTCCGCCTCCGGAACAACCGAGCGTTCGGTCCCGAACGCAGGACTGCTGTGGAGCGCTCCGCTCAGCGCCAGGACTCCGAAAAGGATTTCGTATGCCCAAAGCTTTCGCATCATTTCCCCATACTACCCAGTTTGCGTCCGAAAAACTAGATCTACCACCCTTACGAAAAAAGCGGGGCGCCCGACGGCGCCCCGCTGAGTCTTCAGACGGTAACCTCTCGCTTGTCCTTAATCCAGGCTTTCCCCTACGGTTCACAACTCAAGGGATCGCCGTTGTCACATGGATTCGTAGCGCACGCTAACGAGCTGCTGATCGTGCAGAGGTTCCCCCTCGCGGTGAGGCAGACCCGTTGGCTGCTCGCCTGGCCTAGAGACTCACCAACGCAGGTCCCCGACACGGGGTCGAACTCCCCGACTAAGAAGAAGGGGAGCTCATCCCCGGCAAGTGGGCTTTCGCACAGTCCGACATTATGGCAGCCGGGAACCGGAACACACAGTTGTGGTGCAGGCGCACAGAATCCCGCGCAGGAAACGCCGGTCAGCGAACAGGTACCAGCGACGCAGACATTTGGGGCGCACCCCGGTGCGTCGACGCCGCACGGGGCTCCGTCGATCGAACACTCCCCTGAGGCACAACCGTCATTGGGGCCAAGACCCGGGACACCATCCAGCTCGACCCAAGTGAACCCGTTGTTCCAGCAATCGATTTGCTCTGAGCAGGTGTTGAGCAGCGGAAGGTTCGAAGCAAGCGCGCAAGAGTCGTTGCAATTCTCCCAGTTGACGAGGGTGCCGTTGACAGACCCAAAGAGGAACTGATCAAATAGTCCACCGCAATCGTCGCCGAAGCCGCTGAGCTCGCAGTTGAGCGCCGCAGCCGTCAACTGGCGGAAGCCCTGGTTGAGCGGCTCGTTGCCCTGCACGCAGATGGCTTCGATAGCGGACCCCAGGTGCCCAATACCCAGATTGTTCACATCTGTTCCGCAGATATCCACGCCACACACATGGAGGCAGCCGGCCGAGTCCAGGACTGCTTGAGTGTAGTTGAAGCCGCCCTTTTCGACGCCAGCTCGTGCGCCCCAGAAACCGGGGGTGCGGCAAATCCCGCACAGAGAATTCGGCTCGCCCGGCGTGCACTCGCCCTCGACACAGACGTCTGGATTGACACCCGTGCCAGTACAAGGATCCCCGTCGTCGCATTCAACGTCCGGACCCGCCAGAACGTCGATCGGACAGAATTCGTCCTCCACGCCCGTGCAAGACTCAGCCGGATCACAGACCTCGTCGTCCGTGCTGGGGCGGCAGATCGTGGTGGCGGAGGCGATGGTGTCCACCGGACAGGGCTCTCCCGCGCCACCCGAACACGACTCATCCGGATCGCAGATATCCCCCGAGCCCTCGTTACAGATGGTCGTGGCCGACGCCACAACGTCCGCCGGACAGGCTGCACCTGCCACACCCGTACACGACTCATCCGGATCGCAGATATCCCCCGAGCCCTCGCGGCAGATGGTGGTCGCCGAGGCGACGGTGTCGTCCGGACAGGCCGCATCGGCTACACCCGAACACGACTCATCCTCGTCGCAGATATCGCCCGAGCCCGGGTTACAGATCGTGGTCGCCGAGGCGATTCGGTCCGCCGGACAGGTTGCATCCGCTACACCCGTGCACGACTCATCCGGGTCGCAAATGTCGCCCGAGCCGGCGTTACAGATCGTGGTCGCCGAGGCGATTCGGTCCGCCGGACAGCCTGCATCCGCCGCACCCGTACACGACTCATCCGGGTCGCAGAGATCGCCCGAGCCGGCGTTACAGATCGTGGTCGCCGAGGCGATTCGGTCCGCCGGACAGCCTGCATCCGCCGCACCCGTACACGACTCATCCGGGTCGCAGAGATCGCCCGAGCCGGCGTTACAGAACGTGGTCGCCGA
>Ga0326597_10013964_pt1 | contig 10533 bp, 9 predicted proteins | sample RVTome_12_FD_203789 | JGI IMG/M metagenome (GOLD analysis project Ga0326597, IMG submission 203789) | Soil microbial communities from uranium-contaminated site in the Upper Colorado River Basin, Wyoming, United States - RVT100D185 | ecosystem: Environmental > Terrestrial > Soil > Contaminated >... | reverse complement strand
CACCGTTCCGCCGGTAAGGGTTACCGCGAACGGCGCGCCGCGCTCGATTGCCACGATATTGCGGCCATACAGGATGTTCACTCCTTTGCTCGTCATCTGCTCCCCGAGAAAGCGGCCTAGATCGGCGTCGAACGACTTGAGCAGCCGTTCGCTGCGGTAGACGAGCGTCGTCTCCACGCCGAGCCCGTTGAAGATCGAGGCGAACTCCACGGCAATGTAGCCGCCGCCGATGATCAGCGCCCGGCGCGGGAGGCTTGGCAGATGAAACGCCTCGTTCGAGGTGAAACCGAGTGCAGCGCCGGGGATGGAGGGCTTTACCGGCCAGCCACCGGTAGCGATCAGGATATGTGCCGCGGTAAGGCGCCTGCCATCGATTTCGACCGTGTGGGGATCGACCACCGTGGCGTGGGCGCGAAGGATTTCCACGCCGGAGCCTCTGAGCAGTCTCTCGTACACGCCGTTGAGCCGCGCGATTTCCCTGTCCTTGTTCGCGATCAGCGTGGGCCAGTCGAATGCCGCCTCGCCCGGCCGCCAGCCGTAGCCCGTCGCGTCTTCGAAGTCCTCGCGGAAGTGCGCGGCATAGGAGAGGAGCTTTTTCGGGATGCAGCCGACGTTGACGCACGTGCCACCGAGATAACGCTCTTCGGCGATCGCTACGCGGGCGCCGAGGCCGGCCGCCCAGCGCGCAGCGCGCACGCCGCCGGACCCCGCGCCGATGGTAATGAGATCGTAATCATGTTGAGACATTCGCGCGCCCCCGGAAAAACGGTCAGGCGCAATCATAATCGATGAGCGATCGGGAAGCGCTGGCCGGTCGTCTCGCGACGGCTCAGCGGCGAATCTCGATCAGGTCCAGCGGGCTGCCGTCCGGCAGGCGCGCGGTGAGGGCCGACTCCAGCGCATCCAGCCAGTCGAAAGAAGGACAAAGCTTTTCCATTTCGGGCTCGAGCGCCGTGAGTTTGTTACGAATGCGCGCTTCGAGCGAAGCGCGCAAACCGGCTGCGCGGTCGGTCAGCGCGGCTGCGCCGGCAAGATCCCCTTGAACCGCCAGTTCGAGCGCCCGCTGGGCGAAGTCCCCGGCGATCAGCGGCAATACGTCGGCGACGATTTGGGCCCTATAGCGGTTGAACGCGGCACCCTGCCAGTCCCTGGTCGTCGCGCTGTTCGCGATGCGCGTTTTCAGCTCGCGCGCCCGCGCTTCCAGACGGGCATTGAGTTTGGGATCCGCGGCCGATCGCGGCGAGACGCGCGAAGCCTCCTCACGCACCGCCGCCGCGCTCACGTCCACGCCCCGCTGGGCGAGCGCCTTTACCCGGGGAATCAGCGTCCGCACCGCGGTCTCGTAGGCATTGATGCGCTCGCGGTCGCGGCCATCCAGCGCCACCGCGTAGCCGTTCACCCGCAGGCGCCCGCGGCGCATTTCCAGGCGCTGACCGCCCGGGCGCCTGCGCTCGAACAGCAACGCGGCCTCGCTCACGGTAAGGTCATAACCGCTGCGAGCGCGGCAGACCTCATCGAGCGTGCGTGCGTGCGCGGCCGCCGCCAGCAGCACGCCGGGCAGCGCAATGGCAATGAGCGCGATCTGAACCTTCATTGTTAACGACCGGGGTGATACTCGAAGCGCCTCGTGCGCGACTTCTGCGGCATGTTGCAAAATTGGAGCGCGGCGCGGGGAAAAGATTCCTTTGCGCCGACCGCACACCGATCGCCAAACCGCCCGCCATGCTATCATCGTGGTCAAAAGACAACATCGTTATCCTGCTGCTGATCATGGGAGTTCGAGCTCCGCAGCCGATGCCGCTTCCATGCTATTTTGCCCGGGGTGCCGCATGATGCTTCGCTCGGCGCCGCTTCACTTGGCAACGCCGGCGGCGATATTGACCGCCGCCTACCTGCTGCTTCCCCATGTCGGCGCGCTGCCCTCGTCGCTCATCGGGCTCAAGATCTATGGTCCTTATCTGCTTCTCGCGCTCGGCATCGCGCTAAGCATCGCATTTCAGCGCGGACGCGCACTGTTCGCCCTGCTCACGCTGGCGGCGGCCCACCTCGGCCACCAGTTATATCTGCAAGCGGGTTCGCCTGTGTTGGCCGCGTATACGGCGTTCGCGGCGCTGTGCGTGTTCGTGCCGTTCAACCTCGCCGCGCTGAGCCTGCTGCGCGAGCGCGGCATATTCAACGCGCACGGCGTCCAGCGCACGGCGGTCCTTTTCGTGCAACTTGCATTCGCAGCGCTGGTGCTGCGCTCGGGAAGGACGGGATTTGCCGCATGGGTCTATGCCAGCCTCGCCGAGACGCCGCTTTTCGCGACATCGCCGGTGCCGCAGCTCGGACTCGTCGTGCTGGCGCTGAGTTTTTCGATCGCGCTCACGGTCTGGTTCGTAAGGCGCTCGACCATCGATCTCGGTCTCGCGGGCGCGGTGATCGCCTTCGCGCTCGCGGTGAACGGGGTGACATCGCCCAACACATTCGAGACGTTCATTGCGGCCGCCGCGCTGATTCTCACCGTCGCCGTAATGCAGGATACTTTTCGCATGGCATTTCGCGATGAGCTCACCGGCCTGCCCAGCCGCCGCGCGCTGAACGAACGGCTCGCGAGTCTGGGTCGCCGTTATACGGTCGCCATGCTCGATGTGGACCGCTTCAAGGGGCTGAATGACCGCTTCGGCCACGACGTGGGCGACCAGGTACTGAAGATGGTGGGTGCCCGGCTGGTCCGCGTGGGCGGCGGCGGCAAGATCTACCGCTATGGCGGCGAAGAGTTCACCGCGGTCTTTTCCGGAAAATCCGTGGACGAGGCGCTCCCGCATCTTGAGGCGCTGCGCGAGGACATCGCGACTTATCAACTCGCGCTGCGCGGTCCCCAGCGTGTCGAGGCGGCGAAACCGGACGAAAAACGGCGCGGGATTGGCGTAACCGGTCGTGCCGTCTCAGTCACGATCAGCATCGGCGTCGCGGAGAGCGACGAGCGGCTGACCACCCCGGAAGACGTCATCCAGGCTGCGGACAAGGCGCTGTACCGGGCAAAAAACCGCGGCCGCAACCAAGTGAGCCGCTGAGCGACGGTCCCGGAATGAGCGCGGCGTTAGAATGCAAACGGCATTATTGCTTTGATACCCGGAAGCGCGCATGAATCCGATGACCAGACTCTTGATCGCCGCGGTCGCTTTTCTGGCGACCCATTACGTCTCCAGCACGCCGCTGCGCGCGCGGCTCGTCCGGGCGCTCGGGACGAACGGCTACCTGCTGCTGTACAGCGCTGTTGCGTTCGCAACGCTCGGCGGCATGGCCTGGGCCTATTACCGTGCGCCATTCTTCGGCCTGTGGCAGGTTACGGCCCTGCGTTACGTGCCGCTTGTCGCCATGCCGCTGGCGATGGTCTTCATCGTCTGCGGCCTGTTGACCCGCAATCCGACCCTGGTGGGCGCTGAACGGCTGTTGCGGACGGACGATCCGGCGCAGGGCATATTGCGCGTCACGCGCCATCCGCTGATGTGGGGAATCACGCTGTGGGCGGCGAGCCATGTCGTTGCGCGGGGCGATGCAGCGGCGGTGGTGTTTTTCGGTAGTTTTCTCGCGCTCGCCCTGACCGGCACGGTTCTGATCGACCGGCGCAAGCGCGCGGCGCTCGGTGCGGACTGGCAGCGCTTCACAGCGGTGACTTCCAACGTGCCGTTCGCCGCCATCATCGCCGGCGCCAATCGTTTCAGCGCGCGCGAGATCGGATGGTTCCGGCTTCTCGCAGCCCTCGCCCTGTATGGGCTCGTCCTCTGGCTGCATTCACTGCTGTTCGGCGCGCGGCCATACTGATCCTGCTCAACTCAGGCCGCGCGCGAGCCGGATGCCGCTGAACTGCCAGCGCGCCGCAGCGGGGAAAAAATTGCGATCCGTAGCGCGGATGTGCAAGCGCGGCGTGGCGCCGAAGCCGCCGCGCAGCACGTACTGTTCCTTTACCGCCCGCGACAGGAATCATACTCGCGCTACCAGTCGTGATGCAGGGAACCGCTCCAGCAAAGAGCCGCATTGGCATGTGGCGGGGTGCCGCAATGCGTTACAGGAAGTGCCAGGCGACCCACCATGCCACCGCCGCAATGAATGCGGAACAGGGAATGGTGAGAATCCACGCCCACACGATGTCGCCCGCCACCCCCCAGCGCACCGCGGAAAATTTTCGCGCCGAGCCCACGCCGACGATCGCGCCCGTGATCGTGTGCGTGGTGGATACCGGAATGCCGAGGGCGGTCGCGACGAACAGCATCATGGCACCGCCCGTTTCAGCGCAAAACCCGCCCACCGGCTTCAACTTGGTGATCCGCTGGCCCATCGTTTTCACGATGCGCCATCCGCCGAAGGCAGTGCCGAGCGCGATGGTGATGTAGCAGGCGCTCACCACCCATAGCGGAATCGGCTCGCCGGGGCCGAGCGAACCCGCTGCGATCAGCAGCATCCAGATGATGCCGGCCGTTTTTTGCGCGTCGTTGCCACCGTGACCGAGGCTATAGAGCGAAGCCGAGATGAGCTGCAGACGGCGGAACCACCGGTCCACGCGCCGCGGCGTGGCGCGTATGAAAAGGCGCGAGACGATCAGCAGCAGCGCCGCGCCGAATACAAAGCCCACCAGCGGTGAGATAAAGATAAACGCCACGGTCTTTAATATGCCGCTTGGCACGAGCGCCCAGGCGCCGGCCTTCGCCAGCGCCGCGCCGATCAATCCTCCGATCAATGCGTGTGATGAACTGGAGGGAATGCCGTAATACCACGTGATCAGGTTCCACGCGATGGCGCCCGTCAGCGCGCCGAACACCACGTAGTGGTCGATGATACCGGGGTCGATGATACCCTTGCCGACGGTGGTCGCGACCTTCAGGTGGAATACGAACAATGCGGCAAAGTTGAACGTGGCCGCGAGCAGCACCGCCTGGTACGGCTTGAGGACCCGGGTGGAGACGACGGTCGCGATCGAATTTGCCGCGTCGTGAAAGCCGTTCATGAAGTCGAACGCGAGCGCGACGAAAATCAGCAATACCAGCACCTCGAAGCTCATGCCATTCGCGCCTTCTCTTGTTGTTGTTCAGCCGGGCGGATCAGGAATTTTCCAGCACGATCCCCTGAATGATGTTGGCCACATCCTCGCACCGGTCCGTTACCGTCTCCAGGTGCTCGTAAACCGAGCGCAGCTTGATCAGCTCGCGCACGTCCGGTTCCTCACGGAACAGGCGCGCGATCGCGGCGCGCATGACGTGGTCGGCCTCCGACTCCAGGCGGTCCATGTCGGCGCAGATGGCCATGATCTCGGCGGCATTGTCCATGTTGGAGAGCAGCGTCACTCCACTCTTCACTTTCTCGCAGCAGGCCACGCAGATGTCCGCGAGTTTCTTTGCCTCCGGCGTCGCATGCCGCACGCCATAGAGGAACATGAGCTGCGCCGAATCCTCGAGCAGATCGAGTATGTCGTCCATCTTCGTGATGAGCTGATGGATATCCTCGCGGTCGAGCGGCGTGATGAAAGTCTTGTGCAGCAGCTCGATGGTACTGCGCGTGATTTTGTCGGCGCGTTTTTCGATCGACTCGATGTTATGCGCGCGCCGCTCGAGGTCGTCACCGCTCGCCATCAGCGCCGCGAGTTCGTGACTGCCCTGCACGATGAGTTCGGCGTGTTCGTTGAAAAACTCGAAGAATCTGCCTTCGCGCGGCAACAGACGGCCCAGCATGGTTTCCCCTCTCAGGCGCATCGCGCCCCGGTGCGCACGGTGACTTGCGCGTGCCGGCAGGCGCCGGCAGTGACCGAAAGGCGGTTAGTGTACCCGGTTTCAGCCGTTATGGCCCACACCGCGCAAGCGGTATACTCTCGCGCACCTTTTTCGCGTACCGCCCGCGCGTGGCTAAATCGCCGTCTGAACGTCACTGGGTCGACTGGCTGCTTGCGTGGTACTTCGTGAGCGTCTGGGGGTCGGGCTTTCTGGCCACCAAGATCGGATTGCAGCATGCCCCGCCCTTCACTTTCCTTTCGCTGCGTTTCGCGTTCGGCATCGCCTGCCTCATTCCGATCGTGCTCATCACTCGGCCACGCTTTCCCGCGTCACCGTCTGAATTCGGACATGTCATTGCCGCCGGCCTGCTGATGCACGCGGTGCACCTGGGCGGCAGCCATTACACGCAATACCTCGGCATGTCGGCGGGTATCACGGCGCTCCTGCTCTCGGCGCAGCCGCTGCTGACCGCGCTCGTCGCCGCGCGCTGGATGAACCAGACGCTCGCCGGGCGCCAGTGGCTCGGCATCCTGATCGGCCTGACCGGCGTCACGCTGGTCGTGTGGCACAAGGTCGACGTGCGGGAGGCCACCCTCGGCAGCCTTATCGCGGTTACGATAGCGCTCGCCGGCGTGACCGCCGGGACACTCTACCAGCGCGTATTCTGTCCACTGGTGGATTTGCGCTCTTCTTCACTGATCCAGTTCGCGGCGACCATCATCGTGCTCATCCCGCTTTCATTGGCGGTTGAAGACATGCAAGTGCGCTGGTCATGGACGCTCGCGGGCGCCATCGCGTTCCTGGTGATCGGCGCCTCGATCCTTGCGGTGAGTGCGCTACACCTGCTGATGCGCCGCGGGCAGGCGGCGCGGGTGACGAGCCTGCTCTACCTGACGCCGATTTTCGCGGTCGTGCTGGAGTGGGCGATGTTCGACGTGGTGCCCTCGAGCCTGAGCATCGCCGGCATCGCCATTACCGGCGGCGGCGTCGCGCTTGCGGTTTGGCGTCCGGCGCCGGGATGGCGCGCCGCATCGTGAACAACCGCGGCGAGCAGCCGTAATGCTGTTTTATTGATCGCGGGCGGCTGGGACGCGCGGTGGCTTAGCCATTCCCGGTGCCCGCAAAGAAGCGGCCGGCCGTCGCGCTCGCGAGTCCCGGCCGGCCGCGGGGCAGTCGGTGATTACTTGAGGTGCTTGCTGACCAGTTTGGTCATCTCGAACATCGACACCTGGCGCTTGCCGCCGAATACGTCCTTGAGCTTGTCGTCGGCATTGATCATGCGCCTGTTCTTGCTGTCCTGGAGGCCGTTGCGCTTGATGTAGTTCCAGATCTTCTTCGTGACTTCGGTGCGCGGCATCGCGCTGTTGCCGATCACCGCACCCAGCGACGCGCTGGGCTGCATCGCTTTCATGAAAGCAGCATTCGGTTTGCGTTTCGCTCCGCTCTTCTTCTTAGCGGCGGGTTTCCTGGATTTTTTCTTTGCAGCCATTGAGTGTCTCCCGTTAGTGGTCTGAGGTTAGCAGCTGGTCCGTTCGCCTTGCCTGTACCGTTGGCACGGTGAGGGAAGAATGCCGAGCCGAAATCCACTTGTCAATCTCTTTTAACGTCCGGACGCGTGGCGGCCACGACGATTCGCAAACCTGATTGCGGCGCGCAGTGCACCGCGACGCGCGGCAGATTTGAAACCGGAGCGCGGGACATACGCAATATGCCTGCGGCAAGGGTACGGCGCGCAATACACGGGGCCGAACAAGAGCAACAGCAAATCAACGAGCTAGAAGCCATCTCAAAAATATCGTAGGCATGTTCACCCCTCGACTTCGCCCCGTTCGTCCCGAGCGTAGCGAGGCGGAGTCGAGGGACGAACGGGCGCTACGCTCGGGGCGAACGGCATTTTTGAGATACGCTCCATAGTGGCAGAAAACCCAGGCGAAGAGCGGTGCCCAGGTGCTGATCCTCGTCGCCGCCAAGGCCGAGCCTATGCTGAAATACCATGGAAAGCGCTTGCCATCGGCGCCGCACTCATAGCCCTGCTTCCGATGGTGGACGAGCTTGAACACCCGGATGGGTGGGACGTTCATTCCGGGTTCGAGGCGGCGATCATTCCGGGCGCGGGCGCCGCGCTTGCATTACTCGCAGCATTCCCCCGTTCGCACGCCTGTTCCTTGATCGCTTGCGCGAGAGGCGGAAGTTCGCCAGTACGCACAGGCGGTGCTCCTCGAATGCGGCATTCTCCAGACGCGGGAACGCCGGCGGCAGCAGTTCGAGCCCAGGCAGATCTTCCGGCGGCGGCAGCTCGGGGGCGGCGGCAACTCAGGGAGCCGGTAGGCCAGGCGGCGCAGCCGTTATCCGGTCTTTTTCAACTTTTCCAGGAAGTGCTTGCGGAACTTCGCGATCTTCGGCGCCACCACGAACTGGCAATAAGGCTGATACGGATTGCGCTCGAAGTATTCCTGATGGTAGTTCTCGGCCATGTAGAAAGCGCTCTCCGGCGCGATCTCGGTCACGATCGGAGCGCGCCATAGCTTGGCCGCGCCGAGTTTGGCGATGACGTCCTCGGCCGCCGATTTTTGTGCGGGCGTATGGTAGAACACCACCGAGCGGTATTGCGTCCCGACATCGTTGCCCTGGCGGTTGCGCGTCGTCGGATCGTGAATGACGAAGAACACATCGAGAACTTCGCTGAACGACACGACCGCAGGATCAAAAGTGATGCGCACCACTTCGGCATGACCGGTGCCGCCGCGGCACACCTCTTCGTAAGTCGGATTGGCCTTGGTTCCGCCCATGTAGCCGGACTCGACCGAGCTCACTCCCCGCAAGCCGTCGAAAACCGCCTCGAGACACCAGAAGCACCCTCCGCCGAGTGTTGCGATTTCCGTGGCGCCGGTTGGCAGCGTACTCGCGGTCTCGTCCATGTCGGTCTCCTGCTGTGGGAACGTGCAGCTTAGGGTACCTTGCCCATTCGCGCCACCCGACCGGGGGCGACACGCTGACCCGATAATAGTCGTCGCGCGTCGCCAGACCTTACGGGAGTACCGCGGCGTGCCGCGGCTGGGCCGCCAGCGCGCGAGCGCGCGGGGCGGGACGCATCGCCGGTGTCGCCGGCGGGTGCAGGCGCCGCGTCTGCCACCACGGACGGAACAGGAGACGTTGTGCCGCCCCCAGCGGCAGATGCCGGCGCACCACATCTCCCATCCGCAGGACGAAGTCCCGGTAGTCGAGCTCCGGAAACGGCGCGCCGCCATACCAGTGCGGCGACCCGAGCCGGGAGAATGCGAGCTGCACGTCGACGTCGCGGGCGCGGCTGGCGCAGGTGACAATCGTGCGATAGGTTGCGAGCAGTCCCAGGTGGCCGCCCCGGTCAAGGCGTGCAAAAAGGCGCCGGAAGCAGGCGAAATGTGCCGACTCATCCGCACTCATGCAATAGAGCAGTCGGCGCAAGTCGGCGTCGTCGGCAGCGGTACCGAGGCAGCGATAGAACGCGGCCGTTTGCGCCGCTGCCACGCTCCGCACCAGCGCTTCGCGCGCCGGACTGCGCCCGTCACGGTCAAGGCATGCCAGAGGGCGGTAGGCCTCGTAGAATTCGCCATAGGCGGCACACCAGTCGAACTCCGGCCACGTCGCTTCCACGTAGGTACGCGTTTCCCGCGCATGGGCGCATTTGACCGGCCACCAGTTCTGTTCGATCCAGCGCTGGAGCTCCGGATCGGTGGAAAAAACGTTAAGGAGAGCATTTGCATGCAACGGAATCGCGGTCTCCAGGAACGAGGCGGCGGTGAGCGCATAGAAGATGAGGCCGTTGTGGCGCGTCATCACCTGCTGCGTGGAAGACGGCTGCCGACAAGATTGCAGGTTGTCGTTCTTGCAGTGTGTCATGGCTCCTCCCGTCGGCTGGAATCGCGCCGCCGCGCGCAGCGCGTAGGCCCGATCTCAACGGAAGGGGGCGCCGGATGCAAGCATTGCAGCAAAGGTCGCTACCGATTTGCCTGCCGGTATTGTTCGATGCTACTTTTCGCCTTCCGCGGTCCGTGGGCTTCGGGAGGAGAACAATGGCAGGCAGTGCGGCGCTGGTCGACGTCTTGAAGCGCGAGCTCAAGGCGCGGGGCATCACCTATGCAAGGGTCGCCCGGGGGCTCGCCATGAGCGAAGCGAGCGTAAAGCGGATGTTCTCGCAGAGGAACTTCACGCTGAGCCGGTTGGACGCGATCTGCCGGCTCGCCAACACCGAATTCTCGGAACTCGCACGCGTCATCAATAGTGAGGAAACGCAGATCTCCCAGCTCACCTTCGAGCAGGAGAAGGAAATCGTCGCCAACAAGAAACTCTTTCTGGTTGCGGTGTGCGCACTCAACCACGTCACATTCGAGCAGATCGTGAACGCCTTCGATATTTCCCGGGCGGAATGCGTTCAGCTGCTGTCGCGGCTCGACCACCTGAAGTTTCTCGAACTGCAGCCCAACAATCGCATCAAGTTGCTGGTCTCCAGGACCTTCTCGTGGCGCCCCGACGGCCCGATTCAGCGCTTTTTCAATCAGCAGGCGCACAACGAATATTTTCGTTCGCGCTTCGACCGCCCCGAGGAGTTCATGCTGGTCGTTAACGGCATGTTGACCAGGTCGTCCAGCATGGCCGTGGTGGAAAAGCTCAAACGTATCGCGAAGGAATTCTCGGAGCTGCACAACGAAGGGGTGCGGGCGCCCCCCGCCGAGCGCTCCGCGATGAGCCTGCTGGTCGCGATCCGACATTGGGAACTGCAGGCCTTCGCCGACTTGCGGCGGAAAAA
>Ga0326597_10013962_pt1 | contig 10535 bp, 8 predicted proteins | sample RVTome_12_FD_203789 | JGI IMG/M metagenome (GOLD analysis project Ga0326597, IMG submission 203789) | Soil microbial communities from uranium-contaminated site in the Upper Colorado River Basin, Wyoming, United States - RVT100D185 | ecosystem: Environmental > Terrestrial > Soil > Contaminated >... | reverse complement strand
TGGACTGGTGGCGGCGCGCACGGCGAGAAGGACGAGCCGCGCGTCGCGTCGTCGTTCGCGCTGCTGATCCTGAACCGGGCGAGCTCGCTGATCTCGAAGAATCCGCAGAGCCACATCGTGGTCTCGGGCAAGAGCTCCCAGGAGGATCCGGGCGATCGCAGCTGGGTCTACGTGCCCGATCTCGACACCTCGCTCCACTACCCGTCGCTGATGCGGAACCTGCGCCAGCGACCGTCGGCGAAGCTGCTGCGATTCCTCGAGAACATCGTCATCAGCTACCCGATCGAGTGGCGCGGCGAGCTCATCCCGGAGCTCGCGCGAGTGCGCGACGCGATCGACAACCGCGCAGCGCGCACGACGGTCGAGAAGTACCTCGCGTTCATCACCGCGGCGAAGTACGACGAAGCCGAGAGGTACCTCGAATGGCACCGGCGCTGGGTGCGAGCGCGCGAGATCGGCGAGAAGCGCGACGCGAAGGGCGTGCCGGATCTCCTCGGGTTCTACAAGAGCGCGAACGACAGCGCGCCGCTCAAGCAGACGATATCCTGGGCACTCACGCAGTGCCGCTCCGCGGAGGCCGTCCCGCTCTTCCTCGAAGACCTCGGGAACTCGGACGCGGCGATTCGCGAGATCGCGTACAACAGCTTCAAGTCGTACTTCCGCGAGTTTCCGCCACCGTTCACCGCCAAGGCCTCGGACTCGGTTCGCGAGAAGCAGGTGGGTGAGATCCGCGAGTGGTACGCGAAGCAGCAGGCTCGCGCGGCTCGCGGCTGATCGCGCTCGGCCAGAACGCCCCGCCGGCCGAACGCTCAGCATCAGGCGCGTCGCGCAGCGCCGGCCGCCACAAGCTGTTGTGGAACCAAGCGTTCGAGCTCGCCCGCGCTCGCTCGAACGCTCATCTTGTTACGCTCATCTTGTTAGGCCGATGATCGCTTCGGCATACTTTGGGGCTTGCGGGGTGCACGCGTTACCACCGGCGTACCGGACTCCCGTTCCTGGCGCTGAAGATCTTCGGTGATCCGCTTCAGGTCGTAACCGAGCGACTCGGCATGAGCTTCCCGACGGCGGCGGATCTCCTCGACGATCTCGTCATCAAACTTACTCGTCATTCATCAACTCCTCGGGCGTGCAGATCACGGGCGGCTCGTAGCCGGCCTCTCTGCACACGCCTTCGATGGCTTGGCGCATGGCTGCGTTCGCGATGTGCTTGCAGTTCCAGGTTAGGAGGTAGTCAACTCCATGGACTGCAGCGACCGCGATGTGAAGGGCGTCTTCCGCTGCCTTCCGGGGTACGGCTCCGCTCTCCACGAGCTTGGCCGCGAGCTCGCCCGCGGTCTCCGTGACACCGAGCCGTGGGATTCCCTGCAGGAAGGCCGCCCTCTCCCGCGCCGCCTCTTCGTCGCCCCCGGATGCTTCGCTGGCCACGAGTTGGGAGACGAACAGCTCGTACCCCTGGGCCCGGAGAGCAAACCACTCGCGCGTGATCTCCTGGTGCCCGGCGACGACCAGATCCCGGCTGGGCCGCGACGCCGCGTAGCCGATCACGCTTGTTTCCAGATACACAGCCGGTTTTGCCATTCGTCTCGCTTCTTCGGCCTAAGGGCCCGGGCAAGAATAACTGCCCGTTTTTCCACCAGGAAGCCGCTCCGCGGCAGACTCGGACCGACCGCCGCACGCCGCACGCCGCACGCCGCACGGCACTCGCTCCGTGAGCAGCTTTCGCTTCTCGTGATCTGGCTCGCGTTGCGAAGGCCGCCGCCTCGCATCGGCCGATGCCCTACCTGAAACCTCTCGTTCAGAAAGGAGTCGGCCAGGTACGCTCTTCGCCAACGCTTCCTCCAGGATCTCCAGCTCGCCGGACTCGCCGAGCGCGCGTGCGAGGCCTACGTGCGAGCCGTCCGTCAGCTCGCTGAGCACTGCCGCCAGTCTCCCGGCACGCTCACGGAAGCGCAAGTCCGCGACTACTTCTCGTACGTGAAGAACGAACGCCTGCCTGCCGGTACGCAGGCCGCTTCGCGCGCGGCTCGCTCACGATCGTCTACAGCGCCATCAAGTTCTTCTTCCGGCGCACGGTGCCGCGCGACTGGGAGACGCTCGAGCACCTGCGCGTTCCGCTACAGACCACGCTCCCTGACGTCCTCACCGTCGACGAGGTCCATCGCATCATCGCGACGGTCCGAAGCGTTCCCTGCCGCGCCTGCCTCTGGACCTTCTACTCCCTCGGTCTCCAACTCGCCGAAGGCGTCTCGCTCCAAGTCGGCGACATCGACGCTGCGCGGGCGCTCTGCCTGGTCGAGAACGCTGCGGCGCGTGACGCGTTCGCGAACGTCGCTTGTGTGCCGACCGCGTCGACAGCGACCGCGACGCGCGCGATCACCGAGCCAACGTGCGCGCACTGCGGCAGCCGACTGCGCGTCGTCGAGATCGTCTTCCATCGCGTCGGTTTCCGCGACTCCGGATGAGAACCGCCGTGATCACGACACTCTCGACATCATCGGATCGTCCGAGAACTCGCCTGAGAAAGGGCGACGCGCCCGCGCTTCGCCCCGAGTGCTCGCAACGCCCGCGTATCCGCGTCCCCGGACGATCCGCGAGCGTCGCCCGCAGCCGCGAAACCGCCGCGCGCCCCGTGCGAGCGACGTCGACCCAAACCACGCCTCACGCCGAGCGCCTCTGAGCGCGCGTGGCGCCGAAGCGTTTCCCATCATCCGCACGCCCACGAGGGTCCGCCGGGCTCCTTGAACCAAGCGTTCGAGCCCGGCTTCGCTCGCTCGAACGCTCATCTTGTTCTGCGGTTGCGCTACCGCTCGGACCAATACGCCGGACGTCGACGATGATGGGCGACTGCGACGATCTCGATGTCGGCGCTTAGCCGGTAGACCAGCGAAAACGGATAGCGAGATGTGAAAACGTAGTGCCGGCAACCGTGAGACTTCTCCGGCCAGCGCCTCGGTGCTTCCGCCACCGCGCTGACAGCAGCGTCCAGTGCCAGCAGGAATCCGCGAGCTGCAAAAGGACTACGTTCGGCGTACCAATTCCGCGCTGACTCGGCATCCAAAATGGCTTCCGGATGCCACCGCGGCTCACTCGAAGCCACGGAAAAGCCGTTCCCTCACCTTCGACCACGGGACCGTCTTCACGGCGTGCGCTTCGAGTTCCTTCACACGGCGCTCGATTTCAACATCCCACGCCTCTTCAACACCGGCCTCTGACTCGGCATGCAGGCTCTCGATCAATGCACCCGCAATCGACGCGCGATCCTCCTCGTCAAGTCGGAGCGCTCTCTTCAGCAGTTCCTCAGCCGTCTCGCTCATGCGGCAAGTATACCCCCGCGTCGGCGGCTGCGCCGCACGCCAATCGCCGCAGAACGCTGCGCATCAGCGGCGCGGCAAAGTGGCGCGCATTCTGCGAGCGCAAAATGCGAGCGCAAAATGCGTGACGCTTTGACGTGGCCGCTACATGCGCTTGTTCAAGGAAGCCGCTCCGCGGCAGACTCGGACCGACCGCCGCACGCCGCACGCCGCGCCGCACTCGCTCCGTGAGCAGCTTTCGCTTCTCGTAATCTGACTCGCGTTGCGAAGGCCTCCGCCGCGCATCGGCCGATGCCCTTTCTGAAACCTCTCTTTCAGAAAGGACTCCGCCAGGTACGCTCTTCGCCAACGCTTCCTCCAGGATCTTCAGCTCGCCGGATTCGCCGAGCGCACGCGCGAGGCCTGGGTGCGAGCCGTCCGTCAGCTCGCTGAGCACTGCCGCCAGTCTCCCGGCACGCTCACGGAAGCGCAAGTCCGCGACTACTTCTCGTATGTGAAGCACGAACGCCGCTGCGCGTTCGCTCGTTCACGTCCACCACGGCAAGGGCGCCGTCGATCGCTACGGGCCGCTTCCCGCGAGCACGCTCGACGCCCTGCGCCGCTACTGGACGCCCCATCGCAATCCGCGGCTCCTCTTCCCCGCTCTGGGACGCGGACGCAACCAGGGACGAACCGCGACGGAACCGATGCCCAGAGCGACGATCCAGGGCGCCTTGTAGCGACGACGGCGAGCGCTGGATCGCGTCGCGGCCGGACTTCTTCGTCCCCGTCCGCGCGTTGTCGATCGTCTTGCGCGCGAAGTTCCAGGGCGAGATGCGCCGCGCCGGCCTTCTCCACGCGATCGATCCCGCCGTCTGGCGCGAAGCCTTCGTCACCGACTCGCGCGCCGTCGGCGACCGCGAGTCGACGTTGCGCTACCTCTCGCGCTACGTCTTTCGTGTCGCGATCGCGAACGCGCGCATCGTCTCGTTCGATCGAGGACGCGTTCGCTTCCGTTAGAAGAAGTCCGGCAGTCGGCGCTGGCGCACGATGGAACTCGACGCGCACGAGTTCCTGCGGCGATTCCTTCAACACGTGCTGCCGCCGGGTTTGCAGAAAGTGGGCGTGGTTCAGAAACGAGCCGAACCGGGATACGGAGTCGAGGCTCCGGAACCAGCCGGCGCCCATCAGGCGCCGAGGAGGGGGAGGCCGCGTGTCGCGGCCGATGCGGGGGAGGGTCCGCCTCCCCCGCCAGGAAAGACGGCGTGGTTCAAGGCCGGGTGTTACCCGGCTTTGAACCACGCCGAACTTCGACGGCTCTCGCGTCCCCTCGCGACCCCGTAGACCGGGCTGAACCGCGGTAGAGGGTCGGACCATCGTCGAGAGATCTCCGGCCGTTGGACGATATCCGGCCGTTGGACGATCTCCGGAAGACCATCCTATTCTTGGCCGGCGAGTTTTCCGGAGGAATCAATGGTGCCAACCGTGTCGGTTCGCGTCGCTGTCGTCGCGTGCTGTCTCGCGTTCCCGTTCGGCTGCGGCCCGAGCGGCAGCTCGTCTCCGGCGACGTCCGATCCCGAGGCCGGGGTCTACGTCGGATACATCGTCGACGACAACGGCGATCCGGTGGCGGGGGCCCTCGTCTCGGTCGAGGGGATCGATGCGAGCGCGATGACCGATTCCACCGGACGCTTCGTCGTCAGTGACAGCGCACTCGCGGTGGCTTCGCCCGCGGTCGGTGTCGGAGTCGCGGCGGCGGTCGCCGACCTCGCCGTGTCGGTCCTCGCTGCGGGATACGCGCCGTTCGTCGGCACGCTCAGCGTCGGGCGCGGTGACGTCCCCGAGCTCGACCTGGTGCGCGACGGAAAGGAGTTGAGTCTGACGGTGACGAGCCCGACGGGCCGCAAGCTCTTCGTGCTCGCGAACGGCTGCGCGGAGCCGCGTGTCGTCGTCGAGGGGATCGTGGGTCTCGGATCGCGAGAGGGCTTCCGGCTCGATCTCGTCGTCGTCGTCGACCGCTCCGGAAGCACGTCGCGGCCGGCGTTCGACGTCGACGGTGACGGTTCGGTGGACTCGATCCTCGAAGCGCAGGTCGAGGCGGTGCGCTGCTTCCTCGCCACGATCGATCGAGCGACGACGCGCGTCCGGCTGCTCGCGTTCGACGACGAGACCGAGGAGGTCGTGGCGTTCACGAACGATGCGGACGCGCTCGGAGTCGGCCTCGATCTCGTCGTCGCGGCGGGATCCGGAGGGGGCACGAACTACGAGGCCGCGCTCCTCGACTGCCGCGAGGCGTTCCTCGAGCTCGCCACGGCGGACGACGAGTCCGAGGCGATCGAGGGGCCGGCGGAGGAGGACGACGGCGGCGATCCGCGGCCGGCGCTCGCGGTCGTCTTCCTCACGGACGGCATCCCGACGTCGCACGGCGTGCCGCGCAACTACCCGGACGCGGTCGAGCTCGACGGCGTCGACACGTTCACGGTCGTCGATCCGGATGGCGGCGGCGCGGGGACCGTCGCGCTCGAGATCGACTTCGTGTTCAACCGCGCGTGCTACCGCAGCGACTTCGGATTCTTCGTGATCGACCCGGCGAATCCGCCGGTGAGTGCGGAGGCGGCCCTCGCCGAACTGGGGCCCGAGAACGTGCTCTTCAACACGGGAGACATCTCGGGGCAGAACTGCGACCACGGTTCGATCGCGTCTGGCGAAGCGCACTACGAGGTCAACGCGAACGTCGGCGACGTCGTCGCGTTCTTCATCCTGCCGAACCGCACCCTCGAGGACTATCAGCGGGATCGGCGCGGCAGCAAGGAGGCGTTGGTCACGATTCCGGCGCTCAACCCAGGCGCATTCGACCAAGTGCTCACGTTCCGCAGCGACGCGGGCCGGACCTTGCCGGGGGACGCTGCGACGATCGTGACCCCAGGGCCGCTGACGATCTTCGCGTTCGAGGACATCTCGATCGCGCGGCGGGGCGCGGACCAGGACTACGACGATGTGGTCTGGACGATCCGGGACTCGATCGCCGGCAACATCGACGGCCTCGATTGTGAGTGATGGTGCTCGGCGGACCACGGCGTGCGTCATCGTCGAGTGCGCGAGATCGCGCCAGGGGCCGGGGAGGCGAAGGAGAGCGTGAGCGCGCGAGAAGATCTCGAGCCGGCGGGAACCTCGACGGCCCCGAGCGCGGCAGTCGGAACGGACGGACGCGGTGAGGTCGCGACGGGCGACGGCTTCCGGACGGCGTTCGAGTGCGCGGCGGTCGGGATGGCGGTCGTTTCGACCTGCGGGCGGTGGACCGAGGGAAACCGGTCGTTGCGCGCGATCCTCGGCGTCGAGGCGCGCTCGCTCGACACGATCGACCTCTTCGAGCTGAGTCACCCGGACGACGTCTTCCGCGGCTGTGGCGATCTCTGCCGACTCTGCGCCGGCGAGTGCGAGGCGTGTCGCTTCGAGCGGCGGCTCTTCCACGCGGACGGTCGACTCGTGTGGGTCGAGTTCAACGCGTCGATCGCGCGCGCCTCGGCGGACGGCGTTCGTCACGTCGTGCTCCAACTGACGGACATCTCGGAGCGCAAGGCGCGACAGGAGGCGCTCCGCTGTGCGGTCGAGCGTGCGGAGGCCGCGAACCGCGCGAAGAGCCAGTTCCTCGCGAACATGAGCCACGAGATCCGCACCCCGATTCACGCGGTGATCGGGATGACGGAGCTCGCGCTCGAGACACAGGACCGCAAAGAGCTCGAGAAGTACCTCCACATCGTCACCGCGTCGGCGAATTCGCTGCTGTCGATCGTCAACGACATCCTCGACTTCTCGAAGATCGAGGCCGGCAAGCTCGACCTCTGCCCGATCGAGTTCCGGCTCCGCAGCTGTGTCGAGGACGCGGTCGAGAGCTTCGCGCACGTCGCCCGCGAGAAGGGGATCGCGCTGGGGTGGAAGGTCGCAGCGGACGTGACCGACCAGGTTTTCGGAGATCCGGGCCGCCTGCGGCAGGTGCTCGTCAATCTGCTCGGCAACGCGCTGAGATTCACCGCGAGCGGCTCGGTCGAGGTCGCGGTCGACGCGGTCGAGGACGACGGGAGCTCGGTCACGCTCGCGTTTTCGGTGATCGACACCGGAATCGGAGTTCCCCCGGAGAAGCTCGAGTGCATCTTCGACGCGTTCCGCCAGGCGGACGACTCGACGACCCGGCGTTACGGCGGATCCGGTCTCGGGCTGGCGATCTGCCGGCAACTGTGCGACCTGATGGGAGGGGAGGTCACCGTCGAAAGCGCCGTCGGGCAGGGTTCGACTTTCCGGTTCACCGCGCGGCTCGAGAAGCGCGAGGCGGCGAGCGATTCGCCCGCTGCGTCGGCTCCGCGCGGCGAGGGATTGCGAGTGCTGGTCGTCGACGATGGTCCAGGGCGCGCCGACATCACGAAGGAGCTCGAGCGGCTGCGCGCCGACATCACGCACGCGCCGGATCTCCCCGCTGCCGAGGCTCGAGTGCGCAAGGCCGAAGCCCGGGGCCAGCCGTTCGCGCTCGTGATCTGCAAGTCTTCGGACGCCGACACCGACGGGTTCGCGATCGTGCGCGGGTTGCGGCAGGACTCGGGATATGCGGGCAAGGTCATCCTGGTCGCCGACTCCGGACGCCGTGGCGACGCGCAGAAGTGCCGCGAGCTCGCCGTCTCCGCGTATCTGACCAAGCCGCTGGCGGCCGGTGAGCTTGCCGAGGCGATCGCCGCGGCATGGGTCGATCGCGGCGGCAGTGCGCGAGAAGCGCTGGTGACCCGGCACTCGATCCGCGAGCGGCGCCGGCGTCTGCGAATCCTGATCGTCGAGGACAACGAGTTCTGTCGCGAGCTCGCGAGTTGCCTCATCGAGAAGTGGGGACACGCGAGCGACGTCGCGTGCAATGGTCGCGAGGCGGTCGAAAAAGTCGCGGCGAGCCACTTCGACGTCGTCTTGATGGACATCCAGATGCCGGAGATGGGCGGGCTCGAAGCGATGCGGCTCATCCGGGCACGAGAGCGCGAGACGGGCGGGCACTGTCCGATCATCGCGATGACGGCGAACGTGCTCCAGGACGACGTCGCGGCGTGTCGCCACGCAGGAGCGGACGAGTTCGTGCCGAAGCCGGTGACTCCGGACGCGCTCCAGGACGCGATCGAGTCGGTCCATCGCAGATTCCGCGACGCGCGGCCCCGCGCGGTCGCACTCCCCATCGATCCCACGACGGTGCGGAACACCTTTGGCGCCGCGTATCGGGAGCTCGCACCGCGGCTGTCGACGGTGATCTTGCGCGAGCAGCCGATCCAGATGCAGGAACTCGAACGCGCATTGGCCGAGCGGGAAGTCGAGAGCGTGCGCAGGATCGCCCACACGCTCAAGGGTACGACGTCGCAATTCGGAGCCGAGCGAGTCCGCGCGGTCGCGCTCGAGATCGAGACGCGGGCCCGAGGCGGGTCTCTCCACGCGGTCGAGGGGCTCGCCGTCGAGTTGCGCGCCGCTCTCGAGGAATTCCACGACTTCCTCCGAACGACCGACTGGTGTTTCGACGGCGGCGACATCGCGGAACGCCATGCCCGCTGAAGCCGCGAGCCATGCGTCCAGAGCGGCGATCGACGACGGGCGGCTACTCGACGGGAGGTACCGCATCCTGCGGCTTCTCGGCGAGGGCGGCATGGGGAAGGTCTACCTCGCGGAGGACGTGACGACCGACGGTCGCACGGTGGCCGTGAAGGTCGTGCGCCGGGTCGACGACGCCGGCGAGGGCGACGAAAGCCGCCGAGAAGAGTCGAAGACCATCGCGATCCTGCTCAACGAGTTCTACTCGATGACGTCGATCCTCCACCCGAACGTCGCGCGAGCGTACGACTTCGGCATGGATCAGGCGACCAACTCGGTTTTCTTCACGGTCGAGTTCGTCGACGGCCCGCACATCCTGAAGGTCGTCCGACGGCTCGACCTCGCGGTCGAAGAGGATTTCCAGCTCTTCCTGCTGCTGGTCGTGCAAACGCTGCGCGGCCTCGGGTTCATCCATGGCCGCGGTCTCGTCCACGCGGACATCAAGCCGGAGAACATCCTGGTCTCGGGATGCTTTCCGAAGGAGAGAGAGCGTGCGGCGCCGCAGGTCAAGATCATCGATTTCGGCCTGATGAAGCGCGAGAAGGCGTTCGGCGGCAAGAAGATCGTCGGCACGACCTACTACATCGCTCCCGAGACGATCCGCGGTGCGCGCGTCGACCGGCGCACCGATCTCTACTCCCTCGGCGTCGTGCTCTACCACCTGGCGGCGAAGCGACTTCCGTTCAAGGGCAAGTCGAATCTCGTCGTGTTCAAGGGGCACCTCGAGGGAGTGGCGCCGCTCGTCGATGAGGTCGCCCCGCACATCCCGCGCGGCTTCAGCGAAATCGTCGCACGGTTGATGGAGAAACACTCGGCGGACCGGTACCGCGACTGCTTCGAAGTGATCGACGACATCAACCGTCGTCTCGGTCAGCGCTTTCCGCTCGAGGACGAGTCGACGCACGAGAGCTACCTCGAGTGCGTGCGCTCTGGTGGTCGAGAGAGCGAGCTGACGAGGCTGCGGTCGCTCTTCGTGGCGGCGACGCGCAGTGAGGGTTTCGGTTTCGACGTCGACGGCGATCTCAGCGACCTTGCGGACATCGAGCTCGCGCATCTGCATCAGCTGGAGCCAGTCGTCGTGCCGGCCGGGCGGCTGGTGGTTCTGCGGGGCGAGAAGGGTCTGGGCAAGCGGCGGATGCTCGGCCGACTGCGGGAGCAGGCGCAGACGGCCGGCGCGATCGTGCTCGAAATCGACCCGCCGCGTCCGACCGAGCATCGACTGGCCGACTTCGGGCGCCTGGTCGCGAGTCTCCGGCGCCTCGAGGGAGTGGTCAGCGAGCGCAACGCGCCCGAGTACTTGCGCGAAGGGAGTGCGCTCATCCGGCGTGCGACCGCTGAACCGACTCTGGTGCTTCGCGAGGAGACGGACGTCGCGTGCCAGGCGATCGCCGACGGAATCGCTCGCCTCAGCCTCCGCAGTCCGATGCTTCTCGTGTTCCAGGAGGCGCACCGAGGGAGTGCGCCACTTGCGACGTTGCTCAGGCAAATCGTCGCGCGTCTGGCTGGCGGCGTGGTTCCCGGCGCGCGGCTCCTCGTGATCGCGTCCGCGCTCGACTACGGGGACACCGCGGGGACGGACTTCGAGGAGCTCTACTCGAGCAGCACGTTCCGGAGGTCGATCCTCGAGCTCAAGAC
>Ga0326597_10013961_pt1 | contig 10535 bp, 11 predicted proteins | sample RVTome_12_FD_203789 | JGI IMG/M metagenome (GOLD analysis project Ga0326597, IMG submission 203789) | Soil microbial communities from uranium-contaminated site in the Upper Colorado River Basin, Wyoming, United States - RVT100D185 | ecosystem: Environmental > Terrestrial > Soil > Contaminated >... | reverse complement strand
TTCCGGCAAGCGACACGTCCATGCCTCGTTGTGTTTACCCGGCCCGGCGATTGGCCAGGAGCAGTCCGTGCAGCAGCGAGTTACGTGTACCGCTCGTTGCAAGGCCTCGATCACGATCGCGCCTGCAACACCTGCTTTGACGGCGAGGGCGAGGCGGTCCCACTGAGTTGGATCGATGCGGTCGAGTGGATCGGCGGTACCGTCGGCTCGGCGGATGCTTCCCGTTCAGCAGGGCACGACGGCTCGAAGGCTAGCGATCCGCCTCAGCCATGAGACAATTTGGTTCGAATCGGACCAAGTCAGGTCCGCCTAAATCCGCAGCCAGTTGGCGGCGTCCGCAGCCGGCGCTCGACGCCGCGTGCCAGTACCCGTGGAGGCCGCGGGAATCTCCTCGAACATCAGGACGGCGGCGGGAACCTGTCACAGCGATTCCCGCCGCCTCCCAAATACCTCCACGAATCGGGTCGAATCTTGAGGATCTCTGAGGACGCCAGTGGAGACGACGATTGACGGCAAGCGCCGCCGTCTCAACCAATTAGCATCAGAAGTCGCGCGCCATCAGCAGGTTATAAAAACCAGCTAATTCAGTTTCGACTCCCGCCGCCTCCACCAACCCTCACTCGCGGCGCTCGCTCGGTCGGTGTCGGCGCCGGTGCCAGGCACTCGGCCGTCAGCGCTATGCGCCCCGGTCTCCTGGCACACTGTCACCCAGCCTCTAAATCCTTTGTCATCAGGTGCTTAGTCGGACGCGTCTCGAAACCACGCCACCTCCACCAAGGTGGCGCCGGTTTCCGCCCTACCCAATGCTATTCTGTATTCGCGAATCGAGAATACAGAATGCCTCAACCTTCTCTGCGCCCTCAGGACGTCGTTGTCCTCGCGAAGCTCCTGACCTATCAACAACCGCGGCCACCAATGGCCCAGATCGGAGTCGATCTCTCAATCAGCTCCTCCGAAGTGCACGCATCGCTCAAGCGGCTGGTGCTTTCAGGCCTGGTGTCTCGGGACTCCGATGAACACCGCCCCCTTCTCGACGCCATCGAGGAGTTTCTGGTGCATGGGGTCAAGTACGCCTTCCCGGCCAAGCGGGGAGAAGTCACTCGTGGTTTGCCGACGTCGTACGCCGCGCCACCTCTGAAGGATTTTGTCGTCTCCAGTCCAGAGTGGCCGTCAGTGTGGCCGTTTCCGGAAGGCCACGAAAGAGGGACTAGTCTCGAGCCACTCTACAAGACCGTCCCACTCGCGGCTGCTCGCGACAGTGATCTCTACGAGTGGCTGGTCTTGATCGATGGGCTCCGAGAGGGCCGGAGCAGGGAACGTAAGTTTGCAGCCGAGGAGCTGGCTCGCCGCCTCAAGCGACTTCGATGACCAACCCGAATCTGGCGCTGCTCGAAGAAGCAGTGGAACTACTCGAACCACTGCTCAACGAACTCGTTTTCGTAGGTGGATGCGCCACCGGTCTGCTCGTCACGGATCCGGCTGCTGCAGGAATCAGACCGACACGTGACGTCGACGCTATTACAGACGTCACGTCTTATGCGCAATACGCGACGCTGTCAGAGCGCCTCCGGAAACTTGGCCTAAATGAAGATGCGAGTGAAGACGCCCCAACGTGTCGATGGCGCCGAGGGAACTTGATCCTGGACATCATGCCGACCGACGCGCGCATCCTTGGATTCAGCAACAGATGGTATAGCCCAGCGATCGGTGCCGCACAAACAGCCACGGTCGGCCGTCACAGCATTCGCGTCGTCACGGCGCCGTACTTTATAGCCACCAAGCTGGAGGCGTTTTATGGGCGGGGCGGTCAAGACTATCGTGCTAGCCACGATCTCGAAGACATCATCGCCGTCATCGATGGCCGTTCAGAACTTATCGCTGAAGTCCGTGCCGCTCATGCTGACGTTCGAGACTACATCGCAGCACAAGCCACCGCACTGCTCCGCACTCGGGCATTCCTCGACGCTCTCCCTGGCCATCTCGCCCCCGATGTGTCGAGCCAAGGACGATTGCCTCTCCTTCGCAGTCGACTGGAAGGACTCTCGGCGGCGAGCAAGCCGCCGGACGCTGACGTCTGACTCCCGCACCGTTGGAGGCGAGCAATCGCCTCCTACTTCGGTTTCGTGGGCGGCGCTACGGATCGCGAGCGGCGGCGGACCAATCGCCACAGCCAGCCCACGAGAGCAAATGGCGTGATCGTCTGCGCGCTCAAGAGCAGCCATTGTGACGTGCTTGGCGTTTTTCGGACCACCTGAAGCCTGAGAGCATGGCACCCTCACTGCGTAGAGGAAGCCATGAAGAAGACGCGATTCACGGAAGAGCAGATGGTGACGATCCTACGGGAGGCCGACCAGCGGGCCGTCCCGGAGGTCGCCAAGAAGCACGGCGTGAGGGCCCAGACAATCTACGCCTGGCGCAAGCACTTCGGCACGCTCGAGCCCGCGGATGTGAAGCGGCTGCGAACGCTGGAGCAGGAGAACGGCCGGCTCAAGAAGATGATGGCCGATCGCGACCTGGAGATCGACGTGCTCAAGGAGATCACGCGAACAAAATGGTAGGCGCACGTGTGCGCCGGCAGCAGGTCGCCTACGCCAGGGGGCGTGGCCTGTCGAGCCGCCGCGCGTGCGCCTTACTGTCCGTCGCCCGTTCGACCCTGGGCTATCAGTCCCGCCTCGTCCACGCTGGGACAAGGCTTGTCCGTACGTCGTCCGTACAGGTATTCTTCAGCGAGGAGGGTATTCCACGTGCCCGCATCTTCGACAGTCCGTGACAATCGCATCGAGCTTCGTGCCTCTCGCGACGAAAAACGCGTGCTCACTGCCGCCGCGGCGTACGAGCGCCTGGACCTCACCAGCTTCGTCCTGCGGCGCGCGCTGCCAGCGGCGGAAGAAATCGTCGCACGCCACGAGCGCATCACCCTCACGTCTCGTGACAGCGCGCGTGTGCTGGAGCTGCTCGAGCATCCGCCGAAGCCAACGGCAGCCCTGCGTGCCGCGGCGAGACGTCGACGCACCCGCCGGTGACACCGGGAGTCGACTGGCGTGAAGAGGCTCTCACACGTCAGCACGACCGCGCCGGCTTCGACTGTGGCGTTCCGGCGCTGAACGAGTACCTGCAGCAGTATGCTCGCCAGAACCACGAGAGTGGTGGCGCCAAGACCTTCGTCGCCGTGTCTCCCGGACGACCGACCGCCGTTCTTGGCTACTACACGATCAGTCCAGGCTCGATCGCGTTCGCCAAAACACCAGCGGCTATAACCAGGAAGCTCGGGCGCTATGAGGTGCCTGTGTTTCGTCTCGGTCGCCTCGCCGTGTCACTCACTGTGCAAGGACACGGGCTCGGAGGAGAACTCCTGATGGCGGCAGGTGAACGAGCGCTTGCTGTCGCTCACGAAGTTGGCGGCGTCGCACTGGCCATCGACGCGAAGGACGACGGTGCGGCCGCCTGGTATCAACGCTTCGGAGCGCTGCCTCTCCTTGACGATCCATGGAAACTGGTCCTGCCACTCGCGACGATCGCTGCGGCATCGAAGCGCTGATCTGATGATGAGGCATGGCCAAGGGGTCGCAGCATTCCTCGGCTACTGGAAGATCACGTCGATGGAGGTATGGGACCGCGCCTTCATCGACCTCGTCGTCCCTGGCCACATCACATTCGAGCTGGAGGAGACGCATCTCATAGGAGGCTTCCAATTCGGCGCCGTCGTGGGCTGGATGGACTGCCGCGTCAGCCGCGGTAGCGGCTTCCCGCAAGTCGAGTGGATCGAAGCGAACTGGCTCGATTCGGCAACTGACGGCGAGAACGTGCGGTGGGCGCGTGACCCGTTCGCACAGATGCAGCGCTTTTCCTCCGGCGGCATGTACCTGAATGTCCCGGGGTTCGCCGAAGAGGGCGATTCCGTCCTCCGCGTCTCCCACGGGCGTTCGTACGAGAAGCTCCAACAGCTGAAGGCGACCTTCGATCCGGAGAACGTGTTTCGATCGAATTTCAACATCTCACCGGCTATCGCTGTGTGAACTCTGCCTACGCCGATCCACCCCTTCGCAGACACCTACCGTGACCCTGATGACGTGATTCCAAGTACGATGCCCCTCTGACGATGCGATCTTGGTAGTTCGTAAGCGCTCAGTCGTAAGCGGGTTCAGTCACTCGAAGTCGCCTCCGCTATCGTCGTTGCCGATGACTATGGCGCCAGCTGCGACAGCTGCTCGAGGAGCTTGCCGCGCGGGCTGTCAGAGGGAACCAGCCGCTGCACGCGCATGCCAGCGAACACCTCGCCTGTGTAGATGTAGTCGCGGGAGTCGGTCGCCGCCAGTTCCAGACCGAAGAACAGCCCGCCGTTCTCCCCCATGGTGCCGTAGCGGCCGAGGACCGTGCCGTCGGCGCGCTTGAGGAACCAGATCGTGTTGTTCTTCATGTCAGAGACGTAGAGGTACTCCTGCTCCTTGTCGGCAGAGAAGGTCACGCCTCCGGCGGCTCCACGGCTGCCGGTGCGCTCGTCGCGCGTGGTCCCCGAAGGCGCGACGACGAACTCCTTCACGAACATCCCCTCTCTGGTGAACACCTGCACGCGTTCCGCCGCCCGGTCCGCGGCATACACGAATCCGTCGCGCGAGATGTTCACCGTCAGGTGCGACTGGAACTCCTTGGGCGGCGTGGTACCCACCCATCGGTGGTCGGCGGGATCGGTCGAGATGTCAGCCAGCCTGTGCCCATAGGCGCCCCAGCCCCGCTTGAACTGCAGCGTGTCGAGATCAAACACGAGCACGCGCCCGCCAAGATAGTTCTCGGCGACGTAAATCTCGTTGTGCGCGTCGTCGACACGCACCTCCTCGGTGGTGCCGACCATCATCGGGGTGGACGGCGGGTACTTCGCGTAGAACGCCGCCAGCGATTTCATTTCGGCAGCCTCCAGCGCCACCGGGTTGTACCCCGGTCCGTTCGGCGGCAGCAGAAAACGCGCAATCGGCGCGGGGCCGCCCAGCCCCGGTACACGCGGCGCGATCCTCGCCGGCTGGTTCGGTTCACCGCCGACGCGCTCGGGAATGCGAGGAATCTCGCCCACGAGCTTGCCCGTCCGCGTGTCGTACTTCCGAACGGTATCCTGCCCGAGGTACGCGAAGCCGCGGTCGTCGACGTCCATGCCGTGCCCTTGCGGCGCGTCGAACGAACCGAGCACGCCGCCGTCCTTGCCGATATGGATCATCGATGGGGGTCGCACGCAGCAGTCCGAGACACCGACCTCGGCTTCGAGCTCCAGGCTGGTCAGGTCGGTCGGCCTGTGATACACCCAGACGCTGTCATCCTTGGTGATCCCCAGCCCGATGACGCCGCCCATCTTCCATTTGTTCGGCAGCGGCTTCGGCCAGGTGGGGTCGTACAGGTAGCGTGGCGCACTTTGCCCCTGCGCCCCCGCCGCGACGTACGCACCCATCGCACCCAGTGTGACGGCCACGACAACGGCGTACGCGTGGACACCGCGATCAGCACTCCTCTTCATGCACGCCCTCCATCTGGGCCGGAGACGACACGAAGCGCCGGCGCCCGAACTGCAGCAGACCATATGTCGGCGCGATCGGCAAGTCAATCAGATGTCGATTGGCGGCCTCCCGGCTCAGGGTTTCGGCCACGCGCCGTCACGCAAGCGTTCGTCGACGTGTTGCACCCCTAACCGTTCGGCAAGGAAGCTCCGTAGCACGGGCAGTTCATCCTCCGGGTCGATGGTGTGCCCCTTGTCGTAGGTTTCAAAACGCAGCGCACAGCCGCCGCGCTGGAGTTCGGCGATCTGCTGCCTCGTGGTCTCGTAGTCGAGCACCTCGTCGTGCCGCCCGTGCGTGATCAGCCAGGACTCCGCATTGCAGGACGGACTGCGCTCGGCAAGGAGTGTCGTCGCGTCGAGACAGTAGCCGGAGATGCCCACGTAGGCGCCGAGCGCCAGGGCACTGCGCGCGCCCCACTCCAGCGTCATCAAGCAGCCCTGCGAAAAGCCGAGCAGTCCGATGTCGGCGGGCTCGTAGCCCTGCTCGAGCAACTCCCCGAAGAGGCGGTCGAGAAGACCGCGCGAGCGCAATACACCCGGGGCATGGTCGGGGGGTAAGGGGTACCAGCTCCTGCCACCGAAGTATTCGTCCGGCGCATTCACCAGCAGGTAGTTCAGCTCGCGGAATGCAAACGCCCCGGGCATCCACTGGAATCCCTGCGACGAATCGCCGCGACCGTGGAGGACGACGAGCAGCTTTCTGCTCGGAGTGGGCGCCGGCACCCAGTCGCAGGACAAGGTGGTGATGATGGGAGCGGCGTGTGCGTTCATCGCCGCGAGATTACTGTGGGCTCGGTCCAGTTGCTGGATCGTCCATACCCCAAGAGGCCTTGAATGACAGTGCCAGTCAAGGACTGGCTGGCTCTGCGTGGGTCTTGCGCAAGAGCGGCGCGGCCTCCGGCGAAATCATGAACCTGATCATCTCGCGCGCGGCGTCCGGTTCCTTCGAGGTCGTCAATAGGCCGACATCGTTTCGGCAGGGCTCGTTCAAAAATCCTGGCAATGGCCCAACATAATCACTACCAGGCACACCGACCATGATGTTGCTCTGTTGAATGCCGATCTCGACCTCGCCGCTCGCCAGGTAGTCGGTGACGGGACCGCCTCTGGTAAGAACCGTCTTGCCCGCCAGCTCCTGGACGAGCCCAAGCCGTTCGATCCCCGCCAAGACATTGATGCCGCTGCAGCCGCGCGAATAGGCGATCGACGGAGCCGCCCGCAACGTCGCCGTGTAGGCTTCCACACTGGTGATGTCGGGTTTCGGCGCGCCGACCCGCACCGAAAGGCCAAGGCCGGCGAGCATGAATGGCGTGACGGTACTGACCACCACCGTGCCGTCCTTGACGCGCTCCCCCATCGCCTCGGGACTTCCCGTCAAGATGTCCGCGGTCCCGTCGTTGATGAGCCGCTGAAGCTCCGCGGCATCGGGCTGGAGAACGGTCACCGTATGCCCGCTGACACGCTCGAACCCGGCGGCAAGTTCTCTCACCCCAGGGGCCGCGCCCTGGCCGGTGATGATGACAAGCTCGGCAGCAGTGGCCGTTCCCTGCGACAGCCATCCCAACGCTCCCACAGCGCACGCCGCGGCACATTTCGCGTACGTTCCCACGCGTCCCTCCCTGGCCCACCGCCTGCCCACGTCCTCGGGCACCTCGTGCCTCACGCCCCCAGTTCCTTGCCATCCGCCAGGATCACCTTGCGGAGTCTGCCGATCCGCATTCCGCCCAGCCCGGGGTTGAAGGTGACCGTCACCACGTCTCCCGCTTTGAGCGACTTACTGGTCCAGCCCCGGCTGGAGATGCTCGGCGGGGATCCGAGCTCGAGCAGCCAGCTTGCACTCTTGTCATCAATGGACGTGATGCCGACTTCCACATGCGGATTCGTCCACACGACTTCGGTGATCGTCGCCTTCACCGTGGTTTGCGCACCGACGTCATACAGCGATGCCGCTCCATGATGCGCACGCGCGGACGTCGAGAGAAAAAGAAGAACCACGATCCCGGCAAGGATGGACAACACGCGGCTGCGCATAGGGACCTCGTTCAAGTTGGCCGCACGGTCTCGGAAACAACCCCCGAGGATGGCGTGACCACGTGCCCTCCTCTGGGGTCTGAAGGGAATCTCTTATTTCGGCAGTCCCGCTTCGTACTCGGTGGCCCGAATCTGCGCGCCCGTCACGACGTTGATCAAGCCGTAGTTCTGTTCGTGGCAGGCCCACTCGAAGATGCCAGGCCTGGACCTCGGCAGCGGGTTCTCGACGGTCCAGGGCTGCACGTAGGTCTCTGGATCCGTGACGGTGAATCTATACAGGAGGGTGTCCGCGTCAACGCGCGTGAAACGTTCCTCGAGTTGCATATCCCCGGCACTCGCCCGCCAGACTCTGTCGGGATGGAAATTCGTCGTTTTCACGACAAGGGTGTCGCCCTCCCAGTGGCCGCTCGGGCTCCCCAACCATGAGCGAACGCTCGAATCGAGAGGCGGGCGCCCGTCCACGGGAATGATGCGCACGTCCTGATTCGACTGCGTGACCATGATCACGTAGCCCGGAACCTGATGGATCTGCGAATCGGTGTCGCGGGCGCCGATCCTGGGCGGTCCCTGGTTCCCCGTGACGCAGCGCTCGACGAGGCTTCGTGTCAGCACGCTGTTCCCTCTTTCTTCCGCCTCCCGTCGCCTGCGCCCCTCAGGCGTGAGCGCCGGAAGCTTCCCGTCCGCAGGATCCACGATGAGCGACGTGCGCAGGCTCGGTCGGATCGCGCTTTGCCAGCCGTCCATCCCGAACTCTTTCCAATCGTAATGAACGGTGGCCGGATCGACGCCCGCGTCTTCGATGGCGGCCGCCCTGAAGGCCTCGATGGCTTCCTGAGGCGTATACAGCGCTTTGGTGACGTTGTCGGGTCGCTGCAGGGGCGTGTAGGTCTCGACCATCCAATGCCCGCGCAGGTCCGGATCACCCCACGCGGTGCGAGGCGATGGCGAAAGGGGCTTGGCTGGGTCAAACACGGTTTCGAGCGCCTTCGCGATCGCCGCGTCGACCTCGTTTTCGAAGAACGCCATGGCCTCGTCCCCACTGCGAGGGGACGCCTTCCTGGCCGCCTCGAGCGCCGCCTCCTCCCGTTGGTTGACCATGGCGGACGGCGGAGCCTGGGCCGCCACAAGGACCGGGGCCCACACCATCGCCACCGCGACGAGCCTCACCGCACCCAGCGGCACGAAAAAACGATTCCGCATCTGAGCACCCTCCTAATCGCGACTGGCCGAATCTGCACGCGGGAGTGCCACATGGCTCGCCCGTTCCAGGCCGATACTACACCCGCAAGCACCCGCCGTGGGAAGTGGGCCCGTCATCGACAGGCGAAATTGCTCGCGTCGCCCACATCGCCACCGGCCGGCCCCGTGTACCAGGCGGTCTTCGGCCAGGCGCACAGTGGGTGCGTCCGCGTGGCGGGCGCAGTCGGGAACGCGCTGCCGGATGCCGCGATCGTGTCTGGCGCAATCCCCTGCTCCACCCATTCCACGAGCGGCGTGAGGAGGTCGAACTGGTCGGGCGCCGGGCCGCCGCGGCAGTGGCCCATGCCGGGCACCAGATACAGCTTGGCGAACGACTGCCCTTCGTTGAGCGGCGCGAGGCTGGCGAAGTAGTTGATGATGTATTGCACCGACGGACCGGGGTCGCTCGCCCCATGGTAGAAGAGGAGTTTGCCGCCGCGGCGCTTGAACGCGGAGAGATCCGTCGAGACCGCGGGGAGGGGAACGCTGCTGTCGATTCGCGCCGGGTCGGTGTCGAAGTTCCAGGTCTTGTACGGGACGAGATCGGGAACCTGCGGTCGGAGGTAGTACCCGATCTGGTTGGTGCCGAGCCCCAGGTTGCCGGGCTGAGCCGTGGCGGTGCCGATATCGCGTACCGGGATGCCGGTCGGCGCCATGAAGCCGCCGTCGTAGGGATAGCCCTCAACCCTGGTGCCGCTCGGCATCACCACCGGAGCCCCGGCAGACGACTGGGGGCCGGTGTGGATGCGCACGATCGCCCCAACCTGAGCCGGCGTCAGACAGGACGCGTCCTTCTCGCCGGCGCACTGGAGCGGTTCGCCGGTGTCGCGAAACACGTGCGTGACGGGGTCGAACGTGCACGCCGGCACGTTGTCGACGATGCCGTCGGTGACGCCATCGAGACCGTCGCACCCGTCAAGAATCGCGCGGGTAACCAGCCGCTGATCAGCCACGGAAAACGACTCGTGGAAGCGCGCGTCGCCAGCCTCGTCTTTCGACACGATCGCCGCAATAGCCTGGAGTGCGTTGGTTTCGCTCTGTGTCAACGCCGTCAGGTCGTACACAGGATCGCCGACGACGATCCCGTCGAAGTAGTCGGGAAACTGCTGTGAGAACACCATGCCCTGCCGCCCTCCGGTCGAGCATCCAACATGGTACGAGCGGTCTGGCAGGCGGCCGTAAAACTTCTGCATCAGGAATCGCGCCGTGCGCGCGGTCTCGTCGATCGACCCGAAGGCGTGGCCTCGAAACGCGCGTGGCTCGCGCATGTAGTCGAGCGTCGACTTGCCCGCCGCCGTGAGCACGGCGTTGTCGTGCCCGCCGTTCTGGGACACGACCGCCCAGCCCTTCGCCAGCGTCGGTGACAACGACCCCGCCGCGCCGGTGGCCGCCGGCACCGTGCCCTCGCTGCCGCCTCCGCCCTGGAACATGAAGCGGCCGTTCCAGTTCAACGGCATGCGCAGCTCAAACCCGGCGCCGTAGTCCACGCCGTCGGTGCCGATGAACGCACCGGCCGTGCCTTGAATCACGCAGTGGTCCGGCAGCGGCACGTCGTTGGCCCGTGTCGTGCCAGCCGCGTTGAACGTGACCATCGTGATGCGGGTGTTGGCCACTGGAAAATCAGCCGACTCGATCTGGCCGGCAAGCGCTTCGCAGCTCACTTGCGTCGGGGAAGGCGCTTGTCGGCTCTGGCCTTGGACGGGGACGGTTGTCACACTCATGCCAA
>Ga0326597_10013960_pt1 | contig 10535 bp, 8 predicted proteins | sample RVTome_12_FD_203789 | JGI IMG/M metagenome (GOLD analysis project Ga0326597, IMG submission 203789) | Soil microbial communities from uranium-contaminated site in the Upper Colorado River Basin, Wyoming, United States - RVT100D185 | ecosystem: Environmental > Terrestrial > Soil > Contaminated >... | reverse complement strand
CCCGAAGCATCTACGGCAAGGTGGCGAAGTTCGCCGAGCGGATGATCCCCCTGCCTTCCGTGCTCGCCGAGAGCGAGACTCTGAGGTCGTTGATGTCCGACGGCATCGTGCATCTCGTGCCGAAGGGCTCGAGACTGCTTTGGGAGTCGAGGGTATGGAGACTCTCCGGGTTCGCCTCCGGCGACGCTTCCTGACCCAGGTGCCTGCGGCTTCCGCTTCGACCTAGGCTGGCCCAATGGCCGGATCAGGGCGCACCGAAGAGCTGGCACCCCAAGACGCCTATCTGGCCGAGGCGGAAGGATCGGTCCTCGGCGTCGCCGACGGCGGCCTGTTCCTCGATCGCACCGTGTTCTATGCCCGTGGTGGTGGCCAGCCGGGCGACACGGGGATAATCCGATGGGACGGGGGCGAGGTGGAGGTGCTCGACACGATTCGAAGAGAGGGCGTGCCATTCCACGTCGTCGCCGACGGGGTGGCCCTCCCTGATCCAGGGACCGCGATCCATGGGTCGATCGATTGGGAGCGACGCTATCGGACCATGAGAACCCACACAGCTCTACACGCCTTATCCGGTGTGGTGTACCGGGACTTCGGGGCCAAGGTGACCGGGGGGAACATGGAGCCCGGTCTCGCCCGGATGGACTTCGAGCTGGACGGCATCTCGGTCGAGTTCGGTCAGCAGGTGGAGCACAAGCTGAACGAGGAGCTGATCCGGGGCTATCCCACCGAGGTGGTGTACCTGGCCCGGCAAGAGGCGCTGAAAGATCCCGACCTGATCCGGACCAAGGTCAACCTGATCCCGGAGTGGGTTGAGGAGATTCGGGTGATCGACATCGTCGGCCTCGATCGTCAGGCCGACGGGGGCACTCACGTCGCCTCGACTCTCGAGGTGGGCGAGGTGCGGGTGGTCAAGACCGAATCGAAGGGCAAGGCGAACAAGAGGATGCGCATCGAGATAGGTGACAGGCACTAGGTTCCGCACCGATCGGCCAGGAAAGGCAAGAAATGAGCGTGATCGTCGGGTATCTCGCCTCGGATAGAGGACATAAGGCTCTCGAGGTGGGGATCAGAGAGGCAAAGTTGCGCAACACCGACCTGGTGGTCGTGCACTCGCTGCACGGAGCCGGGAAGAGCGACGACGAAGACGTGATCCAGAGCGACCGCGATCTCGCTGCCCTCGACGAGATGCTCTCGAAGCAGGGCGTGGTTTTCTCCATCCACAACTACGTCCGGGGCAACGAGCCGGCACAGGACATCATCCAGGCCGCCGAGGAGCTCGGGGGCGAGCTGATCGTCATCGGTCTACGTCAGCGGACCTCGGCCGGGAAGTTCCTCCTCGGGTCGAATGCCCACGACATCCTCATGGACGCTCCCTGCCCCGTGCTGACGGTGAGGGTGTAGCGAGCCTTACGCACGCCCGGGCCAATATGTCGGTCCAAGTGCCAAGTACCTAGTACCAAGTACCGCGTGATCGATTTCGTCCTCGGGCTGTTCCTCGCCGGTCTGCTGGTCCGGGGCTGGTTACGTGGCTTGGTCAGAGAGACCCTGGATCTGGTCGCCCTGGTCGCCGGGCTCTGGATCGCCTTCCGTCTCAGCGGCCCGCTCGGTGAGTTCCTCACCGAGCGGTTCGGGGTCGCTCCCGAGGTAGCCACCATCGGGGCGGGGGTCACCCTCTTCATCCTCTTCGGGCTCGCCATGAGCATCGCTGCCCATTTCCTTTCGAAGGTGATGCGACTCCCCGGGCTGAATCTGATCAACAGGTTCGGCGGCGCCGCGGTCGCTGCCCTCTGGGGCATCGCCATGGTCCTCGTCGTCGTCAACGTGGCACGGGTGCTTCCCGGGGGCTGGGAGGCGCGCTTCGAGGACTCGACGGTGGCCAGGGCGATCGCGGGGCCGGAAGCAATCCCTCAGCAGGTCTTCGAGGGCGTGGCGCCCGATGGCGTCCTCGGCTCATTGGCGGCGATTCACGGCATCTTCGGGGCGAACCGGGCGGTCCCCGAGGGGAGCGAGGTCCTGTCCATCCCCCCGGTCGAGGCCGACGAGGTGCGCCAGGTGAGGGAGGAGACGGAGCCGCTCCTGGAGAGGGTCAACGAATACCGCGCCGGTCAGGGTCTGTCGGCCCTGGGGCGCAGTTCGAGTCTCGACGAGATCGCCGAGTCGAGGGCGTTCGGGATGTACACCAGCGGTCGTCTCTCCCGTGATCACCCACCGGGCGGCAGTGTGGCCACAGACGCCATTGCCGCCGGGCTCCGTTTGGCCGCGGTGGGGGAGAACCTGGCTCTGGCCAGCAGCACTCGGGCCGCCTTCGATGCCCTGCTCGACTCGCCGACCGCCCTCACCCAGTTCTCCTTCCCCACCTACGACCGCACCGGCATCTCCGTCGTCGACGGCCCCACCGGCCGTCTGGTGCTGATCGTGATGGGTGGGTGATACGTCGAACCTGGAAGTTCGACATATCACTCACGGCTGGGCGGGGGCGATGGCGGGGGCGCGACGGGCCCGGGCCACGGCGACGAAGCCGACGCCGGCCATGACCAGGGCAGCGCCGACGAGCTGGATCGTCGAGGGGCTCTCGGAGAAGATGATGACCGCCCAGATCATGGTCAGGACCGGTTGGAGAAGGATGATGGTGGCGGTCTCAACCGCGGGAAGACGGGGCAGCGCGTAGCCGATGAGCAGCCAGCCGGCGACCTGTGAGCTGAGGGCGAGGGCAAGAAGCCACCCGTGGGCCGGCCAGGCGGGCTCGAACTCGAGCCCGCCGCCGAGGACGCCGGCGATGAAGGCGGCAAGGGCGGCGCCGGCGGTGGATTCGAGGAGCGGTCCCGCCGACGGCGCCCGGGCTTCGTTGGATGTGCGGAACCCGAGGATGAAAGCCGCGTAGAACACGGCGGAGACGAGAGCGAGGATCGTCCCGAGCAGCGGGTTGGACCCGAAGGCGTCGCCCCGGCCCAGACCGCTGACCAGGCTCACCCCGAGCAGGACCACCGGAATAGCGATCGCCACCTGGCGGCTTGGTCGCTCACCGAAGAAGAGCCATGCAGCCACCGCCACCACGATCACTTGCGAGTTGGCGATGAGAGTGGCGAGACCGGAACCGATGTACTCGATCGAGATGTGCCACACGACGATGTCGAGGCCGAGGAGAAGACCCGCGCCGAATGCCACCAGGCGCTTGGTCCGGGGCCGGTCGTCCTCGTGACGCCTCACCCACCACAAGACGAAGAGGACGGGGAGGGCGTAGAGCGAGCGGTAGAACGCCCCCGTGACCGGGGACACGTCGGCGAGGGCGTAGAGGATCGCCGAGAAGGAGATGGCCAGGGCGCCGGCCAGCGCTGCGAGCAGGGTCACGGAAGCGGGATCAGATCCGGTTCAACCCAGGATGTCTTCGTCTCCTCACTGTCGAGGTTCGACCAATGTCGCTCGGGCAGGGAAGGGTCGCCGAGAGGGGGGTAGCGATCGAGCATTTCCGGGACGGACGATACGTCAGGATGCGCCCGGCGCAAATGCTCGAGAAGCCGGATCCAGAAGATGGTCACGGTGGCGTGGTACTTGGCCGGGTTGCCGCCCAGGTCGGTGGCATGCCTGATGGTCAGGCAGACGACCCGAGCCGCGTCCTCGGCGTCCTCGGCTTCGTCGAGGACCGCCCAGGCGAACCGTAGATGGGCCACGTGCCCGAAGTACTCGCCCTCACCCGCCTGCTGCATCAGACGCAACCCATCGGCGAGATCCAGGTTGCTCACGTCGAGGCTTCTCGAAGTTCCCGGAAGGACTCCTGGATGGCGGCGAGGAAGCGATCCGAGTCGGGCAGGGTGTCGTAGTCGGCGTGGATCCCCCACAACAGCCGCCCGTTGTAGGAGAAGAGGGCGATGCCGAGCCCGTGCTTTGCCCAGAGGGGAACCATCGGAAAATTGGCGATCATCTCAGACTCCAGCAGGTACATGGGGAACTGCGGTCCGGGGATGTTGGTCACGGTCATGTTGAACGGCCGGATCCGCGATCCGACGACCCGGTTGGCCAGGGAGAGCAGGGTGATGGGGGTGCCGGAGCTGAGCTCGACCAGGGTGGCTGCGCCTAGCGCCTGGTTGGTCTTCTTCAGGTTCCTGGTCTCCTCCTTGACCTTCTCGAGACGGCGTAGGGGGTCTGGCTCCTGGATGGGCAGATCAAGCAGCCACATCGCAACCTGGTTGCCGAGGACGCTGCTCTGGTCGGCGTTCCGGGTCGAGACCGGGTTCATCGCCCGAAACTCGACGTCGGTCACGTCGAAGTCGCGCTCTTCGAGGAGGAATCGGCGGACGGCTCCGGCGGTGATGGCGAGCACGACGTCGTTCACCGAGCCACCCAGCGCGTTCTTGATCCCCTTCACCGCGTGGAGCGGCGTCTCTGTCCAGTCGAATCTCCGATTGGGCCCGATGTCGGGGTTCAACGGCGTCCAATCGGCTGCGGTGAGCCAACCCGAGCGCAACGAGCTGAGGGCGGCCGCCGATTTGTCCAGGGTGCGGTCGGTGAGGGCGACCCCCTCTTTGACCGTCTCCGACAGGTGGGAAAGACCGTCGACGAGTCGTCTCGTCAACCGGGCGGCCTCGGCCACGGCGAGCTGGGACGGGCTCGGGGCTGGTCTGGGCACCCATGGCGCCGGCTCTTCGACATCGGCGGAGGAGACCACGTTGAGCAGGATTGTGGTCAGGTCCACCCCCGACATGCCGTCGATCATGCAGTGGTGGATCTTGGCGATGATGGCGAAGCGGTCGTCGTCGACTCCTTCGACCACCCACAGCTCCCAGAGCGGCTTGTTCCTGTCCAACGGGGTGGAGACGATGCGCCCGGCGAGCTGCTTGAGCTGGGCCTCGGTGCCGGGGCGGGGGAGGGAGGAGTGCCGCAGGTGGTAGTCGATGGCGAAGTGCTCGTCATCGACCCAGACCGGTCGCCGGTCGAAGGGGACCCAGTCGAGCCTCTGCCGGTAGCGGGGTATGTACTGCAGCTTGGACTCGACGTGGGAGCGGATACGGGTGATGTCGATCCCCCCGTCATCGCCCTTGAGCGGTGCTGCGTCGAACAGGGCGACTCCGGCGACGTGCATGTGACTCTTTCGGGTCTCCAGGGCGAGGAACGATGCGTCGAGATAGGTCAGCGGCTCGTAGTGAAAATCTGTCATCGCGCCCCCTGAACCTACTGCGAAAACGTGCCCTAGGGGACGGCTCGGGCCCGGCTCTCTCGCATAGAGTCGGCCCATGTGGTCGCGGGTGGTCAATCTCATCGAGCGGGTCGGCGACGATGCCGATGACACGCTGGAGCTCCGGATCCAGAAGCGGGTCCTGGTGGCGGTCTCGGCGGTGGTGGGCAGCATTGGCCTTCTCTGGGGAGCCCTCTACCTCGCTTTCGACGAGCCGCTCGCCGCCTCGATCCCATGGACATACGCTCTGTGCGTTGGGGCGAGCCTTGCCGGCTTTGCCGCTACCGGGCGTTATCGGGTATTCCGCTTCACCCAGCTCTTCCTGATCCTGCTTCTCCCCTTCGTCCTTCAACTGGCACTGGGCGGTTTCGCCGACGGCAGTGCCGTCATCATCTGGTCGTTGCTCGCCCCGCTCGGTGCGCTGGCCATGTGGGGTCGGCGTCAGGCGCTGCACTGGTTTCTGGGCTACATCACCCTGGTCCTGGCCGCCCAGGTCGTCCAGCCTCTGCTTCCTACCGACAACAACCTGCCCGAGTGGGTGATCTCCTCCTTCTTCGTTGCCAACGTCCTCGGTGCCTCCGGGGTCGCCTTCTTCGCCCTCCACTACTTCGTGGGCCAGAAGGATCACGCCTTGGAGTTGCTCCACATCGAGCAGGACAAGTCGGAGCGCCTCCTCCTCAACGTGCTGCCCAAGGAGATCGCCCAGATCCTGAAGGAGGACGATCAGACCATCGCCACCCGCTTCCCGGCGATAACGGTCCTCTTCGCCGATGTGGTCGGGTTCACCCCGCTCTCCCAGGACCTCTCCCCCGAAGAGCTGGTCGGGGTGCTCAACGAGGTGTTCTCCTACTTCGACTCGCTGGTCGAGCGGTACCGGTTGGAGAAGATCCGCACCATCGGAGACAGCTACATGGTCGCCTCGGGGATCCCCGTCCCCCGGGAGGACCACGCCCACGCCCTGGCCAGGATGGCGCTCGACATTGTCGGGTACATCTCACCTACCGGAGGTCCAGCGACGCGACCTCTGGTATTCCGTCTCGGGATCAGCTCGGGCCCCGCCGTGGCCGGTGTGATAGGAAAGGCGAAGTTCCAGTACGACGTGTGGGGCGACACCGTCAACACCGCGAGCCGTATGGAGTCCCATGGTGTGCCGGGAAAGATCCAGCTCAGCCAGAGCACCTATGCCCTGGTCAAGGATGACTTCGTCTGTGAGCCCCGGGGTGTGGTCGACGTGAAGGGCAAGGGACCGATGGAGACCTGGTTCCTGGTCGGGGCCCGTTGACCGGGCACCCCGCCGCCTCCCGCCATGTCGTCCTCCGCGACTTCCGCGAGGTCCTCGGCCGGGAACACGTGCTCACCGACTCCGACCTGGTGGCCGGGTACGTGCGCGACTGGACCGGCCGCTGGGTCGGCCGGGCGACGGCGGTGCTCCGTCCGGGATCGGTCGAGGAGGTGCAGGAGGTGGTGCGGATCTGCCACCAGCACGCCGTGCCGCTCGTCCCCCAGGGCGGCAACACCGGTCTGGTCGGCGGCTCGATCCCCCATCATGGTGAGGTGGTCCTCTCGCTGCGTCGTCTCGACCGGCTCGGGCCCGTCGACCAGCGACGGCGGGAGGTCTCCGTCGGTGCCGGGGTGACCGTGGGCGCCCTACAGGCCCATGCCCGCCGGGTGGGTCTCGAGTATGGGGTCGATCTCGCCTCCCGGGACTCGGCGACGATCGGGGGCACCATCGCCACCAATGCCGGCGGGATGAACGTGGTTGCCCACGGAGATACCCGCCGCCAGGTGCTGGGGCTGCAGGTGGTGTTCGCCGACGGGAGCGTCGGGTCCCGACTGGGCGGAGTGGCCAAGCAGAGCACCGGTCCCGACCCTTTCCAACTGATGGTGGGTAGCGAGGGCAGTCTGGGAATCATCACCGCCGCTCGGCTCCGTCTGCTTCCCCGTGCCGAGAAGGAACCGATGGTGCTCCTGGTGGGGGTGGAGCGTCTCAGCGAGGGTCTGGGGTTTCTCGGCCCTGGCGCCCGCGCCATCGAGTTCTTCGATCGGTCCTGTCTGGAGGCGGTGATCGGGCATCGCCAGTTGTCCCGACCGCTTTCAGGAGACCACCCGTTCTACATCCTGATCGAGACGACCCAGACGCCGGAGGTCCCGGCCAGTTTGGAGGCTGTGGTCGATCGGAGACTCTGGGCCTACCGGGAGTCGATCACCGAGACCCTCAATCAGATCGGGGTGCCGGTGAAGCTCGATGTGGCCGTGCCCTTGGAGCGCATGGACGAGTTCGCCACCGCCGTCGAGAGCCTCGGATTGGAAGGCGAGGTCTATCTGTTCGGCCATCTGGCGGAGGGGAACTTCCATGTCAATGTCGTGGGGAACCCGGATCCGGAGATGGTGGTGGACCAGGTCTTGGGCATCGTCACCGTGCTCGACGGCGTGATCGCCAGCGAGCACGGGATCGGGGTGGCCAAGTCGGCCTGGTGGCGACGCAGCACCGATCCGGGGACCCTGGCGTTCAATCGTCAGATCAAGGAGATCCTCGACCCGGGCCGGATCCTCAATCCCGAGGTGTTCTGGGGCGGCTAGGCCAGTGGCGGTCACGGAACCTTCTGGTGGGCTGCGCCGGATCGACTGAGAGCTCGATCGCCGGTTCGGGGACGGACGAGGTTTCAGTCGAGGCCTTCTGCGCTGGCGCCACCGCAACTCTCATGGCCGACGACTCGCCGCGGAGCCGTGCAACGCCGAGGACATGGTCTCGTGGGTGGTCCAGCCCTGATTCTCCCCTCCACCCCTGGCTCGCCGCTGGCACGGTTCACGCAGGATTCGAGGGTGCGGCCCAGGGCCGGGTATCAGACCTGAGTGGGGTCTGCCTCCCTCATTTCGGCGAGTCGTTCTCGAAGGCATGGGTTACGGCGCAGCCCTGGTTGGCTTGGTGGGCTCAGCCACGTGGATCTTCCAGGGCAATCTCTGCTGTCTGGTCTTTGGAGTCGTCATCGGGACCGTCTCCGGCCCGGTGTTTGCCTTGAGGTGATCGCCGCCATGCAGAGGGTCGGCCATGACGAGAAAGACGATGTCGAGCGTGACGAGTCGTGACCGAGGGAGCGATCGACTAGGACCGCTGGTACCCCGAGAATGCCGGCAGTGATCAACACCAGACAGTTAGCCGAGTTGTTGCAGACCAACGAGCAGATCATCAGAGCATGGGTACGAGAGGGGATCATTCCCGCCCACCGCAGTGCCGGTCTCACGGTCCACATTGTGTGGTCGGTCCTGCACCGGTGAGCAGCAGGAAGGCTTCCTTGAGTTTCTCACAGGTGGTTTCTCTCGCCTTACAACGCCCCTCGCGCTGAGAGAGTCGGGTTGCTTGCAACCCGTGATTCCCTTGCATACCTGGGTGGGTGCGCTTCAGTCGATGCCGAAGTTGCCGGAGAGGGGCAGCCAGTTGGATTCGCCCCAGGTGAATTGGCTGTCGGCGTTGCCTTGGGTGTTGGTGTGCCGGAAGTAGAAGGTGGAGTTGGAGGGTCGGAAGATGGCCGGGGTGTCGACCCCGTCGATGATCCCCCAGTCGCCGGCGACGAGCCGGTCGCCGGGGTCACCGTAGAAGAACTCGGCGTCGGCTATCCCCTGGGTGTGGGACTGCCGGAAGTAGACGAACCCGGTCGACTCCCGATGCAAGCCAACCGTGTCGATCCCGTCACCGTCGAAGTCGCCGACAAACGGCTTGTCCCCGGGGTTGCCGAAGATGTAGTCGAATTCGGCTGGACCCAGACCCCCGTCGTTGGCGCCGAGGGCGTTGATGATGTAGATCCGGGCCTCTGAGGGTCGGTAGATGGAGACGGTGTCACAACCGTTCCCGTTGAAGTCTCCGGCCAGGGGGATGTCGCCGGGGTTGCCGAAGAAGAACCTGATGTCGGCCACTCCCTGGGTGTTGGAGTTGCGCAGGTAGACGAACCCGTCGGACTGCCGGTACAACCCCGGAGTGTCGATCCCGTCACAGTTCCAGTCGCCCACGAACGGGTAGTCACCCGGATTCCCATAGTAAAAACTCGTGATCCACCCCCAACCGTCATTGAGATGCCACAGCCCGGTGGACGGTTCGACCAAACCGACGGGGCCCAACGGCTGCGGCCTCCACCCGGCCCCACTGTTGATCGGTCCGATCAGGCTCGCCGTGATGTCGACGGGAGCGCTGCCGTCGGGGCCGGCGACGAAGACGGTATCTCCCGGCTGGACCCCACCACTGTTCATGTAGGCCACGCGGGTGCCGTAGGTCGACCATCCGGCGAATCCGCTCCCAACCCCAGAGGTCAGCACGAGTGGGGTACCGGTCCCGTCTGCATTGGCGATCACCGTCGTCGGGTCGTTGTAGTTGCCCGTCGATGTGATGGCCAGCCGCGCACCGTCGGGCGACCAACTCGAGTACCAGCCGCCACCACCATCCCACAGCTCGACCGCGGGCGCCCCGGGGGCCGGATTCACCACGTACACGGTGAACACTCTCTGGTGGGGTCCGGCTCCTGTGACGGTGACGGCAAAGGCGAGCCGGGAACCGTCCGGTGACCATGTCGGATCGGCGTGAGCAACCGAAGAGCCGGGCGATGAGTTGGGATCCGGATCGATGGATCCATCGGTGAGGGCACGCCGGCTGGTGCCGTCTGCATCCATCACATAGATGCGCGACGGGATCACGATTTGCCAATCCGTCGATCCCTCTCTGCGGATATCGAGCCCGGAGGAGAAGGCGATCCGGGAACCGTCGGGGGACCACGCCGGGTCGCGGTCGTTAGCCGTGCTGTTGGTCAGACGTACCGGATTCCGGCCATCCGCATCGGCCAGATAGATCTCGTCGTTCCCCTCCCGGTTGGACACGTAAAGGAACCGGGATCCGTCCGGGGACCAGGAGCCCATCGGGCTCCACGCCGGGTCATCGCTCACATTGACGGGGCTGCCTACTGACGCCGGGACGATGTAGACGTCGAGCGGGCCACCTTCGGGACGAACCGAGTAGGAGAGGTGAGATCCGGTCGGCGACCAATGGGGATCAGAGCTCGGCCAGGGGTCGTTGGACACGTTGCGGGCGGTACCGGCGGTGACGTCGGCGACGTAGATCTCGCTGTTGCCGTCCTGCGAGGAGACAAAGGCGATACGGGTTCCGTCCGGTGACCAGACCGGGCTCCCCTTCTGTGGGTCGGGCCCGACCGCGACGACGAAGGGCTCGGTATCGTCGAGGGAACGGACGTAGACCTTGTCGTTGTCCCCGTCTCGTGAGTAGAAAGCGATGCGCGTCCCGTCTGGTGACCACGCCCATGGCCACCAGCTGCCGTAGCCGGCGGTGAGATTCGTCAGTCCGGTGCCATCCGCCTTGGCGAGG
>Ga0326597_10013959_pt1 | contig 10536 bp, 9 predicted proteins | sample RVTome_12_FD_203789 | JGI IMG/M metagenome (GOLD analysis project Ga0326597, IMG submission 203789) | Soil microbial communities from uranium-contaminated site in the Upper Colorado River Basin, Wyoming, United States - RVT100D185 | ecosystem: Environmental > Terrestrial > Soil > Contaminated >... | reverse complement strand
GCCTCCGCCACGACGAGGCCGTCGGCCGGGAAGTCGAGGGCGTGGGCGCAGAGCGGCGTGCCGATGTTGCCGCCGACCAGGAGCGGCCGCACGGTGCCGCCGACGAGCTCGCCCGTGAGCGCCGTCGTGGTCGTCTTGCCGTTGGTGCCGGTGATGGCGATGAGGTCCGCCTCCATGACCCGCCATCCGAGCTCGAGCTCCCCTATCAGCGGGACGCCGCGGGCCCGCGCGACCTCCAGGGCCGGCAGATCGAGCGGCACGCCGGGGCTCACGACCACGAGATCGGCACCGGCGAAGGCCGCGTCGGGGTGCCCGCCGGTCCAGAGGCCGCACCCCAGGTGCTCGAGGTCGCGCGCCTCGGCGGAGAGCGAGTCGCGGGCTCCAGAGTCCGAGGCAAGCACGCGGCCGCCCAGGCGCCGGATCAGGCGCGCGGCGGCGACGCCGCTCCGCGCGAGACCCACCACCGCGGTCGTGCGCCCGGCAAGCCACTGCCGGTACGCCGGGCCCCGCTCGCCCGCCATGTAGCCCTCCTCCACCTGCTCGCCCGCCATCGTGTTCACGCGCCTATCTCAGCTTGAGAGTGGTGAGCGCCAGGAGCGCCAGCATGAAGGACACGATCCAGAAGCGGACGATGATCTTGGGCTCCGGCCACCCCTGCATCTCGTAGTGATGGTGCAGCGGCGCCATGCGGAAGAAGCGCTTGCCCGTCGCCTTGAAGTAGCCGACCTGGATGATGACGGACGCGGCCTCGACAACGTAGATCCCGCCGATGAGCGGCAGCAGGAGCTCCGACTTGGTCAGCACGGCGAGCGTCCCGATGGCCCCGCCCAGCGCCAGCGAACCCACGTCCCCCATGAACACCTGGGCCGGGTAGCTGTTGAACCAAAGGAAGCCCAGCGCCGCGCCCACCAGCGCCGCGCAGAAGATGGTCAGCTCGCCGGTGCCCTTGACGTTCAGGATCCGCAGATACTCGGCCAGCCGGAAGTTGCCGGAGAGATACGCGATGATCGCGAAGGCGGCGCCCGCCATCACAATGGGCCCGATCGCCAGGCCGTCGAGACCGTCGGTCAGGTTGACCGCGTTCGAGGCGCCCACGATCACCAGCACCGCGAAGGGCACCCAGAGCCAGCCGAGGGTGACCAACCACCCCTTGAGGAAGGGGATCGAAAGCGCCGTGGTGAAACCGTCCGGCGGCCAGAGGTAGAGCCACGCCATGAGCGACCCGGCCAGCACGATCTGCGCGCCGAACTTCTCCTTGGCCGAGATGCCCTTCCTGGTGCGGAGCTTTCTCCAGTCGTCGAGGAAGCCGATGAAGGCCAAGCCCGACGTCGCCAGGATCAGCACCCAGACGTAGCGGTTGTGGAGATTGGTCCACAGGAGCGTCGAGCTCAGCAGCGCCGCCAGGATGATGAACCCGCCCATCGAGGGCGTCCCGGCCTTGCTGCGGTGGCGCTCCGGCGTGTCCTCGCGGATCGTCTCGCCGCCGCCCTGCAGCGCGCGCAGCCGCCCGATCAGCCAGGGGCCCAGTACGAACGAGATCACGATCGCCGTCACGGTCGCCATCGCGGCCCGGAACGTGATGTACCGGAAGACGTTGAAGATGATGCTGTCCCTGGCCAGCGGCACGAGGAGGTCGTAGAGCATCAGCCATCCTCCCCTCCGAAGCGTGCGAGGAGCGCGTCCACGATACGCTCCATCCGCATGCCGCGGGAGCCCTTGACCAGCACGGCGTCCCCGGGGGCCAGGCGCTTCAGGAGGCGCGCCACGGTGTCCTCGAAGGTCTCCGCGTGGTGGCTCTCGGCCAACCCCGCCTCGCGCGCCGCGTCGACGGCTGTCCTGGCGGCGCGGCCCAGCCCGACGAACTCCGCTGCCCCCGAAGCGGCGACGGCGCGGCCCATCGCCCTGTGCTCCACCTCCGCGATGGGGCCGAGCTCGAGCATGTCGCCCAACACCACCACCCGACGGGCGTCCCCCGCCGACGTCCCGAGCGTGTCGAGCGCGGCGCGAACCGACACCGGGTTGGCGTTGTAGGTGTCGTCGAGGATGCGCAGCGCGCCGGCGCGCCGCCACACGCAGCGCCCCTTGACCGGGCGCGCCGCCTCGAGGCCCTGGGCGATCCGCTCGAGCGGCAGCCCGAGCGCCGCGCCGACCCCTGCCGCCGCGAGCGCGTTCGTGACGTTGTGCCGACCGGCGAAACGCAGCCGCACGGCCCGGCGGCCCTCGGAGGTCTCGAGCGTGAAGCCGACGCCCTCGGGCGTCTCGCTGATCACGCCGGCCGCGCGGATGTCCGCCGTGCCCTGCGCGCTGAAGGTCCAGATGCGCGCGGGGCTCGCCGCGCCCATGGCGAAGACGCGCGGGTCGTCGGCGTTCAGGACGACGGCGCCGGCGGCAGGTATGGCCCGGACCAGCGCGCTCTTCTCCTGCCGGACGTCGTCGAGGGAGCCGAGGTACTCGGTGTGGGCGGAGGACACTGTCGTGACGGCGGCGAGGGTCGGCCGCGCGATCTCCGCCAACGCGGCGATCTCGCCCGGCCGGTTGGTGCCGAGCTCGAGCGTGGCCGCGCGGTGCTCCGCGGTGAGCTTGAGGAGGGTCAGCGGCAGGCCCCACTGGTTGTTGAAGCTCGACTCGGGCTTGAGCACGGGTCCGAGCGCCCCGAGCACCGCCGCCATCATCTCCTTGGTCGTGGTCTTGCCGTTCGAGCCCGTCACGGCCGCGACCGGAAGCGTAAATCGCTGGCGGTGCCACGCGCCCAGCCGCCCGAGGGCCTTCGTCGTCTCGTCCACAAGCACGACGGGCACGCCCGGCGGCAGATCGTCGGGAACCGCGTGAATCACCAGGCAGGCGGCGCCGCGGCCGACGGCCTCGCGGAGGAAGGCGTGGCCGTCGAGGCGCTCCCCGCGGATGGCGAAGAAGGCCCCACCCACGCCGAGGCTCCGGGTGTCGATGGAGATACCGGCCACGGCGATGCCGAGGTCGCCTCCGAGGAGGGCGCCGCGGGTGCCGCGGACGATGTCTTCGATGGTGAATGCCGGCATGCGCGGTCCTATGTCGCTCTCCCAGCAAGAACGGCCAAGGCCTGGGCGCGATCGTCGAAGGGGAGCACCTCGGAGCCGACGACCTGGTAGGTCTCGTGGCCCTTACCGGCGATGACGACCACGTCGCCGGCGCGGGCCCAGGCCAGCGCGCCCTGGATGGCGGCCTTCCTGTCCGGAAGTGTCTCATGCCGGTCGAGCGCGGGGCCGCCGGGGATGCCCGCCACGATGTCGGCGATGATCGCCTCGGGCCGCTCGCTCCGCGGATTGTCGGAGGTGACCCAGACGCGATCGCAGAGACGCGAGGCGATGGCGCCCATAAGCGGGCGCTTGCCGCGATCGCGATCGCCGCCGCAGCCGAAGACCACTGCGAGCCGGCCGCCGGGAGCACGGAGCTTCTGCGCCGTCTCGAGCGTCCTCTCGAGGGCATCGGGCGTGTGGGCGTAGTCCACGATGACGAGGAAGGGCTGTCCCGCCTCGACGCGCTCGAAGCGGCCCGGGACGGAATCGACGGAGCCCAGGGCGTGACCGATCGCGTCCGGCGCGATGCCGAGAGCCACGCCCACGCCGGCCGCCGCGAGCAGGTTCATCACGTTGTGCTCGCCCACGAGCGGCGAGGCGATATCCGTGTGGCCGGCGGGCGTCCGCACGCTCATGCGGATGCCCTCGGCGCCGGAGCTCCAGCGCACCGGGCGCACGTCGGCACCTCCGCGTATCCCGTAGGTGATCGTCGGGACCGGGAGGCCGGCGACCATGCTGACCCCCGAGGGATCGTCGGCGTTCACCACGGCGGCGCGTCCGGACTTGAGCCCGGCGGCCAGCAGGGCGAAGAGGCGCCGCTTGGCTTCCCGGTACGCGTCCATGGTTCCGTGGAAGTCGAGGTGATCCTGCGTCAGGTTGGTGAAGACGGCGATGTCGAAGTCGATGCCGTCCACGCGCGAGAGCGCGAGCGCATGGGAGGAGACCTCCATGGCGACGGCCGTGACTCCCGCGTTGACCATCCGGCGCAGCAGCGACTGAAGCTCGACGGCCTCCGGCGTCGTCTGGCCCGCAGAAATGACCTCCGCCCCGACCCGATACTGGACGGTCCCGATGAGCCCGGTCCGCTGCCCGCGGGCGGTCAGGAGCGAATCGACGAAATACGAGGTGGTCGTCTTGCCGTTGGTGCCCGTGATGCCGATCACGGTCAGCTCGCCCGAGGGATGGCCGAAGTAGGCGTCGGCCAGGCGGGCGAGCGCCTCGCGCGAGGACGGCACCAGCACGCGCGGGACGGCCTTGCCCGCGAGCAGGTCCGGCCCTTCGAGAACCACGGCAGCCGCTCCGCGCGCGAGCGCGTCCTCGACATAGCGTCGGCCGTCCTGCCTGAGGCCAGGGACGGCGACGAAGAGATTGCCGGGCTTCACCGTGCGCGAGTCGTACGCGACGCCGCTGACCGTGGCGGGGATCGGTCCCAGCACCGTCTTGTCAGCCAGGGCCCCGAGCAGGGTCGCGGTGGGCACGGGTTCTCCGCTCATCGACTCGCGGCCGGCGGCTCCGCCGGCCCGGTCAGCGTGAGGCGGCACGTCATGCCGGCCGCCATCGGCATCCCCGGCGCGGGAGACTGGGCGACGACGACACCGCGGCCCTTGACCTCGAGCGCCACGTCGAAAGGGGCCAGCGCGGCCATGGCGCCGCGAAGCGAGCGGCCCTGCAGCGCCGGCATGACCCTCGCTGCGCCCGACCCGGCGTCGACGCTCGCGAGCCTCAGGGGCGCCGCCCCAGCCGTCGTTTCGGCCCCGCCCACTACGTCGGCGCGCATGATCGGCACCGGCGTGGTACCCCGCGGCGGCACGTTCATGTGACGCAGGGCCTGGAGGCCGATGGCGGCAAAGATGGGCGCCGCGGCCTCGCTGCCCCACTTCTCGTTCTTGGGCTCGTCGAGCAGCACGATCATGGCCAGCCGCGGGTCGTCGGCCGGGGCGAAGCCCACGAAGGACAGCACGCCCGGCGCGTGAGAGTAGCGGCGCGTCGCTGGGTCTATCTTCTGCGCCGTGCCGGTCTTGCCGGCGACCTCGTAGCCCGGGATGGCGGCGTTGTGCCCCGTGCCCTCGCGCACCGCGGCCGTCATCATGGTCGTGAGCTCGCGGGCGGTCTCGGGTAAGATCACCTGGCGGACGGCCTTCGGCTCGAAGCCCCGCACCTCGCGCCCCTGAGCGTCGAGCACCGCGCGCACGATCTGCGGCTGCATGAGGCGCCCGCCGTTGGCGATGGCGGCGAAGGCCGCGACGATCTGCACCGCCGTCACCGAGATCCCCTGCCCGATGGACATCGTCGCGAGCGACAGGGCCGACCATTGCGGAGGAGGGCGGAGCTGGCCGCGGCTCTCGCCCGGCAGCCCGAGGCCCGCGACCTGGCCGAAGCCGAAGCCGGTAATGTACTTGTAGTAGCGCTCCTTGCCGAGCTGCATCCCCACCTTGATCGAGCCCACGTTGGAGGAATTCTGCAGGACCTCGCTGAAGGTGAGCCAACCGAAGCGCTTCCAGTCGGAGATGACCGCGCTGGCGACCTTGATCTTGCCGTTCTCGCCGTAGAAACGGTCGGTCGGGCGCACGACGCCTTCCTCGAGCGCGGCCGCGGCCATGATGATCTTGAAGGTCGATCCGGGCTCGAACGGGTCGGTGATGGCGCGGTTGCGCCGCGCCTCGTCCGTCGCCGCGCCGAACGCGTTCGGATTGAACGTGGGCCGGATCGCGAGAGCCAGGATCTCGCCAGTGCGCGGATCCATCATGATGGCCATCGCCGACTTGGAGCGAGTGCGGCGCCAGGCGGCTTCGACCTCCTTCTCGGCCACGTACTGTAGCGTGGCGTCGAGGGTGAGCGCGATGCCCTGGCCCGGCACGGAGGCCTTGAGGACGGCCGGGGCGCCGGTGACGTCGCGGCCGAGGGCGTCGCGCTCGACGAGCGCGCGGCCTTCGGCGCCGGCCAGGTGGGCGTCCCATGCCTGCTCGATCCCACCGAGGCCCTTACCGTCGAGCCCCTCGAACCCGATGATCTGGGCGCCCAGCTCGCGACTCGGGTACAGGCGCAGGCTCTCCTGGAGGAATCCCAGCCCCGGCTCGTTCAGGTCGCGCACGGCCTGCGCCACGGGCGGAGACAGCTTGCGCCTGACCCAGACGAAGCGCTTGGCCGGATCGAGGCGGCGGGCGATGTCGGCCGCGGGCTCGCCCAAGATGGGCGCAAGCTCACCCGCGAGGTGCCCAGCATCGTCGATCCGGTGGGGCTGCGCGAAGAGCGACTCGGCGTTGGAAGACTCCGCCAATACCTGGCCGCCGCGGTCGACGATCGGCCCCCGCTTGGGGCGGAGCGCGACGGTTTTGGCGTGCTGACTCTCGGCCAGCCGGGAGTACTCGTCGTGCTTGACGATCTGGAGATACGTCAGCCGGCCAAGGATCCCGAGGAAGGCGCAGGCGACGCACGCTGCCACGATCAGCGTCCGGCTCCTCAGGCCTGGGTTCCGGGGGGCCGTCATGGGGGCGGAGCGGCCTCGCCTCGCTTCATGCTAGCGGATCCTCGCGCGGGCCGGCGCAGCGGCCGCCGCAGTGCGCTCTCGGATCGCCGCCGGTGCGGTGCCGTCGCCCGCGAACTCGCGCGCCAGCTGGACCTGCTGCGGGGTGGGGGCGACCATGCCGAGCCGCTCGCGCGCCTCGATCTCGATGCGCGCGAGCGATTGAAGGCTCGCCTTCTCGACGCGCAGCCGGCGGTTCAACTCCTCGACGTCGGCTTTGGCCGCACGCAGGGTGTCGAGGCGGTAGGACAGGCGCACCTGCTGCATGCGAAGCCCGACCAGCCCCAGGACCAGGGCGACCACGACGGCCGCAGCCGCGATCCCCACCAGCATGGCGCGCAGGCGCCTGCGGTCGCTCTCGCGGTGGAAGTGCGCCACCTGCTGGTCGGCCGTGGACGCAGACCTGAGCCCCAACGACATCTGGATCGGCATCGCGTGGCTACCCGTCTTCATCTGAGCTCTCGTCTCCCCGCTGACTCACGTAGCCCTCGCCTCGCGGCTTCGCCCTTCGACTCGAACATCAGGCCGCCTCCAGCCTCTCGAGCACGCGGAGCTTGGCGCTCCGGGCGCGCGGGTTGCCGCTGATCTCATCGTCCGACGCGGTAACCGGAGAAGGCTCGAGCTCGATGAAGCCCGCCCTCTCGAGCGCCCGGAAGGCGTGCTTGACCGTGCGGTCCTCACCCGAGTGGAACGAGATGACGCCGAGCCTGCCGCCCCGCTCGAGCAGGGCCGGCGCCGCGTCCAGCGCCTCGCAGAGCGCCTCGGGCTCCTCGTTCACGGCCATACGCAGTGCCTGGAAGGTGCGCGTGGCGACATGAGTGCGCCGCGACCAGGCCGCGCGGGGCACTCCCGCCTTGACCGCCTCGACCAGGTCTGCGGTGATCGTCAGCGGGGAGCGCCGCCGCCGCTCCACGATGCGCTTCGCGATGCGCCGCGCGTGGCGCTCCTCGCCGTACTCGAAGAGGATGCGGGCAAGCTCGGCCTCCGTTGCGTGCGCCAGGAGGTCCGCCGCCGTGCGGCCGCGGGTGGGGTCGAAACGCATGTCGAGCGGCTCGTCCTTCTGGAAGCTGAATCCCCGTCCCGACGCGTCGAGCTGGTACGAGGACAGGCCGAGATCGAGCAGGATCGCCGCGGCCCGGCTGATGCCGGCCTCGCTCGCGTGCACGGCCACGTCCCTGAAGCTCCCGTGGCGAATCCGCACCCGGTCTCCGAAGCGTGCGAGCCTGCGGCGCGCGCGGTCTAGCGCCGCGGGGTCGCAATCGATCCCGAGCACGCGGGTGCTCTCTCCGCCGGCTTCCAACAACCGTTCAGCGTGTCCGCCCATGCCGATCGTTCCGTCCACCACCCAGCCCCCGCGTCGGGGGCGCAAGAGGAACGTCACTTCGTCCACCAGCACCGGGAGGTGTGTGACCGCCTCCCGCTCCATCCCTAGACGCCCTTCGACGCCAACCTCTCGCGGAGATCGTCGAGCGGGCCGGCGTTGTCGCGCTGGAAGTGCGCCCACCGCTCTTTGTCCCAGATCTCGAAGTACGTCATCATGCTGACGATCTCGACGTCCTTCACCAAGCCGGCCCGCTCGCGGTAGTTCTGCGGGATCTGGATGCGCCCCTGCGGGTCGAGCACCACGGCCTTGCCGCCGGAGAGATAGAGGTACTGGAACTTGCGGCGGTCGGGATCGAGGAGCGGCAACTCGCTGACCTTGTCCTCGAGTTCCTTCCACGTCCGTTCGGGATAGACGTCGAGCGCATTGCCGTTCGGGGCAACCATCAATTTGTCTCCGAAGCCGTCGGCGAGCGCTTCCCGGAAATCGGCCGGGATGCTGAGCCGCCCCTTCGGATCCACGGTGTGACTGAATTGTCCCCGAAACACCGTCTCCCCTCTCGTTGCGGAAAGTATCTCCCCGGACCGAGCAGTAAAACCACTTCATGGGATTTCATCCCACCTCGCGGCCTAATCTAAGGGCTGGGCTGGGGGGTGTCAAGAAAAAACTCAGATTTCTTTGATATATCCGGATCATCGGCAGGCAACGGGTGGTGCCGAGCCCTGACGGAGCTACCGCATCTTGGAGGAGTGGGGCCTCAGCGGGGGCGGTAGTACCGCATGGCTTCAGGCATCCAGGCTTCGATTTGCTGGATCCGGGTGGGCTCCGAGGGATGCGTGGAGAGGAATTCTGGGGGCCTTCCCGACCCCTTCGAGGCCGCGGCCATGCGGACCCAGAGGTCCCTGGCGGCGCGGGGGTCATAGCCGGCCTTGGCCATCAGGATGAGGCCAAGGTGATCGGCCTCCGACTCCTGGGCCCGACTCCATGGGAGAAGAACCCCGACCGTCGCCCCGGCACCGAGGAGGGACGCGACGGCCTGGACGGTGGCGGGGTTGCCCCGCGAGAGAGCCGCCATCGTCGTCTCGAGCCCAACGTTGACCAGCATCTGCTGGCTGACCCGCTCGCCGCCATGGCGCGCGATCACGTGGCCGATCTCATGGGCCAGCACGGCCGCCAGGCCGTTTTCGTCGCGGGTGACGGGCAGCATGCCGGTGTAGACGGCGACCTTGCCCCCGGGCAGGGCGAAGGCATTCACCTGCTTGTCGTCCTGGATGAGCCGGTACTCCCACTGGTATTCGGGGTGGCCCGTGACCGCCGCGATCCGGCTGCCGACCCGCGTGACCATCTCGCTCGCCGCCGCGTCCGTGGACAGCTTCGTCTTGGCCAGGGTCTGCTGATAGGCTTGGGCGCCCAGCTGACTCTCCTGCTGGGGCGACATGAACTGGAGCTGGGAGCGGCCCGTATAGGGCACGGTTTCGCAGGCCGTCACGACGCCCACCGCCAGGAGCGCTCCCATGAGCGCCGAATACCGGAAGCTCCACATGGACGAATCCTACCAGATCGGTCCATTTCTCAGGGTGACGACAGTCGCCATGGTCGCCTCGGGCCCGGCGCGCCCGGCCTCGATCTCTATCCTGACCGACGCGATCCGCGCCGGATCGGCCGTCGACGCGCCGTCCTTGTCGAGGTAGGAGAGCGTGAAGCGGCGCACGCTCTCGGCCAGGGGCTGGGCGCCGCCACCCGCGTCCCGCCGGAGTGTCGTCTCGCGCGGACGCAACAGGTAGGTGACGCGCTCGCGCGTGGGGTCGATCAGGCCGTTGCCGTTGAGATCGCGCTGAAAGACGATCCGGGCGGTCTCAGCGACGAGGACGGCCTCTATGCCCGCTCCCGTCGGGTCATAACCCGCTTCGCGGAGCTCGTGGGCCATACGCTCAAGGGCTGCGCGAATCGCCTGCTGTGCCTCGACACGCCCCGTGCCCCAGCCCCAGGCGGCGAGGCCGGACTGGAGCAGGCTCAGCGTGACCGACATGAGAAGACCCATGACGGCCGTCGCGACCAGCACGTCGACCAGTGAATGGCCCGCCTGCGCGCGCCGAGCCCGCATGCCGCGCAGGCTCGCGCACGTCGCGGCTGGCGTCAATGTCCATCTTTCGCGACACAGGGCAGGCCGTCGAGAAGGGTCCAGATACGAGGTGGAGAGGCGCCGCGGGCGGCCGCAGGGCGCCGAGAAGGGTCCAGTTGCGAGGCGGCGCCCGAAGACCGGGCACGAGGCGTACTCCCTGTACGTTGAGTGCCCGGCCGAGGGCGCCAACGAAGCAAATGGGCCCTTATCGGCGTCCTGCGGCTCAGTCCAGGATCGGCTTGGGCGGATCCGTCGAGTAGTCGTAGAAGCCGCGCCCGGTCTTGCGCCCGAGGTCGCCGCGCTTGACGCGCTTCTCGAGCTCCTTTGGCGGCCGGTCGGCCTCGTTCTTGGTCACCTCGTAGGTCTCGAGGCGGGCGTTGTAGCCGATGTCGAGGCCCGAGAGGTCGCCGAGCTTGAAGGGCCCGAGCGGGTGGTTGAGACCGAGCTCCACCGCCTTGTCGATGTCGGCGTGGCTGGCCACTCCCTGCTCGAGGCAGTAGTAGGCCTCGCGCACCAG
>Ga0326597_10013958_pt1 | contig 10537 bp, 10 predicted proteins | sample RVTome_12_FD_203789 | JGI IMG/M metagenome (GOLD analysis project Ga0326597, IMG submission 203789) | Soil microbial communities from uranium-contaminated site in the Upper Colorado River Basin, Wyoming, United States - RVT100D185 | ecosystem: Environmental > Terrestrial > Soil > Contaminated >... | reverse complement strand
GGCGATGCCGTGCGGCGCGCAGAACTGGTCCGCGGCCTGTCCCGGCAGTGGCGCCCCGAAGTGTGTGAGCAACTCCCCGCTCGGCGACAACACACTTACCCGGTTGCCAAGGTTCGGCACACCGTTCTGCAGCGGCGGCGGACCCATCTCGCCGACGTAAAGCGCGTTGTCGCCGTTCCTACCGTTTGTGACCGACATCGGGTGGTGGATGTGCCACTGGTCGACGAACTTGCCGTCGGTGTCGAAGACCTGCAGCCGGAAATTCTCGCGGTCGCAAACCACGACGTGCCGGTCGTCGATGAACGTGATGTTGTGCGGCAGGCTGAACTGGCCGGGGCCGGTGCCTGGCTCGCCCCACGACTTGATGTGCTTGCCGTTGGGGTCGAACTTGTGCACGCGTGAATTGCCGTAGCCGTCCGACACGAACACCTCGCCCGTTTTCGGGTGGATCGCGACGTCGGTGGGCCGGTTGAACATGCCACCCTGCTGCCACGGCGCCGGCTTGTTGGGCGTGCCGAGCGTCCAGACGATCTTTCCCGCGTTGGTGCGTTTCTGCACGAAGTGGCCGTTGTCGTCGGCGAGATACAGGTTGTCCTCACCATCGATCTCGATGCCGTGCGGCCTGGTGAACTCGCCCTGGCCAAACGACCTCACGAAGTTGCCGTCGGGGTCGAAGACGGCGACCGGGTCCGTGCCGCGGTTGAAGACGTAGACGTTGTCCTTCGAGTCGACCGCGACAGACGTCGCGTCGCCGTGGAACGTCAGGCCCATCGGCATCTTCGCCCAGCGCGGCACCGGCTCGAACTTTGTCTTGGACGTTGCGGGTCTGAGGGTCATGGGGTTGTCTCCGGTCACTTCTTCGCCTTCGCTTCGCCGAGCCACTGCTTCAGCTTGTCTGGCAGCCATTGGACGAGATTGATGCCGCTTTCAACGTCCTCTGCCATTAGGCGGCCACGCGCATGCACCGCGTCCCGGACTTTTGTCATGGCCGCCTGCACGTCCCGGTGCTCCGGATGGCCAGGGTGTCCCAACGACTGCGCCAGGTCCTGCGGCCCGAACGTCACCATGTCGATGCCTGGAACGTCGAGGATGTCCCCGATGGTGTCCACGGCATGAGCGGTCTCGATCTGGATGGAAACGGTGACTTCGTGGTTGAACTCGGCCATGTATTGCGAAGGCGACTTGGCGGTGAGGCCGTAGTCCCTGCCGCGTGACGTGCCGAAGCTTCGCTCGCCCTCGGGTCCGAATCGAGCCGCCTTCGCGATGCGCGCCGCCTGCTCGGCGTTATCGACATGCGGGCAAAGGATACCCATCAGGCCGCGGTCGAAAGCCCGGAGAATCGTGTCCGTCTCGGTGTTCGGGATGCGAGCGGTGCAGGTCAGGCCGTGCATGTCCGCGACGCGGCACATCATCTCGGCCGACTCCCAGTCGAAGACGCCGTGCTCCATGTCGAGATGCAGGACCTCGAACCCGAGGTACCCGGCCCAATCGGCGATGGTCGGCTCCGGGAATGTCAGCGTCAGACCGTAGGTCCGGCTCCCGGACTCGATCGCTGACCTGATTCGGCTCTTGCGCATGGGGTGGCTCCAGGTGCCTCGCTGCCTTGAAGGAGGGAGTTAGAGGGAGGGTGAAACTCGAGTTGCTCGGTCGACCAGACTTCTCCCTCACCGCGCCCAGAGGGCACCCGCTCTCCCACAAGGGAGAGGGGTTGCGGCGCGGACGCGCTTCCGGCGTGGTAACTTCGCTGACCGCCTGACACACTCGTGAAACTGGCGGCGGGCGGGAGTATACATCTCGCTCCCAACGAGGCATCCCCATGTTCAGTGCCGAAGTGCAAAACGCACTCGACCGCGACCTGACCATCGACATCACGATGACGGGCCGCAGGTCCAGACGGCCGCGTAAGCTCGAGATCTGGTTTCACAGGTTTGACGGCCGTTACTTCATCACCGGCAACCCTGGACCGCGAGACTGGTACGCCAACCTCCTGTCCAACCCGAATTTTACGTTCCACCTGAAGGAATCTGCGAAAGCCGACCTGCCGGCACGCGCTAGACCAGTCACCGACCCTGAGGAGAAGAGGCGCGTGCTGCTCGGCGCCGACTCGATCTGGGACAAGCCGAATGAACTGACGGTCGACGAATGGGTGCGGCACAGCCCGATGGTCGAGGTGATCTTCGAGAACGGCGGCGGGGAGTGAGGCTGCCCCGTCTCGCCGGCCCGAATCGCATTTATCACGGCTACCTCGTCGCCTTCGTCGCGTTCCTGTCGACCGGCCTCTCGGTTGGGATGACACAGTATGCGTTCGGTGAGTTTGCGACGCCGTTGCGTGACGAGTTCGGCTGGACCAATGCGCAGCTCTACCGGTCGCTGACGCTGTCGCTGGTCTCAGGACTTGTCGCCCCGCTTGCAGGAAGATTGATCGACCGCATCGGCATCCGGCCGGTGATGTTCGGCTCGTTGCTGTTGATTGCGACCGGGTTTGCCCTTCGGCCGCTCATCAGCGAGCTGTGGCACTGGTACCTGTTCAGCGCCATCGTCTACGCCGGATTCCCGGGCGCCACGATCATGCCGGCGGGCAAGCTTGTCGGCCTCTGGTTCCCGGTGACTCGTGGCAGGGTCATGGGCGCGGTTACCGCGGGCAACAACTTTGGCGGGCTGACGATGGCCCCGTTGGCAGCGGTCCTGATCGCCTTCATTTCCTGGCAGGGCGCGTACATCACTTTCGCAATCACCATGGCTGTCCTCGCGGTGGTCGCATGGCTGATCGTCCGGGAGGACATCGAGTCCGTGGACGCCGAGATGCGGCGCGTCGGGAGATTCGACGGCAACGTCACGGCCCGGGCTGCGGCGAGGGCAGGCATCACGATGCGGGCCGCGATGAGGACGCCGCAGTTCTGGCTGATCACCCTCGCCCTGGTCTGCGCCACATTCACATACCAGGGCGTGCTGACTCAGCTGCGGCAGCACTTCGAGGAAAGCGGGCTGGCGCCTGCCGTGGCGACCGCCGGGCTGTCGGTCATCGCCGGAATGGGCATCGGCTCGAAGTTGGCGTTCGGTCGCGCCAGCGAGTCCATCACCGCCCGCTACTCAATGGCGATCTCCGTCGGGCTGCAGGCGATCGGCGTGTCGCTGATGATCGTGCCGGGGAACGCCGCGGTCATGTGGCTTGGGATCATCGTGTTTGGCCTGGGGTTCGGGGGGCTTGGAGCGCTGATCGTGCTGGTAGTGCAGGAGGCGTTCGGGCTGCGTGAGTTCGGCAGCATCATCGGCGCCATCCAGGTGGCGCAGATCGCGTCGCAGGCTGGGGGACCGGAGCTGGCCGGCCGGACCAGGGACGCGACGGGCAGCTTCGATCTGGCGTTCATGGTCGTGATCGCGCTGTTCCTGATGGGCATCGCCGCCCTGCTGCTGGCCCGTCCACTGAAGTGGGAGCAGACCGAGGAGCCCCGGCCTCAGCCGTCGCCTGCCAAACTGTCATCCTGACCCCGGACTGAATCCGGGGGAAGGATCCTCGGTGCTTTGGGCAAGTTGGACTTCCACGATCATCCTGATCGAGATTCCGTCGGGATCAGGATGATGGGCGGACTTCCAGAGTCGGACGGACGACCTCGTTTCGCTCGGTTACAGCACGTCGGGTTGCCTGAATGCAGTTCGCAATACAATGACAAGTAGGCGGAGTCGTCGTGCACTGCCACTGAAGCGGCCACTTGAATCAGGCAACGGCGTCCTCCTCTACTCCTGGCCAACTTGCGGCAGCCTGTGCCCGGCATAGTGGATTTCGGATGACTGCGTATGCAGGCACACCCTTCAACAAAACCCCTTCTCCCAGCGGGAGAGGGTTGGGGTGAGGGAGAAACGCGAACTTGGCTCCGCCCCTATCCCCGGATCGAGCCCGGGGCAGGCTCTGACCTTCCGCTGCCGGGGGCCGTGAGTGCGACGAACGTAAAGGAACCGTCCGATGGAACTTGAGCAGGTTCTCAAGGACAAGCGCGAAGAGATAATCCGGGTCGCCGCGAAACACGGCGCGCGCAATGTCCGGGTCTTTGGGTCGGTGGCCCGCGGTGACGCCGATGAACAGAGCGACATCGATCTTGTCGTCGAGTTCGACGCGGACCGAAGCCTGCTGGATCACGCAGCCCTCTGGCTTGAACTGCAGCAGTTGCTCGGCCACAAAGTGGACGTGGTGAGCGAGCGTGGGATCAAGCCGCGCATCCGGGAGCGGGTGCTGCGAGAGGCCGTCCCCCTGTGAGGGATCCCCGGGAGCGCCTCAGGGACATCATCGACGCGGTGTCCAGGATCGAACGGTATGCCGTCCGGGGAAGAACAGCCTTCGAGGGAGACGAGCTGATCCAGGTCTGGACGCTTCATCACCTGCAGCTAATCGGAGAGGCGGGTGTGCAGCTCGGGCGGGAATTCCATGCGGCACATCCCGAAGTACCGTGGGCGCAAATCATTGCAATGCGGAATGTGCTCGTGCATGAGTATTTCGGCGTGGATGTCAGCCAGGTCTGGAGAACCGTCGAGCGTGATCTGCCCGGCTTCAACCGAGCTATCGAAAGCCTACTTGCAGACCTGGAAGAGCAGGGTTAATTACGTAAGCGGTCGAGCTCGCGTCACTGGCCGGCGGGCCGGAGCTGGCCGGCCGAACCAGGGACGCGACAGGCAGCTTCGACCTCGCGTTCATCGTCGTGATCGCGCTGTTCTTGACCGGCATTGCCGCCCTGCTGCTGGCGCGGCCGCTGAAGTGGGAGGCGGTGGAGGAGCCGCGGCCCGAGCCGTCACCCGCCAAACTTTCATCCTGAACGAAGTGAAGGATCATCGTTGACGAGTCAGGTGAGTGGCACGATGATCCTTCGTCGAGGACTCCTCAGGATGACAGTTGGTGCGTCAGCGGCATCTGTCCGCGTCTACTTGGCCTCTACCTCCGCCCAGATGGACTTGGCGTAGTCGAGTGACTTCTGGTCCTGGTGCCACTGGTCGCCTGCCCAGCCGCCTTCGATCGCCATGTAGCCTGAGTAGTTGGCCGCGGCCATGGCGCTGATGGCGAACCGGTAGTCGATCTCACCGTCAGGCAGCGGCACCCTCAGGAACACCGTGCGATTGTTCTCCGGGTGGTAGACGCGGTGCAGGTTCTTGCAGTGCCAGTACACGGAGATCGGCGCCAGCTTACTGATCGCCTCGTCGAAGTCCTCTTCCGGCACGTCGTACACCCACAGCACGTTGCCGATGTCAGGGTTCATCCCGAAGTTCGGTCGGTCGACCATTCCGTGCAGCAGCAGCGCCGACCACGAGTTGTCGACCGGCGAGTTCTGGTGGACTTCAACAGACAGCGACACTCCTGCGCCTTTCGCCTGGTCGCAGGCCTGCTGAAAGACTTTTGCCAGCCCCTCGTATGTCCACATCATGGCGTCGCGTGAGGCGTCCTGCGCGACCGGCCAGCCGGACTGGCTGCCGGGGTTCGACCCGGCAGGGTGGCCGGGATAACGGGACGGGGCGCTCATGGCCCCGTTGACGACCTCGGCTCCGGCCCAGCCGGCGTACTTGATCGCCTTCAACTGCTTCTCGCGGTTCGCCGGGCCGTTCTTCGCCTCCATCAGGGTCCCGCCGGAGCGAACGCAGCCCACTTCGAGGCCGAAACCGTTGACTCGTTTCCTGAACTCCTTCACGCCCTTTTCGGTGCCGCCGGTCTTGTCCAGAACCTCAAGCCCGACCTCGAGGGCGTCAAAGCCGATGCCCTTCACCTTGCGGAGGAACGCATCGGTGTAGTTGTCCGGCCCGAGGTTCCACGAATTAACGGACTGCGGGTAGAGGGTGAAGCGTCGGTGGGCGTAGCAGAAGCGCATATCTATTCTCCGTGTCGCCATTGGAACCGTGCGGCGGGCGGAGTGTAGCGCAGCGACACAATGGCCGCATTGAGGGGCGCCCGGTCGGGTTGGAAACCCGATCCTACCGAAGGAGAGCCGAAGGCTCTGGGTGTAAGATGCCGCCCGCCCCTGTTTAACCCGCGGCATTTGGAGCGACCCGCCATGAAGATCACGGACCTGCGCGTTTACCTCACAAAGGCCGGCACCGGCCGCACCTGGGTTTTCGTGGAAGTCGACACAGACGAGGGAATCACCGGCGTCGGCGAGTCGACCAACTCAGGCGGTGGCGGCGCGCTCGTCATCGGACGAACCTACGAGCTGATGCGGGAGACGCTGAAGGGCCAGGATTTCTCCGACGGCCTGATCGGGCAGGACCCGAGCGAGATCGACCGCATCTGGCACCAGATCTATCGTCGATTCGGAACCCTCGGCTCCCGCGGTTTTGCCACGACGCTCGCTTCGGGCGTCGACATGGCGCTCTGGGACATCAAAGGCAAGGCGACCGGGCGGCCGGTGTACGACCTCCTCGGCGGGAAGATGCGGGACTCGGTGCCTGTCTACAGCCACGTCGGGCCGGCCGATGACGTGAAGGCGTGCGTCGCCGACGCAAAGAACCAGGTGGCGATGGGCTACCAGGCGCTAAAGCTCGACCCGTTCGGGCCGGAGATGGGTAGGAAGCACCGCCGCTACATCGACGGCAAGATTTCGGCGAAGGGCGCCGCGTACGCTGAGGACCTGATGGCGGCGTTGCGGGAGGCTGTCGGCCCCGAGATCGAGCTGATGATCGACGCGCACGGCAACTTCGACGTGTCAACGGCCACGGAGTTGTGCAACCGGATGATGCCCTACCGGCTGACATGGTTCGAGGAGCCGCTGCAGCCAGAGAGCCTCGACGCGCACCGGCAACTCCGCGGCAACACGGACATGAACCTGTGTATCGGAGAGCGCAAGTACACGCGCTGGGACTTCGCGCCGTACCTGCAGGAGGGGCTGGTGAACTACATCATGCCTGACATCTGCTGGACCGGCGGCATCTCGGAGATGAAGCGCATCGCCGTACTGGCCGAGACCTATTACGTGCCGATCAGCCCGCACGACGCTTCCGGCGCGTTCAACGTGATCACCGGCGCGCACGTGTTGATGAACGTTCCGAACATATACAGGCTTGAGATGACCGAGCATGCCCGGGAAGCCTACAACGGCGTGCTCACCGAGCCGCTGGACATTAGGGACGGCCACCTGCACCTGAACGGCAAGCCGGGACTCGGATACGAGCTGAACCACGACTTCCTTAAGTCGCACCCCGACCCGGAGTGGGAGGCGCTGCACTAGTTGGCGCAACTGACCCCGCCGCAGATCGCGTTGAGCCGACTTGCCCGGGTCGACGAGCAGCTGTTCGAAGCCGTGTCTGACCTGGGCGAGGAACGCTCATCGCGCTGGGTGGCCGACACTGCGCCATCGATCAAGTGGCACCTTTGGCACATGGCAAGGTGGGCGGACTACGTCCAGTCGCTGATCGACCCGCTGATCGAGAAGAAGCGCGGTCGTTCGGAATTGGGGCCGCAGCTGTGGGCCGCGCTGGGCATCGACGACGATTGGGGATTCAGCGGGCGCAACCTCGGTCTTTGGGGAGTCGGGTCGACGTTGGCGTCGGAGGAGTCCCAAGACTTGCCGTTCCCTGAGCTGCGCCAGATCGTCGCATACGCCCGAGCCACTTTTGAGGCGCTGGAGATGCGCGTGGGCGTCCTCGATGAGACGGCGTTCAACCAGCCGTTCACGGACTGGCACGACAACGAAACGACGCTCGGAGACGCCCTCATCGGCTACATCGCCCACGCCAACCGGCACCTAGGCATGATCGAGGCGCTCAGGGGCGTGTTGGGTATGCATGGCTCCGTGACGGTCTAGGGCTGTGGCAAAGACTCTCCCTGGACGTCGCGACAGGCCGGCGGCGGCGAATTCACTCATGCGCCGGCCCGTCTTTCTCGTGGTTGGCGCCACGTTTCTATTCTGGACGTCGCTGTACCTCTACGTGCCGGTGCTTCCGCTCCACGCGCGGGCACTGGAAGCATCGTCCACGATGATCGGCGTGGTCGTTGCCTCATACGCCATCGGCCAGATCACGCTGCGCATTCCGATCGGGATCGCGTCGGACCGATGGGGCCGGAAGCCGTTCGCGGTGCTGGCGACCGTGCTCTCCGCTGGAGGCGCCATCTGGCTTGGAGTGTCGCCCGACCCGTGGTCGCTGTTCTTTGCAAGGGCCTTGACCGGCGTCGCCGGGGCCGGGTGGGTTGCGATATCGGTGCTTTACTCGTCCTATTTCGCCGGCGCCCGGGTCTCCACTTCGATGGCGTTGATCATGGGCGTCAACTCCGGCGCGGTGATGCTTGCGACGTTCGTCGGTGGGCTCGTCTCCGATGCCTTTGGCGTCGGCGCGGCCTTCTACGGCTCGGCCGGCGTAGGGGTGGCGGCAGCGCTGATGTTCCTTGCCGTGCCGGAGCCGATCATCGAGCGGTCGCCAATCTCGATGACGGCGTTCAGGCGTATCGCCCGCACACCCCTGCTAATCCAGGTCTCACTGATCGCCATCACGTTCCAGTTCGTCACGTTTGCTGTCAACTTCGGGTTCCTGCCGGTGCTTGCCGAGGACCTGGGCGCGACTAAGTCCGAAATCGGCTACATCACCACCGCCGGGTTGGCCGCACAGACCGCCGGCACACTCGTGTCCGCCGTGCTTGTCGCGAGGTTTGCGAACAGGGGAGCCCTGCTCGTCGCCTCTGTGGCTGTGCTGGTGACGATGGTCCTGTTGCCGTTCACAGGGGACCTCGTAGCCATCGGCGCTCTGCAGGGGCTCGGCGGACTGGGCCGAGGGATCCTCAACACCGTGTGCATCGGCCTCGCCGTGCGTTCCGCCACGCGGGAGGAAAGCGCGACGGCCATGGGCGCCTACCAGGCCACGTACGCCATCGGCATGCTCACGGGTCCGTTGGTGGCCGGCCCGATAGTCGGCAGCTACGGGATCGAGGCGGTCTTCTGGCTCTGCGCTGCAATGACGGTCGCCGGAGTCGGGTTGGTACTGGCCCGGCGAATGCCGTGACGCTGGATCCGCAGGCCGCTGCGGGTCGTCCTCCGCATTGGAACCATTCGGCGATCACAAACGTCTAATGGACATGACCGCACCAACATCCCAGCGATTCCTCTTTGTGGCGCTCCTTGCCGTTTGGGCGGGCGTCGCAACTGCCTGCGGTGTCGCTGACGAGCCTACCGTCGCTCCTTCGGCTACTGTCACCGGAACACCGGGCGCCACTGTCACGACGACTCCCGGCCCGACCGCGACGATTGTACCCGGCACTCCCGCGGACACCGTGCCCGCCGCAAAGTACCTGCTCCTTTCGAGATTCGAACTGTTCTACTGCGACCCATACGAATACCCCATTGGACGGCCCGATGCCGAACGCGAGGCCGCGTTGGAGCAGTTTGCGGTGTTGCATGCCGATGCCGATGAGTTCGAGGCGATCACGGCGCACCTGGGCATGGAAGGCGTGGCTGGGTTCACCGACGACCAGAAAGTCCTGATCTTCCGCGAGCACAACCGGCTCAACGCCGTGGTTGTGGAGGATTCGGGTCCCGGCTACACATTCGAGATGCGGATTACCGAAGCCGAGGAGGGATACGCATTGGCTGGCACGATCTCTTCGGCAGGCGAGGTCACGGTCGAAACCAAGGCACTTTCATTCAACACGTGCCCGATCTGCCTGGCGGCGGGGACTCTGATCTCTACACCTGCGGGCGAAATCGCCGTACAGGACATCCGCGTGGGCCAAATCGTCTGGTCCCAGGACGCTTCGGGTGCCCGAGTTCCAGCCGCGGTGCTCGAAGTCGTGGCGAAGCCGGCGTCACCGGGACAACAAGTGGTCAGAGTGATGCTGGATGACGGTCGAACGATTACGGTTTCGCCGGGTCATCCAACCGCTGACGGCCGGGTGCTGGCACAGTTCCTGCCGGGCGATCCGCTCGATGGAGCCCGCGTCGTCGCAATCGATTGGCTTGACTACACCGGCCCTGCCACCTACGACATCCTGCCGTCTGGCACAACCGGAACCTACTGGGCTGGCGGCGTGTTGCTGGGCAGCACGCTGTTCCGAGTCGAAGCTCGCTAGCAGACGCACCGCCCTTTCCAAGCCTCTCAACCGTCCGCGCCCTCAACCCCGAGACCATGCGGCCCTGGTAGGCGCAGGGGCCGCGATTGCCGCGTGCTAACGTACGCGCTCCGAATGCCCGGGCCGACGATGAAGGCAGGATGGAAGGAGCGCCGCAGATGTCCACTGAAAAGCAGTTTGACTTCGACTTCCAGGAATTGGCGAAGAAGTCTCACGAATGGCGGGCGTGGTACTACGACCGTGAGCCGCAGCTGGCGGAGGTTGCCAAGCCGGTCGAAGAAGCGTTCGAGCTCATCAACGCCACGCTGTTCGGGCACATTTACCAGCGGCCGGCCCTGCCGGCAAACATCAGGAGCATCTGCACCATCGCAGCGCTGGTCGCGCTGGACAGGCACCGGCAACTGCCCGGCCACATCACCGGAGCCCTGAACTACGGCTGGACGAAGGAGCAGATCGTCGAGCTAATCACGCAGCTGCTCTTCTACGGCGGCTACCCGGCTGCCATAAACG
>Ga0326597_10013957_pt1 | contig 10537 bp, 11 predicted proteins | sample RVTome_12_FD_203789 | JGI IMG/M metagenome (GOLD analysis project Ga0326597, IMG submission 203789) | Soil microbial communities from uranium-contaminated site in the Upper Colorado River Basin, Wyoming, United States - RVT100D185 | ecosystem: Environmental > Terrestrial > Soil > Contaminated >... | reverse complement strand
GGAGGTGCAGGCGGTGGCGAGTTACGCGAAGGCGCTGGTCGAAATGGACCGCGCGATGGGGACGACGCTCAATCGCAACGGGATTGAAATCGAGGATGCCTTCACCGGGACGATTACCCGGATGCCGACGCCGCCGTTCAGCGTGCGAGGCTTCACGCCGCAAGAAGGGAGCGAATGAGAACGGAGGGCAACATCGCCGGAGGGAGTTCGGCAGGGGGGAGCGGTGTCTCGCTTCAAAGCAAGCCCCCTGAAGGGGGTTGGTGGGTTTGGCGGCATGCAAACCCAGGCGGAAACGCCTGGGCTAGAGGAAAGAAGCGGCGAGCGAACGACGCGCTTGAACTGGAACTGGGTCGCTGGGCGAAAGGGTCTTGCTCCAGCCCGCGAGGTGGGATGGTACCGAGGATGGCAGGGTACGTGTTGCTGGCGTGGCTGGCGGGGGCGGGTTCCGCGGCGGCGCAAGGACCCGCACCGGCGGCACTCAACTTCTCCGAGAGCCCCTCGTCATTTCCCCGGATATTCGAGATCTACAAGATGCGGGAGGTGGCGCGTCCGAATCTCCAGAACACGGAGACGCTGGCGCAAGCGGCCCGCGGAGGGACGCTGCGATTGTCCTTGGAACAGATGCTCGGCGCGGTGGTTGAGAACAACCTGGGGCTGGCCGCGGCGCGCCTGGACCTTTCGATGGCGGAGACCGACATCCTGCGGGCGCGGTCGGGGCAGGCTCCGCGCGGGACAAACGGGGCTCCGATTCCAGCCGGACTGTTCGCGGGGGCGATCGGCGCAGGACTGAATGCCGAGGGGTTCGGAGGAGGAGGAGGCGGCGGCGGCGGAGAAGGCGGAATCAGCGGCAATGCGAGGATCGTTCAAATCTCGCCGCGTGGTTCCTACGACCCCCGGCTCAGCGTGAACTTCAGCATCGATACGGAGACGAGCCCTCTCAACAGCATTCGGGTTTCGGGGGTCGCCACGCCGACGAGCCATACGACGGCGCTACAGATGTTCTATTCGCAGGCCTTTACGACGGGAACGAGCTTCAGCCTAGGCTGGAACCTACAGCGCGGAAGCACGACGGAGCTCAACCAGCGTTTCAATCCGTCCTTTGCGGGGCGGCTGAATTTCTCGGTGAACCAGCGGCTGTGGAACGGATTCGGCTACTCGGTGACGCGGCGGTTCGAGCGCGTGGCGGAGAACAATACGCGGCTGACGCGCGAGGCCTTCCGGCAGCAGGCCGTCGTGACGCTGGCGAGCGCGCAGAATCTCTATTGGGACCTGGTGGCGTCGCGGGAGCAGGTGAGGGCGGCGGAACAGGCGCTGGCCGTGGCGGAGCGGCTTCGGGAAGATAACGCCAAACAGGTCGAGATCGGGACGCTGGCTCCGCTCGACGTGGTGGCGGCCGAGGCGGAGGTGGCGTCACGCCGCCGGGACCTGATCGCGGCGCAAACGAACGAGCAGCTTCGGGAGGTTGAGCTCAAGAACGTGATGGCGAAGAGTCTCGACAGCGATCTGGGCGCTGCGCGGATCGAAACCACGGACTCGCTTCCCGACCCGCAGGGTTTCGACATCCCGGGCCAGGAGGAGGCGCTGGCGACGGCGCTGCGCAACCGGCCTGAAATCGCCCGAGCCGAAGGCGGCATCGTGAACCAGAAGATCGTGACCGAGTTCACGAAGAACAACCTCAAGCCGAGCCTGAACGCTTTCGCGCAGTACGTCGGCGCAAGCCGGGACGCCTTCCTGAGCGGGGCGTTCGGCCAGATCGGAAGATTCGATTTTCCCGAATTCGCCTTCGGCATCACGCTGACCATTCCGCTGCTGAACCGCAGCGCGCAGGCCGACGACCTGCGGGCGAAGATCGAGCTGCGGCAGTCGGAAACGATGCTCCAGAGAACCCGCAACCAGATCCGGCTGGAAGTCCGGAACGTGCTGATCGGGCTGATGCAGGCGCAGGCGCAGGTGGCGGCGGCCCGGAAGGCGCTCGACTTGAGCCGCCAGACGCTCGACGCCGAACGGCGCAAGCTCCAGGCCGGCATCTCGACACCTTACAACGTGATCCAGATGCAGCGGGACTTCGAGCAGGCCCAGTTTGCCGAAGTCGCGGCGCGGGCCAACTACGCCAAAGCGCTCGTCGCGCTCGACCAGGTCACGGGCGAGATGCTGGAAAAGCACGGCATTCCGCTCGACCGCGTGATCCGGGGCCAGTCCTAAGCGGCCCACTGCCGCCGGATTCGCATCCGGGGGCGTCCCGCGTTGACAGGCGTCGGGGCGTTTCCCTATGATGCGATGGTCGGAGGGGAACGTTGCATTCCGAAAATCAGCGGCGGATTCGGGTGATCGTCGCCAAGCCGGGATTGGACGGCCACGACCGGGGCGCGAAGGTGATCGCCCGCGCGCTGCGGGACGCCGGCATGGAGGTCATCTATACCGGGCTGCGGCAGAGTCCCGAACAGATCGTGACGGCGGCGCTCCAGGAAGACGCCGATGCGATCGGCCTCTCCATCCTTTCCGGGGCGCACACCACGATCGTTCCCAAACTGATGGCTCTGCTCAAGGAGCGGGGCATAGACGACGTCCTCGTCGTGCTGGGCGGGATCATCCCGGACGCCGAGGTGCCCGCAATGAAAGCGCTGGGGGTGGCGGCAGTCTTCCAGCCGGGGGCGTCGCTCGAAAGCATCATCGAGTTTGTTCGGTCGCATGTGCGAAAGGCAGTGACGAGTGACGAGTGACGAGCGGCCCCTTGCCGCCGTGATGTCCTGCCCGGTTTTTGTCCTGTCTTCTGACTGCCGTCTTCGGTATCCTTACATCCTAAACTTTCTTTTGGTAGGGCGAGGGCATTGCCATGAGACCCGTTTACATGATTTCGGGGGGCATTACGAAGTTCACGAAAGCGGAGCCCCGGAAGAGCTTCCGCGTGATGGTCAAGGAGGCGCTCGACTACGCCATGCGCGACGCGCCGAAGCTGCGCAGGCCCGATATTGACGGCACGGTAGTCAGCTATTTCTCGGACCACTTCACGCGGCAGTTGATGTCGGGCATCATGGTCGCGGACATGTGCGGGATGGTGCCCAAGCCCACGATCCGCGTAGAGGGCGGGGGTGCAACGGGAGGGCTGTGCTTCCAGGAGGCCTACCGGCACGTGGCGAGCGGCTTCATGGACTGCGTCGTGGCGATGGGCTTCGAGACGATGTCGCGCGTCAACACCTGGAAGGGGAACGAATTCATCGCGCTCGCCTCGGACACGAATTTCGACTACCCGGTCGGGGGATTTTACTCGGGCTACTACGCGATGATGGTCGTGCGGCACATGCACGAGTTCGGGACCACGGTCGAGCAGATGGCGCGCGTTTCGGTGAAGAACCACAAGAACGCGCTGCACAATACCTGGGCGCAGAAACATCTCGACCTGACGGTCGAGGATGTCCGGCGGTCTCCGATGGTGGCGTGGCCGCTGACCGAGCTCGACATCTGCACGATGTCGGACGGCGCGGCGGTCTGCATTCTGGCGAGCGAGAAAATCGCGGAGCGCATCACGGACCGTCCGGTGCGGGTGGCGGGAATCGGGGCGGGGTCCGACGCCATGCGGATGGCCGACCGGCCGCAAAAACAGGTTGTGCTGCTGCCGCATGAAGACCCGAAGTGGTACGAGAATCTCAAGTACCCCGGCGTGCATTCCTTCCGCGCAGGGCGCTCGGCGGCAAAGATGGCCTACGAGAAGGCCGGCATCGGGAACCCGCTCGAAGAGCTGGATTTCATCGAGCTGCACGATGCGTACACGTCGAGCGAGATTCAGACGTATGAGGACCTGGGACTGTGCCGGTACGGCGAGGGTGGAAAGTTCATTGACTCGGGCGCGCCGGAGCTCGGCGGCAAGATGCCGGTGAATCCGTCCGGGGGATTGCTGGCGTGCGGGCATCCGGTCGGCGCGACGGGATTGATGCAGGCCGTGTTTGCGTTCTGGCAGTTGCAGGGCACCATCGCCAAACACAACGGCGGCGACGGGTTTATCCAGATCAAGCCGAAGACCAAGAAGCGGCCGATGCGGGGCCTGATCCACAGCCACGCGGGAACGGGAACGTACGTGACGGCGACGATCCTGGAGCGGGGGTTTTGAATCCGAGCCGCGCGCGCGAGCAAGCAGTGGCTTGCAGCCGAACCGCGACCGTAAGCGAGCGGGCACGAAAGCAGTGATTGGAGTGTTAGAATCAATGCCATGAGCCAAGCCGCAACCAAGATGACCTACGAGCAGTATTGCCTTCTGCCAGCGGACGGCAAGCAGTACGAGGTGATTGACGGAGAGCTGTTCATGACCTCGTCCCCAACGCCGAGGCATCAAGAGATCGTTCTCCGGCTAACCGTAGAACTAAGTGGCTTTGTCAGGAAGAATGGCTTGGGAGAGGTCTTGATTGGTCCGGTGGACGTACTCTTAGACCGATACACGGTGGTGCGACCCGACGTCCTTTTCATCAGCACTGCGAGACTGTCTATCATGGGCGAAGAGGCAATTGAGGGCGCGCCGGACCTGGTGGTGGAGGTTCTCTCGCCCAGCACGTTCTACAAAGACCTGCGAAAGAAAATGACGGCCTACGCACAGTTCGGAGTGCAGGAATACTGGATTGTGGACCCGGAGACGGAGACCTTCGAAATTTACGCGCGAAGGGACGACAAGCTGGAGCTGGCCAGGAAGTTCTCTTCCGACGAGAGCGTGGAAAGCGCGCTGCTACCAGGATTGAAGCTGGCGGTGAAGGAAGTCTTCGTTTAACCGAGCATGTGCTAGATCGGAAGGTGGCAGTGAGGGGCAATGCACATTATTACTCGGAAGCGGTTGAACGAGTTTGCTGCTCGCCATCCGGAGACTCGCAGTGCTCTGCAACATTGGTACAGAGAAATGAAACAACGCAACTTCAAGTCCTTTGCGGAAGTCCGGACGGTTTTTCCGGCCGCGGATCAGGTCGGGAAATTGACCGTGTTCAATATTGGAGGCAATAAAGCTCGTTTGGTGGTGGCTCTTCACTATAATCGTCGGCGCGTCTATATTCGCGGAGTGTTGACTCATGCCGAATACGATGCAGGGACGTGGAAGGGATAAGGCTGACATGGCAAAACCGGATGTCACGACGGTGACTATGCATTGGCCCGAACTGGCCAAAACGATCTCCGTTCCCCATTCCGAGGCCGATTACCAGCGGCTGGTCGCTTTCCTGGATCGTTTAATAGACGAAGTGGGGGAGGACGAGAAGCATCCGTTAGCGTCATTGATGGAAGTGGTGGGCGTGCTGATTGAACGCTACGAAGACGAACAGGTCCCGGAGTTAACGAGTGAAGCAGAAGGATGATGTTCGACGCGGAGCGAGGGGCGGCAAGCGGCGAGTTCCCATCAATCCCCCGCTATGCTTGAGCTTCGGTGCGGTGTACCTAGCTATCTCAAAGCAACCCAGTAAGCGAACTCCCAAATTAGAAACGACGGGAGGGGTTGTGTTTGAGGCTGAAGCAAAGCTGGCGCGGGACGGTCGTCGGTTTATTTCCCTGCCTCACAATAATCGTATCTACCAGAATGACTGGGGCTATATGGCCAACAGCATGGGTAACGATGGCCAGAGGATCGGGCAGTACTCAGTGCCTCTCGATGAGTGGGGGGGGAAAGGATAGCCACAGCGAAGTGGACATACTGCTGTTGTGGCTTTCGTCGTATTGGTCTTAAGGTCGGCTTGCCGTCAGGCATCGACTGCGGCCAACGGAAAACCTACATCTGGGGTGATACAGATTCCTGTCATGGAAGTCTCCCATATAATCGGGTTTGGCCTACTACTCCTCGGACGGGCAATCTGGGAGGGTTGCCGCAATTGGAAGGAGGAGAAGCTCAGGCAAGAAAAGGGGAGATTGCTGCAAGAGGCCCAGCGGAGGGCCGAAATTGAACGAGAGCGTCGGGAGCAAGAACTCGCTATGCAGCAGAAACAGGAATTATTGCTTAACTACCAGAGTTGGCAGACCGCCTCGGAAAGGGAATTAAGGGAAGCAAATAGGAGGGCTGCTGTAAAGCGCGTCCAACGTATTCGTGAATGGGATTTCAGGGACTGATGAGATCGGCGGAAGGAGGTTGTGCGGAATGCCTGTACCGCAAGGAAAGACCAAGTCGAACCGGAATCGGAAGCAAGTGAGCGGAAAAGCGGTGTCTCCCGGAAAAAGGATTCGCGTGCCGGAGACGGAAGAAGGAACCGTTGTATTCAGCACCGACCCGCTGATTATCAAGTACCACTACGGCATCGACTACATTCACAGCTACGCCGAGGATTCGCCGTTTTTTATAGGGCTGTCCGAGGGGAAGCTGCGCGGGAGCGAATGCCGGCGGTGCCACGAACGGTTTGCGACGCCGCGCGCCTACTGCATGGAGTGCGGGTCGGCGACGAAGTGGATCGATCTGCCGCTCGAAGGCCGCGTGCACACCTGGACGACCTGCTACTTCGGGAGCGAGGAGTTCCTGAAGGAAACGCCATTCAACCTGGTACTGGTGGAGTTTGACGGAGTGAACACGCACCTCATGGCGCGCCTGGTGGGGGTGACGCAGGACGAGATCGAAATCGGGATGCCCCTCAAGGCGCAGTTCCTGCGGAACTCGAAATTCAAGGCCACCGACGTGTATTTCGTGCCCGCCTAGCGCCGTTTTCAGAGTTGCTATATAGGCCCCCCTAAAGGGGGCTGGAACCAGCCGGGGAACGCGGACCCAGCCGTAAACGGCTGGGCTAGGGAAAGAAACCCCCACGGCACAAAAGACGTGCCGTGGCTACCCCAGCCAGAAACTATACATTAACTCTGAAAACGGTCTAGCCCCGTAACGGCTCTCCCGGAAGGGGATCTGGTTCTTCTGCTCTCCCCTCGGCTTGCCCCCCTCGGCTTCGCTCGGGGCAGGGGGGGCAGGAGGAATGACCCATGCAAATGGTTTTCCCTTAGCCAGTTCGAGTGAGCCAGGCAATTTTTTCCTTTCAATCAGCCTCTGAATGGGGTAGGCTCTAGCTAATTGCGATAGCTCCGGATGCCGAGGGGGCGACGATGAAGAGGCAGTTCCGAAATACCTGTTATGTAATCCTGATCGCTGCGGGAATGATGTCTGCGGGATTTGCACAAAACCGGGGTGGAGGAGCTCCGTCGGGTTCGCGTGGCGGGTCGACGGGCGGAACAACGCAGCCGCGCCGCTCGACGCGTCCGATGGACCAGCAGCGGGGTCCGTCCCTTGTGCAGGGGAGGATTCTGATGGAGACGGGCCAGCCGGTTCCGGAGCCCGTATCGGTGGAGCTCAATTGCGGATTGCGGCCGTTGCAGGTAATTCACACCGACCTGGGTGGTTACTTTAACTTTAACCTGGGCGGCGGAATGCAAAGCAACATGGACTTCAGCGCCAGCAACGAGAGCCCGACGTCGTTCGGCTCCTCCAGCAGGCAGATGGGGCCCACGTCGGGATTCGGCGGCTCCCTGCGCGGCTGCGAATTGCGAATCAGCGTTGCGGGCTATCATCCGATCAACCGTATCATCTCGGAGCAGGAAAACGCGGGCATGGGGCGAGTGGAAGTCGGGACCATCCATCTGCAGCGGGTGGCGGAGGCGGAAGGGTCTGCGATCAGCGTGACTTCGCTGCTGGTGCCGGACGATGCCCGCAAGGAGTACGACCGGGCCGTCAAGGACCTGCAGAGCAACAAGAAGAAGTCGGCGCGAGAGCATTTGGAGAAAGCCATCCAGAAGTACGACCGATATGCCGCGGCGTGGTATCAGCTGGGCCGGATTCATCTGGAAGATGGGGATAAGCAGAAGGGCGTGAAGTCCCTGGAGCGGGCGATCGGGATCGATGCGCAGTATGTTCCGCCCTACATGGACCTGGCAATCTTGCAGGTGCAGGATCAGCAGTGGCAGGCGGCGGTCGAGACCACGTCGAAATTGCTGACTCTCGACGGAAGCCTCGGATACGCAAACTTCCTCAATGCGATCGGGAACTTCAATCTGCAACAGTTGGACGCAGCGGAACAAAGCGCCCGGCAAGCCGAGCAATGGCCGCATGAAAACATTCCGCAAGTCCACGCGCTGCTCGCCGACATCCTCCTGCAAAAGGAGGAATACGTGGAGGCGGTCGAGCATATGCGGGCATACCTGGAAGAATCGCCCGAAGGCAATTTCGCGGAACAGATGAAGAAGAACCTGGCGCAACTGGAGCCTCATTTGCCGGCTTCCGGGCAGAATCCCGGGGATCCCGCCGCACCGTCGGAGCAGTGAGGACGGCGGCGGCGATGCGCCGGTTTCCATCTCGAAATGCTTCAGGGGCGCAGGCCCCTTTTCTTTTGACCCGTTTCCGAGCGCCGAGCAAGCCGGGCGCGCCATGCGCTCGGAAAAGCGGAGGATTTCATCGGAGGATATCATCATGGATTGGACCCGAATTCGACGCCGTGATTTTCTGAAAGCCTGGGGAGCGGGAGCCGCGGCTCTCGCGTTGCCTCAGATGACCCGCCCGCTGCTTGCGGCCCGGCTTCAGGAAACCCGGCATCCCGCCGGCGGGGGAAGCCGGACAACCGTGGCGGAGGACGTCGGGACGTGGGTGGAGGCGCTGCGATACGAGGACCTGCCGCAGGCCGTCGTGGAGAAAACCAAGCGGGTCCTGCTCGACACGGTTGGATGCGCTCTGGGAGCGGTGGATGCCGAACCGGTTCGCTTCGCGCAACAAGCGGTTTTTCTGCAGGGAGGGAATCCGCGGTCGACCTTGATCGGGCTGGGCCGCAAGGTTTCTTTGGATCAGGCCGCCTTCCTGAACGGCATGGCGATCCGGTATCTCGATTTCAACGACTATGCAGACCCGGGGGGCCATCCCAGCATCAACGTAGCGCCGGCGCTGGCGGTGGCGGAGATGCGCAACCTGACGGGCAAGGACCTGCTGCTCGGCATCGCAATCGGCCACGAAGTGCATCTCCGGCTCGGGGAGGCCGCGGATGGAGGTTCGCTAAGCCGCGGATGGGACCTGGGGACCATTATGACCAATTACTCGTCTGCGGCGGTGGCCGCCAAACTGCTCGGCCTGACCGGGATCCAGATCGCGAACGCCATGGCGATTGCCGGCGCACACGGGAACACGCTCGCGGAAGTCCGCCGGGGGGCGATGCTCAGCGGCGGCGAAATGACTCCCTCGAAAGGGACTGCGGACCCCCTGTCGGCGCGGAATGGCACGTTTGCCGCGATGCTGGCACAGGAAGGCATGACCTACCCGCTTACGATTTTCGAAGGCGTGTATGGGTTCGGAAAGAAAGTAATCGGGGAGCTGCGGGAAGATATCCTGCGGAAGCGCACGGGGGATTTCCGGATTCTGAAGAGTGGCACCAAGATGTGGCCCTGCTTCTTCCATGGGCAGGCGCCGATCGCGGCAGCGCTGGAGGTGCGCGGCAAGGGTTTGAACCCGGCAGAGATCGAGAGCATCACGGTACTGCTCAACGAGTCGGCGTACGAGAACCAGCAGGCCTTCGACAAACGGGAAATCACGGTGCGGGAGCAGGCCGACCATAGCGTTCCGTATGTGGTGGCCAGAGCTCTGCTGGACGGCGAGGTCGTGGTGGAGGATTTCGAGGAGCACCGGTTCCGGGAACGTCGCGCTGTGGATCTGCTCCAGAAGGTGACCCTGCGATTGGAGCCGGCACTCACTCCTGAAGATGGGGAAGCGGAGGGCGCATACATCGAGGCGAAGCTTCGGAGCGGATCGGTGCTGCGCGCGGAGGTGCCGCATCCGCCGGGCAGCGTGCGGAATCCGGCGAGCGACGCCGCCCTGGTCAAGAAGTTCATGTCCCTCGCGGAAAAGCCGCTTGGCACGACACGCTCTCAAAACGCCGCCGAGGCGCTCCTCCTTGTCGACCGGCTGTCCGATCTCGGCCCGGTAATGCAGGTGCTTACCTCCTAGGCGCGGCTCCCGGCCGGATCGAACCGACCGACGGGCTGCCTAGTCCTGGCAACGAACGAAAAGACCTGCGAGGGCAGCCTCACACGGGCAGGGTCAGAGGAGCAGCGCCCCGGACTGCAATCGCTCGACTAGCGGGCGGTCCGCTTCCAGAAAGTCATACAGCGCCAAATCATGCAAGCTCACCCAGAGAATCTTCTGGAAGACGCGGTTCTCTGGGACGGGCGAGAATCTCCGCACGGAAAAGAAATGCAGCCGTACGGGAGAGTATCCCGGATACTGGTGTTTCGTGCTCCAGGCCTCGGGGCCGATCTCGGCGGTGATGCCAAGTTCTTCCGCCAGCTCGCGGAGCAGGGCGTCCCGGGGGGCTTCGCCGGGCTCGACTTTGCCCCCGGGAAACTCCCACTTGTTGGGAAACCGCCCGCGCGGCGAGCGCTGGCAGATCAACAGACGGCCCTGGTCGAGTAGCACAGCAGCGACAACCTTCGTTGTTTCAGCGCTCACCGCGTGCAACCACCCGAAAATAAAAGTTGATTCCTAGTTGGCATAGGACGGTGGTTTCAAGCACAATTGTAGGATCAACCTTAGCATAGGCAAAGGAGCGGCCAGCGAACCGTGTATAACGCG
>Ga0326597_10013956_pt1 | contig 10537 bp, 9 predicted proteins | sample RVTome_12_FD_203789 | JGI IMG/M metagenome (GOLD analysis project Ga0326597, IMG submission 203789) | Soil microbial communities from uranium-contaminated site in the Upper Colorado River Basin, Wyoming, United States - RVT100D185 | ecosystem: Environmental > Terrestrial > Soil > Contaminated >... | reverse complement strand
TCGAACGCCCGGCGTCGGTACGCCTCAGGGTCCCGAGTGGCGAGTCCGCTGGCCCGGAGTTCGTCCCGCATGGTGGTGATCACCGGTGAGGCACTGCGCTCCGCAAATCGCCGCTCAAACTCGGCTCGGGCGGCCCGCCAGACCGGCGCCGGTGACACCAGCGCGAGTCGCTCGATCCGGTCCGGGTGTTCGATCGCGTAGAGCAGCGCCAGCAACCCGCCCCAGGAGTACCCGACGATGGTGAGCCGAGCCAGACTCCAGTGCTGCCGGAGCGCTTCGAGATCGGCGACCTGCTCACGCCAGCCAACCGGCACCTCGCGAGGCACCGCGCTCCGGCCTCCCCCGCGCTGGTCGTAGTAGATGAGGCAGCGCCGACGCGCCAGCCGGTCGAAACCCGGCAGCAGGTAGTCATGGTGCGCCCCGGGGCCACCGTGCAGCACCACCACCTCCGGTCCGGTGCCGATCCGGCGCTCGAACAGCCGAAGACCGTTGACCTCCCGAACCTTGGTGGAGGCTTCAGGACTGGCGACAGGCACTGGGCGCGAGACGGAAGCGGGCCTAGAGCAGCACGGCCAGCGCGTCCGCCACCTGGCGCACGGCCGCGTGTTCCTCGGGCCTGAATGGGCCGGGCACATCGCTGTCGACGTCGATCTGCCCCAGTACCTGCGCCCCACGGCGGATCAGCACCACCAGTTCCGACCTGGTCTCCAGATTGCAGGCGAGGTAGTTCTCCAGCGCCCTGACGTCACCCACGTTCTGATCCGTGCCGGTCGCCACGGCCGTGCCGCACACCCCCCGCCCCACCGGGATCCTGGTGTGCTCGGTGGCCCGTCCGGCGAACGCCTCCAGGACCAGCTCGTCTCCGTGCAGCATGTAGAGATAGATCGAGGTGTAGGGAGGTCCGGCCGCCTGGATTCGCTCGGCGGCCATGCTCAGCAGCTCCTGCCGGGACACGTCGCTGCAGAAGGCGGCCCGCAGCGCCGCCACGATCCCGGCCGGACGAAGCACCCCGCCCACGCTACCCGCCGCGCTGGCCAAGGGTGATCTTGAACACCTGGGGCTTGCCGTCCCGCAGCACCACGATGTCGACCACGTCCCCGGCCACATGGGCTCGCAGGGCGTCGGTCATCGATTGCAGGTCGGGAACTTCGTGGGTCCCAATCCGGGTGATGATGTCGCCGGCCTGGAGACCACCCTTCTGTCCCGGGCTCCCCTCACTGAGCCCGGAGATCCGGACGCCACCAGGGGTTTCGCTCATGTCGGGAATGGTCCCCAACCAGGCGCCGTAGCCTCCGGTCCGACTTCCGGAGGTGGCCGGCCGCGGAGCGGCGGAGGCCACGAACGTCAGCACGTTGCGCCGGTCTCCAAGCGATATCGTGGCCGCCGCGGCGAAGCTGGCAACCCGCTGGATCCCCTCGAGGCTGATCAGCGGTGCGTCATCCGTGGTCCGGTGGTACTCCTGGTGGGTGCCCGTGAAGAAGTGGAGCACCGGGCGCCCCACTGGGGTGAACGCGGCGTGATCGCTGGGCCCGTAGCCTCCGCCAGTGGCCGTCAGGGAGAACCCGAAGGTCCGGTTGAGCGAATCGAGGAGAGGCCGGAACTCGGTGGCGGTCTCGACCCCGTTGACGATCAGCTTGTCGTCCCGGAGCCGGCCCACCATGTCGAAGTTGAGCATCGCCACGACCCGGTCCATCGGCACAGGCGAGGCCTTCACGAACGCGGTCGACCCGAGCAGACCAAGCTCCTCCCCGGAGAACGCGACGAACAAGATACTCCGCGCCGGGGGGGCGGTGGACAGCTGCCTGGCGATCTCCAGCAGGGCGGCCACCCCGGAGGCATTGTCGTCGGCGCCGTTGTGCACCACCCCGACGCTGTCGGGATCCAGGCTGCCACTTCCACCACGACCCAGATGGTCATAGTGTGCCCCGATGATCAGGTAGTCGCCAGCCATCCGCGCGTCCCGGCCGGGCAGCAACGCGACGACGTTGCGGGCGGTCCGGCCACCAATCTCGGAACCGTGGACCGCGGGGGCGGTGGGCGAAATCTGGTAGGATTGGAACCACCCGCCGAGCCCTGGCAGTCGGCGGAGGCCGAGGGCCTCGAACCGCTGCCCGATATACTCCGCGGCAGCCTCGGCCCCAGAGTACCCCGTCCCGCGTCCCTCCAGCCGATCGGCGGCCAGAAACTCGATGTCCGCCTTGACCTGGGGCCGGGAAGGGGTTTGGGCGGGGGACAAGACCACTTGAGTAGGGAGCAGGATTACCGATACTAGAAAGGCGCGAACCATGGCTCGTCCAGGGCACAGGAAATGGGTGTCGACGTGACCGGATTCTAACGCCTGTTGCTCACATCCGTCAGGTCGCGGCTTTCCCACGGGAGAGGCGGCTCGCCGGTAACTGTCGGGGAGAACAGAGGATAGGTATGATCTGGTCAGTGATGCACTGTAGGCACAGTTAATGCATATCATTATACTACAATGTCTTATACAGCTGCCAGCTTGACCAAATCGAGTAAGGTGACAATGAGCAGTACAGCCTCCATCGCCGCAAATCTGGCCTGCGTCCTGTACCTCGGCCGCTTGGCCGATTCGGACCGGTCCGAGATCGACGAGGCGATCCTGGTGTTACTGGACGCGCTCGGCGGGCAATCCCTGCGCTTCGAAGCCGCCCCGGGACGACTCGCCATCAACGGCAAGCGGGTCCCTCAGGAGGTTCCCGGGGCGGGGCTCGTCATCGAGCGGATGCTCTCTCACCGGGTCGGGAGTGTCTCCCTGCCTTCCGGGGTCGAGGCCTCCGACATTCTGGCCCTCGCCAGGACTTTGGCCGGATACCCCGGAAGCTATGCCTCCTGGCAGGACCTTCAGGCCGCCCTGGGACCGATCCGCGCCCGGCTGGTACTCACCGAGGGACTGCCAGAGCATGAGTTTGTTCACGAGGACTCCGGGTCGTCCGGGCTCCAGCTCGAGGGGGGCCTCGCGGGCCTCGAAATCGGGGACACCGCGGCCGTCGAGGACGGGGGATTGATCCCGCCACTTCTCCCGATGGACCTGGCCAAGATCCCGTTGGCCCTCCGGCCCAAGGCCGGACCCAGGGAGGATCCCAAGATCCTGGAGCAACTGCTGACCAGGGGGCGGTCAGCCCTGGACGCGGGTGACTGGGGGGCATTGCTCTCCATCGCCAGCGGGTTCCTGGAGGCCGAACGGCAGGCCGTGGACGAATCGAGCTCCCGGCTCTACCGGGTCGAGCTCAAGCGGCTCCTGTCCCGACGGGAGATCGCGCACATCGCCCGGCTCGCGGCGGTGAGCGAGCGCCGTCAGGAGGCGGTGGAGGTCCTGCAGCGGGTCGGCGGCGCCGCGACCGAGATCCTGATGGAGCTCCTGGCGGAGTCGGAGGCGCTGACCGAACGGCGGGGGTATTATTCTGCCCTGACGCGGATGGCCGACGGCAACGAGGTCATCGTCCATCATCTTGAGAGCCCTCATTGGTATGTGGTCCGCAACGCGGCTGATCTGTGCGGTGAGATGGCGCTGTCCCAGGCGATCCCCGACCTGACCGCCCAGATCGGCCACCCCGACGAACGGGTGCGGAAGGCGGTTCTTGGGGCGTTGATCCAGATCGGGGGCCGGGAGGTGGTGGAGCCGGTATCCAGGTCATTCCGGGACCCGAGTTCCTCGGTGCGGCTCTCGATCCTCGGCAAGCTCAAAGGCGACTGGGCCCGGGGGCTCGCGATGCCGCTCATGAACCTGCTCCAGACGGAGGATCACCCCGACGTCATCCGGGAGATTCTGGGTGCGCTGGGGCGGATCGGAACGCCTGATGCCCTGATGGCCCTCCGCCGGGTGGCCTCCGGCGACATGAAGCGGCTCGGCAAGCGGCATCGCATTCAGGCCGTCGAGGCGATGGGACAGGCCGGTGGCGCGGCCGATCAACTGCTGGCCGCCCTGGCCCAGGACCGAGATCGGGAGATCGCCGCCGCCGCCGGTCGGGCACTGGGTACAGCGGCCTGATCAGGTCGTCACATTCCTTCGTTGAGGTGATCCTGTGGTCCGAGGACGAGTGAGGGCGACGTCGGCGGGATGGCCCGCCATGGTGGCCCTGGCGCTGGTCGGCTGTGGTGGCGGGACCCCCTCCGGCAGTGCCGACATCGTCGCCGAGGCGGGCTCCGCCATCCTGACGCCGGAGCAGGCGGCGGTCTGGGCGGCCCGGGCCCCGGAAGCACCCCGCGCCGGCGATGCGTCCTACGTCGGGTTGGTCTGGGTGGACTACACCCTGCTCACCCAGGCGCTGGAGCAGAACGTCTCGCTGACCGACTCTGCCACGGCGGCCCAGGCCCTGGCCCCCGATCTGATCCTGGCCAAGCTCCGCGCCTGGCATGACACTCTGGTGGCTCGCCGCCCCGGGATTCCGGCAGATGAGGCCGACAGTCTCTACGCCAGCGACCTCCGGATCTTTCAGCAGATTCTGATCCCCATTGAGGACCAGCGCGACGCCCGCCAGGTCGGGGCCGCGCAGGAAAAGGCGGAGTCCCTGCTCGGCATGCTCCGGACCGGAGCGGATTTCGTGGCCCTGGCCAAGCAGCACTCCCAGGACTCCTTCAGCGCCCGAGACGGGTACCTGCCGGCGGGACGCCGGAAAGACTTCTTCCCGGAATTCGTCCGCAATGCCTGGCGGTTGCAGCCCGGCCAGCTCGGCGGGATGGGGAGCCGGCTCGGACTGCACCTGGTCCGCCGTCCCCAACTCGACAGTGTCCGCGACCGGATTCTGGTCTACGCCGAGTCGCTCGGCACCCAACGCGCCGACTCGGTGTACGCCGACAGCCTGCGGGCGGGAGGCAAGCTGCAGGTCGCCGAGGGAGCCACGGCGATGCTGCGAGGATTCTTCGCTGATCCGGCCACGCGGGCCACCGAGACTCGCCCGGTGGCGACCTGGTCCGGTGGCGAGATGAGCCTGGCCCAGATGGCCGGGTGGCTTGACGCCCTGCCTCCCACGGCCTACCTCGAACTCCGGGGCGCCAGTGACGTGGCGCTGGCGGCCCTGGCCAATGACATCGCGACGCAGTACCTCCTGCTGGCCGACGCCGAGGCCCATGGAATTCAGCTGACCGCCGGACAGTGGGCGGGGCTGTACGACGGCTACCGCCGGGGCCTAGGCGAAGCGATGGCGCTGATCGGGTTGTCCGACACCGCGACCTCACTGCCGGCTGGGCAGGGAGCGGCGCGGGTCGAGGCGCTCCTCGATCGGCTCACCGCGGACCGAGACTCCTGGCGGCCGCTGCCATCCGCGCTCGGCAGTTTCCTCCGGGCGAGATTCGGATACCGACTCCACCGGGCCGGAGCGGAACGAGCCGCCCAGTTGGCGACGAAGCTGGTCTCGGCCCAGCGGCCCGACAGCGGAGCCGGCTCGCGCTAGGCGGGTGCGTCGTCGCTGGGGCTGAAACGTCCCCAGAGAACCCATGAGCATTCAGCTGCCCACCATTCTGGCCCTGGCCGGCCTGTCTCTGCTGGCCTGCGGGGGGGCGGGCGGGATCGACCCACCACCTCCGGGCACCATCACGCTGACCTTTGCCAACCCGAGCGGCGATGGTCAGTCCGGTGCCCCAGGAGCTCCGCTCCCGGCCCCGTTCCGGGTCGCCATCACCCAGAGCGGTGTGCCAGTAGCCGGCCGGACGATCAACTGGAGCCTGGTAACCGGCAGCGGCAGCCTGTCTGCCAGCAGCTCGACAACAGATGCCTCCGGCATTGCCGAGACCAGGCTGACCCTGGGGAGTATCGCCGGAGGCCGGGTCGTTCAGGCCACGGCCACGGGAGTCGACGGCTCTCCCAGGATCTTCAGCGCCTCGGCGGTCACTCCCGGTCAGTTCGTCACCGTCCAGGTCGTCAACAACGTCTTTGAACCCAACCTGGTCACCATCAACCGGGGCGGGACCGTCCTCTTCCAGTGGCTCTCGGGATCCCGCGATCACAACCTGATTCCGATCGCACCGGGCACGATCCCCAGCGCCCCGGTGGTCCGGGACGGCCCCTCCAGCATTGAGCAGATCTTCCCGGTCGCCGGGACCTACGGCTTCTTCTGTTCCGTCCACGCCACCGCCACCAGCGGCTCCATGAGAGGCCAGGTGATCGTCCAATGACCAGCACCAGACTCCTCCTCCTCGCCGGCTGCTGGCTGCCAAGCCAACTGGCCGCCCAGGACGACTGCTACCCGGGCCCGGCCAGCCACGAGGCCAAGGTGTTCGCGATGAAATCGGTCGCGTTGGCCTATTCGGTGGGCGAAGCCCCGGGCAGCCGCGGGGCACGGGTGGGCCTTGAGCTGAGTACGGTCCCGAAGGTGGACGAAGTTACCGCGACCCCGACCATCTGCCGACCGGGCAAGGGACCGGAGCACGCCAACCTCCTGGCCGTCCTGGTGCGACCGCGGATCGTAGTCGACCTGCCGGGCGGAGTTCAGCTTGACGCCAGTTGGCTTCCTCCGGTCCGGATCGACGGGGTCAAGGCCAACCTGTTTGGATTTGCCCTGCAGCGGCCGACCGCGCTCGGCTCGATCCTCACCGGCACGGTCAGAGCGCACGCCACCGTGGGGTCGATCGAGGCCCCGATCACCTGCCCCGACGAAGCGCTCGCGGACCCGGGCAGCGAGTGTTATCAGGGCACCCGATCGGATGACCGGTATCGGCCCAACATCTTCGGGGTGGAAGGGATCCTGTCGGCCGATCTGGCCGCCGGGAAACTCCGGCCCTACCTCGGGGTCGGCTACTCGCACCTGGCGCCGCGGTTCCAGGTCAACTTCACCAACCGGCAGGGGTCGCTCGACAACCGGAAGGTGATCGTCGATCTGACCCGGGCGACGGTGTTCGGTGGGGCAACCTGGGTGGCCGCGGCACGGTGGACCCTGAGCGGCGAGGTCTACGCGACGCCGGCCGACGCGGTGACGGGAAGGGTGGTCGGCCGGGTGCTGTTGGGGCAGTAGCTCAGGGCGTGGCCGGCTGATCGGTCCAGATCGCCAACTCGTTGCCCTCCGGATCCATGAGGTGGAATCGGCGGCCGCCCGGAAAATCGAAGATCTCCCGCACAATCCGCCCGCCGGCCGCGACGACCCGCGGAACCATCGCTTCCAGATCCACCGCGTAGAGCACCACCAGGATCCCATTGCCGGGATGGTTCGCCTCCAGTCGGAGGCCACCGGCAATCCGGCCGTCTTCGAAGCTGGAATAGTCGGGGCCGTAGTCGGTGAACTTCCAGCCGAACAGGGTCTGATAGAACGCCCGGGCCCTGGCGACCTTGAGCACCGGGATCTCGATATAGTCGATCCGACGGTCGTGCTGGGCCTGATCCACGGTACCTCCTTCAGCAGTTGCGGCTGGGCTCTCGTTCAGCGGGGCGGCCAGCCGGAGTACACGCCAGGCAGCCCGCCAGGACCACGCCGGCTGTCAGCCGCCAGTGGCTCATATTCCCCGCCACAGATTGTTGCGGCGGTCGATGTCGGGAAATAGATGCTCGGGGTCGATCTCCACACTGGCCACCGGTGAGGGGATCGTCAACTCGTAGCGCCGGGCGCCCGACAGCCAGACCTCCACCGGAATCTCATAGCGCTGGGTCCCACCCCCGGGCCGTCGAACGGCCAACCGGACCGGCATCGGCGCCAGTCCCCGATCTTCGATCACGATGGTGGTGGAGTCTCCTCGCACCGTGACCTCGGCCACCGCCTGATCCAGCGTCCAGGTCTCCCACCACCAGGTCCGCCAGAACCACCAGAGATCCTGGCCGGCCGCCTCGTTGAAGGTATGGAAGAGGTCCCAGGGGGCGGGGTGCTTGCCGGCCCATCGGCGCCCGTACTCCCGGAGACCGGCCATGAATCGCTGCTGACCGATCATGCCCCGGAGGGTGACCATGTTGGTGGCCATCTTGTCGTAGCTGGCCACTCCGAAGGCACGACTGTCATACGGGTACTGGTCGCCGTGCCGCATCAGCTCGACTTCGTCCCCGGTCCGGGCAAATTCGAGGTAGCTCTCCCGGGTGATCGCCTCCCGGTCATAGTTCGGAAAGAAATCCCGCATCCCCAGGGCCTGGTTGTAGCGCGTCACCCCCTCGTCCATCCAGGAATAGCGTTTCTCATCGGACCCCACCTGCATCGGAAACCACATGTGGGCCAGCTCGTGCACCGTGACGGAATAGAGACTCAGGGTGTCTCGCGAGCCGCCGATGCAGGTGATCATCGGGTATTCCATGCCGGAGCATGATGTCACGCCATCCACTGCGGAGGCCTGGTCCCACGGATAGGGCCACAGCAGGAGGGACAGGAACTCGATCGAGTGACGGGCGTAGATCGCCGACTGATTCCAGGCCCAGGCCCGCCGACTCGGCCGATAGAGGGTGTGGATCATCGACTTCTCCTCCACCCGATCACCGTTCCGATCACCCACCCCCGCTACGGTGGCATCCCACAGATAGTCCGCCGAGGTGCCAAAGGCGAAGTCGCGCACTCCAGTGGCACCGAACCGCCAGGTCAGCGTGCCGTCCCTCCCTCGGACCGTCGCCCGGCCCGGGCCCCGCTCAGCTTCGGTCACGATCGCCACCGGACTTCCCCCCAGCGATGCCTTGGCCAGTCGCTCCCGAACGACTGGTGTGAGGATGCTGTCGGCATTGACCAGCACCCCGGTGGCGCCGATCAGCCATCCCTCGGGAACCGTCAGCGCAACATGGTAATCAGCGAACCCCATGTAGAACTCGGCGTTTCCCAGGTACGGGTCGACCTGCCACCCGGAAAGGTCGTCGTAGACCGCGACCTGGGGGTACCAATAGCTGATGAACAGCACTTCGCCGTCGTCGCCCCCTCGAGGACCGCCGTCGGGCGCCACCTGGAACTCCCAGGCGAACTCGAACTCGGCGCTGGCTCGCGGCGCGAGGGGGATCGTCAGCCGGACCGCCAACTTGGTCCCGTCAACCTGGTATCCGGTTCCCGGGCCGGCGGTGGCGGAAAGGGTGCTGCCCTGGGCCACCACTCGGGTGAGTGACATGCCCCCAGTGATCGGGACCACCCGATTCCTCACCTCACCCGGAGCGAACAGGTTCTGATGGAGATGGAAGAAGATGGTGCCGAGGGTGTCGGGGGAGTTGTTGTAATAGCGCACGGTGCCCCGACCCACGAGTCGGCGGGTGACGGGGTCGAGTCGGGCGGAAAGATCGTACTCGGCCCGCTGCTGCCAGTATGTTGGACCTGGCCGGCCGGTGCCGGTCCGGGTGCCCCGGGCCACCGCGCGGCGGAAGTCCGGGCTTTCGAAGGCGGGATACGGCCGCGGGCGGAGATCGCGAAACGACTGCGCGCTGAGCGACTGAGACGCCGGACCCAGGGCCAGCATCGCGGCCAGCCACCCAAGCATCGGGATGCCACGGCGAAGGTTCATCACAGCTCCCTTGGTGGTCGACCGGTCAGCGCTGGTCCGAATCGGAGGCCTCCTGCCGGCCCGATTTGAGCAACAGGCGCTCGGCGAAGTCGACCCGCTCCGAGAGTTCGGACACCTCCCGACGGAGGTGGTCCATCTCGTCCAGGATGTCCTGGGTCAACTCGCCCGGAACGGCGGTGCCCTCCACGTCCCACCGGGAGAGCCGCCGGCCGTCCACATCGCGGAAGCTGCCCGCCGCAACGAGAATGGTGTCGTACAGGTACCAGACGCCCAGCCCGCCCAGAGTGCACAGCATCAGCAGGCCGGTGCCCACCTTGCCGACGTAGAATCGGTGCGCGCCGGCCCAGCCGAGCAGGACGGAGAGGGCGAAAGCGACGCCGCGGGACTTGTCTGACGGAGGAGTCATGGGCCCTTCCCGAGGGAGAGGCCTGGAAACTAACCCTTCCGTCAAGCTGAAGTCGGTGGAGGCCAGCCTCCAGGAGATCGGGCCTCCTGGTCATATCGCACTAATCTCCATGAACGCTGGACACAGCAACCCCGGAGATAGTTGCCACTGGGCGACCGGCGCGGAGGATATTACCATCGATGGCGAGCGGGTGGATGTGATTCCGCCGCCAATCCACCGGTCAGCCCCGGGAGAACCGGGTGGCATCCGGGACACACCCGGGCCACGACCATTCACTGAGAAGTCGGAGCCCCATACGTGTCTGCCCGCCACCTCATTGTCTCGATCGGTCTCGCCCTCTGCGTTGCCACCACCGCCATGGCCCAGGAGCTCCCCGACTGGGTAAAGCGCACGACGATCAGCGGCCTCGCCTTCGGGGACATCTATCTGATGGCACAGAATGCGGACCCCACTCTGAAGGGAGCCAACGGTATCTGGCTGCGCCGGTTCTACCTTACGTTCGACTCAAAGCTCGCCAGGGACTTCCAGTTCAGGGTCCGGTTCGAGGGGAACAGCTCAGGGGATTTCAAGACGGCGGGCAAGGTCACCCCTTTCGTCAAGGACCTTTACCTCCGGTATACCACCGGCGACCAGCAGCTCTACCTCGGGATCATCAGTTCGCCCACTTGGGAGCTGGTGGAAGGTCATTGGGGATACCGCGACGTCGAGAAGACACCGCTGGACCTGCAGCGG
>Ga0326597_10013955_pt1 | contig 10538 bp, 9 predicted proteins | sample RVTome_12_FD_203789 | JGI IMG/M metagenome (GOLD analysis project Ga0326597, IMG submission 203789) | Soil microbial communities from uranium-contaminated site in the Upper Colorado River Basin, Wyoming, United States - RVT100D185 | ecosystem: Environmental > Terrestrial > Soil > Contaminated >... | reverse complement strand
TTGCGGTTGCAGCCGTCGACGGCGGCCGCCTCCTCGAGCTCCTTGGGAATCGTGTCGAGGTAGCCCTTGAGGTTCCAGATCGCGAACGGCAGCGCCCCGGACACGACGGCCAGCCCGACCCCGATGAGCGACTGGCGCAGGTTGAACTCGCCGAGGAGCGGCAGCTCGAGGCGGACCGAGTTGAGCATGATGAACAGCGGGGCGATCGTTGCCACTGCCGGCAGCATGAGCACCCCGAGGATCGCGATCATGAGGACCTCGCGCCCCCTGAATCGCAGGCGCGAGAACGCGTACGCGGCGAGCACGCCGATGAGCACCGAGAACAGGGCCACGCCGGAGGCGAGGACGAAGCTGTTCCTCGCCAGCTCGATCAGGCCGATCTCGTCGGACGTGGGCTGCTCGATCACCCGCGCGAACGCGTCCAGGGAGGCGCCGGGCGGGATCAACCCATCCGGACGGGACAGGTTCCGCGGATCGAGTGCCAGCGCGAAGATCCACAGGATCGGGAGAAGCACGGTGAAGGTGATGAACAGGCAGATGGCCTGCAGCACGATCTGCGCGCGCACGCCGAGGCGCTTCTCCCCGGTCGAGCTCGTCTTCCGCTCGACGCGCCTGGCGACGGCAGTCCCGAGCGCGGTCATCGGTCGGTCTCCGAGCGGGCGATCCGGGAGATCGGGTCAGTCGGCATAGCTGGCCGTCGCTTTCGCCATCCGGTTCGTGACCAGCGTGATCGCGAGCAGGATGAAGAACATCAGCACGGAGAACGCGGCCGCCACGCCATACAGCTGGAAATCGTTGACGAGCTTGTACGCCTGGGTGACGAACAGCTCGGTCCGCCCGAACGGGCCGCCGCCGGTCATGAAGTACGACAGGTAGAAGAGATTGAACGTGATGACGAAGCCGTAGATGGCGTACGGGATCATCGCCGGCCGGAGGAACGGGAGCGTCACCACCTTGAACTTCTGCCACCAGCTCGCGCCGTCCATCTCGGCCGCCTCATACAGGTCGGGCGGCACGCTCTGCAGCGCCCCCGTGGCGACGACCGCGTTGAGCGGCCAGCCCAGCCACGTATTCGCGGTGAGGAGGGCGAAGTAGGCGAGCGGCAGCGGGATGAACGAGATCGGGTCGTTGACCTGGCCCAGCCAGTCGATCTTGAACGCGTCGGGCGGGATCCGGAACAGCGTGCCGATCCCGCCGAGGACGAGGTTCACCGCGCCGTTCTCCTCGTCGAACATGTTCCGCCAGACCGTTGCCACGATGATCGGCGGGATGATGACCGGCAGGATGAACAGGGCCCGGTAGATCCGCTTGAAGCGCAGGCCCTGGGTGTTCAGGACGAGCGCGATGGCGACGCCGAGGATCACGTGGATCACGACGTTCGAGAACGCCCACCACAGGTTGAAGAAGAGCAGCCGAAGGAACTCGAAGTTCGGGATGTTCAGCTCGCTCTCGATGATCTCCGCGTAGTTGTCGAGGCCGACGACGTTGGGGGCCACCTTGCCGCTCAGGTTGCCCAGGCCGAAGTCCGTGAACGACATCCACGTCTGGAACAGGAGCGGGTAGAACGTGATGATGCCCATCACGACGAAGGCGGGCAGAAGATAGAGGATCGCCGTCCGCGAATCGGGCGACAGCCCGCCTCCCCGGGCTCGCCGTGGCTGCAGCGCGATGGAGGGTGCGCTCATGTCCCCGGTGCTCCTCCTGGCCGAGCGTCGTCAGGGTGGTCGTGAATCGCCGGAGGCGCGACGCGCCGTCGGGCGGAGTATCGGGCTCGGGGGTCCGGCATACAAGCCGGAGGAGGCGATGCGTTCCCGGGCGCCGGCGATGCCGGCGCCCGGGAGGCGGATGACTACTGGATTCCGTTGGCCTCGTTCATCGCCTCGCAGGCGGTGGTTGCGGCTTCCTCGGGATCGGCATCCGCCTGGATGACCTTCGTCAGGGCGTTGTCGAAGTTGCCCCAGAAGTTGTCGAGCTCGGCCACCTGCGGCCGCGGGAAGCCGGTCGCAACTGCCTCGGCGAACTTCTCGGTGATCGGATCGCTGATCTCGATCGTGGTGTCGGCCGGGATGTGGCCGGCCGTCTCGACGAAGACCTGCTCGTTGTCGGTCTTGATCATCTCGAGTGCGAATGCGACCGCGAGCTCCGGGTCCGCCGTGTTCGTGTTGATGTACCAGCCGTCGACGCCGGTCAGCGGCTGCGACGGGCCCTCGGGGCCGGCCGGCATGGGCGCGACGGCGAGGTTGTCGCCGAGCGCCTCCTTGTAGCCGCCCGAAGCCCACGGGCCGTCGACGATGAGGTCGATCTTGCCGGACTTGAAGTCGGTCGCCAGGTCGTCGTACTTGTCGTACCACGTTGCGCCGGCGTCCTGAAGCTCCTGGAAGTACGCGTACGCGTCGGCGACACCCGTCGTGTCGGCGACGCACTTGCCGGAGTCGTCCATCAGCTGACCGCCGAAGGCGGCCCACCAGCCGAACGAGTGGTACGAGGAGTGGGCGTCGAAGCCGGCATTGACCGAGCCGTCCTCGACCGCGGCGAGGAGCTCGTCCGTGGTCGCCGGCGGCGTGCTGATCTTGGACTTGTCGTAGTACATGGCGACGGCCTTGAGCGACTCGGGGACCATGTAGAACTTGCCGTCGACCTTGCTCCCCTCGATCGACACTTCCGACATGTTCGGCAGCTTGCCCTCGAGGTACATCGAGATGTCGAGGAACAGGCCGGCACGCGCCTCCTTGCCGAGGCTGTCGTTCGGGGCGATGAACAGGTCCGGCCCGCCGCCGCTGGCGGCCTCCAGCTCGAACTTCTTGAACAGGTCGTCGAACTTGACGTCCTGGATGGTGAGCGCCAGGTCCGGGTTGTCGGCCTGGATCTTGTCGGTGACCTCCTTGAGGGCGGTCGCCTCGGTGCCGGCGCCGGAGCCGTAGGAGTGCCAGATCGTCAGCTCACCCTCGAGGACGGCCGGGGCCTCACTGGGCTCCATCGACTCCGCGGGGGCGCTGCCCGACGGCGCCTGGCTGGCCGCGCTGGGGCTGGGGCTGGCGCCGCCCGTGCACGCGCCGGCCACCAGGGCCAGGCCCGCTACGAGCGAGGCGATTCTCAGTTTCTTGTCCATCGAGTTCGTTACTCCTCCTGCGGGGCGATCGCACGATCGCCCTGATCCGTTGTTCGGCCGGCGGAGCCGGCCGGTGCCGGGCGGACCCGGCGATCACGGGCTGCGGCGCGTGGTGCCGTAGCCGAGTTCATCGATCGTTCGTCCGACGAAGCGATCCGGACTTCGGATCGCTCGCCGTGGAACGCCTCAATTGACGCCATCAACCTCCTGCCGCGGACGCGGCGCGGGGCCGGTCGACCCGCGGACGACGAGCCGTGTGTCGAGCCGGACGTGCTCTGGATTTGAGTCCCGTCGCTCAACGGCGGTCAGCAGCAGACGGACCGCCTCTTCGCCCTTGCGACGGATCGGCTGGTGGATCGTGGTGAGCAGAGGATCCGTGTGCTGGGCAAGGTCGATGTCGTCGAAGCCGACGACGCTGATGTCGGCCGGCACCGACAGGCCGAGCTCTCGAGCCGCCCGCAGCACGCCGACCGCCATCGCATCCGACATGGCCAGCACGCCCGTCGGCCGGAGGCCGTCGTCCCATGCCTGGCGGAACGCCAGCACGCCCGTCTCGATGCTGGCCGGACCGACGATCATTCGAACATCGGCCAGCTCGATGCCGGCCGCGGCCAGGCCCGCCCGGTAGCCGCGCAGCCGCCGCGCGGAGACGCTCTCCGCGTCGACCTGGCCGGCCGACTCGCGCTGCGGCTCGACGGCCACGACGAGAACGTCCCGGTGCCCCAGGGCGACGAGGTGCTGCGCGGCCGCCCGGGCACCGCCCTCGTCGTCGACCTGGACGGACGGCTGGTCGGGCAGCGCGCTCGAGTCGACCAGCACGATCGGAAGTCCGGCCTGGCGGATCTGTTCGATCTCGGGGTGATGCTCCGACAACCCGATCGCCACGACCCCGTCGACGGTGGCTCGCCCGACCGCGCGGGCGAGCGAGCCGTGGAGCGGCGAGATGAAGTGGAGGCCGTAGCCGGACTCCTCGGCGACGAGCGCGACGCCCTCGCTGAACGGGCCGAAGAACGGGTTCGAGAAAATGACCGACAGCGCCTGGGGGGTCAACACGCCGAGGGTCATCGTCCGGCGCTGGGTGAGCATCCGGGCGACCGGATGGGGCCGATAGCCGAGCGATTCGGCCACCTCGCGGATTCGAACGGCGGTGTCGGGGGCGAGCCGGTCCGGGCTGTTGAAGGCGAACGACACGGCGGTCTTCGAGACGCCCGCCGCGCTGGCGACGTCGGCAATGCGCGGTCGTCGGGTTGCGATCATCCACTCCTCGCTGGCGGCCCACGTTGGGGCCACCGGGCTGCGCTCGCGCCGTGGGACGTGGGATGGCGGGCGTCGGTCACCGCAAACCGGTTTAGCAAACCGGTTTAGTGACGATACGCAGGGAGGCGCTCGCTGTCAATACCCCTTCGGGCGGCCGTCCCTTCTGGCGGCTCGTGCTCGGTTGGGCAGTCCGCGCTCGGGCGGGCAGTTCATGGGGGGGACGACCGACGCGGCGGCCGCCAGGGGCAGCCGAGCGTGGCACAATCCGACGAGCTGATGCTCACCCGCCTGCGCGAGATGCCCGGCAGCATCCGCCTGTTCCTGGTCTATGCCCTGCTGATCCTGGCCGGCATCGGGCTGTCGCTGCGCTACGTGGTGGACCTGGCCATCGCGGCACCGATCAGCTTGCCGGGCATCGTGGTCATGGTCCTGCTGGCCTACACGATCTTCACGACGACGCTGGTGCTCGAGCGCAAGGAGGCGGCGCGCGGCCTGGCGCTCGGGCTGGCCAGCCTGACCATCCCGGCGGTCCCGCTGCTGATCCTCGGCGGCCTGCCGATCCCGGCCGGCGCGGTGGCGGTGCTCGGGGTGCTCCTGTTGCGCGGGCTGCGCCGTCCCGACGTCCACGCCTACCTGAACGAGCCGTGATCGAGCCTCAGCGCGCCTCGGTCGAGGGCCGGCCCGGCACGATCCGGCCGCGGGAGGGTACCCTCTCCAGCGCGACGCCCGAACCCTCCGTCGAGCCCAGGGCGGCGCGGCGACCGCCGCACGTAACACGAGGCCATCCTGTTGAGCAAATCCTCGCGCCGGTCCGGACGGGTCGGCAACCGACCCGCCGGTCAGACCCCAGCCACTCCGGAATCGCCGGACCGAGCCCGCTCGTCGGCCCCGTCGGGGGCCACGCGCGCGGGGCGGCGTGAGCGCGTCCGGGCCTACGACAGGCCGTCGTTCTTCGAGCGCTATCGGACGGCGTTCGTCGCGGTCGTCACGATCGCGGTCATCGGCCTCGTCGGCGCGTTCGTCTTCCTGAGCGCCACGGCACCGGCGTACGCGTGCACGACGGAGTGGGTCCCGGACCCGACGCCCGCACCGGCCCCGGGGACGTCCGCGCGGCTCGGATACGTCCAGCCCGACCAGGGCCGCGCGCACGGCGCGCAGCAGGGTCAGGCCTACACGCTCTGTCCGCCGGCGTCGGGGACACACATCAACATCCAGGGCCTGGGCCCGATCCGGGCCGGCGTCTACGGACCCGACGACGGCGCGGCACCGCAGGGTTGGATCCACAACCTCGAGCACGGAGCGCTGGTGGTGCTGTATCGCTGCGACGGGACGACCGACGCGTGCGACGATTCCGGGCAGGCGGCCTTCCGCGAGCTCAACTCGACGTTCCCGATCAGCCCGGTCTGCGGTATCGCGCCCGGCAACACCGGGCCCGTCATCGCCCGATTCGACCAGATGGCCTGGCCGTACGCCGCTCTCGTCTGGGGACGCGTCCTGCCGCTCGAGATGTGGGACAAGGACCTCATCCTCGAGTTCTGGCAGACGGAGGGCGAGCGGACCAATCCGGAGCGCCAGCCGGGCTGCCCGTTCCCGACCGACGCGCCGGCGGCTACCCCGTCCCCGTCGCCCAGCGCAAGCTGAGGCGGCGTGAGCGATGCGCGTCTTCGTCCAGCGTGACCCGGCGGCCCGCGGCGCAGCGCTGGCCGGTATCACGCTGGACGGCGTCGGCCTGACGCCGCTCGGTGCCGGCGTCGACGTCGCCGGGCTCAGGCCGGCTCCCGCGATCCCACGCCCGGGCAAGATCGTGTGCGTCGGCCTCAACTACCGGGCCCACGTCGCCGAGGGCGGGCGCGACGCGCCCGACCGGCCGCACCTGTTCGCCAAGTTCGCCAACACCGTCATCGCCGACGGCGAGCCGATCGTCCGGCCGCCGGGCACGCGGGCGCTCGACCTGGAGGTCGAGCTCGGCGTCGTCGTCGGGCGCCGCGCGTCCAGGGTATCGGCGGAGGAGGGTTCCGGCTGCGTCGCCGGGTACGTCGTCGTCAACGACGTCTCCGCCCGGGACTGGCAGGGCGTCAGGTCGGCGCTGCGCGAGGGCGAGCACGGCGATGGCCAGTGGCTGCGCGCCAAGGGCTCCGACACGTTCCTGCCGATGGGTCCGCTGTTCGTCAGCGCCGACGAGATCGACCCGGCGGCCGGGCTTCGCCTTCGCAGCTGGCGCATACCCGGCGCCGGTCCCGACGCGGGCAGCGCGTTCCTGATGCAGGACGGCACGACCGCGGACATGATGTGGAGCGTGCCGGAGCTCGTCGCGTTCATCAGCCGCCAGATCACGCTCGACCCCGGCGACGTGATCGCCACCGGCACGCCGGCCGGAGTCGGCTGCTTCCGGAATCCGCCGATCTTCCTCGAGCCCGGCGATCGCGTCCGCTGCGAGATCGAGGGGGTCGGCAGCGTCGAGAACCCGATCGTCGACTGGACGGAGGTCGACGCGCCGGGCACGACCGGCGGCCACGGGGCACACCAGGCACTGGCGTCCCCCCGTCGTCGCGCGAAGCGAGGGACCTCATGCTCGCCCTGGTGAAGACCGCGCCCGGACCCGGCCTCGAGCTTCGCGAGGTTCCGGCACCGACGATCGGGATCAACGACGTCCTCATCCGCGTCCAGCGGACGGGCATCTGCGGCACGGACCTCCACATCGCAGCGTGGGACCCGTGGGCCGCGAAGACGATCCGGCCGCCGCTCGTCGTGGGTCACGAGTTCGTCGGCGAGATCGTCGAGATCGGCTCGAACGTGGCCGACTTCCACCCGGGCGAGATCGTCAGCGGCGAGGGTCACGTGGTGTGCGGACGGTGCCGTCACTGCCTGGCCGGCCGGCGGCACCTGTGCGCCAACACGATCGGTCTCGGCGTGGGGCGTGACGGCGCCTTCGCCGAGTTCGTCGCAATCCCGATGACGAACGTCTGGCACCACTGGCCGGGCATCGACCCTGAAGTGGCCGCGATCTTCGACCCGTTCGGCAACGCTGTCCACACCGCCCTCGCCTTCCCCGTCCTCGGCGAGGACGTGCTCGTGTCGGGCGCCGGGCCGATCGGGCTCATGGCGACCGCGGTCGTCCGCCACGCCGGCGCCCGCTTCGTCGTGGTCAGCGAGCCGAACGCCTACCGCCGCGAGCTCGCCTCCCGGATGGGCGCCACGGTCGTCGTCGACCCGAGCGCGCAGGACCTGCACGACGTCCAGGCGGAGCTGGGCATGGTCGAGGGCTTCGACGTCGCGCTCGAGATGTCCGGCAACCCCACCGCCCTGCGGACGGCGATCGCCAACATGGCCCACGGCGGCGGGGTCGCGATGCTCGGCATCCCGACCGAGGAGATCAGCCTCGACGTCAACGAGATCGTGTTCAAGATGCTCACCCTGCGCGGCATCTACGGCCGGGAGATGTACGAGACGTGGTACAAGATGACGGTCATGCTCCAGTCCGGGCTCGACATCCGCCCGGCGATCACCCACCGTTTCCCGTTCCGTGAGCACGAGGCCGCCTTCGCGGCCGCGCGCTCGGGCGAGGCGGGGAAGGTCATCATGGATTGGCAGAGTCCTCGGGCGGATGGCTAGCGGGAGCGTCGAATCCTCGGACCGATGGCTGGCAGGGGCGTCGCCTCGGTCCTCGGAGAGCGAACAGTGAGACGCTGGGGAGGTTGCCAGCTCTGATGGCACGCACCACGAGACGCGACCCTCTGGCATTCCTCGACGACGAGCTGGCCGCGCTTCGGGAGCGGCACCTGTGGCGGCCGCTGCGGGTCATGTCGTCCGCCCAGGGACCGATCGTGTCGGTCGACGGCCGGCGGGTGATCAGCCTGTCGTCGAACGACTACCTCGGTCTGACCCACCATCCGCGGCTGCGCGAGGCAGCGCTGGCCGCCGTCCGCGACTTCGGGGTGGGTTCCGGAGCGGTCCGCACGATCGCCGGCACGATGTCGATGCACGAGCAGCTGGAGGCGGAGCTCGCCGCCTTCAAGGGAACGCCGGCCACGCTCACGTTCCAGTCCGGCTTCACGGCCAACACCGGCGTCATTCCGGTCGTGACCGGCGAGACGGACCTGATCGTGTCCGATGCGCTCAACCACGCCTCGATCATCGACGGCATGCGGCTGTCGAAAGCGCCCCGCCAGGTCTATCCGCACGGGGACATCCAGGCGCTCCGCGCGATCCTCGCCGCGGCCGTCCGCGACGGCCGCCCGGACGGTGCCGGGCCGTATCGCCTGATCCTCGTCGTGACCGACGGCGTGTTCAGCATGGACGGCGACATCGCCCGGCTGCCCGACATCGTCGCGACGGCCGAGGAGCACGGCGCGGCCGTCTACGTCGACGATGCCCACGCATCGGGCGTGCTGGGCCGCAACGGGCGCGGCAGCGTCGACCACTTCGGGCTGCACGGCCGGGTGGCGATCCAGGTCGGGACGCTGTCGAAGGCGGTCGGGGCGCTCGGCGGCTACGTCGCCGGCAGCCGCGCGCTGCGCGACCTCCTCATCGCCAGTGCCCGCCCGTTCCTCTTCTCGACCTCGGCCCCACCGGCCGTCGTCGCCGCCTGCCGCGAGGCGATCCGGGTGATGGAGGACGAGCCGGAGCTCGGCGAGCGCCTCTGGGCGAACACCCGCCGGTTCAAGGCGGAGCTCACCCGGCTCGGCTTCGACACCGGCGCGTCCGAGACGCCGATCACCCCCGTCATGATGGGCGATGGTGCGATCGCGGGCCGGTTCAGCGACCGGCTGCTCGAGGAGAGCGTGTTCGCCCAGCCGGTCGTCTACCCGACGGTCGCGATCGACAAGGCGCGGATCCGGACGATCGTGACCGCCGCCCACACGGACGAGCAGCTCGATCGGGCGCTCGAGGCATTCGCCGCGGTCGGACGACAGCTCGGGCTCATCGGCGGGTGACGCGGGCCGGCAGCGCGACGGCCGATCGGGTCGGACCTAACAGTCGGGCGCGCCGTTCGTTATGACCCTCGACGACGCGGCGATCGAGCGTCTCGTGGAAGCAGCGAAGGCCGGAGACCCAGATGCCTTCGGCAGGCTCTTCGACCACTACCACGAGCCGGTCTACCGCTACATCGCCAGCCGTGTCCACCGCCCGACGGACGCGGAGGACCTGACGCAGCTCGTCTTCGTCAAGGCCCTGGAGGCGCTGCCGCGCTACGAGTCGCGGGGCGTCCCCTTCGGGGGCTGGCTGTTCAAGCTGGCCAGGAACTCGGTGATCGACTTCGTCCGCACACGACACGAGCACGTCGACCTCGACGCGGCCGTGGGACACGCGACCGGAGAGGCGACGCCGGACGATCAGGCGGTGACCCGCCAGATGCTCGATGCTGTCGGGGCCGCGCTGGCTGAACTGACGGACGAGCAGCGAGAGGCCATCGTCCTGCGCTTCTTCGCCGGGCTGTCCGCCCGCGAGGCGGCGGAGGCGATGGGCAAGCAGGAGGGCACGGTTCGCGGCCTCCAGTTCCGGGCGATCGCGGCACTCCGCCGCCGGCTCGGCCTGGACGAACGATGAACGGCATGAACATGAAACCCGACCGGCCCAACGGCGAGCTGGCGCGACGCCTCGAGGCGTACGCAGGTGCGCGGCTGTCTCCGGAATCGGCCGCGAGCGAGCGGATGCGCGCGCGGGTGATGCTGGCGGCCGATCGGCGCTCGGCCCCGCCCGCCAGCCCGGCGCCCGCCGCCGGCCCGTCGACGCCGGGCATCGTCCTGCCGTTCGGCCGCCATCGGCGCCGGATGCTGTCCGCCCTCCTCGCGGCAGCCTTCATCCTTGCGATGCTCGCCGGAGGCGCGCTGGCCGCCCGACCGGGAGGCCCACTCTACGAGGCCCGGCTCGCGGTCGAGGCCGCGTTCCTCCCGTCGGCCGCCGATGCCCGCGCGGAAGCCAACCTCGGGCGACTTGAGGCCCGACTTGGCGAGGCCGTCAATGCCGCCGCCAGCGGGAATGAGCATGCTGTCGGAGCCGCGCTGGGTGCGTATCGCAGGCTCGTCGACGAGATGGCTGCCGCGAGCGGCGCCTCCGACGTTCGGGACGCGGCGCTCGAGGCCGCGCTCGGGCACCACCTCGACGTCCTCAACGGGCTCCTGTCCAGGGTCCCGGCCGAGGCTCGCCCGGGGATCGAGCGGGCAATCGAGCG
>Ga0326597_10013954_pt1 | contig 10538 bp, 9 predicted proteins | sample RVTome_12_FD_203789 | JGI IMG/M metagenome (GOLD analysis project Ga0326597, IMG submission 203789) | Soil microbial communities from uranium-contaminated site in the Upper Colorado River Basin, Wyoming, United States - RVT100D185 | ecosystem: Environmental > Terrestrial > Soil > Contaminated >... | reverse complement strand
CGTCGAAAAACCTCGCACGTCGGGCGTGTTGATTCTTGATGTGGGAACGTGGGCCAGCAACACGAAGCTTTACAAAGCGATTGACAAGACTGGGCTTCAAGTGGATTGCCGCGCGCCGGAAAAGGCAGCTGGCAAACGTAAGGTGCTCGACGAGGCTCGGCTCTGCAAATGGCTTGTTGCTTGGAGCCAGAAGCGGCACGACGCCAAGCTCGAAGCCATCGCTGCCGAACAACTGCTGGAAATCATCGGCCCGGAGTTTGGCCTGCTGGATCAAGAGCTATCGAAGCTGGCGTTGTTCGCGGGCCCAGGCGGCAAGATCGACGTGCAAATGGTCCGCGATGTCGTTGGCGGCTGGCGGACGCAAACCATCTGGGAGCTGATCGACGCCGCGGCGGATGGCGACGCGGGCGAGGCTCTGAAGCAACTTGACCGGTTATTGCAAGCTGGTGAGCATCCCGTTGCTCTGTTTGGCCAGATCTCTTGGTCGCTGCGGCGGTTTGCGGCGGCGACACGAATCTATCAAGAGGCCGAGCGAACCAAGCAACGAATCCCGCTACGAGAAGCCTTGATCCAGGCTGGCATTCCGCATTGGAATCGGAAGGGTTTGGAGCGTGCCGAATCGCAGCTCAAGCAACTGGGCCGAGGCCGAGCCGGCAGGATTTACCGATGGCTGCTGGAGACGGATCTCGCTCTGAAGGGAAGTCACTCGAATCCGCACCGGGCCCGGTTCGCACTCGAGCGCATGTTTCTACAGATGGCGAAGGGTGTCAGCGGTGCTAGCGTTCGGTAGCGGCCACGCCGACCTTGCGGCGAGACCCGCGTTCTCATAACATTCGCCGCTCTTCTCGCTCATCTACTTTGTAGTTGCTCATGGCTCACGCGCGTTTGACATTCATCGGCGTTGCAACGGCGGCCCTCTTCGTTGCCGGCTGCGCGGGACCAGGTTGGCTGGTACATGGCGCGTCACCGACGACCGCCAAGCGTCAGGCCATGGACGAGGATGACGAAGCAACAACGGTGGCGACCGAAAGGGCTAGTAAGGCCACCGCGACATCGAGCGCCGAGCCATCGTTGTCTCAGGTACTCGATGATCTGGAACGGATCAAACAGCAAAATCCGTCCGACTTCGCCGTGATCCAGAGTGCGGTCGAGGATACATCGAGTCTCTTTCCTCCCCCGTACCAACAAATGTATAAGGATCAAATGCTGGGAGTGGCTCTCAAGCAGCAGGAGCAAGCGGCACAATCGCTCGCCGCGCTGCCGGCGTCGCGACCTTACGAAGTCCCTGCCGTTCATGAGCCAGTCGTGCAAGCGTCGCCGCTCACGTCTCCCGTTGCACATTTGCCGCCGCAACTTTCCATGCCTGCCATCGTTGCTCCGGCTTCGCACGGGATCGGCGCTGGTCCCGCACCGGACGCCGCCCTAACGGCACACGTCAGCGACGTGCAGCCATTGAAACCAGTATCCGTCACGCAGCCGCTTGCCGTGGCACTGGCGGCTTCCGAGCGTGCAACTACGGCGGAAACTGCCGCAGCCGAAGAGATCGGCCCTGGCCAATGGAACCGTGAGATCGAACAAGCCTTGGCGTCGCTGAACGCGGACTTGGCACGGCCGAATCTGGATCGAGATGAAAAGGCTCGACTCGAGATTATGCGTCGCTTGCTTTACGTCGCAACGAATCAGCGTGACGCAGCGGTCTCGCCGATCGAGCAGCTTGACGAGGATGAACGAGAGTACTGGAAGCATCAGCTCCACGGCTTACTGGTTTCGATCGACGCCGATGGAAAACATCCGACAACGCGTCGAGCCGCATTGGCGTTGCGAAACCTCCGCACGGCGATGGATCATCTGGCAAATATGAGCACGCTCGACGTGCGCAATCTGACGTTCTGCAAGGAGGTGCTCAGCTACGGCGAGTACCGCGTGTTCGACTCGTACAGCTTCCGAGCCAAAGACGAAGTCGTGTTGTACGTTGAAGTCGACAACTTTGCGGCACATCCGCGCGGCGACAGCTTCGAGACGGAGCTGCACAGCTCGTACGAAATTGTCGACGACGCGGGTCGACGCGTCGCGAACGTCGTTCTGCCGGTCGACAAGCAAGTTTCGAATAACCGCCGCCGCGACTACTTCATCGCCTACTTGATCACGATGCCGACTCAGATCGCGCCCGGCTCGCATCGTTTGCGGCTGACCGTGGAAGATGTCATCGGGAAGAAATCGAATCATTCAGCCATCGACTTTCGCATTCAATGAGCACTTACGACGTCATCGTTCTCGGCACAGGCGGCGTAGGCAGCGCGGCTGCGTTTCATCTTGCTCAACGGGGAGCCAAGGTTCTCGGACTCGACCGCTTTCCCGGTGGACATGCCAATGGCAGCTCGCACGGCGAGACTCGTATCATCCGCAAGGCGTACTTCGAGCACTCTGACTACGTGCCTTTGTTAAACCGGGCGTATGAGTTGTGGTCCGATCTCGAACAACGATCGAGCGAACAGCTGTATCACGAGGTGGGGCTCATCGAAGTCGGGCCGCCCGATGGCGTTGTGGTTCCCGGCGTGCTTGCCAGTGCCCAGCAACATCAATTGCACGTGGAGGAGTTAACGAAGCGAGACGTGGCCGAGCGGTTTCCGGCTTTCAATGTTCCAGAGGGAAGCGTCGCAGTCTTCGAACCGCGCGCGGGCTATTTGCTGGTCGAACGATGTGTACTCGCGCACCTTGCCGAGGCGGCGAAGTGCGGGGCCGAACTGCGAACCGGCGAGTCGATTCTTGCGTGGGAAGCGAATGGCAGCGGAGTGACAGTTCGAACCGACAAGAACTCGTACTCGGCAGAAAAGTTGGTGATTACTGCTGGTGCGTGGGCCAAGGACTTGCTCGTGGAGCTTGGAATTAAGCTCCGCGTCCTTCGTAAGCATCTTCACTGGTACGCCTGCGACGATGCTTGCTATCGCGCGGATCACGGCTGCCCAGCGTTCTTTTACGAAACGCCTGCTGGATACTTCTATGGCTTTCCGCAAATTGACGAGCAAGGCGTAAAAGTTGCCGACCACTCGGGTGGCACGGAGATCAGTGATCCGCTTGCCGACGACAAGGCGACGGAGCCGAGAGACGTCCAACGCGTCGAGCAGTTCCTGCGAGAGCACCTGCCGAGCGTTTCCACGAAGCCGCAACGCCACGCGGTTTGTTATTACACGATGTCCCCCGACGAGCATTTTATTGTCGATCGCCATCCGGATCATGCCAACGTCGCCTTCGCCGCCGGTTTGTCCGGCCACGGCTTTAAGTTTACGGGCGTGTTGGCTGAGGTACTGGCCGACTTAACGCTTAACGGAGCGACGGAGCAACCGATTGATTTTCTCGGCTGCAGCCGCGACAGCTAGCGGGGAAGTCAGTTATAATTGGGGGGCCAGCCCCAAGTGTGGAGTACGTCATGTCGACTGCCGAAAAGCGGTTCATCTCGCCCCAGGAATACCTTGTGATCGAGCGCGCCTCGGAGATTCGCCACGAGTATTACAACGGTGAAATGTTCGCCATGTCAGGTGCGACCCGGGCGCACAATCTAATCGCTGGAAACATCTTCGCTAGTTTGCGAGAGCAATTCGCTGGCCGCGATGGTGAAGTTTACCAGTCGGACATGCGAGTCAAGGTGGACCGAAAGGGACTTTCTACTTATCCCGACGTCGTTGCCGCGTGTGAGAGCCCGGAGTTCGAGGACAATGAGTTCGACACGCTGATCAATCCGCGTGTGATCGTCGAAGTTTTATCCAAATCGACGGAAGTCTATGATCGCGGGGCGAAGTTCGAGATGTATCGCCGTGTCGCATCGCTCCAAGACTACGTGCTGGTCTCGCCGGACAGAATGCACGTCGAGCATTTTCAGCGGCAACCGGACGGCCGTTGGATTCTCGAAGAGTTCGATTCGCCCGAACGAACGCTGGCCTTTGAAACGAGCAACTGCATCCTGAATGTTGCCGACGTCTACACGAAGGTTTCGTTCGACACCGATACCTAATCAATCCGCCGGCGAATCTCGTCGACGCAATTTTCAACGTTCACGCGCCATTGCTCCAGTGAATCGCGATCGCGGATCGTGACCGTGTTGTCTTGCATCGTCTGGCCGTCGACGGTGATGCAGTATGGCGTACCGGCTTCATCTTGGCGGCGATAGCGGCGGCCGACGGCGCCTTTCTCGTCGTAGAAGACATTGAAGTGCGGCTTTAAGGCGCGGTAGATGTCTTTCGCGACCTCGGGCATGCCGTCCTTCTTCACAAGCGGGAAGACCGCCGCTTTGATCGGAGCAATCCGCGGATGGAACTTCATGACCACTCGCGTCTGCATCTTGCCGTTCTCATCGGGTGCTTCGTCTTCCGTGTAGGCCTCACAGAGGAACGCCAAGGTCGCGCGGTCGGCACCGGCTGACGGTTCGATCACGTGCGGCGTGTACCGTTCGTCATCTCGTCGCGGTACGTCAGATCCTTGCCGCTGCCGCGCCATTTCGGCTTACCGTCGGAGCCCAGCTGCACTTGGAGCGGATTTGTCTTCTCGTCCAGCTTGCCTTCCATGTGGCTCCGCAAGTCAAAGTCGCCACGATGGGAGATGCCTTCCAATTCGCCGTACTCGCCGGGAGGCAAGAACGGAAACGCGTACTCGATGTCCGCGGTGCCGGTAGAATAGTGACTCAATTCATCGGGATCGTGCTCGCGCAGTTGCAGCCGGTCGCCCGCCAGTCCGAGATCCTGATACCACTTCATGCGGCGATCGCGCCAGTAGCGATACCAGTCTTGCGACGAATTCGGGTGGCAGAAGAACTCGATCTCCATCTGTTCAAACTCGCGCGAGCGGAAGGTGAAGTTCCGTGGCGTGATCTCGTTGCGAAAGCTCTTGCCGACTTGGGCGATGCCGAAGGGGATGCGGACACGCGTGCTGTCGAGGACATTCTTGAAGTTGACGAAGATGCCTTGAGCCGTTTCGGGACGAAGGAAAGCCTTGTTGCTTTCACTCTGCAGCGCGCCGACGTTCGTTTCGAACATCAAGTTGAAATCTCGCGGATCGGTCAAGTCGCCACCGCACGCGGGACACGGCGTACGCAATCCCGTCGCCGCCAGTCGCTCCGTGGCCAGGTAGCTAAGCAACGCCGCGGCGGCCAAGGGACGTTCGGGCTGGGATTGGTTAAACTCCGCGAGCCACAAAAGTGTTACCTCCGTATTGCGAACCAAAGCCAAACCGGGGGCCAGCCGCGTTCCTTTCTTCCGAGCCCAGCGCGCCAGAGCCACTGAATCTACTTCAGCCAGATCGTGAGTGAATGCGACACCGCATTCCTTCGACAGCGACAGCACCCATTCGCTTTCGCGCAACATCTCCCAAACGTGGTCTGCGCGAAACAGCTTCTTGCAGTGCCGGCAAGACTGCATCTTGTCCGCAAACAGGTCGTAATGCCCCGATACCTTCCAGACCTGCGGATGCATGATGATCGTGCAATCGAGCCCCGTCATCTCATAGGGCTCGGGCGCGCCGGCTGGCACGGACAAGTCGTCGTGGCCGTTGACCATGTCGCGCCACCAAGCTTCTTTCACATTTCGCTTCAGCTCGACGCCCAGCGGCCCGTAATCCCAGAAGCCATTCAATCCACCGTAGATCTCGCTGGACTGAAAAAGAAAACCGCGACGTTTGCACAGTGAAACTAGTTTATCCATCTCCATCGGTCGTTCGTATCCTTCTGAATCGAGAGTTTGGTTGGCAACTCAGCCAATCTACTCGTTACCCGCTGGTAGCGTCCATGCCGCTTATTGAATGGAGTCCGAACGATCCGCCAATTGGCGTTCGGTCGGCATGTCCGTGTCGCCGACGGCTTCCAACGTGAACTGGATTCGCGTGGCTCGGTCATCCTGGACTTCGAGGATCTCGGCCACCGCGCCATTCAAGCGGATCTTATCGCCGACAACGGCCATACGTTGGGCGCGAGCCATGAGCAGGCCAGCCACCGTGTCCATGTCTTCGTCACCAAGCTCCAGTCCCAATGCCCGCTCGGCTTCTTCGACCAGGGTGCTGCCCAAGATGAGGTAACGCCCCGGCGCTTGTTCCGAGATGTTTGGTTCTTCCGCGTCGAATTCGTCTTCGACCGGTCCGACGATCTTTTCCAAAACATTCTCCAGCGTCACGATGCCGATGATCGTGCCATACTCGTCCACGACAAAAGCCAGCAGCTGGTGCGTCGCCTGAAAATGCCGGAGCACGCGGCTGATCGGCATACTCTCCGGAACCTTGCGCGCCGGCCGCATGAACTTTTTCAATTTAATATTGTCGCCGTCGGATGCCAAACCAAGCAGATCCTTCAGGTGGATCACGCCCAGCACCTTGTCCAGCGAACCGTCGCAGATCGGATATCGCGTGTGCTTTGTCCGCTTCGCCAGCTCGAGGCACTCTGCGAACGTCGAGTCGCTATCGAAAAAATCGACCTCGCCGCGCGGCACCATCACGCGGCGGCAGATCATATCGTCAAACTCGAAAACCGCATTCAGCAAGCGATGTTCAGAACGCGACAGGTGTCCATGCGTGTGGGCGTAGGCGAGCAGTGCTCGAATCTCGTCTTCGGTGTGCGGCGTCTCGTGTCCCGTAGCACCCGTCAGGCCTACGAGCCGCAACAGGAACGAGGTCGTCACGTTTAACACGGCCAGAAACGGATAGAGGATGACGTAGAAGAATCGAAGCGGTGCCGCGCACCACAAAATCATAATCTCGGGGCGTCGGATGGCGAAGATCTTTGGAGCTTGTTCGCCAATTACTAGATGCAACGCCGTGATTGTCGAAAACGCGATGACGAATGCGATTCCGTGGATCATCGAGTCGCTGATCCCGCCGATGGAGTCGAAAGCTCGCTTGATCAGTTCCGCAAATGCCGGCTCGCCGACCCAACCTAACCCCAGCGAAGCCATCGTGATTCCAAGCTGGCAGGCAGACAGCGATGCGTCGAGCCGCGTGGCGAGCCACTGGGCGGTTGTGGCGAACATTCGACGCTCAGCCACCAATTGCTCGATCTGGCTCAAACGAACTTTGACCAGCGCAAACTCAGCCGCGACGAAAAAGCCATTTAATAGGACAAGAAAGATCGCAATCAGGATCTCAAAGAGACTATCCGCTAGCCACGGAGGAATCATGTTGTTTCTTCGGAGTCGATTCGACGGACGAATCAGCCCGCGGGACGGGTTTCGGGTCGGGAGTTACGAGTTACCTAGTGTAGCTTCTCAATCTGCTGATGTAATCCGCCATCTGGCAAGATCCAGTTCGGGGACGACCTCCAGCTTGTCGAGCTGCGCCGCGATTTCGATATCCCGTTCCAGCCCGATTTCGATGAGATTGCGTGCCCCGAAGCTATTCCGTAGCGTTTCGTGGAGAGGAACCTTGTGCTCGGCTAGCTCTCGCGAGAAGCGAGACCAAGACTCGATCGCGATGGTGGCTTGATCGTTGAGATTGGGGCCATCGGCGCCACGAATCAGTTGTTCCGCAATCGCGCCCGCCAGCAAGACGTCTTCGCGGGTGATCTGTCGGTTGGTCCCCGCACAGACGATTTCGATGCACTGCTCCCCGGCAAGACGATCGCAGACGGCCGAAATGTTGACGAAGGCCGCAAGGAAAACACGACGTGCTCCCGCCGCCGACTTCATCGCTCGCGTACCATTCGTGGTGGTGAAAATCAACGTTTTGCCTCCGACGGTTGCCTCCGTGTACTCCTCCGGTGAGTTGCCGAAGTCAAAGCCTTCGATCTTTACACCGTCACGCTCTCCCCCCAGCACGGCATCGTTGCCAAACCCGGCTCGGAGTTTACGCGCCTCGTCGACTTCCAGGCACGGAAAAACGCTCGTTGCACCAGCCGCCAACGCGTACGCGATTGTCGTCGTTGCCCGCAAGACATCAATCACCACAACGGTCTTGCCAGTCAGTTGGCCGGCATCAACCAACTCGGGTAGAAAATGAACGTGTAAGGTATGCATATTGCTGAGATCCCATGACGACCGCGAAAGCCGTTATCGTAACAAATCGTCGCGTAATCAGAGTCTAACTCCGTCAGCTCCGCGCGCGGCGCGCACATCTGCGTGGTGGTTGCGGCGGACCCGTGTTAGGGAGCAAGCTGGGCAATCGGACGCGGGTGGTCAAAGGGAACTGGGTGAGCCGTAGGCGCTAGCCTCGGGCCTTCGCGAATCCAGCGTTTTCGATATCAAAGGCCCGACGCTAGCGCGTTCGGCTCACGAAAAGTGTCTCTGTCCAATTGGCGAACGACGAACCAGCCTACGCGGCATCATGAAGCGACGCCTACAGAAAGCGTTGCTGTTAAGTTATCCTTGGAGTTGCGGTTCCACCCCCAGTTGGTGAAACTTAAGTCTGCAATGACTTCGCGTCTATCCCGAAACAGCAGAATGCCAACCGCCGTCGATAAATCGAACGAACGCGTCCAGAAGATGTTTGGCGAGATCGCGCCTCGGTACGATCTGCTGAATCATCTGCTGTCAATGAACACGGATAAGTATTGGCGGTGGCGGACGGTTCGTCTCGCGGCGCCAGAAGGCGACGCTCCGATCCTGGATGTTTGCACGGGAACGGGAGACTTGGCGTTTGCCTATTACAAACGGACTCGCGACAAAGTAGAAATCGTCGGGTCGGACTTCTGTCCCGAGATGTTAGCAATCGGCGAACAGAAGAAACAGAAACTCGGTTGCAACGGGCGAATCAAGTTTGTCGAAGCCGACTCGCAGAACTTGCCGTTCGCGAACGATCGATTTCAGCTCGTGACGGTCGCCTTCGGACTGCGGAATATCGCCGATACGGATCAAGGGATCCGCGAGATGACTCGCGTTTGCAAGCCCGGCGGGCGCGTGGCGGTACTGGAGTTCTCGATGCCCGGTTGGCAACCGTTCAAGGCGATCTATGCTTTCTACTTCCTGAAGGTGCTGCCGAAGGTCGGCCAATGGATGATGCGGAATAAGCAGGAAGCATACAGCTACTTGCCCGAAAGCGTCGGCCAGTTTCCATCCGGCGAGGCGTTGGCCAAACGAATGCGAGAGGCTGGTCTCGCGGAAGTGCGTTTTCATCCGATGACACTGGGCATCGCGACGCTGTATATCGGCACCAAACCCGCGCACGCAGAATCGTCCGCTGACGAGGCTTGTTCATGAGTGATCCGCTTGTCGTGGGAATCACTGGCGCGAGCGGTGCCGTGTATGCGATCCGCTTGGTCGAAGTGTTGCTCGGCGAAGGCCGTGAAGTTCACCTTGCGATCAGCCCGTCGGGCGCAACCGTGATTGCGCAAGAGTTGAAGATCAACGTCGATCTCGACAGTTTCTCGCCCGCCGCCTTGTTCCATAGTTCGACCGAAACGGATCTGCTGCGCTATCATCACTTCGCCGACTTCATGGCACCAATTGCCAGCGGTTCGTTTGTGACAGCCGGGATGGTGGTCTGTCCCTGTTCGGGCAGCACGCTCAGCGCTGTCGCGCACGCCGCCGGGAGCAATTTGATTCATCGCGCCGCGGAAGTCCACCTGAAGGAACGCCGCAAGCTGATTCTCGTCCCGCGCGAGACGCCCCTCTCGCTGCCACAGATCAATAACATGAAGCTCGCCACCGAAGCCGGCGCAATCATCCTGCCCGCAAGCCCTGGTTGGTATCATGGCGTGCAGTCCCTCAACGACCTGGTGGATTTTGTCGTCTGTCGAATTCTGGATCAGCTCGGTGTGAAGACGGACCTGATGCGACGTTGGGGAGGAAAGGATTGACGGTTTTAGATTGATGAGTGCCGATTGGCAGGCGACCAAATCTAAAATCAAAAATCTGAAATCAAAAATGCTTCGTCGTCTTCGTCACATCTTGGAGATGATCCGCTTCAGCCACACGATCTTCGCGCTTCCCTTCGCGTTGCTCTCCGCCGTCATGGCCTGGACAGCACCCCCTCACCCCCTCACCCCCTCACCCCCTCTCTTCAACTGGCTGCACCTACTCGGCATTCTCCTGTGCATGGTCTTCGCACGCAGTGCCGCGATGGCGTTCAACCGCATCGCCGATCGCAAGATCGACGCGGGGAATCCGCGGACCGCGAAGCGACATCTCCCGGCAGGGACGCTGTCCGTGGCGAGTGTTGTCGCGTTCACGTTGATTTCTTCCGCCGGCTTTGTGGCCTCGACAGCCGTCTTTCTGCCGAACCCGCTGCCTCTAGTTCTTTCGCTGCCGGTGCTCGCCTTCCTGCTGGCGTACAGTTACACCAAGCGAATTACTTCACTGGCACAGTTCTGGCTGGGAGCCGCGTTGATGTTGGCACCGGTTTGCGTTTGGATCGCCCTGCGCGGCGAGATCCTGCTTCAGCATTCCGCCGATATCCTGCCGGCGTTTTGTCTAGGGCTTGGCGTGCTGCTGTGGGTGGCGGGCTTCGACATGATCTATGCCTGTCAGGATTACGAGTTCGATGTACAGGCGAAGTTGCGGAGCATTCCAACGGCGCTGGGGATTGCCGGAGCCCTGCGGCTGGCTGCGACTTGTCACTTCGTGATGAGCTTG
>Ga0326597_10013953_pt1 | contig 10538 bp, 9 predicted proteins | sample RVTome_12_FD_203789 | JGI IMG/M metagenome (GOLD analysis project Ga0326597, IMG submission 203789) | Soil microbial communities from uranium-contaminated site in the Upper Colorado River Basin, Wyoming, United States - RVT100D185 | ecosystem: Environmental > Terrestrial > Soil > Contaminated >... | reverse complement strand
CCTCCTCGCCCGCGGTCCGCGCGCAGCCTATCGCACGGCTCCGAGGGGGTCAACGGAGTGGTCACGTTCGCCGCCGTTCGCGGCGTCGAGCCGGGGTGATGGCCCGCGCCGGAAGGGAAACGGGACCGCGGTCAAGCTCAAGGCGGCCTTGACGCAGGCCGGGTGCGCTGATACCGTGTGGTGCCGGTCCGTCTTCCGGGCCGAATCGTTCATCCACCCGAAGGAGTGAGGATCGATGCCACAGCACAAGTCGGCCGAGAAGCGTATCCGCCGCAGTGAGCGCGAGCGCGCGCAGAATCGGCAGGTGAAGTCCCAGGTTCGGAAGGTCGTCAAGTCGGTGCGCGCGACGGAGAGCCCCGATGATGCCAAGACGGCTCTGCGTGAAGCCTCTTCCGCACTCGATCGCGCGGCGAAGCGCGGCGTTCTCCACAAGGCCACGGCCGACCGGCAGAAGGCTCGCCTCGCGAAGCACGTGAACAAGCTCGGCGCCAAGAGCTGAGGCGCCCGAAACCCCGTCAGCTGCGATCCCCGGTTTCCGCGGCCGAAAGCGCGTCCATGCCGTAGAGACCGGGGCGCGCCGTCTTGAGAAACCGCACCGCACGCACGGCCCCCTCGGCGAAGCAGGCGCGGCTCAATGCGCTGTGCTCGAGCGCGATGCACTCTCCCGGTCCCGCGAAGAGCACCGTGTGCTCGCCGACGATCTGCCCCGCGCGGATCGCGTGCACCCCGATCTGGCGGTCCGGACGCGGTCCCGTGCGCCCTTCCCTTCCGTGCACCGCGGCGAGCGCTCCGCGCGCGCCGCGTACCGCGTCCAGGAGCTTGAGCGCCGTCCCGCTCGGCGCGTCCGCCTTCATGCGATGGTGCGCCTCGATGATCTCCACGTCGTACCCGGGCCCGAGCCGCCGCGCCGCCTCGCGCACGAGATCGGAGAGCACCGCGACGCCGAAGCTCAGGTTCGGCGCGTGGAAGACCGCCACGCGGGTTGCCGCCTCCTCGAGCGCGCGCTTCGCCGCCTCGTCGAGCCCCGTGGTTCCCGAGAGGAAGGCGCACCCGGCCTCGGCCGCCGCACGCGCGTAGCGCGCCGTCGCTGCCGGCTCGGCGAACTCCACGACGGCATCGGCGCCCGCCAGGAGCGGCACGCCGTCCTCGACGGGACGCCACTCCTTCGTCCCGGAGGGCGTCTCGACGGCGAGCGTCCGCCGCGCGGCGTCGTCCCCGGACTTCACCACCGCCCCGATGATCTCCAAGTCCTCGTGTGCGGCCGCCGCCTCGAGGAACGCGCGCCCCATGCGCCCCGCCGCGCCGACGACGACGAGCCTTTGCGGTGCGCTCATCGCGGCGCCGCCTCGGCGAGCGCCCGGTCCACGACGGCGTCGATGATCTTCGCGGAGGCCTCGGTGACCGGAACGAGCGGGAGCCGGAGCTCATCGCGGATGAGCCCGAGGTGCGCGAGCGCATGCTTCACCGGTCCCGGATTCGTCTCGATGAAGAGCGTCTTCATGAGGGAGAAGAGCCCGAGGTGGATCCGCCGCGCCTCGTCGGTGCGGCCCGCCGCGTAGCTCGTCATCATCTTCTTGATCTCCGCCGGCGTCACATGCCCGGCCACCGAGATGAGCCCCTTCGCGCCGACGGCGAGCATCGGGAGCGTCAGCGAATCGTCCCCCGAGAGGACGGTGATCGGAGAGGTCGCGATGATCTCACTCGCCTGATCGAGGCTTCCCGAGGCTTCCTTGATCGCCACGACGCCGGGGATCTTCCCGATCTCGGCGACCGTCTCCGGCTTCATCGAGAGCCCGGTGCGCCCCGGAACGTTGTACGCGATGATCGGGATGTCCACGGCCTTCGCGACCGCCTCGAAGTGGCGCACGAGCCCCAGCGGTGTCGGCTTGTTGTAGTACGGCGTCACGAGCATCGCGCCGTCGGCGCCGAGACGCTTCGCGGCGCGCGTGTTCTCGATCGAGACGGCCGTGTCGTTCGTGCCGGTGCCCGCGACGACGAAGGCGCGGCCGCGGGCGCGCTCCACGGCGATCGCGATGACGCGCTCGCGCTCCTCGCGCGAGAGCGTGGCGCCCTCGCCGGTGCTCCCCACCGGAACGAGCCCATCCACGCCTCCGGCGAGACAGCGGTCGATCACACGGCCGAACGCTTCCTCGTCCACCCGTCCTTCGCGAAACGGTGTGACGAGAGCGACGGAGAGCCCTTCGAACATGCCGTTCACCTCCCCGCGGCCGCCTCGGGCGGCAGCTTCCCTTCGTAGACGAAGACGGCGTCCCCCTCGAGCACGACCTCCTCGAGACGTTCACCCGATCGCTTCCACGACACGGCCAGCTCGACCCCGCCGGCCGTGAGCACGCGCACCGGCGGCTCCAGACCGCGCGCGAGATGCGCCGCGAGCGCGCTCGCCGTGACACCCGTGCCGCAGGCGAGCGTCTCGGCCTCGACGCCGCGTTCATACGTGCGCACGGCGATCGCGGAGGGCCCCGTGACACGCACGAAGTCCACGTTCGCGCCGGCGGAACGGAACGCTTCGTGATGCCGGAGCGTGCGGCCGAGCCCCTCGACGTCCAGGCCCGCGAGATCCTCGACGAACGTGACGAAGTGCGGCACGCCCGTGTTGAGATGGAGCCCGGCCACCGCGGCTCCCCCCGCGTCCACGCACACGTCGGGGCGGATGTCCGTCGGATCGGTGAGCCCCACGCGGACGCGCTCGCCGACGATCTCGGCGCGATGGAGCCCCGCTTTCGACCGGAACGTCATCCGCCGTCCGGACGCGCCGATGCGGTAGGCGAAGCGCGCGATGCATCGCGCGCCGTTTCCGCACATCTCGGCCTCGCCGCCGTCCGCGTTGAAGTAGCGCATCGAGAAGTCGGCGCCGGCCGCGGGCTCGAGAAGGAGGAGACCGTCGGCGCCGATCGCGAAGCGGCGATGGCAGAGGCGCTCGATCGTCTCCGGGCCGGCGGAGAAGACGCCGTGACGGTTGTCGATCACGATGAAGTCGTTCCCGGCCCCGTGCATCTTCGTGAAGCGGATTGGTTCCACGTCGCTCCCTTTCATTCGGCGAAGCTCGAGAGCCAAGTCGTCAGCGGCCGGACCCCGCCGCCGTGTCACGCGGGGGTCAACGAATCTCGAGATCCACACCCTCAGTCGTGCGGCCCGGCCGCACGGCCGCCGTCGTGTCCGCCGAGGCCGGCTCGGCCGCGCCGCGCGCACCGTCGCCGTCGAGATCGCGATACGCGCCGACGCGGTACGTGCCGGGTGCGAGCCCGGAGACCGTGTACGCGCCCGTGCGATCGGCGGTCGTCCTCACAACACTCGAGCTGTCCGCCTCTCCGCGCGCCTCGATCCGGACCGTCGCGGCGCAGTAGAGCGAATCCTCGCGCGTCACAACCGGCAGCGCCGCGAGCGCGCGGACGATCTCCTCCCGCTTCGCCTGCCGTTCCGCGCGCCGTGCCGCGGCGCCGAGGGTATCCGTGACGGATTCGACCGCCGGCGCCATCGCGCCCGGCATGGGGGTCGCCGCCGTGTCGCCGGGCGCGGCGGAGGTGTCCGCGCCCGCGCCGGCCGTGTCCGCACGCGCCGCCGCGATGCTCTCGGCCTGCGCGGCCGCGAGCGACTCCTCCGCGGCCTCCGTCACGAGAGCGCGGAGCTTCGTCTGCAACGTGTCGGCGGCCACCCACGCGCTGCACCGCGCATCCGCGACCGTGCCCGCGATCGAGCCGGGCTCCCGCGGATGCACCACCGTGATCGTGATCGGCACCGGCGACGCCGCCGCCGGAATCGTGTCCTCGGCGGCACAGAAAAAGTCTTGGTCCGGCGTGTAGCGCCGGTTCGCATCCACGTCCACGAGCGCATAGACGAGATGGCGCGCGCCCGGCACGAGCCCGCGGAGGAGGAACTCCCCCTTCGCGTCCGCTTGCGCGATCCGGTCCGGATCGTGCGAGTCGAAATCGGGAACGCCGGCGGTGCGTTCCTCCGCACTCAGCTTGTCGAGATTATAGGACCAGACGAGCAGGCCGCTCGTCTTCTGCTTCACGCCCTCGAGCTTTCCGGAGATCGCTCCCGCGGCCGGCGCCGAGCCCGCCGTGAAGGCGATCTGGAGAGGCTCGGCGAGCACGTTCCCCCGGCGGTCCTTCGCGCCCGTCCCGAGGAGGACGACGTACGTCGCCGCCGTGTCGAGCGGCGCGCGGAACGAGAGCGTGAGCTCGCCCCGCTCCCAGTCGCGCGTGCCGACAGGGAGATCGGGGGTGACGAAGAGCCAGTCCTCGACCGACTGGCGGTCCATGCGCTCGCTGAATCCGATCGTGACGCGCGCGTCGCGCGGCACGGCGGTCGAGAGATCGGCCGGCGTGTGGAAGAGGATCTTCGGCCCCTCGCGGTCCTCGGGGCCGCCCGAAGGCGCCTCGATCTTCGCGCACGCGGCAGTCACGAGCAGGGTGGCGAGCGCGACCGCGGCACGCACGGCGGAGCGAAGCTCGCGGGCCCGGCCCGGGTCGATGCGACGCGCACGTCGCCGGCCGGCCGAGGTTCTTTCGGCCGATTCAGTCGCGCGCGCCACGCCGGAACCCACCTGCGCTAGATCCCCCCGACGAGCCGGGCGAGGAGCGCCTTCTGGAAGTGGAGCCGGTTCTCGGCCTCGTCGAAGACTCGCGACTGCGCCCCTTCGATCACGTCGTTCGTGATCTCCTCGCCGCGGTGTGCGGGCAGACAGTGGAGAACGATCGCATGCCGCGCAGCGCGTCCGAGGAGCGCCGCGTTGATCTGGTAGCGCTTGAAGTCCCCGAGCCGCTTCTCGCGCTCCTCCTCCTGCCCCATGCTCGCCCAGACGTCGCTGTAGAGCACGTCCGCGCCGGCGGCCGCCTCGTTCGGATCGCGCGTCACCGTCACCTTGCCGCGTCCTTCACGCCGCGCGCGATCGACGATCGCCGGCTCGGGATCGTACCCTTCGGGGATCGCGAGACGAAGGTCGATCGCGTAGGCGAGCGTCGCTTCGATCCACGAGTGCGCGACGTTGTTCCCGTCCCCGATCCAGGCGACCTTGAGGCCGTCGAGAGCGCGCCCGTTCTCGATCACCGTGAGGAGATCCGCGCCGATCTGGCAGGGATGGAGAAGATCGGTGAGCCCGTTGATGACCGGGACGGTCGCGTGCGCCGCGAGATCGACCGCGTTCCGGTGCGCGAAGGTGCGGATCATGACGGCGTCCACGTAGCGCGAGAGGACGCGCGCGACGTCCTCGACGGCCTCGCGCTTCCCCAGCCCGATCTCGACGTCCGTGATGTAGATGGACGCGCCGCCCAAGTGCGTCATCGCGATCTCGAAGCTCACGCGCGTCCGCAGGCTCGGCTTGTGGAAGATGAGCCCGAGCGTGCGGCCGCGAAGGAGATCGATCGCGCCGCGCTCGCGGTGCTCGCGCTTCAGCCGGACCGCCAGTTCGAGGAGTCCGTCGAGATCCTCGCGGGACCAGTCGGCCGTGGACAGAAAGTGCCGCATCACCCCTCCTCACCCAGGCGGCCGCTCGGAACGGCCGCCGAACTCGGATTCCGGCGCCCGATGGCTCGGGCCGCAGGGCTCACGGGCGGATCTCCTCCAGCGTGATCTGATCGTTCGTGAAGACGCAGAGGCTCGCCGCGACGAGCAGCGACTCGCGCACGATGCGCGCCGGGTCCATGTCCGTGTGGCGGACGAGCGCGCGGCAGGCGGAGAGCGCGTAGATCGCGCCCGAGCCGACTGCGATGATCCCGTCCTCCGATTCGACGACGTCCCCCTGCGCGGTCACGAGAACCGCGCGCTCGCGGTCCACCGCCGCCAGCTCCGCATCGAGACGCCGGAGCGACCGGTCGGCGTGCCACTCGCGCGCCAGCTCCGAGGCCGCCCGGCGCAGGTCGTCGCGGTTCCGCCGGAGATGATCGTCGAATCTCTCGAAGAGCGCGAGCGCATCGGCCGCGGCGCCGGCGTAGCCGACGAGCACGCGCCCGCGTTCCATCTTCCGGACCTTGCGCGCGGACTGCCGGAGGATCGTGTCCTCGAGCGTCACCTGGCCGTCGCCCGCCATGGCCGCGTAGCCATCGCGGACGACACCGAGAATCGTCGTGCTCCTGATGCGTCGCATGCGTTCCCCCCCGTCGCCGTCCGGCACAGCATACTACGCCCGCGGGTGCGCCTTCTTGTACGCGCGCTTGAGCCGGTCCACGGTCACGTGAGTGTACACCTGCGTCGTCGAGAGATCGCTGTGCCCGAGGAGTTCCTGCACGGCGCGCAGATCGGCGCCGGCATCGAGGAGATGCGTCGCGAAGGAATGGCGAAGGAGATGCGGCGAGAGCTTCGCCGCTCCCGCGAGCGAGGCGAGCCGCGCGCGCACGGCGCGTTGCACGGTGCGCGGCGAGAGACGCCGGCCGCCGCGTCCCGTGAAGAGCGGATCGCCCGCGGCGCGCGCCGGCGGCGTGCGGCCCTCGGCGATGTAGCGCCTCAGGGCGCGGATCGCCGGCGGCCCGATCGGCACGATCCGCTCCTTGCGCCCCTTGCCGAGCACGCGGACGAGACCCTCTTCCAGGTGCACGTCGCCGCGGTCGAGCCCGACGATCTCCGAGAGACGGATCCCTCCGCCGTAGAGCACCTCGAGGAGCGCGCGGTCGCGACGCGAGGCAGGGTCGGCGCCGTCGAGATGGTCGAGCACGTCGGAGAGAGACGGAGCCGGAAGGAAGCGCGGCAGATCACGCGGGCGCTTCGGCGACCGAAGCGCAGCGGACGGATCGGCCGCGAGCACGCCGCGGCGGACCAGGTGGTGGAGGAACGATCGGAGCGCCGACAGCCTGCGCGAGGTCGAACGCGGTGCTGGACGGCGTGAGCCGGCCGACGCCTTTCCGGAAGCGACGCGCGCATACGCCTGCCGGAGCATCTGCGCGGTGAGATCGGAGGGTGTGGGCTCGCGTCCGAGAACGTCCGCGAGCGCCAGCCGCCATGCGGCGAGATCGCGCGCGTACGCGGCGACGGTGTGCGGCGAGGCGCCCTCCCGGTCGGCGAGCTGGCGCACGAAGCTCCGGATGAGCTGTTCCATGTCCGGCGCAGCCTACCACGGCGGGCGAGGGCTCGATGGATGCGGGACCCCTGGCCGAGCGGCGCGACGAGGCCCTACGCGCTCTGCGGAAGGGAAACCGCTTCCTCCTCCTGGCACTTCAGGCACTTGAGGAACCGGCCCTTCGCCTTCGTCTCCTTCTCGACCCGCATCGCGGCGCCGCAGTGCGGGCAGGCGGAGGCGACCGGCTTGTCCCACGTCGCGAACTTGCACTGCGGGTACGCGCTGCATCCGTAGAACAGGCGCCCGCGGCGCGTCGTGCGCTCGACGATCTGGCCCGTGCACCCAGCCTCGGGACACGGCACGCCCGTCTTGATCGGGCCGGTTGTCTTGCAGTTCGGATACGTGGAGCACGCGGCGAAGCGCCCGAAGCGCCCGCGCCGGATCATCATCGGCGCGCCGCACGTCGGACACGCCTCGTCGAGGAGCCGCGCTTCGGCCTCCTCCTCGAGCGGCCGCGTGTAGCGGCAGTTCGGATAGTTCGGGCACGCGAGGAACGGGCCGTTCCGCCCGAACTTCTTCACGAGCCGCGCGCCGCACTGCTCGCAGACGTGCTCGCTCTCTTCCTGGATCGCGCTCCGCAGCTCCTCGCGCCGGTCCTTCGCCTCCGACAGGCGTTCCGAGAACGGACCGTAGAAATCGCGGAGCACCTTCACCCATTCCTCCTCGCCCGACTCGACGCGGTCCAGCTCCTCCTCCATCGTCGCCGTGAACGCCACGTCGAAGAGGTGCGGGAAGATCTCGAGCAAGAGATCGACGACCTTTCGCCCGAGCTCCGTCGGAATGATCTGGCCGCCTTCCTTGTGCACGTATTCGCGCGAGGTGATCGTCGTCACGATCGTCGCGTACGTGCTCGGCCGGCCGATGCCGTTCTCCTCGAGCGCCTTCACGAGCGAGGCCTCGGTGTAGCGGGGCGCAGGCTCGGTGAAGTGCTGCTTCGGATCGAGGTGGACGACGTTGAGCCGCTCCTGCACTTCGAGGCTCGGAAGATCGGCGAGAGGTTCGTCCTCGTCTTCCTCCTTCGTGCGCGGCGCCGCGTAGAGCTTGCGGAAGCCGTCGAACTGCACGTGCGTGCCGCTCGCGCGGAAGAGATGCTCCCCCGCCGCGATGTCCACCGAGGTGACGAGATCGACGCCCGGGCTCATCTGGCAGGCCATGAACCGCTTCCAGATGAGGTCGTAGAGCTTCCAGAGATCGGGCGGGATCTTCCCCTTGAGCGCTTCCGGCGTGCGCGTGACGTCGGTCGGGCGCACCGCCTCGTGCGCGTCCTGCGCGCGCGCGCCGGCCCTCGACTTGTAGACCGCGGGCTCGGGCGGCAAGTAGCTCCCCGGTGCGATCGCCGGGAAGAGCTCCGGGATGAGCGCGCGGGCTGCGGCCACCGCGTCGTCGGAGAGGCGGACCGAGTCGGTTCGCATGTACGTGATGAGACCGACCGTCCCCTCCTCGCCGATGTCGACGCCCTCGTAGAGCTGCTGCGCCACCGCCATCGTCTTCTTGCTCGAGTAGTGCAGGCGGTTGTACGCCTCCTGCTGGAGCGTGCTCGTGATGAACGGCGGGAGCGGATTGCGGCGCCGCTCCTGGCGGCGCACTTCGGAGACGATGAACGGCTGGCCGTGCAGGCGGTCGAGCACGCCCTTCGCGTCGGCCTCGCTCTGGATCTCCGGCTTCGCGTCGCCGATCTTCTCCAGGCGGGCGTGGATCCGGCCCGTCTGCGCCTTCAGGCGCGCCTCGATCGTCCAGTACTCCTGCGGGACGAACGCCTCGATTTCCTTCTCGCGCTCGCAGATCATCCGGAGCGCGACCGACTGCACGCGCCCGGCGGAGAGACCGTAGCGGATCGTCTGCCAGAGGACCGGGCTCACGAGGTAGCCGACGAGCCGGTCCATGATCCGGCGCGCCTGCTGCGCGTTCACCTTGTTGAGGTCGATGCCGCGCGGGCTCGCGAGCGCTTCCTGCACGGCCTTCTTCGTGATCTCGTAGATCGAGAGGCGGAGGATCCGGTCGTCGCCGTTCGAAGCCGCCTTGCCGTTTCCGAGCAGGTGCGCCAGATGCCAGGCGATCGCCTCGCCCTCGCGGTCAGGGTCGGGTGCGAGGTAGATGCGGTCCACCTTCTTCGCACCGTCGCGAAGCTCCTTGATGATCTTCGCCTTCCCCTTGATCGTCACGTACTGCGGCTTGAAGTCGGCCTCGACGTCCACGCCGAGCTTGCTCTTCGGCAGGTCACGCAGGTGCCCCGCGGAGGCGAGCACCTTGTACCCACGTCCGACGAGCTTCGAGATCGTCTTCGCCTTCGCCGGCGACTCGACGATGATCAGGGCCTTCGCCATCGTTCTCCTCGAACTGGGGTTCTCGTCCGGCTGCGATGCCGTGACACGGGCGCCGTCATGCCGCTCCGATGCCGTGGCACTTCTTGTACTTCTTGCCGCTGCCGCAGGGGCACGGATCGTTCCGCCCCACCTTCGGCCCCTCGCGCACGATCGTCCGCGGACGCGGCGGCCCCTCGGGCGCCGGCGTCCTCGGCGGAGGCGGCGGCGCCGCACCTCCCGCGAATCCGCTCGCGGCCGCTTCCGGCTGGCCGAACGCGCCCGCTTGCGCATGCACGGCGGTCATCGCCGGCTCGCGGCGGCGCGGCGGCTCCGGCGGCGCGGACGGACGCACGACGACGCGGAAGAGCCGGTGCTCGCCGGCGATCAGCTCGTCGCGGATCCGGTCGATGAGCTCGACGAACATCCGGTACGCCTCGCCCTTGTACTCGAGCAAGGGGTCCTTCTGCCCGTACGCGCGCAGACCGATGCCGCCCTTGAGCTGATCGATCTCGTACAGGTGGTCCTTCCAGCACTCGTCGATCGTCCTCAGGTACAGGTGGCGCTCGACCTGGCGCATGAGCGCCGGGGTGAGTTCCTGCTCCTTCCGATCGTGGGCCGCCAGAGCCCGCTCGACGAGATGTTCCTTGATCTCATCGGCAGAGCGGGTCCCGTTCTGAATCTCGGAAACGGGGAACGGATAGAAGAAGGCAACGGCCAGCTTTCCGCAGAGTTCGTGGAGGTCCGGCTCGTCGGACTTCGGGTCGTAGAGGGCGTCGAATCGCTCCTCGACGTACTCGCGGATCAGGTCGCGGATATCCTCGCGCACGTCCTCGCTCTCGAGCACCTTCAGGCGCCGGCCATAGATGACCTCGCGCTGCTGGTTCATCACATTGTCGTACTCGAGGAGGTGCTTCCGGATGTCGAAGTTGTGCATCTCGACGCGCTTCTGCGCGCGGCCGATCGCGGCGGTCACCATGCGGTGCTCGATGACCTCGCCTTCCTGCACGCCGAGCCGGTCCATGATGCGCGCGATTCGCTCCGAGCCGAACAGGCGCATGAGATCGTCTTCGAGCGAGAGAAAGAAGCGCGAGGAGCCCGGATCGCCCTGGCGGCCGGCGCGCCCGCGAAGCTGGCGGTCGATGCGCCGCGCCTCGTGGCGCTCG
>Ga0326597_10013952_pt1 | contig 10538 bp, 9 predicted proteins | sample RVTome_12_FD_203789 | JGI IMG/M metagenome (GOLD analysis project Ga0326597, IMG submission 203789) | Soil microbial communities from uranium-contaminated site in the Upper Colorado River Basin, Wyoming, United States - RVT100D185 | ecosystem: Environmental > Terrestrial > Soil > Contaminated >... | reverse complement strand
GAGGTAATGGTCGGCGACCTTCTTGAATAGCGGGTCTTTCGCCGACTCTTCCGCCAGCACCTCGACCCAGGCCTTTTCCATCGCCGCCAGGTCCTCGTCGCTCCAGCGCCGGATCTGGACGCCGTGCTTCTCCTGGTACTCCTTCATCGCCGCGAACTGCGAGTGGTCGCTCTCGACGTAGGTGTGCATCATCGAATCGCCCAGCGCGATCTCGATCATCGCCTTGTACTTGTCGGGCAGTTCGTCCCACAACTTCTTGTTCATCAAGAGTTCGCTGACCGAGCTCTGCTGATGCCAGCCGGGAAAATAGTTGAACTTGGCCACCTGATAGAAGCCGAGCTTGGTGTCCATCGTCGGCATCGAGAACTCGGTGGCGTCGATCACGCCGCGCTCCAGCGCCGGGTAGATGTCGGCCCCGGCCAGGAGCTGGGTCGACACGCCGAGCTTCTGCATCACCTGCGCGCCGAGCCCGAAGAACCGCATCTTCAGCCCCTGCAGCTCCTTCACCGACTTGACCTCGGTGCGGAACCAGCCGGAGGTTTCCGGCGCGATCGCAAAGGAGTCGATGGCATAGAGATTATGCTTGGCGTAGATCTCCTCGCGCAGCTTGTTGCCGCCGCCGAACCATTTCCACCCCAAGAACTCGCCGACCGGCGGGCCGAACGGCACGGTGGTGAAGAAGGCGAGCGCCGGATACTTGCCGGTGTGATAGCCCGGCGTCGTCCAGCACGATTCGACCGAGCCCTTCGACACCGCGTCAAAGCATTCCAGCGGCGGGATCAGCGCGCCGGGCTCGAAGAACTTGATCTCGAACGTGCCGCCCGACAGCCGCTCGATGTTTTTCGAAAAGCGCACGGCGGAGGTGCCGATATGCGGCAGCGTGCTGCCGAAGGCACTCTGCATCTTCCACTTGACGCGCTTGTCCTTGTCCTGCGCATCGGCCGGGCTCGCGCCGACCGCAAGCGCCGCAAGCGCGACAACCGCCAGTGACCATGCCCTCAACTGCATCCTCGCCTCCCCTGAATGGCCTCGACCGTGTCTAGAAGCCTTCCCGACGGCACGGGCGCGACGTGTCTTTCCGCCGCCCCGCGCATTAAATCGCATGCCAGGCATGCTAGGTTAAATATCCCGCGGGGGCAATCGTGCCGCGTCGACGTGTCCCTGCCGCGTCGATGTATCCGTGCCGCGCCGATGGTTTAGCCGACTCGTGTTTGCGGCTGGCCGGGGGATGTTCCGAGTGCGGCAGGACGCGCCGGAACAGAGGGTCGCAGCCCGAGCGCGCCATCCCTCCTTCCCGGCACCTGACTGGTCCATCTGGCCGGCGGGCCCGTTGGCGAGCCACAGGGGGCCGCGCCGACCTTCGGTCACTTGTCGAGATACGTCGATTTCATCTGCTGCGATTTCCCCCACACCGAGAACTTCTTGCGGTAATCGAGGTAATGGTCGGCGACCTTCTTGAACAGCGGGTCTTTCGCCGACTCTTCCTTCAGCACTTCGAGCCAGGTCTTCTCAAATGTAGCCAAATCCTCGTCGCTCCAGCGGCGGATCTGGACGCCATGCTTCTCCTGGTACTCCTTCATCGCGGCGAACTGCGAGTGGTCGCTCTCGACATAGGCGTGCATCGCCGATTCGACCACCGCGATCTCGATCATCGCCTTGTACTTGTCGGGCAGCGCGTCCCACGCCTGCTTGTTCATCAGCAATTCGCCCACCGAGCTTTGCTGGTGCCAGCCGGGAAAGTAGTTGTACTTGGCGACCTGATGGAAGCCGAGCTTGGTGTCCAGCGTCGGCATCGAGAACTCGGTGGCGTCGATCACGCCGCGCTCCAGCGCCGGGTAGATGTCGGCCCCGGCCAGCAGCTGTGTCGACACGCCGAGCTTCTGCATGACCTGCGCACCGAGGCCGAAGAACCGCATCTTCAGCCCCTGCAGCTCCTTGACCGACTTGACCTCGTTGCGGAACCAGCCGGAGGTCTCCGGCGAGATCGCGATCGAATCGAACGCAACGAGGTTGTGCTTGGCGTAGATTTCGTCGCGCAGCTTGTTGCCGCCGCCGAACCACTTCCACCCCAAGAACTCGCCGATCGGCGGGCCGAACGGCACGGTGGTGAAGAACGCCAGCGCCGGATACTTGCCAGTGTGGTAGCCCGGCGTCGTCCAGCACGCCTCGACCGAACCCTTCGAGACCGCGTCGAAGCATTCCAGCGGCGGGATCAGCGCGCCGGGCTCGAAGAACTTGATCTCGAACGTCCCGCCCGACAGCCGCTCGATGTTCTTCGAGAAGCGCACGCCGGCAGTGCCGACATGCGGCAGCGTGCTGCCGAACGCGCTTTGCATCTTCCATCTGACGCGCTGGTCCTGCGCATCGGCCGGGCTTGCGCCGAGCGCAAGCGCCCCAAGCGCGAGAATAGCTAGTGACCACGCCCTCAACCGCATGCTCGCCTCCCCCCCTTGCATGGCCTCGATTGTGTCTCGAAGCCTTCGCGATTGCGCGGCCGCGATGTGTCTTCTGCGGCCCCGAGCATCAACTTGTACGCAACGCATGCTAGGTTAAATATCCCGCAGGAGCAATCGTGCCGCGTCGATGGTCGTGGCCACGGCCGGGCAGGGAAAAATCCCGCTATTTTGCACCCGATGTCGCCGGTCCCGTAACCGCCACCCAGAATGCGCAGAAATCCGGCGCAAATGTCGCCTTTCCGGTCCGGCCGGATGATCCGCCGGCGTGGCCATCCAAGGCGGCTTTAGCTCCGATAGGCGATATTCAAGCTGAGGCGCTATTATATGATGGCGCAAGCGGCCAGGGAGCGGCAGGGATGACGGGATCGCGACAATTGCGGCTAGGCGCCTTCATGCGCCCCGTCGGCATCCATACCGCATGGTGGCGCTATCCCGGCGCCTACCCCGATGCCAATTTCAACTTGCAGCACCTCGTCCGCTTTGCCCAGACGCTGGAGCGCGGCCGGTTCGATGCCTGGTTCATGGCCGATCATCTCTCGGTCCTCAACATGCCGATGGCGGCCTTGAAGCGCAGCGCCACGGTGACCTCGTTCGATCCGCTGACCCTGTTGCCGGCGCTGGCGATGGTTACCGAGCATCTCGGGCTGATCGCCACCGCCTCGACGACATTCGAGCCACCCTACCTGATCGCCCGGCGGTTTGCCTCGCTCGACCACATCAGCGGCGGGCGGGCGGCGTGGAACCTGGTCACCACCTCCAACCCCGACGCGGCGCTCAATTTCGGGATGACCGAGCATATGGAGCACGGCGAGCGCTATCGCCGGGCCCGCGAGTTCTTCGATGTCGTGACGGGGCTCTGGGACAGCTGGGCCGAGGACGCCTTTGTCCGCGACGTCGACAACGGCGTGTATTTCGACCCCGAACGCCTGCACGTCCTCGATCACGAGGGGGAATTCCTGTCGGTGCGCGGCCCGCTCAACATCGCGCGCCCAATCCAGGGCTGGCCGGTCATCGTCCAGGCCGGGGCATCCGATGCCGGCCGCCAGCTCGCCGCCGAAACCGCCGAGGTCATCTTCGCGAGCGGCGGCAATCTGGCCGATGCGCAGCGCTTCTATGCCGATGTGAAGGGCCGCATGGAACGGCTCGGGCGGGTCCCCGACCACATGAAGATCATGCCCGGCGCGCTCGTCGTGGTCGGCGACAGCGCCGCCGAGGCGCGCGACAAGCGGGCGCTCCTCGACAGCCTGGTGCACCCGGATAGCGGCATCGCCGCGCTGTCGATCGCGCTCGGCCACGATGCATCCGGGTTCGACCTCGACGGTCCGTTGCCCGACATCCCGGAAAGCAATGCCTCGAAGAGCGGCCGGCAACGGGTCATCGACCGGGCGCGGCGCGACAATTTGACGGTGCGGCAACTGGCCCGGATCGCCGGCAGCTATGGCGGGCTGTCGTTGGTCGGCACCCCGGCGATGATCGCCGACCAGATGGAGGAGTGGCTGTACAGCAATGCCTGCGACGGGTTCAACATCATGTTCCCCTACGTCCCGGGCGGCCTCGACGATTTTGTCGACCGCGTGGTGCCCGAGCTGCAGCGCCGCGGCCTCTTCCGCCGCGAGTACGAGGGCCGTACCTTGCGGGAAAACCTCGGCCTGCCGCGCCCGGAGAACCGCTTCTTCCCAAGAACTGCCGTCTGATGTGACGGGGGAGTGGCCCAATGAAGCCGGGCAGGAGTTGGGCCGCAGGGCGTCATTCGACGGTCGTCCGGTGTCTGACCTGGATCAATGCGCGCGCCGACGCCTCAAATATTTTGCGAGTCGGGCGCGCCGCCGCGGCCACGGTTTCACTTACCGCCCGCGCTTCGGCGGCCGGAGTGACGCGAGCGCCGCGCCGCTGGTTGATTGATTGACGTGAAGCAGGGGTGGAACCGCGCCCCGCTCATTTCTCCCAAATGGAGGATGCCATGGCAGAGGCTCGGGTGAAGCTGGTGTGGAGTGGCGCGGCGCTCGGTCCGACCGAATCCGTCGACAGCTACTCGCGAGAGTTCCGCGCCGAGTTCGACGGCAAGCCGCCGTTGTACGGCTCTGCCGATCCCGCCTATCACGGCGACGCCGCGCTCTATAACCCCGAAGACCTGCTGGTCAGCGCTGTCGCCGCGTGCCACATGCTGAGCTATCTCGCGGTCTGTGCTTATGCCGGCATCAGTGTCGTCAGCTATGAGGACGCGGCGACCGGGACACTGGCGCGCCGGGACGGCAGCGTAAAATTTGTCGATTTATTGCTGCGGCCGAAGGTCGTGCTGGCGCCGGGCAGCGATGTTGCAAAAGCGCGGGCGCTGCACGACAAGGCACACAGCATCTGCTTCATCGCCAATTCGGTGAACTTCCCGGTGCGTCACGAAGCCGATGTCGAATTGCCTGGCGAAGAAGGAGTCGCCGCATAGGCCGGACGCCGGCCGACGCGATGATCGCCACGCCGCGTCGCATCGTCCGCCTCAATGTCCCCGGGCTTGCGGCCGCCGGACCTGCCTCCTGTTGAAAAGGACGAGATTGGCACAGGCTAAACACCACGAAACTCGCCTTCCCGGGCCGCGATCGCTCGCGGAACAGGCGCGCCGTCGGGGCCCCGTCGAGATCCCCCTGCCGGGCGTCAACAGCGAGGCGGCCGGGTTGCGTCGTTCGGGGCGACGCCTGGCGCGCTGGGCCGCGCTTCTCGCGCTCCTCGGTGTGGCGGCCGGGGCGGGTTATTGGTTCCTCGTGCCGCCCTCGATCGGGGTCGTGCATCCCCGTCGCGGGATGGCCGTCCAGGCGGTCTATGCGACGGGCACAGTCGAGCCGACCGTCATGGTTCCGATCGCTCCCCGGATCGCCGGGCGGCTGATCGGGCTCGATGCCGATGAGGGCAGCGTCGTCGCCAAAGGACAGGTCCTCGCCAGGCTCGAGGACGACGATTTGCGCCGGGCGGTCGAGGTGGCCGAGGCGGAGGCGCGCTATGCCAAGGCGGCATTCGATCGGCTGGAAATCCTGGTCGAGCGCCAGGCGGCGGCCCACAGCGCCCACGACCGCGCCAGGGCCGATTGGGAAAAGGCGCGCGCCGCGGCGGCACGGGCCACGGCCGAAGCGGGGTTCCTCAAGCTGGTCGCGCCGGCCGACGGCACGATCATTCGCCGCGACGGCGAGATCGGCCAGCTGATCGGCGCGAACCAGACGGTGTTTTGGTTGCGCTGCTGCGCCCCGCTGCGGATTTCCGCGGAGGTCGACGAGGAGGACATCGGGCAGGTTCGGCCGGGCCAACCGGTGCTGATCCGCGCCGATGCCTTTGCCGGCCAGACCTTCCGCGGCGAGGTCCAGTCGGTGACGCCGAAGGGCGACCCGGTGGCGCGCAGCTATCGCGTCCGCATCTCGCTCCCGGCCGACACGCCGTTGATGATCGGCATGACGACCGAAACCAATATCGTCCTACGGCAAAGCGAGAGCGCCCTTTTGCTGCCGGCAAAGGCGGTGCAGCAGGATACCGTTTGGCGGGTCACGGACGGACACCTCTCGCCGCAGCACGTCACAATTGGCGCCAAGGGTCCGAGCGAAGTCGAGGTCCTGGAAGGCGTCGCCGACGGCGATTGGATCGTCGCCGAGCCCCTGTCGAGCCTGGAGGCGGGCCAGCGGGTTCGCCCGGCGCCGATCGCGGGAAAGCGATGATCGGGCTGGCACCGAGCATCGCGCTGAAGCATCTGCTGGCGCGCCGCCGCCAGAGCCTCGTCTCGCTGTCGGGCATTGTCCTCGGGTGTGCGTTCTTTCTCGCGGTGTCGTCCTTGATGCAGGGTTCGGAGAACGATTTCATCAGACGGCTGGTCGACAATTCGCCGCACATCACGATCCAGGACGAATTCCGCAACCCGCATCTGCAGCCGGCCGAACAGCTTTATCCGGCCGCCGCGGTCGAAATCCGCCAGGTCAAGCCGCTGACCGAGACGCGCGGGATCCGCGGCTATCCCCAGATCATGGCGGGCCTCCAGACGATGCCGGGACTGCGCGCGGCGCCGGTCCTCGCCGGTCAGGCGCTGGCCAGCTTTGCCGGCAAGGACATCGCGGTCACCCTCAACGGCATGACCCCCGCCGCGGTAGCGGACGTCACGACGATCCGCAACTACATGATCGCCGGCAGCATCGACGAGCTGGTCGCCAACCCCGATGGGATCATCCTGGGCGATGGCTTGGCCCGCAAGCTTTCGCTGTCGCTCGGCGAGAACGTGACGATCACCGCCCCGGCCGGCCAAGTTCACACCTTCAAGATCCTTGGGCTCTTCCATACCGGCCGGGCCAATTACGACGAAACCCAGATTTTTGCCGATCTGAAACGGGTCCAGGCGCTGCTCCGGCGGTTGAACCGCGCCAACAGCATCATCCTGAAGCTCGACGATCCGTGGCGAGCCCAGGCCGCTTCCGGCGAGATCGAGCGGCGCGTCGGGTACAAGAGCCTCTCGTGGCAGGAAGCCAACGAGGATTTGATGAGCACGCTGAAGACGCGCAACATCATCATGTACACCGTGGTCAGCGCCGTGCTGATCGTCGCCGCGTTCGGCATCTACAACGTCATCTCGACGGTGGTGCTGGAGAAGCAGCGCGACATCGCGATCCTCAAATCGATGGGCTTTCGGGCCGGCGACATTCGCCGCATCTTCGTGATCCAGGGAGTCCTTCTCGGCCTCGCCGGTTCCGCGCTGGGGCTCCCCTTCGGGGCGGGACTGATGTACGGGCTGATGCAGATCCGGCTCAAGTTTCCCGGCAGCACCGACTTGGTGGCGTTGCCGATCGACTGGAGCTGGCTGCAATTCGCGATCGCCGCCGCTTTCGCGATCGGGGCCGCGCTGTGCGCCGCGTGGTTGCCGGCCCGCAAGGCGGCAAGCGTGCAACCCGTCGACATCCTGCGCGGCGCCCAATGACCGACCCGGTCATCGAGGCGGAACGCCTCACCCGGCGGCTTCCCGGGGAAATCACGGTGACCCTGGTGAGTGACGCCAGCCTCGCGGTGTACGAGGGCGAGTTCGTCGCGATCACCGGCGCGTCCGGTTCAGGCAAGTCGTCGCTGCTCTATCTTTTGGGTCTGCTCGATCGCCCGACCAGCGGGCACATCCGGCTGCACGGGCGCGAGACGTCGACGCTGGACGAGGACGCGCTTGCCGAACTGCGCCTCGAGCAGCTCGGCTTTGTCTTCCAGTTCCACTTTCTGCTGCCGGAATTCTCAGCCCTCGAGAACGTCATGCTGCCGATGCAGCGGCTTGACCGCCTGCGGCAAACCGAAATCGAAGCGCGGGCGCGAGAGCTGCTGGCGAGCCTCGATCTGGCCGGGGAAGGCAACAAGCTGCCGAGGCAGCTGTCGGGCGGGCAGAGCCAGCGAGTGGCGATTGCCCGGGCGCTCGCCAACGATCCGCTGTTGATCCTGGCCGACGAGCCGACCGGCAACCTCGATTCAAACGCCAGCGCCAACGTGCAGAACATCCTCGCGGAACTGGCGCATCGCCACGGCCGCGCGGTGATCGTGGTGACCCACGACCGCGATTTTGCCGCGGCCGCCGACCGGGTGATCGAAATGTCGGACGCCAGGATCGTCCGGGGCGCATAAGCCGGCCGATCGGCGACACTCCGGCGACACCGCTCCCCGGTTGCTTTTTTATTCGGCGGCCGGGCGGCAAGATTTGATCCAGATCAACGCCTGCGGGCCTCGGCGGCAGCAAAATCGCGTGCAGATGGAATTGTCCAATTTCCAGAACGCCGATGCCCGAAGCCCAAGCCAGTCCCTATCTTTCAAACCCGGCCCGCACGCTGCGGCAAGTCTGCCGTGAAACCGGTCGGGATGCGGCGGGCACAGGCGGCCCCGAGTGCCCGGTTGCCGATTTGTGCGAGAAGGGAGCCGAGAGGCTGGCGGAGCGGCGCTGACCGGGCGGGTCGGAGCCTCCCCGAAATCACCAGGAGAGCAATCCATGTGGAGCATGATGAACGATGGCACAATGCATTGGGGCATGGGGGTCATCGGCACGCTGGTCGTGATCGTGCTGGCGCTCGGCGCGGCGGCGCTCGCAAAGTACGTCTTCACTCGCTGAACGACCGCTCGCGGGAATGGACGCCTGGATCAAGGAGGACGAGATGACGGGAGGGTGGGACGAACAGTGGGTGCAGGATCGGGCTTACGCGATCTGGGAGCGCGCCGGCCATCCCGAGGGCAAGGCGTTGGGCCACTGGCTGCAGGCGGAAGCCGAGATCGCGGCGGAGCGGCAAGGTCCGAAGAGGAGCGCGAGCCCGACAAGGAGAGCGAGCCCGAAGCCGAAGCCGAAGGCGTCGCTTGATCGAGGCCAGTCGCGCGGGACCGGGGACGCTCGTGCGATCGGATAATGAGTTTTGTTTCGCCGACGAGTTCGGGCCGCTAAAGCTCGTCCATATCTGGCGCCCGGCAATCGGTCTGAAGGCCGTTGTCGCAGTTGACAACATCGCCTGCGGCCCGGCCGTCGGCGGGGTCCGCATGGCGCCAGCCAATCGGCAGGGTTTCGGGTGCCGGCCGGCCGCAACCTACCCGGCTGTACCGCGGGCGTGTGACGCCCCGACGACGATCACCGCGGCGCGCCCCGGCCGGATCCTGGGCGCCACGGCGTTGCGCACCAGGACCGCGGCCGGGCAGGACCGCGGCCGGGCGCACGAGAATCAGGCGGCGGCGCTTTCGCGCGGCACGGTCGTTGCGACCCGGGCGAGCATTGCAGCGGCATTGCGGTGCAGGATCTGCTCGCGCGCTTCCTCGCCGATCTGCGCTTCGGCGAGCGCCTTCCGGGTCCAGTCGCAACCGAACTCGGTGCCGTCGGTGCCGCACACGATGCGCTCGGCGCCGTAGAGGCCTACGGCCGCCTCGATCGCGCGCGGGCCGAACGAGTTGCAATCGACGTACACCGCCGCCTTCCGGAAGCGCGATGACGGCAGCTCCTCCGTCGGCGTGTCGAGGAGGCAGCGGTGGTCCATCCGCTCGACCTCGTACGGAATATTTCCGCCCAGATTGTGGACGTGGACCATCGCGTCGGGGTAGTCCGCGAGGTAATCGGTGAGACTTAGCGTCACCATCACCGAGGAGAGGCTCGCCTGCATGTCGAGCGTGCCGTTGCGCCGGCGCGCGTTGTCGGTGTCGCCGCCGATCTTGGGGAAGGCATCGCCCGGCCGCGGGCCGTGGTGGATGAAGAGCACCGCATGGTGGCGGTTGGCGACTTCCATCAGCGGACGCATCGCTTCGGCGTCCTTGCGCGTAAGGAACGCGTTGCCCGGGATCTGCGCGCCGATCATGCCCGGCAGCCCGAGCGCCCGCTCGAGCTCGGCGGCGGCGGCGGAAATGTCGGTGAGGGGCAGCGCGGCGTAGGCGGCGAAGCGGCCGGGATGCTTTGCGCAAATCGCGGAAAGCCCGTCGTTGACGCTCCGGCACAAGGGCCCCGCCACTTCCAGCTTCTGGGCCTCGATCCAGCAGAACGAACCGAGGAGCGACAAGACGCTGACCTCGACCCCCTGGCGGTCCATCCGGCCGAGATGGAAATCGACGTCATCAAAGGCGTTGGCGAGCGGCTCCTCGCCCATCCGGGCGCGCAGCGCGTCGGCTACTTCGGCGGGCCGCCAATGGGCATGCATGTCGATCATCATGGGTGTTTCCTCCGCGGGTTCTCCAGGAGCTTAACCCCACGACCGCTCGCCGCAAAGCACGACAACGGTCAAGATCGATCGATGCCGCGAGGGTGGAGAAAAACCGTTCAAGGCCGCTTCAGCCGGACATCCTCAAGCGGGGCGGCCCAGGGGAAGGCGTTGATCTTCATCAGCGAGGCCTCCGCGACACGAGGGCCCACCCTGTCCTAAGCAGGATTCTCACGACCCATCCACATATGGCAGAATCTCCCGTGGGGAGCTACCGGATGTGGGGGGAACATGTCGGGTCGGTCATGGATCGTCGCGACCGCCGAGCAGCGCGTGGAATTGCGCGATGTGGCGGGCTCGGCCGATCGCGAGGAAGCGGATCGGGGGCGTGCCATTTTGCTGTCGCTGGACGGGTGGACCAGAGAGCGGATAG
>Ga0326597_10013951_pt1 | contig 10538 bp, 9 predicted proteins | sample RVTome_12_FD_203789 | JGI IMG/M metagenome (GOLD analysis project Ga0326597, IMG submission 203789) | Soil microbial communities from uranium-contaminated site in the Upper Colorado River Basin, Wyoming, United States - RVT100D185 | ecosystem: Environmental > Terrestrial > Soil > Contaminated >... | reverse complement strand
CTGGTCACCAAGTTCGACATTCTTGCGTGCTGCATTGCCACCGACGGCGGATCGCCGACGGCGGCCGAAATTATGAATCCGCCGGTGACGATCTATCCCACGGCCAGCCTGCGCGAGGCGGCCGACACGATGATCGCCCACCACTACCACCGTCTTGTCGTTGTCGATCCCGAGCAGCCGGAGGCCTTCCCGGTGGGCATCATTTCGAGCTACGACATTGTCAACGAAATGGCCCGGCCTGGCTCCGTCTGGATGGGATAGCTATTCACACAACGCTGACAAATGAAATCAGAAGGTTGGCGAACCGAGGGTGGGAGTCGGCTCGGCCGTTCGGCGTGGATGCCAATCGCATGCCTTTCATGGGCCGCGTAGCCGTGGCTCGAGACGAGATAGCTTTCGGATGAGTCCTGGAAGACGGATGGCGCGAACAGGCGACAGTTGGTATCTGTCGATCGCCCGTCGACAGCGATGAGCCTGGGAGGGCCGGTCTCCGGGCGCGGGAGGAACCATCATGAGCCTTGACGTAACTCAGGCGATCGCCAGGGTGCCCCAGTGGGTTGGGGTGGACGACATTGAGGTCACCCCACTCGGCGGCGGCATTACCAATCAGAACTTCCGGGTGGAGGTGGGCGGAGAATCTTTTGTTTTGCGTCTCGCCGGCGAAGATACCGAGCGCCTGGGCATTCAACGCAAGAATGAACATGCCGCGAACCTCGCCGCAGCCCGGGTCGGAATCGCGCCCGAGGTGGTCTATTTCATGGAGCCAGAGGGGCATCTGGTGACCCGCTTCATCGACGGAGAACCGATCCCGGTCGATGAGATGGGATCCTCTGAAAACATCCGCCGCGTGGCCGAGGCCCTGCTCAAAGTGCACTCAATGGGCCCGATCCCCGGCTTGTTCTCGGCTTCGCGTGTGGTCAATGCCTACACTGAGCTTGGGCGACGCCAAGGCGCCGCGTTCCCTGAGAATTTCGAGTGGCTTCTGGATCGCAAGCGGGAGATCGAAGGCGCCCAGCAACGGGGGACCATCCTGCCCCGCCCGTGTCACAACGATCTGCTCAATGGAAACTTCCTCGACGACGGCGCAATTCGCATCCTGGACTGGGAGTACGCCGGCATGGGCGATGTGTTCTTCGACCTGGCCAACTTCGCCGTCAACCACGAATTCTCAGATGACCAGGACCGATACTTGCTCGAGAGCTACTTCGGCGAGGCATCCGAGCCGCGCTTCGCTCGCCTCAAGCAGATGAAGGTCATGTCGGATTTCCGAGAGGCGATGTGGGGTGTTGTACAAAGCAAGCTCTCGAAACTGGATTTCGACTTTCAAGGTTACGCCGGCCGACATTTCGAACGCCTGACGCGCTCGATGGACGACCCGCGGTGGGGGAAATGGCACCAGGAGGTCATTGAACATGGCTGAGCTACCTACGCAGTCGCAGGTAGTGATCATCGGCGGTGGCGTCGGCGGGTGCAGTATCGCCTACCACCTGGCCAAGATGGGCTGGACGGACGTCATCGTCCTGGAGCGCAAGGAACTGACCAGTGGTTCGACCTGGCACTCGGCTGGCCTGGTCGGCCAACTCCGATCCGACGTCAATCTGACGCGGATGATGCAATACAGCACAGAGCTTTACGGACGTCTCCCGGAAGAGACAGGCCAGGACACCGGCTGGCGGGCGGTGGGCGGCGTTCGCCTGGCGTCCTCGCCGGCCCGCCTGGAGGAGTTGAAACGCCAGGTCGCTCTCTCGCGTTCGTTTGGAATGCCGCTCGAACTGATCGGGCCCGATGAGGCGCACAAGCTGTTTCCCTTGATGACCCTCGACGGGGTGGTCGGGGCCGTCTACACCCCGAACGACGGCATGGTTGACCCATCCATGCTGACGCGCGCGCTGGCGGCCGGAGCCAAGGCCCGCGGGGTTCGCTTCTTCGAAGATGTCCTCGTCACCGGCATTCAACTCAAGGACGGGCGGGTTAGGTCCGTGAGTACAAGCGAGGGCGAGATCCAAACCGAGGTCGTGGTCAACGCCGGCGGGATGTGGGCCGGCGAGATCGGCCGGATGGTCGGGCTTATTCTCCCGGTCGTACCGATGGCCCATGTGTACATGATCACCAAACCTATCGAGCAGATCACAACCGAACTGCCGACATTGCGAGACCCCGACCTGCTGGTGTACTTTCGAGAGGAGACCGGTGGATTGGTTGTCGGTGGTTACGAACGCAATCCGGCCCCGTGGGCCCTGGACGGTATCCCCAAGGATTTCATGTACCATCTACTGCCATTCGATTGGGATCGTTTCGGCCCTCTAATGGAGTCCGCCATCAAGCGCGTGCCGTCGGTTGAGACGGCTGAAATCCGTCAGCTCTACAACGGGCCGGAAGCCTTCACACCGGACGGCGAGTACCTCCTCGGTCCGACCGAAGTCAAGGGTTTCTGGGTAGCGGCGGCATTCTGCGCCCACGGCCTGGCCGGTGCCGGCGGCATCGGCAAGGTCATGGCCGAGTGGATCATTGAGGGGATCCCAGAATGGGATATCTGGCGGCTGGATGTCCGCCGCTTCGGACCCCACTACGCCAGCCAGCCCTACCGGGTCTCCCGGACGGTCGAAACCTACTCCAAGTACTACGACATCCACTACCCCAACGAAGAGCGCGAGTCGGCTCGCTGCCTAAGGCTGTCTCCGGCCTACCACCGACTGCAGGAGTTGGGCGCGGCCTTCGGCGAGAAGATGGGTTGGGAACGGCCGAACTGGTACACCCCGTATGAGAAGAACTCGGACCTTGGATACCAGCCTGCGGGTTGGGAGCGACATCACTGGTCGCCGGCGATCGGAGTTGAACACCTTCAGACTCGTCAGAGCGCTGGTCTGTTCGACGAGACATCCTTCAGCAAGATCGAGATTCGCGGGCCAGGAGCGATGGCATTCCTGCAGTTCATGTGCGCCAATGACATGGACAAGCCCGTGGGGAGCGTCGTGTATACCTCGATGTTGAACGAGCGCGGTGGAATCGAGTGTGACTTCACCGTAACCCGTCTCGCCCCTGAGCGATTCCTGATCATCACCGGGACGGCTTTCGGTCAGCACGATATATCGTGGATCCGGCTGCACATGCCGGATGACGGTTCGGTGAGCGTCGAAGACGTCACCTCGTCATATGCCTGCATCGGGTTGTGGGGGCCGAAGGCACGCGAAATCCTTCGGCGGGTGGTCATTGAAGACATCTCGAACGAGGCCTTCCCCTACATGACCGGCCGGCGCTTGTCTGTTGGGGACGTCCCCGCTCTGGCGCTGCGAGTGACTTACGTCGGAGAGCTCGGATGGGAGTTCTACTGTCCGATGGAGTACGGGGAGAGGCTTTGGAGCACGCTGTGGGACGCCGGTCAGCCCGATGGACTGGTGGCCGGCGGGTATCGGGCGATCGATTCGCTGCGACTGGAGAAGGGATACCGCTACTGGAGCGCCGACATCTCGCCCGACTACACGCCTTACGAAGCCGGGATGGGTTTCGCGGTAAAACTGGACAAGGGCGACTTCATCGGGCGCCAGGCCCTGGTGAGACAGAAAGAGGTCGGGCTCAAGCGCAAGTTATGCTGTATCACCCTGGATGATCCGGCTGTGACGGCGATCGGGAAAGAGCCGTTGAGGGCGTTGGGGGAGGATGACCCTTTGGGTTGGGTGACGTCCGGCGGGTACGGCTACAGCGTCGGCAAGAGCATCGCATACGCCTACCTGCCCGCCGACAAGGCCAAGGTCGGAACCGCACTCGACATCGAAATCCTTGGGGAGCGCATCCCGGCCACGATCGAGCGTGAGCCTCTCTGGGATCCGAAGGGCGAGCGAATCAAAAGCTGAGTGCCCGGGCGGGAGAAACGGCCCGGTTGGATGAAACAGACGTTCGGGTGTGTCGAACGCAGTCAGTCCGCCACACCCCAATACGGTACGCAGCCCAGACCAAGAAGAACGGGTGCGCCGTGAAAACGACAAAGCGCGAGACGGGGAACATCATCGGGATCGTCCTGGATCTTGACGGGACGATCTGTGTGGGGGAACACCTGATCGACGGGGCGCGCGAGGCGCTAGAAGCAATGCGCCGCATGGGCTACCGCCTTACCTTCGTCTCGAACTCGATCGACGGACGGGAAATCTACGCGCGGCGGCTTCGGCGCCATGGCATCTCCGTCGATGTCGATGACATTCTGACGGCGACAGAAGCTCTGCGGCTCTACTTGCAGGAGAACATGCCCGAGGCCACGCTCTACGCCATCGCTGATCCACCTCTGCAGGAGGTCCTTAGCGAGGACTTTCCTTTCAGCAATGACCCTCAGCAGATCGATGTGGTGATCGCTAGCGTCGATCGGTCGTTCGACTTCAACAAGTTGAACACGGGGTTTCAAGCCTTGAAGCGAGGCGCGCACTTCGTGGCAACGAACAGCGATGCGACATGCCCGACCGACGACGGCGGCGAGATCCCCGATGCCGCCGCGGTCATCGGAGCCTTGGAAGCATGTAGCAAGCGTAGGGTTGAGCAGGTCGTGGGAAAACCGTCGTCTTTCATGGCCCGGCATGCGCTCGAACGCCTGGGGATCGCCGCGAGTCAGGCCATGATGGTCGGCGACAGGCTTGAGACGGATGTCGTCATGGGCCAACAGGTCGGCATGCTGACCACCCTGGTCCTGACCGGGGTATCTCGCGCCGAGTCGCTGCCCGACTCCCCGATCCAGCCGGATTTCGTTCTGACATCGATACGACAGCTCCCCGGTCTGCTCGAATTGCTCGCGTGAGGACCGCCGGATGCAAATCGAGTGCGGCCTACGCGAGGCCCTGGGTGCCGCCGCTGCCTTCTCCAACACGCGCACATACGTAAGGAAGGTCTGTTTTGATGTGGGCGGCAGCGGAGCTGCCGCCCACATCAAAACAGACGAACTCCCCCCTCTCCGCATTTTGGGCTTTGGGTAGTGCGGGGAAACTCTGCGAAGGGGGGGTAAGGGGGGTGAGGTCGAACTCGATAAGGTATCTGACGCGATATCAGGCGTTCGTCTCATGATAGGGCGGACCATAGGCCCTCCGTTCCTGAGACCTACCCTCCGGTCGAGAAGTACTTCACCACCTGCTGCGCGTGCAAGGCGCCATCGAAGGCGAGACCGTCCCCGCCCTGCTTCAAGACACCCTTCTCTCCATCCGAGTCGCCGAGGCATGTGAGCACGACATCCGCCTCGTGCAGATCCTCTTTCTCGGTGTAGACATTGGTTGTCGCCACGACGCGCATCCCGGCGGCCTTGGCGGCCAGGACTCCGTTTCGCGAGTCCTCGATGACGACACACTCGTCGGGCTTCAGTCCGGTCTTCTCCAACGCCAGGTTGTAGATTTCAGGATCGGGCTTCTTCTTGCTGACCACATCGCCCGCCAGTACGAAGTTGAAGGGGATGTCGGCCAGGATTCTGGTGGCCACCGCTTGGGCCGCCTTCTCATTAGAGGTGGTGCACACCCCGATCTTGAGACCGGCGGCCACGATTTCCTTCATGAAGCGTCGTATTCCGGGCCTGAGGGGTAGTCTGCCACTTTCGATCAGTTCGATGAAGACGGCCGTCTTACGCTTATGCATCCGGGCGATCAGGTCGTCAAGCTCCTCAGGTTTCACCTCTGCGCCGAACCCCCGCGTCTGATAGTAGTGTTTCATACGTTCTTTGCCGCCGGCGACCTGAAGGAGTTGGTGGTATTCGTCGACACCCCATTCGAACGGGAAACCGAACTCTCTAAAGGTGTCGTTGAACGCCACCCGGTGACCGTCACGCTCGGTGTCGATAATCACGCCGTCTTGATCGAAGAAGATCCCTTTGATCTGAGCCATCGATTTGGCCTCCTCTCCGGTCAGCCTAGGTAGAAATCGCGGATCGTGTCGATGGCCATCCGGTTCTCATCAGCAGAACCGATAGTGATTCGGAACCAGCCATCGCTGTCGTACATGTCGGACTGTGGTCTGAATATCAGCCCCCGGCCCTGGGCGTACTCGACCACATCCTTGCCTTTCTTGCCGGTCGCCTTGCCGTCGAAGAGAATGTAGTTGCCGTACGAGTGGAAGACAGCCAGCCCGGGGATCTCGCTCAACGACTCTTCGATGAGCATCACTTGTTCATTGTTGAACCGAGCTCGCTGCTCAAGGCCGGCAGTGTCGTCAAGCGCGGCGGCTGCGGCCCACATGGGGATCGTCCCCACATTCCATGGGATAAGCATGGCCGAGATGGTCGCCACCACCTCCGCGTCGGCAATCAGATAGCCGAAGCGCAGGCCGGCCAGGCCGTACGCTTTCGAGAGAGTGCGGGTGATGATGACGTTCTTGAACTTTTTCGTCAGCGCCACGCGGGAACGCTCCAGGCCAGCGAACTCAACGTAGGCTTCGTCAACGACCAGCGGGATGCCCGTTTCGGCAATCTGAACGAACGCCTGTGGATCCATGAAGTTTCCGGTCGGGTTGTTGGGGTTGGCGATCACGACGACTTTGGTGTTGGGTGTGATCGCCCTCAGGATGCCCTGAGGGTCGAACTTGAGCTCCTTGTCCTGGTAGAGCATCGGGACCGGGACCAGCTTGCCGCCGACGGCAGCGCAGCGCAGCTTGTAGATCCCAAAGCACGGTGTGTGCTGAATGACTTCCTCTCCCGGGGCGACCAGGCTGCGCCAAATCATGTCGTAGATTTCGCTCGAGCCGTTCCCGAGCATGACATTTTCCGGCCCATCAACGCCGTTGATCTCGGCGATCTTCCCGCGCACGATCAATCCCTGATCCGGGTAGCGATTAGCCATTCTGGCGTACTTGTTTATCGCTTCCAGGACCTTCTCTGAGGGTTGGTTGGGGTTTTCATTCGACATCATGCGGTGAAGCTCGGGTTGCCTCCAGGCCAGCTCGATATGCGAGGAAACGTACATCTTCTGGCCTTTGAGCCAGGGAACAAAGTAGTCGGCCATTTCTTTCATGAACGATCTCCTGAGTGGAATGTGGGGCTGCTCTTTTTGGGATGCCGAGCACGGTCTGGATGTCGTGCCACGATCACGCCTTGCCGGCCGAGCCGAGCATGTCGATCCAGTTTTCGACCACCTGTCGGGTGGCCTGACGGACGGCCTCATCAATCTTTCCTGGATCGTATTCGTCGCGATGGGCGGTGATGTATCCGTCGGTGGCGTCGATCAAGGCATGCTTGAGTTCGGTCGAGACGTTGAATTTCGAGCCGCCCAGCTTGACCAGCCGCTCGACATACTCCGGTGGGAGGCCTGTGCCGCCATGGACGACCAGGGCCGTACGCACACCTTTTCCATTCGCCAGCTCGGCGATCCGCTCCAGACGATCGAAGTGAATCTTGGGGTTCTTGGTCTTGTAGACTCCGTGAGCCGTTCCGATCGCCGGGGCGAACAGGTCAACGCCGGAGCGCTCGACGAATTCCAGCGCCTGCTCCGGATCACACAGGGCCGCCTCATCCTCGGTGACCTTGATCTGGTCTTCGACGCCGGAGACGGTTCCCAGCTCACCTTCGACGGAAACCCCGCCGACTTTGTGGCAGTAATCAGCGACCTCTCTGGTCTGACGGATGTTTTCGTCGTAGCTCTGCTTGGAGGCGTCGATCATGATGTTGGTGTACCCGGCATCGGCACATTGTTTGCAGTATTCGACGTCGGTGCAATGGTCCAGATGCAGGCAGATGGGGACCGGTGCGGATTGAGCCATGGTCCGGCAGATGGAAACCATGACCTCGCGTCCGTAGAATTTGGACGGTTTCACCGAGGTCTGGATGATCACCGGAGCTTTCTTCTCGCTGGCGATTTCAACCACCGCCTCGAGCTGGACGAGACTGGTGATGTTGAAGGCGCCGACGGCATACTTACCCTCGGTGGCTTCGAAGAGCATGTCCTTTGCGCTAACGAGTGACATTGTGCCTCCTGTCTTGAGGTTCAGTTCTTGTTCGTGCAAGTGGAATTCGGGCTGTCAGCCGAGCAAGCTGTAATTCATTTCCCTCCGGTATTCGCCGGTCTCGACGCGGAACAAGTATCGATCCCCGCGATAGTAGGACTGAAGGATCTCGACGCACGTGTCGTGTGCGTCGTACGCCAGGCTTTCGATAAACATGCACGGCACATCCGGGCTGATCCTGAGGGTGCGGGCGATGGCGGCTGAAGGGCGGACGGCGCGCAAGGTCTGGGTGGAGTGGTGCAGATCGATGTTGAAGCGGGTTGTCAGGATTCTGTACATCGAGCCGCGGATTTCCATCCGGAGCAATTCGCCGAATTGCCTGTGGCTGTAGTACTGGCTCTCGAAGAGCAAAGGGGTCTTATCGGCGATTCGCAGCCGATCAATCTTGACCAGGTCATCGCCAGGTTGGATAGCTAACTTGGCGGCCAGGTCGGCTGGGGCCGGCAGTTGCTCCTTGGAGAGGATACTGTCTTCGACGAGTACATCGCCCATTCCGAAATCGTCCAGGAAGCTTGTCATCCGGTCCAGGCGGTGGACCGGAGACAATACGTGGGTCCGCCGGACAAAGGTGCCGACGCCTTTCTCCTTGGCCAGCAGGCCGCGCTGGACCAGGCTGGACAGGGCATGGCGGACGGTGTTCCGGTTTAGCCGGAAGGTGCTGGCCAGCTCGCCCTCAGGAGGCAGCTTTGACCCTGGGGGAAACTCATCGGCGGCGATCCTCCCCTCAAGCCAGGTGGCAAGTTGGGCGTACAGTGGGATCGGGCTGCGGCGGTCGATGACGGGTTCCGGGCTCTGGGACATGTCTACCTGTCTACATGTATACACAAGAACCGGGCCAATTGTCAACTCACCTTCTTCCTAGATTTCGACTTGTGAAGGGCTTCAGGCGCTCAGTTCAACCCGGAAATCAGGCTCCCAGCCTAGGAGTAGACGTATCTCGACCTCGATGGACCGGGGAAGGTTCTGCAGAATCCGGATTCCCAGCCGGCTCACACCATATGTTGAATGACCGCATCGCCGAATTCGGAGCACTTGAGGAGCGTGGCGCCTTCCATCAAGCGATGGAAATCGTAGGTGACAGTGCGGGCAGCAATAGCCCCCTCTATTCCGGCCAGGATGCGGTCGGCGGCCTCTGCCCACCCCATGTAGCGGAACATCATCTCCCCGCTCAGGATGACCGACCCCGGATTGACCATATCCTTGCCGGCGTACTTGGGAGCCGTACCATGCGTGGCCTCAAAAATGGCCGCCCCTGTCTCAAAATTCAAATTGCCGCCGGGGGCAATTCCAATTCCTCCCACCTGGGCCGCTATCGCATCCGACAGGTAGTCCCCGTTAAGATTCATGGTGGCGATCACATCGAATTCGCGCGCCCGGGTGATCGTCTGCTGGAAGGCGATGTCGGCGATGGCGTCCTTGACCAACAGTCGTCCCGCCTCGAGCGCGGCAGCCTGGGCGGAATTGGCTACGTCCTCGCCATCGGTCAGCTTTGTTCGTTCCCACTCGGACCAGGTGTACACGCGGTCAGCGAACTCCTTTTCAGCCAGCGCATACCCCCAGTTGCGGAAGGCGCCCTCAGTGAACTTCATGATGTTTCCCTTGTGAACCAGGGTAACCGAGCGGCGGCCGTTATCGAGCGACCAGCGAATTGCAGCGCGCACAAGCCGTTCTGTCCCTTCACGGGAGACCGGCTTGAGACTAAGGCCCGAAGTTGTGGGGAACCTGACCTTGGCGAATTGCTCGGGCTGTTTCGCCTTCAACCACTCGAAGAATTCCTGATTGGCGGGCGACCCCATCTCGAATTCGACCCCGGCGTAGATGTCCTCTGTGTTCTCACGAAAGATCACCATGTCGACATCTTCGGGACGCTTCACCGGAGAGGGTACGCCCTTGATGTAACGCACCGGCCGAAGGCACACGTACAGGTCGAGCGCCTTCCGCAGCGCGACGTTCAGGGAGCGTATGCCGCCGCCGACCGGCGTTGTCAGTGGCCCCTTGATCCCCACAAGGAATTCGCCGAACGCATCGATGGATTCCTCCGGGAGCCACTCCCCATACTGATCTTGCGACAGCTGCCCGGCGTACACTTGCATCCAGGCGATCTTTCGCCTCCCACCGTAGGCTTTTTGCACAGCAGCATCGAATACACGCACGGATGCCCGCCAGATGTCGGGCCCGGTGCCATCGCCTTCGATGAACGGCAGGATGGGATGATCGGGAACGGAAAGCCGACCGTCAGAGAACGTGATCTTCTCTCCCTCTGGCGGCACGCTGGCGTAGCGATAGGGCATGACTTACTCCAAATGATTGACGATGTGCGTTCGAGGGGTGCCGGGATTATAGCATGCGGGTGTGACGCGAGGCATGGATAACGCAGATCTAGGCCGTCGCCGACTCGCTATTCGAATAGCCGTGAGGGCTGTCCCGATGCCACTCCCAGGCGCTGGAGATGATTTGTGCGAGATCGGGCTGCTTCGGGCTCCAGCCAAGCTCATCCCGGATACGCGCAGACGAGGCAACAAGACGTGGGGCGTCACCGGGTCGGCGAGCGGTCTCGCTGACAGGGATCGCGTGGCCCGTGA
>Ga0326597_10013949_pt1 | contig 10540 bp, 12 predicted proteins | sample RVTome_12_FD_203789 | JGI IMG/M metagenome (GOLD analysis project Ga0326597, IMG submission 203789) | Soil microbial communities from uranium-contaminated site in the Upper Colorado River Basin, Wyoming, United States - RVT100D185 | ecosystem: Environmental > Terrestrial > Soil > Contaminated >... | reverse complement strand
AACGGCGATGGAGATCTCATGGGCTACCGCCTCAGCTGGCTAGTCGGCGCGGCCGGCATCGGCTTCGCCCTCGCCCGCCTCGAGCGCCTGCTGCTGCCCTCCTCGGGCGGTCTGCCGTGGGAGGTGGTGCTGATCGCGGCCACGGTGCTCGGGGCGACCATCTCCTGGGCGGGGACCGCGTACCGGATCCACGGCGCATTCCTCGCCATCATCCATGTCGCCGCGGTGACGGTGACGGTGGTGAGGATCGCGGTGCCGGAGACCACCTGGTTGATCTTCCCCACGCGCCAGTCGTTCACCGAGATGGGCGCAGAGCTCACCTTCGCCAGGGATGTCATCCGTGCCGGCGTCGCCCCGGTGATCCCTCTTGCCGGCCTGGTGGCGATCCTGGCCGTCGTGTTCTGGGCGATGGGCGCCCTGTTGGCGTGGGGTCTGCTCTCCGGCCGCCCGTACATGGCGGTGGTCACCCCGCTCGTCGTGTACCTCGAGTTCGCGGTGCTCGATCGGCGCATCGGCGGCTGGTGGACCACCGCCTTCATGGCGCTCATCGGCGCCAGCCTCATCGCAGTGACGATCGACCGGCGCCGCGAGGGGGCCGGCCTGCTCTCGTCGGCGCGACGCGGGAGCCGGGTCCGAAGAGCGATACCGGCGGCGGGGATGAGCACTCTGATCCTCACCGTGCTCCTGGCGCTCAGCGCCAGCGACGCCATCGCCGGCCTGGTGCCGCGGCGCGGCTTCCTCGAATGGGAGGGAGCCAGCAAACTGTCGGGCGACTACTTCGGAAGCATCTCGTACAACCCATTCGTCGGAATCCAGCAGAGCCTCGTCGCCCAGACCAATGTCCCCGTGTTCGTCTTCGAACCCGAAGCGGGCCGCTCCGGCCAGCATCCGGCCGACCAGGTGTACTGGCGGCTGGTGGTCCTCGACAACTTCGACGGAGATCAGTGGCATGTCGGCGGCACCAGGCTTTCTGATCCCGCGAACCTCGAGCGGCTCGAAGACCCGTCGCGATCGTTCACCGGGCCCACCGCAGGATTCTCGGCCGACGTGACGATCCTCGCCCTCCAGATGGACTGGCTGCCGGCGCCGTACGCCCCCGTGTCGCTGACTGCGGACGAGGAAGCGGTGCGGTCGGGATTCCGGGTGCGAAGCACCGACGGGTCGCTGCACTTCGACGCCCTCACCTATCGGGGGATGACGTACACCATCGCCGCCGAGATCCCTCAGCCGGACATCGACATCCTCAGCCGACGCGCCGATGGCACCCCGTCGGTCGTCTTTCGATCGGCGATCGAGACCGGCGACTTCGGGCTGGTCGGGACCGAGCTGCCGACCATCCCCAACCGCCGGCTGCCCGATGCCGAACGGTACCTCGAGCTACCCGCCGAGCTGGACGACAGGATCGAGCTGCTCGCCCGGGCCCAGATCGGCGGCCTCGAGACCGATTTCGAGCGGGCGCTGGCGCTCGAAGACTTCTTCCGGGCCCCGGGCAACTTCGTCTATTCGATCGAGGTCCCCCCCGGCCACGGTGCCTCGGTTCTGGCCGACTGGCTGCTCGAACCCGACAGTGCCAACTATCGGACGGGGTACTGCGAGCAATTTGCCACCGGGTTCGCCGTGATGGCGCGCACCATCGGGATCCCCAGCCGGGTGGTGCTCGGGTTCACCCCAGGCAGCACCCTCGACGACGGCCGGCTGGTGGTGCGCGATCGCAACGCCCACGCGTGGGTGGAGGTGTGGATGCCGAGCCAGGGCTGGGTGAAGTTCGATCCGACACCGCGCACCGACGGGGTCAACCCGACTACGGGCGACAACCTCCCCTTCCCCGCCGGGGCCCACATCGATGCCGCCCGCGAGGAGGCCCCTCGCACCCAACCGGGTGACCTGCCGCCGACGACCCTGACCACAATCGCCGGCGACGCCGAGATCATCACCGGGGGCGGGGCCAGCGCCGACCCCGCAGCGGGTCTGCCTGGCTGGCTGCTCCCGTTGCTGGTGATCGCCGCGCTGCTCGGGCTGGTGCCCTCGCTCAAGTGGCTGCGGAGGCGGAGACGACTGCACCGGCTCGAACGAGGTGATGTCGCCGGGGCGTGGCAGGAGATCGTCGACCGCCTCAGCGACCTCGGGGCCGACCTCCAGGTGTCGGAGACCCCCGCCGAGGTCGCCGAATGGGTCGGGCCGGTGATGGGCCCCCTCGCCGAGGTGTACGCCGAGGCCGCATACGGAACCGGGGGCCCGCTGCCGTCGCGTCGCCTCGCCCTCGCCAGCCGCTCGCTCACCGAGACCGAGGCGGACCTGACCCGTTCATACGGCATCTTCAAGCGCATCGGAGCCCGCTACCGGATCCACTCGCTGATCAGGCGGGTCAAGCGGTAGCAGATTGGCGATTGGCGAGAAGCGCAATTCGCAATTCGCAATTCGCAATTCGATGGAAGTCGGCGGAGCAGATCGAGGGTTTGTGACCTCTCTCCTGCCAATTGCCAATCGCCAATCGCCAATCGCGCCCGAGCGGAGCGAGGGCCCCTTACCCCTCGGCGGCTTCGGCCTGGACATCGTCCTCGACCCGGCGGAGCATCTCGAGAAAGTGCTCGCGGTCGAGCTCGAAACGGCTGACGTCCTCTTCGACCTCGCGGGTGATCTCATCGATGGCGACGAAGAAGGCCAGCTGCCCCTCGCGGAGGGCGTCGACGAGCTCGCTCTCGTCGCTGGCGATCTTGAAGATCGACTGACCGTCCGTGACGAGCTTGACCTCGGCGAGATGACTGTCCATGTCGGCGGTGCGGCGCAGATAGTCCCAGGCCCGGCGTACCCGCTGCACGGACATCCCATTGTCGAGCAGGCTCTTGACGACGCGCAGCGCGACGAGATCGCGAAACGAGTAGAGGCGGCGCTTCCCGGGTCTACCCCCGGTGCCCTGGATGGAGGGTTGTAGCAGCCCGACGCGGTCCCAGTACCTGAGTTGATGCGCGGTGCAATCAGTCAGACGACACGCTTGCTGTGCGGTGAACCCTTCCAAGCCTTCCTCTCTCCCTCCAGGGTCGTCGGCCGAATGCAGCAGCCTGACGACTCAGTCTCCCCCGAGGTTGGCGACTCTAGCGGCTGCGCCAGCGACGCCGCACCCGTCCCACCATCGACTCAGGTGAGGCGGTGCCAACTCCCGACCGCTTGCGAATGATCGCGACCAGCCACGCGGCGGACACGACCATCATGCCGAATCCGAACAGTGCAACCACGGTGCTGCTCGTGAAGAACACCAGCATCAATGCGAAGCCGACGATGATCCCCACCAGGGCCCACTTCAACCGGCCACGCGACACCGACGCCAGGGTGGCGTCGCGGACGGTCTCGGCGAGCTTGGGATCCTCCTGATAGAACTGCCGCTCGATCTCCTCGAGAATGCGCTGTTCTCTGTCGTCGAGTGGCATCGGGTTCTCCAGAAGCGGTGGTAGGCCGAGTATACCGAGCGCTCCCTATTCGGCACCGGGCACGTCGGTCGGCTGCCGAGCACCGCCGACCGCGGTACCTACACTCCCCCGCCGTGCTCGAACGCCTCCATCTGGTGCGCCACGCCGAGGTCGAGAACCCGCGGGGGGTCGTCTACGCCGACCTGCCCGGATTCGGGCTCTCGCCCGTGGGCAGCAGGCAGGCGGCCGCCGCCGCCGCCCATCTCGCCGACAGTGGCGCCGGTGTCGTCGTGTCCTCGCCCCTCGACCGCGCCACGGCGACCGCCGCGGCGATTGCGTCGCGGCTCGGCGTCGCGCTGCAGACCGACGGACGGTTGTTGGAGTGGCGACTATCCAGCCGATGGGCCGGAATGCCCTGGGACGATCTCGACGAGCACTTCCCCGGAGAGGTCGGGGCGTACCTGGCCAATCCGTACGAGCTCGCCTTCGCCCCCGAGACCATCGACCAGGTGGCCGAGCGAATGACCGGTCTGGTGGACGATCTCGATCGGGCCGGTGAGCCCATCGCGATCCTGGTCTCGCATCAGGACCCCCTCCAGGCCCTTCGGGTCCGGCTCACCGCCGCGGGGCGGGCGAGGTTCGTGGACTCGAAGCCGGGGCACGCGTCGGTGATCGCCCTCGACCGCCGCGGCGAGGCCTGGATCGAGACCGCATCCTGGGAGCCCGCGATCGAATCTGTGGCGTTCCCACCTCCGAGCCGACCCACCGCCTGACCCGAAGCCAGTCGGCGGCATAATGCGCCGGTGCCCCCCGCCCCCCTCAGCATCGCCGGCGCTCTGGCCGCGGCGTCGCTCGCCGGAGCCATCCGGATGTCGATCCAGCCCCGGCCATTGGCCACGGACGCCGCAGCCCTCGTCGCCATCGGGATGATGGTGCTGGCGGTGACCGCCATCGCCGGCGTCCTGTTGTCCAGAGGCCGATGGTCGCGGTTGGCGGCCGCCGGAGTCGCCGGAGGTTGGATCGCCCTGGCGGCCACCGGTGAGATCACCGGGGCATCGGTCGCCGTCATCGGCATCGCGGCCGTGGCGCTGGGCGGTGCCGCCGGGCCCTGGCTGGGGAGATGGCTGCGACCGCGGCCCTCCGCAGATGGCCCGCCACCGGCGGCCGTGCTGGCGCTGCTGGCGATTCTGGCGACCCCGGTGGCGGTGGGCATCACCTCGGCGAACGGGGTTTCCCCGGCAGGCTGGGTCCTGGCGGGCTGGTCGATCGCCCTGGCGCTGGCCGTGGCGAGGGCGATGCCCGGAGCGCTGACCGGGGTCCGGGTGGTGCATCCGCTGGCCACCATCGGCGCCGGCGCGGCCGGTGGCCTCGCTGCCGCCGCCGTCCTGGCGCCTCTCGGATGCCTGGCGGCGGCGGCGGCCTGGAGACGCGAGGTCGGCCTCGCCGCGCACCCACTGCGGGTCTCGCCTCCGGTGCCCATCCCTCCGGAGCTGGCGCCATCCGAGGTCCTCGACGCCGCCGGCCTCGATGAGGGTGGCCGGAGGCGGCGGTGAGGCGCCGCCTCCCCAACCCGTGGATCGCGGTACCGGTGCTGACGGCCGGGGTGGCCGGCGCCGTCGTCGGCTACCTCATCGGCGACGCCTCCTGCGCCCCCGGCTCATGTCCCCTGGCCGCGTCGATCAGCGCGCTCCTCGTCGGGCTGGTTATCGCCGGCGGGGTGGCCGTCGTCGCGGTGCTCGCCCTCAAGTCGTTCGACGAGCATCGGGCGCATCGCGACCGGGCGATCACCGTCTTCGAGGAGAACCAGCGGCCCGAGGCCAAGAGCCAGGAGTCAGGCTCTTGACCCCCTCGATTCAGCCCTGGTGAGCCTGGAACACCAAGGCGGCGTTGTGCCCGCCGAACCCGAATGAGTTGGTCATCGCACTGCGCACCGCGACCGGACGCGCCTCGTTGGGCACATAGTCGAGGTCACACTCCGGGTCAGGAGTCTCGTAGTTGATGGTCGGCGGAACCATCCCGTCGCGGATCGCCAGGATGCAGACGAGTGACTCGAGGGCCCCGGCACCGCCGAGCAGATGACCGGTCATCGACTTGGTCGACGATACCGGGATCTCATAGGCCCGCTCGCCGAACACCGACTTGATCGCTGCGGTCTCGGTGGCATCGTTGGCCTGGGTGGAGGTTCCGTGGGCATTGATGTAGTCGATGCCGTCTGCGTCGAGCCCGGCGTCGTCGAGGGCGTTCTGCATCGCCCGGGCAGCACCGCCGCCGCCGGGGCGGGGCAGGGTCACGTGATAGGCATCGGCGGACATCCCGTATCCCACGACCTCCGCATAGATGGTGGCGCCCCGGGCCAGGGCATGCTCCCGCTCCTCGAGGACGAGGGTGGCGGCGCCCTCGCCCATCACGAAGCCGTCGCGTCCGGCGTCGAAGGGACGGCTGGCGTGCTCTGGGTCGTCGTTGCGCGTGGAGAGGGCGCGCGCCTGGCTGAAGCCGGCCACGGCGAACTCGCATACCGGGGCCTCGCCCCCGCCGGCGACCATCACATCGGCGGCGTCACGCTTGATGATCTCGGCGGCATCGCCGATGGCGTTGGCCGAGGCGGCGCACGCGGTGACGACACAGGTGTTGGGCCCGCGCAGGTTGTATCGGATCGAGACGAGCCCCGCCGCCATGTTGGAGATGATCTGGGTGATCGCCAACGGACTCACCCGATCGGGGCCCCGCCGGCGCATGGTGTCGACACCATCCTGGAAGGAGATCATCCCGCCGATTCCCGAGCCGACGACGACTCCGGCGCGATGTGCCGCCGGATCCTCCTCTTCGTAGGCGATACCGGCGTCGGCGAGGGCCTGGTGGGTCGATGCCCAGAAGAACTGGTCGTAGCGATCGAGGCGCCGGGCCTCCTTCCGCTCGATGTACTTCTCGGGATCGAAGTCGGTCACCTCGGCTGCGATCGTCGCCTTCATCCCCGTGGTGTCGAACGCGGTGATCTGACCGACACCCGACTTGCCGGCGAGCGCGGCCTTCCAAAAGCTCGCGACATCGTGGCCCAACGGGTTGATCGTCCCGAGGCCGGTGACCACGACTCGGCGAGCCATGTCAGCCCCCGAGCTTCTGCATCACCATGTCGACCGCCTGCCCGACGGTGCCGATCTTCTCGGCTTCCTCGTCCGGGATGGCCACGCCGAAGTTGTCCTCGAGCGCCATCAGCAACTCGACGACACCGAGCGAGTCGACCTCGAGGTCCTCTTCGAACGTTGCCGACATCGTGATCTTGTCGCGGTCGATGCCGAGCTCATCGACGAGCAGATCGGTCATCTTGGATTCGACTTCGGCCCTGTCCATGCTGGCTCCTTGCTTCTCCCGGGGGCCTAGAACGCAAGCCCGCCGTCGACCACCAGCACCTGGCCGGTGATGTAGGAGGCGTCGTCCGAGGCAAGATAGCCCACCGCCGATGCGATCTCAGCGGGGCTGCCGAACCGGCCCACCGAGATCGAGGGCAGCACGCGGTCGCGCACCCCCTCCCCCAGTGCTTCGGTCATTTCCGTCTCGATGAAGCCGGGGGCGACGGCGTTGACCGTGATTCCGCGCGACCCGACCTCCTTGGCGACGGACTTGGTGAACCCGATCAGGCCGGCCTTGGCGGCGGAGTAGTTGGCCTGCCCGGGATTGCCGGCGATGCCGGCCACAGATGTGATCGAGATGATGCGGCCCCAGCGCGCCTTGACCATTGCCCGCAACGCCGCCCGGGTGGTGAGGTATGCAGAGCTCAGGTTGGTCTGGATGACCGCATCCCACGCCTCGGGCTTCATGCGGAGAAGCAGATCGTCGGCAGTGATCCCGGCGTTGTTGACCAGCACCTCGACCGGTCCGAAGGCCGCTTCGACGGCGGCAAACAGCGACGCCACCGAGTCGGCGTCGCCGACGTCGCCGGCAAACGCCTGGGCGGTCCCCCCGACGGCGGTGATGGCGGCGACCGCCTCGTCGGCGGCATCACCCCGCGAAACAAAGTTGACGGCCACCCGATGGCCGGTGGCTCCGAGCCGGTGCGCGATCGCCCGGCCGATCCCGCGCGAACCCCCGGTCACCAGGGCGACCCGGCCACCCGCCACGCTCATACGCCCTTGCCGAATACGGCGACGTTCGGCTGGAGCAGCTCGAGGGCGGTGGCGGTGCTGGGGGCGAGCTCGGCGTCCGAGGTCCCCAGCGGAGTGGCCCGCGAGCCCCACCGGTAGGCAACGGCGGCCCAGGTGAAACCTCCACCGAAAGCGGCGAAGACCAGCGTCGAACCCGGGCCGATCCGGCCCTCCTCGAGCGCCTCGGTGAGTGCGATGGGGATGGTCGCCGCCGAGGTGTTGCCGTACGAGGCGATGTTGACGTACACCTGCGCCGGGTCGAGCGAAAGACGGCGCGCCGTGGCGTCGATGATCCGCACGTTGGCCTGGTGCGGAATCAGCAGGTCGATGTCCTCCAATTCGAGGCCCGCCTCCTTGATGACCCGCGCCGACGAGTCGCCCATGGCGACCACCGCCCGCCGGAACACGTCTTGACCCTGCATCAAGATCGACGGCGACTGGGTATCGAGCGGGTTGCCCTCGGTTCCGGTGCCGGGCACACACAACAGGTCGCCGGCGGTGCCGTCGCTGCCGAGTTCGAAGGCGAGCAGCCCGGCATCCTCGTCGGAGGCCTCGAGGACCACCGCCCCGGCGCCGTCCCCGAACAAGACGCTCGTCGCCCGATTGGTGAAGTCGAGCCAGTACGACAGCTTCTCGGCGCCGATGACCAGGATCCGCCGCATCGACCCGGCGCGGATCATCTGGTCGGCCGTGGACAGCCCGAAAAGGAATCCGGAGCAAGCCGCGTTCAGATCCATCGCCGCCGCCCGGGTGGCGCCGATCTTGGCCTGCACCATCGTCCCGGCAGTGGGGATGAGGCGGTCGGGACTACATGTCGCCATGATGATGAGGTCGATGTCGATCGGCTCGAGCCCGGCAGCCGCCAGGGCGCGTTGCGCCGCTACCGCCGACATGTCCGACACCTCGACATGGGAGATGCGGCGCTCCTTGATCCCGGTGCGGGTCGTGATCCAGTCGTCGCTGGTCTCGGTGAGGGTCTCGAGGTCGCTGTTGGTGAGGACGGCGGGAGGCAGGCACTTGCCCCAACCGGTGATGATTGCGTTCGGCACCGAACGCTCCTCTCCATGTCTCGTGCGCAGCGGGCGGAACCCTCTCATGATACGGAAGGCGCCGCCAACCGGTTGGCCGCGGCGGCGAAATCTCCGACCGAGGACACCGCGAGAATCTCGGTCCCCTCTACCGACCTCCTGGCGAGCCCGGCGGTTACATCGCCGGGACCGACGTGGACGAACCCCTCCACCCCGGTGGCGGCGATCGCCACCAGCGACTCCGCGAAGCGCACCGGCGCGGTGAGTTGAGCCACCAGCATCGGGGCGACGTCGTCACCGTGGGGCAATGCAGTGGCGTTGGCCCACACCGGGAAGGCACCGGGGTGAGTCGCCACCCCCGCCACCGCGGCGGCGAGCTCGGCGGCCGCGGGCTCCATGTACGGAGAGTGGAACCCGCCGGCAACCTTGAGGGCGACCGCGCGGCGGATGCCGTGGTCCGCGGCGTTGGCGATGACCCAGGCGATGTCATCCAACCCGCCGGCGACCACCACCTGTCCCGGGGCGTTCAGATTGGCCACCCAGAGCCGGCCACCGGCGCTCCTCCGCGCCGCGGCGAACGCCTCGGCTGCCACCGGATCGGCGCCGATGAGCGCCGCCATCCCCGAAGGCGCCCGGTCGGCGGCGGCCGCCATCGCCCGGCCACGGGCGGCGACGACCCGCAGGCCGTCGAAGTACTCGAGAACGCCCGATGCGGCGAGGGCGGTGTACTCCCCGAGCGAATGCCCGGCGGCTGCCGCGGGCGGTGCGGCGAGGCCGGGGCTGAACTCGGCCCATAGCGCGTAGGAGATCGCGTAGAGCGCCGGTTGGGCATGCTCCGTACGGGTGAGCGCCTCCTCGGGGCCCTCGAGGCACATCTCGCGGAGCGACCAGCCGAGGATGTCATCCGCGGTCGAACCGAGGAGGTCGGGACGCCGGTCGAACAGGTCGGATCCCATGCCGACCGACTGACTGCCCTGGCCGGGGAAGAGAACCGCGTAGTTCACCGGGCGCGCCAGCGGGTGGCGTGCTTGACCTCGAGTCCGCCGAGGGCGACGAGCGCTTGAATCTCCAGGCGGGGGGCTCCGGCTCCGGCCGCGGCGCGGTCGGTGGTGTCGTCCCATCCCCCCATCAGGGGGAGGCCGCGGATTTCGGTCACCCAGCCGCGCGGCACGAGGATCACCACGCTCCCCAGGATCGCAGTCACCGAGATCTCGGCCCCCGCGGTCACCGGCAGGGCTTCGTTGAGATCCAGGGTGACCCCGCCGAGCACCGCAGTGAGGCTGGCTCTGCGGAATTCCTTCGAGCGGGTGGCGTGGAGGGCGGACCCGAGCACGGCGATGCCGTCGATCTCGGCGTCGTCTGCCGGGCGGCTCCCCAGCCGCCTTCCCCATCCGAGGATCAGCCAGACACCGACGAGAACCAAAGCCACCGGCCACACGTAGTTCCAGGCGTTGGAGCCGAAGACGCCGGTGGTGACCCCGAGGAGCCCGGCACCGATGCCGATGAGGGCCAGGGCTCCCCCCCTGACCCCCCGGCCCGAAATCGCGTGGAACCCCCCCAGGGCGATGATGGCCGCCGGCCACCAGTCGGCGACCACCTGTGCGGCATCGAGACGGCCGGCCGAATCGAGCAGGAAGAGCACCCCGAGCGCGGCGAGCACGCTGCCGAACAGCAGGCGACCGGCGTTCATCGCCCGACCACCGAGGCGGCCAGCCGGAGCCGCTTGGGTACGAAGCGCCCGGCAAACGCCAGGGCTCCGAGCACCGCGTCGAGCGCTGCCGCCGATCCGTCCCAGTGTTCCCGCACGATGTCGTCGCCGGCGGCCTCCACCAGCCGGGTGAGAGCGAGCACGGCGATGGCGGCGTCGTCGACCCGGCCGATGACGGGTATCCGGTCCGGGATCAGGTCGATGGGGAGGATCGCGTACACCAGAGCCAGGCCGGCTCCCACCCGATGCTTGGTGTCGATC
>Ga0326597_10013948_pt1 | contig 10540 bp, 9 predicted proteins | sample RVTome_12_FD_203789 | JGI IMG/M metagenome (GOLD analysis project Ga0326597, IMG submission 203789) | Soil microbial communities from uranium-contaminated site in the Upper Colorado River Basin, Wyoming, United States - RVT100D185 | ecosystem: Environmental > Terrestrial > Soil > Contaminated >... | reverse complement strand
ATCAGCGCCCAGGAATCCCACGGCTTGCGCCGTGGGCCACAGGATAGCGCCCCTACGGGGCTTCCTGCGGATGAGCTACAGCAATGAGAGAACCGCTCTAGACTTGACTCTTTGCCCCTGCAAAGAGCACCCAAACCACAACACCTGCAAAGACACATTTCCTCATGCTGGAACCCCTAATTGGTTTCTGTGGAAATCCACTACCGAAACCCCGCTACTTGGATTCGCCCGGACACTGTTTGCGATCTAGCAAAACAGCAAGAAAAGTTAAATTCGGAAAGTAGCCTGAACCAGTGTGAATTCTCTGCCCCGGTTCACGTCAAGTCAATACTGCAAATACCCTATTTTCGAATCTTTTTGCCATGATAGCTTGCAGTAAGAACTGAGCTTGCGGCGCCGAGCCGGACAGCACATCCAGGAATCCGTTGACCGGAAGTTGCCGTCTGACCGATCGTATTTTCCAGCGACGATGAAAGAGCTGCTTCTATCCGCCCCGATTGGCTCTGCCTGAGCCGAATTCGCGGTGTCGGCCTGCCGTCTTTGGGGAATGGGAGTGGGAGGCGCTGAAGGCTGGGCTATGCTGAGATTCTGTCCTCGTGCGGAGGAGAGGCAGGCCGGGGCGACGGCCCTGCCAATCCCTTCCTCAGGGCCGAATCCCCGGAATATTGAGACGAACCCGGTATACGCCGGTCCGACCCGTCACGTAGAGGGTTTTCCCGTCCGCGTCGCCGAAAGCCAGGTTGGCGATCCGTTCCGGAAACAGAATAGACCCCAGATGCTTGCCGTCCGGCGAAATGATCCAGACGCCGCCGGGGCCGGGCGCGTAGACGTTCCCCTTCTGATCCACCTTCATGCCGTCAGGTCCGTTGGGCGCCGCTTGGGAGCTCATGTCAAAAAATACCCGTCCATTGGCGATGGCCCCATCCGGGAGCATATCGAAGCGGTGGACCTTCCTCGATTCCCTGGAGTCAACGATATAGAGGTACTTCTCATCCGGAGAGAAGGCGAGGCCGTTGGGGTGGGGAAGATTTTGGGAGAGCCGCCGGAGGTTGCCGTCCTTCAGCACGAAAACGTCACCTCCAGACTCGTCGGTGGGATCGGTGAAGTATAGGGAGCCGTCCGATTTGTACACCAGGTCATTCGGTCTGTTCAGAGGTTTCCCCTCAAATTGACTTGCGATTACGGTGCGTCGTCCGTCCTGTTCCAGGCGCATCACCCGCCGGTCGCCGCGGGTGCAATAGACGATCCGGCCCTGCGGATCGACCGTAATACCGTTCGAGCCGATATCAAGGAGTTCCTGCCCTCCGGCCTTTGCGCTGGCAAGCCGGAAGGCATCTTGAGTCGCAAAACCGCTATTTTCGAGAAAGACCGTGACCTCGCCGTCCGCGGGACCCCACTTGTAAATGACGTTGGCATCCATATCGCTGAACAGCAGATATCCCTGTTGGCGGACCCACACCGGACCTTCCAGGTGTCTGAGTTCCCCCGCCACTTTTTCGAGCTTTGCGTCGGGAGGAACGATCTCATCCAGCGCAGGCTCCACCCGAACAACCGGACTCGTTTGGCCATAGGCCAGGACTGCGGCAATCGCGAACAGCAGAACGATGTTTCCCAGGTTTTTCATAATCGGACTCGATTCTTTGCTGAGCTTTAGCGGAAGGACACCGAGCGGCTGCCCTCCGACTACCGTCGATCTGCGGGGCAGGATCGTCTATCGCGGATATCGGCTCGCCTGGTACTCGACCAACTCGATGCGGGTGCCCCACGGATCGGTGATGAACGTGAGCGGGAGGCCAGCAGGCGTTTCTCGGATCGGCTCATCGAGCTGGATGCCCTCCGCTTCGATCTTCCTGACGAAGGCCTGCAGGTCCTTGACGTCGAAGCCGATGTGGTCGAACACGCGCCCCTTGGTGGGAGCCTGCGGGGTGTCGGCCTTGCCAAACCGGAGCTGTGCGCCTGGAATATTCACGACCGGGGCATTATTGCGGGTGCCGACCTCTCCGCCAAACGTCTTCGCGTACCAGGCCTGGGCCTTGGGGATCTCCGATTCCGGAAAGAAGAAGTGAACGTGCTCATGCCGGATCGGCATGGGCTGGGTCTTGTCTTCCAGGATTTCGATGCGCACGCCGTCCGGCGTCACGACGAAGGCTTGATCCAGCCGGCCATTATTGCCGGGCAGCACGGGAACGCCATGGGCCTTCCACCGGGCGGTCTGCTCCTGGACGTTCTTTACGATGAATCCGACATGGTTCACCACGGACCCGACCGTCCCCCCCGATCCTGGCCCACTGCGAATGGTCAAATTGAGACGAACGCCGGGGAACAGGACGGCCTCGTTGCCGCCCGGGACCGGCGTGCCGCCCATGGCGAGGAAGATCCTCTTGTTGGCCTGAATGTCGTGCGACGCGATTTGCCAGTGGCCCATGGTCACCCCTACATCGTTGAACGGGGCCAATTGCGCGTAGGCTGTCCCGGTCCCCAGCAGCGACGCAACCAACAGACCAGCGGTCCAAGTTCTCATGGATTCCTCCGAATTGCGCCGGTATTCGGACGTTGGCGGGCGTTGCTTCGCGTAAACCGAAATTTCCGCCCGTATTGCTTCCCGGCTGAGGCAATGATATACGGGTTTGCCCGAGCGGGAGCATATTTTTTGGCGCTTGAACTCCGCGTCCGCCACGTCATATTTTACTGCTTGTCAGTGGCTGGCATGGGCAGGCGATGGCGTCTCGCGCCGATCCGCCAAGGCCGGTGAGACAGGCAATCGCACGCACATCTCTGTTCGGCCGGGCCTCGATTGAACCCCATCGGCAGGTAGACAACCTCAGAGAATTCCGCCGCCTAGCTTAAAGGATGGCCCCGTCACAACGCTGAGGTGTCGGCGGCAGGGCCTCTGCGGGTCGCCTCCGAACACCTTTCGTTGTTGATTGGAGCATTTTCAGGATTGGTGTAACCCGCCGTGTGAATGGAAGACGAACCTCAGGGGCTAAAGCCCCACTGATTCGGTGGGCGTTTACGGCACGACTGAAGTCGTGCCCTGACGGGGTACACAAAAAGTGAAAACGCCATAGAAATGCGAACTGGAATACTCGGAGTGTCGCCGGAAGTCGAACTCGGGTGTTGGAGATTTGGAATCTGGATGTTGCCCGGTCCGGCAGCCGCCGGACCGGGCAGGTGATTGGCTGAACCGGTTTTTACTGGGCCGGCCGTTGGACCAACTCGATGCGGGTACCCCACGGATCGGTGATGTACGTGATCATGACGCCGCTCGTCCCTGTCCGGATCGGCTCATCGAGCTGGATGCCCTCCGCCTGGATCTTCTTGACGAAGGCCTGCAGGTCCTTCAAGTCGAAGCCGATGTGGTCGAGCGCGCGCCCTTTGGTGGGAGCCTGCGGGGTGTCGGCCTTGCCAAACCGGAGTTGGGCGCCTGGAATATTCACGACCGGGGCATTGTTGCGGGTGCCTGCCTCTCCGCCGAAGGTCTTCGCATACCAGGCCTGCGCCTTGGGGATTTCCGCTTCGGTCAGGAAGAAGTGTATGTGCTCATGCCGGATCGGCATGGCCTGGGTCTTGTCTTCCAGGATTTCCATGCGCACGCCGTCCGGCGTCACCACATAGGCCTGATCCAGCCGGCCATTGTTGCCGGGCAGCACGGCAACGCCTTTGGCCTTCCACATGGCCACCTGCTCCTGGACGTTCTTCACGATGAACCCGACATGGTTCACCACGGACCCGACCGAGCCGCCTGATCCTGCCCCCCCTCCCAAGGTCAGATTGACCCGATGGCCGGGGAACTGGACGGAAGGATTGCCGGTCGTGGTCGGCGTGCCCCCCATGGCGGCGAAGAGATTCTTGTTGGCTTCAACGTCATGCGAGGCAATGTGCCAGTGACCCATGGTCACGCCCACTTCGTTGAACGGGAAATATTGCGCAAAGGCTGTCCCGCTAGCCAGCATCGACGCAAGCCACAAACCAGCGATCAAATTTCTCATGGATGCCTCCAAGTTGCGCCGGTATTCGACCACCGGCCGGCGTTGAATTTTCGCGTAAACCGGAATTTGCACATGGCCTCCCGGCAGAGGCAATGATATACGCGTTTCCCTGACTTGGGAGCATATTTTTTTGTCGCTGGAATCCCTGCCCCCTTTTCGGGGTGGCGGGATTTTGGATCAGACGGACTGTTCCGGTATGGAAAGAAGCCAAGAGGCATGGACCTGGAGATGGAGTGCATTGCGCGAGTGGTCCGGAATGAGATGGGCTGTCCCAACTACCGTGGGACCACGGCTGTTCTCTGTAACCCGGGTATCGGCCGTCCGAAGTGGACAGAAAATATTTCTCAAGCCGCCCCCAAAGTTCCGCGCTTGCGGTAGCGCTTTATGAAAGTACGATTGCATATGATATATCGTCGTTATTTCTGCCTAAATTTCTCCAAACAGGCGTGATTGCGAGGCAGCACAATTATTAAGGTATAGTCTGATAATTATTCGACTAGCGTCGCTCATGTTGACCTCTCGGCCGAGTTCTTGATGAGCAGGACCATGCGCATGAAGCGCAGACTGCCCTCGTAGACACCCTGACTTCCTTGCCCGGCGTGACTTCCCTCGAACTCAGCGTTGCAGGGGAACCGCTCTCTTCGTCCAGCAGGTCTGCGACTGAAACCGGGGAAGCAACGAGTCCGTTCTCTGATGCATAGTAAAGCAGAATCCGCCAGGCCACCTGATCCGAAGTTGACGCGGCTCCCGCCCGATGTTCGACTTCTGGCGTGCGCGTACCACCCTGCGGACCGATCGGTTGCGCCCAACATCGGCCCAAGCCGAAGGGCGTTCGCAAGGCGCTCGAGGGCTATTTCGGCGAGGGAGGCGAAAACCTCGGCCGGTCCGGGCACCGGATGTCCATGGCTGCAGCGCGGCCGTCGCAGTCTCTCATTTGATTCTGCCTATATACCACGCAGCCCATGCGCTGATCACGGAGGCAACGTAGTCAGAGGCGGCACGGTCCGCCAGCAGGTGGTCGGCTCCCTCGATAGCGACAAAGCTTTTGGGATGCTTCGCCGCCTCGAAGATGCGATGGGCATGTTCGATGCCGACAATCTTGTCAGCCGGGGAATGCAGGATGAGCAGCGCCTTCCTCAGATCCCCGATGAAACGGCGCAGGCTGTGTTCCCGGAGGTCATCCAGAAGCTGACGCTTAATCCGGAATTGTCGACCGGCTAGAACTACTTCGGCTTCGCCTTCCGTCTCAATCGCAGGGGCGGCCCCCGCTAGGATTGGACGGAGGTGACCGGGATCGCAAGGAGCGCCGATCGTAACAACAGCCTTAGACTCGGGTATGCGACGCGCCGCGGCCAAGACCGCGGACCCTCCCAGGCTGTGCCCAATCAGAAGCTCTGGAGGACCGAGTCTCTCACCCAGGAACCTCGCCGCAGCCAACAGATCGTCCAGATTAGAGGAAAAGTTCGTATCCGCGAAATCCCCCTCGCTCTCCCCCAGCCCGGTGAAGTCAAACCGCAGGACAGCGATGCCTTGGGCGGCCAAGGCCCGGCTGATCCGGCTGACGGCATGATAATCTTTCGAGCAAGTGAAGCAATGAGCGAACAGGGCGCAGGAAACCGGCTCGCCTGTCGGACGATCCAGGCGAGCGGCTAGTTTGCTGTCGGTATGACCTCGAAAAAAGATGCGCTCCGTCTGCATTTCCATACGATTTTCCTGCGAGGTGAGCTGAGTCATCGGGCCTTGCCGAACCAGGTAGGCGGCGGCCGCGTTGACCATGGGGTAAGGATCGAACTCGCCCAGCGCTTCCGCTTTCCACAGCCGCCAGGCCAGGATGACGGGGAATGCTACCTCGTCGAGCTGGATGCCGCGCCAATAAGGTGTCCCGTCGAGCCAGAAATTTTGGGGAAAGCCGCCGTCGCGCTGCTGCGAGGCGGCTAAATACACCAAAGCCCGTCTCGGCGTCTCGACATCGTTGCCGGCCAGCAAGCCGGTCGCGCTATTGACCATATCGCGCGTCCAAACGAGGTGATACCCACCCAGGTCCTCGTCTCCCTTGGCATCTCCCCAGGGAATGCTACGCGGTGAGGCATCATTTCCTCCCGCCTGGGCCCGGCATCCACATGGCAATGGTGGCAAGCCTGATTGCAGCGCTTTCCCACATTGATCTGGAGAGCGGTGGTTTCGCTTCGCCTCAGCGGTCCCAGTCCGTTCTGAAGAAGGACATCCTCAAAATCCGGGCCGATGCCAGCGTGGTCCTTGAGAACGGGCAAGAGAGTTTGCACGCCGGTTGCCATCAGCAGCACCTCCATTCGGATCATTCTTTGATTCCCCCTGGGGACCGCAGACACTTTGTGAAAGCTCTCCTGAAGCACCTCTTCGGAGTCCGCCGAGTTGCCGAGGATGCCTTGTACGATATGGTAGACACTTCTCTGATAGCGCACAACCAGGTGCGCAAAAAGGTCACGTTTTCCCAGGCGCACGAGTCGGACCAGCTCCTCGTCGCTCGCCTGGGACAGATCCGTGGCGGGTTCCGATTCCAAGTCTTCTCCTAGCCCCAGGAGTTCTCCCATGTACCCAGATTCGGGATGGTTCAAAAGGATGCAAAAATTACAGCTCGGTGACGGTGGAGTGCCGACACAGCCTTTGTAATGGCCCGGAGTGGTCCGCTCGATATAGCCACATAGGACTTGACTCTATACCTAGGTATAGGATTTATCTTTGGATTCATGCAGATTGGGGAGCTAGCAAAGCGAGCCGGAGTCTCGGTTCAGACCATTCGCTTTTATGAGCGCCGGGGATTGCTGCCGAAACCGCAGCGAAAGGATTCCGGATATCGGATGTACGGGGAGGAGGATCTACGGCGTCTGCGTTTCATTCGGCAAGCAAAGGCCTTACGATTTGCACTGGAGGAAATTGGGGAACTCCTGCGGATGCGAGAAAAAGGGCTGTCTCCCTGCTGCGATGTCATAAACATCGGAGAACGACATCTGAAAGAGGTGAAGCGGCAGATCACAGAACTGGAATGCTTCCGTGACGAACTCACCCGCGCGATCAAAACGTGGAGACGTTCCGGCAAGCCGCAGCTTCCCGCAGGCTCTATCTGCGTCTTGATTGAGCGGACCATGGACACGAACCGCCAGAAGAAAGGAGAAAAATCATGGCTCTCAAAGAAGGTGAAGTCTACCGCTGTCCGGAGCCGGAGTGCGGCTGCGAGGTGACAGTTACCCGTGGGGCCGCGCCTGGCAAGGGAGGAAACTTCAACCCGCGCTGTTGTTGCGGCAAGGAGATGGTACGCAAGTAACTCGAAGGGGCAGGAATTGTTTGTGCTCCTGCCCCTTATTTCAGCGGCTCCGAATCGAAGCCGGGATCGGGACTGAAAGGTAGTATTTCTGGGGGGTTAGAAATGGAAAGTAACGTGCAGTCCGCATCGTTCGGAGGCGCCCAGCGTTCTCCGGTAAGGGAAATCCTGTCAGCATGCGCTGGTCTCTTCTCCTCGTTTGCCACTTTGTTCTGCTGCGAGTTGCACGTGTCCGGCCTGAGGCAGCCGTTTTTGCTTTCGGGCGGAGCCCAAGATGAGGCTCTCCGAAGGCAAGCCGAGCTTATGGGAAAGAAAATTCGTCTAACCGGCAAGTTGCGTACAATCCAAGGGGCGGGGCCGCCGGGTCTGACGGTGGAAGAATTCGAGGTTCAGCCTTGAGCGGAAGCCATATGCCAAGCGGTCGGCGGTTTAGTTCTCCTTGATCGAAGGATGAAACCGAGCTCTCGCAAGGAAAGTCTGTCCTTTCTTTCTTCGTTCCCCGATTCGAAATCGCAAAGACAGGGTTGTAAAAAATTTGCATCCCAGAAGGCAAGGTGTGTATCCTATCCTATCCCCCAGGAGGGGATATACGAGTTTGACATGCAAACCGGGGTAAAGAAAGGGCGGGCTTTCGCCAGCTTGACGGAAAGGAAGGCCGACGGCCCCGGGAAAATTTTGAATTGTGGGAGGGAAAATGGCTAAGGCAACGTTGGAGCTCCGGACCATTTACTTGGACCCGGATGTGGAAGAGGAACTGCAGAACCGGCTCAGCCGGATTGAGGGGCACGTGCGTGGGATCAAGCGCATGCTTGGCGAGCATGCCTCTTGCGAAGATCTGCTGATTCAGTTGTCCGCAGTCCGTTCAGCGCTGAACCAGGCGACCGCGCGGTTGCTGGAAAACCACATGGAAACTTGCGTATCCGAGTGCATCCGAGCCGGACAGGGTGACAAGGCTTTGCGCCACCTGAAAGGCGCGCTGGCTCAGGTGGTCAAGAGCCTCTAGGGATTCGGAAATTATCGCGCCTGCTGCGCCACACAAAAACTGTGCATCGGAGGAAACCATGAAGGAAGAGTTGAAGAATAGAGGGCTACTTGGGGGAATCGTTCTGGCAACCAAATCGAAGGAGGTTCTAATATGAGCGACCGCTTGCACTACGCTCTGCGAATTGAAGGGATGACTTGCGATGGATGTGCGCGGCATGTGGGGGAGGCCTTGAAATCGGTCTCCGGGGTGGAGGAGGCTCGCGTGGGACACTGGAAATCCGGCCAGGCGGCGGTCGTTGCCACGAGTACAGTGGAAGCCGAACGGTTGGTGCAAGCCGTAGAGAAAGCCGGGTATCACGCGGCCATCCTCGAACGCCGCCCGCTTGATGGCGAGCGCCGCGTGCCATCCCGCGATGGGGAATTCGACCTGATGATTATCGGCGGTGGCTCAGCAGCTTTCGCCGGCGCGATCAAGGCGGCCGAACTGGGAGCCAAAGTCGCCATCGTGGAGAAGGGCACCATCGGCGGCACGTGCGTCAATATCGGGTGCGTGCCTTCCAAGACGCTTATCAAGGCCGCTGAGCTCTGCTACCGGTCCTCGTATCAGGGCTTTGAGGGACCTGCCGCGTGCCCTCCCCCCTCGGATTGGCAGCGCGTGGTGACGCAAAAAGATGAACTGGTCGCAGCACTGCGGGAAGGCAAGTATGTCCACGTGGCAGAGCAGTACCCCAATATAGCAATTCTTTATGGCGACGCGCGGCTGATTGGCAGGAGACAGCTTGCGCTCAACGGGCGAACGTATTCGCCCGGGAAGATTTTGATCGCGACAGGCGCGCTACCCTGGGCACCGCCAATCCCGGGACTCAAAGAAGCAGGATATCTGGACAGCACAGACGCCCTGAGCCTATCAGAGTTGCCGGAATCCATCCTGATCGTGGGCGGCGGCGCGATTGGCCTGGAGTTCGCCCAACTCTTTGCCCGCTTCGGAGTCCGCGTGATGTTGTTGGAAGGGTTACGGCATCTGGCTCCGCTCGAGGAACCGGAGATCGGCGAGGTGCTGAAGCGGTACCTCGAAGGCGAGAAAATTCAGGTTTGTACAGGGATCGAGATTCAAAAGGTGGAACGCCGGAACGGTCAGTATCACGTCCGCGGACACGTCAACGGAGAAGAGGTGGTTTGCTCCGCAGTGCAGCTGCTGATGGCTACGGGACGCCGACCGAACACAGCCGATTTGGGGCTGGAGTCGGCTGGGGTGCAGACGGGACCGAAGGGCGAGATCCTGGGGAACGAATATCTTCAGACCAGCAATCCAGATGTTTACGCGGCGGGCGACTGCCTCGGTGAGCCCATGTTCGTCTACGCCGCGGCGTACGGCGGTGGACTGGCCACTGAAAATGCGCTGACGGGAGCCGGCCGTGTCTATGATCTTTTGGCGTTGCCGCGAGTGACCTTTACGGACCCGCAGATCGCCGCCGTTGGTTTGACAGAGCAACAGGCGAAAGAGAGAGGCTACAAGGTAAATACTGCACTGCTGCATTTGAAAGATGTGCCCCGCGCCCAGGCTTCGCGCGACCTGCGTGGTTTGTTCAAACTGGTGGCGGAACAGGAGACCGGGCGACTTCTCGGTGCGCACATCATTGCCGCAGAGGCTGGAGACGCCATCCAGGAAGCCACGCTGGCTATCCGCTTCGGTTTGACGGTGAAAGACATCGCGGACACCTTCCATCCCTACCTGACAATGGTCGAGGGCCTCAAGCTGGCGGCATTGACCTTTACGAAAGACGTCGCCAAGCTCTCCTGTTGTGCTGCTTAGGGCGCTTAGGGGAGTGGAAACACGGGCCTGCTGAAAGACGGTCCAGGACCTCACGTCCTGGGAGCTTGAACCGCTAAGAGCGGGAGGAGATGATGTTTCTCTACAAGCTAAAGCTAAGCCCGTTATCATCAGCAAAACCAGCCAGGATGCCACTTTTCGCTCGCACCCCATCAACGGGACACTCTTGAGCTCGATTGGCGGATAGATTTTCCGTCTCTCGCTAGACTAGACTAGGATCGCTTCTCCTGCTACAGAAACAACTCGGCTCAACGGAATCAATACGATAGCCAGGTTACACAACCCTTTACCACGTTCTTCCGTGCCGGAATGCCTGCCGTATAGGGAATAAAACAACCTACTCAGTCGGTATTCCAAAATAGAGGCACAGCGTAGTGAAACGGTTGGAAGCTCGGCGCAAACAATTCCAGGAAACGGCACTACCTCATCCGGGGGATA
>Ga0326597_10013947_pt1 | contig 10541 bp, 10 predicted proteins | sample RVTome_12_FD_203789 | JGI IMG/M metagenome (GOLD analysis project Ga0326597, IMG submission 203789) | Soil microbial communities from uranium-contaminated site in the Upper Colorado River Basin, Wyoming, United States - RVT100D185 | ecosystem: Environmental > Terrestrial > Soil > Contaminated >... | reverse complement strand
TCAAGGAAACGCTATTTCGATGGGCAGATAACGACATCGTCCAGGCCGATAGCGACTATGAGCGTATCGACAATAGCACCGTGCACTTTCCGGTTATGGTTACAGCCGATGGCGAGACGGTGGTGCGCTATCGGGTTCGGTATACCTGGTAATCAGCTGGCTAAGTTCATCACCGGGCCGCGCAAGGGCCCGGCAATTCAGCGCCTGAAACAGCGGCTGGATGGCTCAAGGCGCGCGTACCGTTGCAGCTAGGCGAGCTCGCGGCTGCGCGCAGCTGCGGCGCGAACGGCTTTCGCAAGCAAGGCCGTAAGCCCATCCTCGGCGAGCAATATCTCGAGTGCTGCCTGCGTCGTCCCGCCCGGGCTGGTGACTTGCTGACGTAAAGCTTTCGGCTCGTACGAGGACTTACCGGCATACACGCCGGCACCAGCTACTGTAGCCTTGGCGAGGCGTAGCGCCAGTGCGCTATCGAGCCCCACGCCCTCGCCCGCGGCTGCGAGCGCCTCAACGAGCAAAAAGACGTAGGCCGGGCCACTACCTGAAACGGCCGTGACGGCGTCCATGAGCTTCTCGTCGTCGAGCCAGATGACATCGCCGCCCGCGCGCATGAGGTGTTCGCAGAGGGCCCGCTGCTGGGGATTGACCGGAGCGTTCGCCACCAACGCCGTTATCCCTTGGCCGATCGCAGCTGGCGTGTTGGGCATGGCTCTAACCACACCCGCGTTGGCATCGAGCAATGCCTCGTAGAATCGCAACGGCTTGCCGGCCGCGATCGACAGCACGAGCGCGCCCGCTACTGCGAGCTTGCGGTACTGCGGCACGATCGACTCGAGCTGTTGTGGCTTGACGGCGAACACGATCACGTCGATGTTGGCGAGTTTGGAGTCGAGCTCAGCCGTCGCGACGACGCCCAACGACCGGGCCATGCCCAGAGCATCCGCCTGCGCCTCGACGACGCGAATGCGCTCCGGCGCAATCCCGCGTGCAAGCCAGCCGCGCAGCAGCGCCGAGCCCATATTGCCGCAGCCGACGAGCAGAATATTTTGCTTAGCGTCCATGGCGGGGAGGCATTCTAACCGTCATGCTGCGCCGCTGCGCGCCTTTCTTCCGGCGCAAGCACGGCGTCCGGGTCCATAAACACGGCTTTGTTGAGCGCGCCCTCCGTCTGCGCCACGACACAGGTCACGGCGCCGTCTCCGGCAACATTGACTGCGGTGCGAAGCATATCGAGTAATCGATCGATACCGATGATGAGTGCGATGCCCTCGACGGGCAGCCCGACCTGGCCCAGGACCATCGCGAGCATGATCAACCCGGCACTCGGCACGGCAGCAGTCCCGATCGAGGCAAGCGTCGCCGTGAGAATCACCGTCAGATAGTCGCTCAATTGCAGGTCGATGCCGTAGACGTTTGCGATAAAAACAGTCGCGACACCCTGCATGATTGCCGTACCGTCCATGTTGATCGTGGCGCCGAGCGGCACAGTGAACGCTGCCACGGAATTGCGGACACCGAGCCGCGTCTCCAAGGTGTTCAGCGTCACTGGTATCGTCGCGCTCGACGATGACATACTGAAAGCAAACGACATCGGAGTGCGCATCTGCAGCAAGAATTTCACGGGGCTCAAGCCCGCCACTCGCAGCAGCAAAGAGTAGGTTACGAACAGCTGCAGCAACAACCCAATGACCACCGCAATGCAATAACCCGCGAGCGGCCGGATGAGTGACAGCCCTTCGGTTGCAAAGGTGCGCGCGAGCAGCGCGAACACGCCAATCGGCGCCAGTTTAATGATCAGAAAGATCATCTGCATGATAACTTCATTCAGATCTGCGAAGAAATTGATCACATGCTTGCCGCGCTCGCCGGCCAACGTGATCGAGAAGCCGAACAGGAGCGCAAAAACGATGATCTGCAGCATCTGGCCCTCGGCCATCGCGCGGATTGGGTTCTCAGGGAACACGTTGATCAGCACTTCGCTCAGAGGCGGTGCACCCCTAGGCTCGTAACTGATCTGCTGGTCCGACAGCACGAAGCCTTCCCCCGGCGCAACGACTGTCGCCAGAGTCAGCGCCAAAACAATCGCTACAGCGGTCGTCAACAGGTAGAGCCCGAGCGTCTTGCCGCCGACACGCCCGAGTGATCGCAAGTCGCCAAGCGCGGTGACGCCGCACACCAACGAAACGAGTACGAGCGGCACGACCATGAGTTGTAGCAACGCAACGAAGATTCTGCCGACGACATAAAACGCGCCATCGACAAGAAAGGCATCGACAAAAGGTAGGCCGCGCCCAAAATTATTGATAAACACGCCGGTCACGAGACCTGCGAGCATGCCGATGAGTATTTTCTGGGTGAAGCTCATGCTCGAGTCGTACTCATGCCGCCGGATAAGGGCGTCACGCTAGCGGTTCCATCAGATCCATGCAAATCGCGATCAACGCTCGAGCAGCACGCCTGGCACAGCCTCCATCGCAGCGACCCAGCGTGCGTGGCGCCGCTGGAGTAAAGCATTCTTCTGTGGCTCGAAGCGGCGCGAGCCGGGATGAACTCGGCATTGGCCGTTGCTGACGAGCTGCGCGAGCCCCATGAGCGTGGCCTCCGGCTCAGACGGTTGCAGCACAGGCAGGCCAGCGAGATCCGCTAACGACTGCGCGAGCCAATCGAATTGCGCCAAACCGCCTGTGAGAATCAGCCTGCGCACATCCAGCCGCTGGCGCATGCGACGTAAATTGCGCACGACTAAGAAAACAATACTCTCGTAGACGGCCGCAAGTTGCAGTGCCGGCCCGCCCTCACCTTCGAACCGGCTCGGAAAATCCGCGATCCAATCGGGCGAACCGAGCCCACCGACGCCATTTAGGAACAACGGAGCTTCGTCGAGGCGCTCGAGCGACTCGCGTAGCTTGAGCGAACTCGGCTCCAGCTGCGTTCCCGTGATGCTCGTGAAATAATCGACGGCACTGCCGGCGCCATTGACCGTGCCCTCGAGCACGTATTGCCTCGTGTCCGCATCCTGCCAAACGATACTGGTCAGCAGCCGCTCATCGCGCACCGGCACCGCGCCCGTCGCGACTTGCACGAATGCCCCAGTGCCCATGTTGATGAACGCCGTACCAGGTGCGGGCTCACCGGCGCAAAAAAGCGCTGCAGCTTGATCGCCTGTGGCGACGCTGATCGGCACCGCGTTGTCACCCAGTGACAGGCTGCCGAAAGTCGAGCGGCATGGCTGAATCGTGGGCAAGATTGTAATCGGCAATGCAAACAACTCGAGTAACTCCGCCGACCAATTCGCCGAGTACATATCCATGAGCAACGTGCGCGAAGCGTTGACGGAGTCGACGCGCCACTCGACATCGCCCGACAAATGCCGCAGCAAGTAACTACTCAGCGGCGCGCCGATTAAATCCCCAGCGGCGAGCTGCGCCTGGACTGCATCGACATGCTCGAGGCACCAGCGGAGCTTGGCCATCCCGTAATGCGGCGTCAGCCGGAGTCCAGTGATCTCCCGGATACGGTCGGCGTGCGGCTCGAACTGCGCGATATCCTGGTACCCGCGACGGTCTTGCCAGCTAATCAAGGGCGTCAGCGGCGTCCCCGTTGCCCGAGCGGCGCAAAGGATGGTCGAGCGCTGCGTGGCTAGGCCGGCGGCTCGCACATAGCGAGTGTCGTCACCGAGCTGCTCGACAACGCTGGCGATGCACTCGTCGACTGACTCGAGCAGGGCAACCGGATCGTGCTCGACGAAATGCTGGCCGTGTTTGACAGTCTGCAGCGGCACAGCATGCTCGACAACGATGCAGCCCGATGTATCCACAACGGCTGCTCGGGTCGAGTGCCCGCCCTGATCGATGCATAGCCAACTCGCGTTCGTCATTACTTGGCCGCTTCGCCGTCGTGGGGGCCGCCGTCGCGAGTTAGCGTGACGGCAGTGCCAGCCGCCGCCGCCAGCCGAAATTCTGCTTGATGAACTCGCCGAAGACGGCTCGACTCAGCCGCATGGATCGTGCGATGTATTGCTTTGTCTGGCGCATGACGAACGCCGGCTTACCGGCGGGGCCAAGTTCGAGCAACTCGCGGCGCATCACCGGCGTGTTGAGCCAGCGCCGGATCAGCGCATCGTCGACCTCCAAGTGAAATTGAAAGCCGTAGATGGTATCTGCATAACGGAAGGCCTGGTTGCGACAAGCCTGCGTCTCGGCGAGCAGCGTCGCACCTTCGGGTAGCCCAAAGGTATCGCCATGCCACTGGAAGATTTGCTCCTTGCGACCGAAGTGTGCGAACAAGGGATCATCGGCTGCCGCAGCGGTTGGCAGCACCTCGGACCAGCCAATCTCCTTAACGGCATTCGGCACGACAGGCACGCCCAGCGCCGCTGCGATCAACTGCGCGCCGAGACAGATCCCGAGCACGGGGATGCCGGCATCGATCGCAATTTGGAGAGCCTCCATTTCGTCGTGCAAATGGGGGTAGCGGTCGACATCGTTGGCGCTCATTGGCCCACCGAGCACCACGAGCCCGTGATAGCGACGCACATCGAGGGCAGCCTTCTTGGGCCGGGCGAAATTGACGTACCGGATTCGAAAGCCAGCGTCGCGAAACTGCGCATCGAGCGTGCCGAGCGGCTCGTAGGGTACGTGCTGGAAGACCAGTAATTTGCGCATACACGTTAGAGTATCAGAACGTCGGTGCATCGCAGCGCCCGCGACCGCCCGCTGACACAGCCGTTGAGGCCGCGGCCAGCCGCAAACAATGTTAGCCTATGTGCCCTCCCGGCACCGCCCTGGCACTAACCTAGCAATTTAACGAAGGACTTCAATGACGATGGCTGACCGATCACAACTTCCCGACATCAAGATCAGCGGTGAGGATCTTTACCGCGAAGAAAGCTTCACGGACCGCCGCATCGGCTCGATTCAACGATTGATCCCGGTAAAATCCGACGGTACCGACGACGCATCCCGCACGGAGATCTATGTCGGGCAGACGCAGCTCATGACGCCAGCCGGTGCACTGCCCCTGAATTTCGAGATCGAAGCGAGCAACTTAGATGAAGCGATCGCCAAATTCGGCGCCGAGGCGCAGGAGGCTTTGGTCGAGACGATGCAGCGCCTGGAGGAGATGCGCCGCGAGTCGGCGTCTTCGATTATTGTCCCCGGCGCTGGCGGCCCACCGGGCGCCGTACCCGGCGGGATCCCGCCCGGCGGTGGCCTCAAGCTACCTTAGATCGCGTTGCGTGTCCTGCGGCGCCGGCTCGCTAAGGCGGGTTGCCGCAGCACGCGTCTGCCGCACGGCCATGACGATGCCAACGGCGACGAACAGTGCCCCCGCAATGTGATACGGGTAGAGCCGCTCGCCGAGGAATACCATGGCGAATACCGCGCCGAATACGGGGATTAGATTGACGAACATACCGGCCCGGCTCGCCCCAACCGAGCGTATCGATAGATTCCACAGAAAGATTGCCAGAACTGTTGAGCCAACGGCTAGATAAGCAATGCCCGCGATCGCCGTTGGTGTCGGGTTGATCTCACGAACGTACCTAGCCTCGACGATGTAGAGCGGTAGCAGACACGCGACAGCAACGACTGCGATATAGAACAGCAGCACATCTCCGTCGGGAAGATCCTTGGCGCGATGGATCCCGACAGCATAGCGAGCCCAGGCGACGATTGCCCCGAGCATCAACACATCGCCCCAATTGACATCCACGGACAACAACAACGCCAATTCACCTTTGAAAACCATGACGAGAATGCCGCTGAATGCCAATACCACTCCAAGAATCTGGCGCGGAATCAGACGCTCGCGCAGGAGCACGAATGCGACTACCGCTATCATCGCCGCTTGCGCTGCATTGATGATCGTCGCGTTGATCGCGGTTGTGTAGTTGACCGCCGCGACCGAGAGCGTTGTTCCCACGACCATGAAGCATGCGAGCGGCAGTAGCGCGAAAATTGAACGGTTGTTGGCTGTTAGAGACGGCAACTTACGCCAGACGAACGGCAGCAATATCAGGAGTGCAATCAGCCAGCGCCAGAAGGTCACACCCATCGGCGGCGCGAGTACGGCGATGCCCCGAGCAATGACGAGCGCACCACCCCACAACGCCATGGTGATCACCAGCAGGACGTAGGCTGTCGCCCGCGCTATCAAGATTGAGCGAACAACCGGGCAGGCGCAGCGCGCCGGCGGACGGTGGATTGGCTGGCGGAACTAAGCTCTACTGCATGCATAGCGGCGCAGTATAGCCGAGGCCCACAGAACCTCAGCCAAGCTCACACCAACCAGCTCGGGGCGCTTATCATGGCTGCGTCTGTTGCTATCCCGGCCGGCGGGGCCGAGAAAACACAAGGTTGTTATTTTTATAAAACATGTTCTTACGAGATCTTTTAAAGAAAACACTTAATATCGTGGCGCCGTCCGCATGCCCATCCGACCGGACAACCGATGAGCGTGCCTGAAGCTTTTTGGGACTTTTCGCTTCGGACCTACGAGACTCCAGGCGTGGCGCCTGCCTGTCTTGCGCTACAGGACGATTACGCTCTCGACGTTAATGTGCTGCTCTATTGTTGCTGGACCAGCCAGCGCGGAATCCGCCTTAGCGGCTCGGACCTCGAGCGGGTGCTCGATTTTTCTAGACCGTGGGCAAAAAACTTCGTGCAGCCTCTGCGAACTGCACGTAATTGGATGAAAAGCGACGGCTGCGCGCAAGCGCAGGTCCCAACGGACTCATGCCTGCAGCTGCGTGAATCGATCATAGCGATCGAGCTTGCGTCGGAGCGCCTCCAGCAACGGGTACTCGAATCGATGACCGGAGACGCTGTATCCCAGAACGGATCGGTCATCGCGAGGATTACGGTCGCGGCCAAAAACCTGCAGCTTTATCTCGCCGCGGCCGGCGCGCAGGCCAACGCCACGGTCATCGATCAGCTGGCAATCATCGTGACGGCCGGTGCCGGCGCCGACTCAACGGCCCATGCGCGGCAGCAGCTAATGCGCTTAACCAGCAATGACTGAGGCCGCCGATGCGGTCGTGGTCGGTGCCGGCGTCGTAGGACTCGCGGCCGCCCGCGCACTGGCGCAGGCCGGACGCGATGTCATCGTGCTCGAGCGCAACGCCGGCATCGGTGAGGAAATCTCGGCACGCAACTCCGAAGTGATCCACGCGGGCATCTATTACCCCGAGGGCAGCCTAAAAGCGGCGCTCTGCGTGCGTGGCCGCGCCCTTCTCTACCGCTACTGCAGTGTGAAGGGGATTCCCTACTCTCGCTGCGGCAAGCTGATCGTCGCGACCGCTGCGCACCAACGTGATGCACTCGCGGCATTATGTGTGCGCGGGCAGGCGAACGGCGTCGAAGATCTGAAGCTGCTGACAGCCAGCGAGATCAAGCACCAGGAACCCGCCCTCGAATGCGTCGCCGGCGTCCTGTCGCCTTCGACCGGTATCATCGACAGCCACAGTTTCATGCTCGCGCTGCGGGCCGATCTTGAAGCGGCCGGCGGTTCGATCGCTGTACGCTCCGAGTTCCGCGGCGCAAGCGCGGGCGCCGATGGCCTGCAGCTCATCGTCAAGGCGGGCGACGAGGAGCTAACGTTAAGCGCGCAAACCATCGTCAACAGTGCCGGCCTCGCCGCAACCGCTGTCGCGCGCACCTGCGAAGGCCTCGATCTGCAATACATACCCGACACGCGCCTCGCCAAGGGCAATTACTTCACGCTCCAGGGCAAAAGTCCGTTCGCCAAGCTCATCTACCCGTTACCCGAACCCGGCGGTTTGGGCGTACACCTGACCTTGGACCTCGGGGGCCGGGCCCGTTTTGGGCCGGACGTCGAATGGATCGATGCGATCGACTACCAGGTGAACCCGGATCGGGCGGCGGCATTCTATGGCGCGATTCGCACTTACTGGCCCGGGATTCCGCAGGGCAGCCTGATTCCCTCTTATGCCGGGATTCGGCCGAAGATCGCAGGGCCTGGCGACCCACCGGCCGATTTCGTCATCAGCGGGCCCCAGCAGCATGGGATCCCGGGCCTGCTCAATCTGTTCGGCATTGAATCGCCCGGCCTCACCGCGGCACTCGCGATCGGCGAGGAAGTGGTCCGGCTGGCGAGCAGCTAGTTTGAGTCCGCGAGAAAGTGGTACATGCCCACGACGTTGAGATCGACCCACTGAAAATCCGCCCAGTCGCTATACTCCGCCATGTCGATGTCCGCCTGCATTTGCTCGAGCGTATGGCCCGCCGCCATACCGGCCGCCACTTGGTCCCGTAACTTTTCCATATAGCTTCGCCAAGCGGCAACGTTCTCCGCGTTGCCTACTGGACCATGGCCGGTCGCGACGAAATCGAATTCGCGGGAGAGTTCCTCCGCGGCAATGATTGCAGCCATCCATTCCTCGAACATGCCGAGCTCGTAGTCCATCTCGCGATTCGGAACCCGGCCGAAGGTCACGTAGTCCACGATATACATGACGCTATCGTCCGGAAACGTGATCATGCTCGTATCCATCGAGTGGTTCATCTTGCCGACCCATGACATGTTGGCCCGTTTGCCGCCCAGCCGGATTTCGAGCGCGCTCGAGTAAGTGATCTCGGGCGGGCGGACGAAGCTTACCGGACCGCGCAGCACCTCCGCGCCGCTGAGGACGCCGTCTCGGTCTGCGTCGAAGCCGAGGAATTGGCTCTTCTGTGAGCCCGGATAACGCCGAAAGTCTTCGGGGATCTCGCTGAGCGAGACGACGCCGTCACCGTTCGTATCCAACGCCGCGACCGGCGCGTATTGGCCCTGCACTTCGGCTAACGTGGTCGTGGCAGGCGGCATCGCCAAATGCGCCAGCATGTTTGCATGACCGACGAACGTAGCCGTATCCGCAAACACCTCGCCGCCGGAAGCGTGATCCCAATGGTAATGGCTGTAGACGACATACTTGACGGGCACGCCGAAGCGTTCGTCGAATTCTTGTTTCAGCCAGAGTGCAAAATCGGTATTGACCGGATCGGCAAGTACGATGCCATCGTTCGTGACGAGAAAGACGGTGCCGTGGTTCTGGTTCATGGCGCGGTAGACGCCGCCGGCGATATGCGTGATCGAATAGCCCTCGGGGGCCCGTTGGGCGCAGCCCGGTGTCAGGAACACGGCCGCGATTATTAGACGAGTGACGGCCGGTTTTACTTTAAACAGATGCATCTCGAGATCCCCGTCCGATCCTAGAGCTGGTGCATCGGCGTATCGCAGCTCATCCTATTATGCTGGCGCAAGGCAATTACTCGCCGATGGCATATTGCTTTGCCCATGGTCGCGGATCCGTCGCGTCCCAATAATTCGGATCGTTCGGGCCACGTTCATCGAGCCGGCCCGATTCGTCAACGAAGATATTGCTCGACGGCCCGTTGGAATCGGTACAAGTGTCGTAGGTCATCCGATACCCAGGCAACTCCATGCGCGTGAACTCGAAAGTTGCGTGAACCGGCGTCACAAAGACGTTGTCATCGTAGAGCGTAACCTCCCCGACGATGCGGTCGCCAACCAGCTCATAGCGCTCGACGGCGGTTAGCTCGTCGGTCCATTCGAACATCGAGTGCGTCGCATTCCAGCCCCGGATCTGATTGGTGTGAACAATCAGCGCGTCACCGTCCCAAAACCCGATCGACTCTCCTTGCCACCGCGGATAGGAAAGCGCCTCGGCTGCATGGTTACTGCCGTCCGTGAAGACCCAGCGGACTTGCGTCTCCGTCAGCATGCTCGTCATGATCCAGACCTTGTCCGGACGGAGCGCAAACTCTTTCGGTGTACGCCATACGCCGCGTACAAACCCGTCAGGTAGGCAGTAAGAGGCGGCCCACCAATGCCTGCCTTCAGCCTCCGCTTTTGCTTGCTGCACGTAGTACTCCCGATACTGCGGTGTCAGTACCGCGGCAATCGAGCTTGCCTGGACACCGATGCTGTCGAGCCAACTCCGCCCGCCGACCCAGATGCCGCTCCAATCCGGTAGCGAGGCGAAATCACGCTGGGTCCCGCCGTCGGCCCGCTCCAGCCACGCTTGGTAATGCGCCGCCGAGGTTGCGAACGGGTACGGACTTGCGAGCGTGTAGTCATCCGCGCCCGAACCTCGTTCGCCGAAGCGGTTTTCCACCTGCATATCGGTCAGCTCACGCGCTGTGTTGTGACGGTAGTACGCCGGGTCCGTCCAATGCTCCCGGTCTCCTCGATAGTCTTCGGTCGTGAATAGCGTTTGGGCGGACAGGCTGCCCATGGACAGCAAGCCAGCCGCCAACGCGATTCGGCGCGCGACCAGCGATGCTGCAGATCCGGACACTGCGTCTACTCAGTCCAAGCGGCCCAAACTGGCTGCCCGACGAGCACGGACGAATCTGCGCCTGGCCGCGGCACAAACTTCTGCGGCCGTCCCGCCCAGACCTCTGCCGTGTAGAGATTATTCTCCTGGTCGACGCTGAACTGGTGCGTACCCCAGAGGCCACCGGGCGCAGAGGTCATCGTGCCCCAGGTCTGTAATAGCCTCCCCGTCAGGTCGAATTTGTAGA
>Ga0326597_10013945_pt1 | contig 10542 bp, 9 predicted proteins | sample RVTome_12_FD_203789 | JGI IMG/M metagenome (GOLD analysis project Ga0326597, IMG submission 203789) | Soil microbial communities from uranium-contaminated site in the Upper Colorado River Basin, Wyoming, United States - RVT100D185 | ecosystem: Environmental > Terrestrial > Soil > Contaminated >... | reverse complement strand
CCGCGATGTCGTGCACCGTCTCGAGCTCCACGACCTTCAACTTGCGCTTCCCCATCGGCAGCACGATCTCGACCTGCTCCTTGACCTTCCTTCCGATCAACGCTTTACCGAGCGGTGAGGCCATCGACACCGGCATCTCCTCCGCCCCGTCCTCGCCGCCCTCGATGAACTCACCGAGCGTCAACGCGTAGACCTCCTTTTCCTTCGTATCGACGTCCTCTACCGTGACGCGGGAGCCGAAGCCGACGCGGTCGCGCGGGATCTCGGCCTCGGACACGCTCGAGAGCTTGCCGAGGCGCACGCGCAGATGGGTGAGCCGCGACGAGACGAACTGCTGGCGCTCGAGCGCGGCCTTGTACTCCGAGTTCTCCCGCAGGTCACCGTGGGCGCGCGCCTTCTCGATCTCCTTCGGGAGGACGAAGTTGATCTCGTGGTTCAGGCGCTCGACCTCGGCCTGGAGCTTGTCGCGCAGTTGGTCGATCATAAGGAAGGGAGGATAATAACCCGCCTACCCGTCTTCCCGTCCAGCCACCATCTTTGGGCCCATGCCCCCCATACGTACCTACCACGACCTGACCGACGCCGACCGGTCGGGGTTACCCGACCAAATCGGCGCCCAGCGCCGGCGGGTGGCCGAGAGGCTCGCGGGGGTCAGGCGCGTGATCGCCGTGATGAGCGGCAAGGGCGGCGTGGGGAAGAGCTACGTCACCGCGCACCTCGCGCGGGCGCTGGCGCGGGCGGGCCGGGCGATCGCCGTGCTGGACGCCGACCTGAACGGGCCGACGATCCCGCGCCTGCTGGAGGTCCCACACTCCCCGCGCACCACGCACGCCGACGGCATCGAGCCCGCCACGGGTGCCGACGGCGTGAAGTGCATCTCCATGGCGATGCTGCTCGAGGACGGTGCACCGCTCGCGTTCAAGGGGCCGGCCGCGGAGAGCTTCGTGTGGCGCGGCGCGATGGAGGCTTCGGCGCTGCGCGAGCTGCTCGGCGACGTGGTCTGGGGCGCCCTCGACACCTTGCTGCTCGATCTCCCGCCCGGGATGCAGCGCTACGTCGAGCTGTGCGACATCCTGGGCGCTCCGCCTGCCGTGTTGACCGTGACGATCCCCACCCCCGAGTCGCGCGACGCCGTTCGGCGCGCGATGCGGGCGGCGGCCGAGCGCGGCTCTCAGCTCCTCGGGATCATTGAGAACATGACCGGGCAGGGCTTCGAGGGGAGCGCGGCGGACGATCTGGCTCGAGAGTTCACGGTCCCTGTTCTTGCCAGGATTCCCTGGCACCCGACACGCGACATCTGGGAGCGAGTGGCGGCGGCGTTATGAAGTTCTTGTGCGTCGATTGCGACAAGCAGATGGCGTTCGAGGAGCGCCAACTCCCCGGCGACGGCACGCTTGCGGCCACGTTCAAATGCCCGAAATGCGGCCGCGTGGTGGCGATGCTGACGAACCCGATGGAGACCCAGCTCGTCTCCTCGCTCGGCGTCGAGATCGGCGGCCGGACCGTACCGACGCAGCCGCTTGAGATGGTTCGAAAAATGGTGGCCACGGGGCGGGAGGACGCGTTTGAGGAAACGGGCGGACGGGTGGACGGGCCGGCGGGCGGGTTGGCATGGTCAAGGGAAGCGAATGAGCGACTGAGTCGAGTTCCCGGGTTTGTGCGCGGGATGGTGAAGAAGATCTACGCCGACTACGCCAAGGAGCGCGGCATCGCCCAGATCACGCCCGCGGTGATGGATGCGGCGCGGGTGGAACTGGGGCTGGAAGGCATGTGAGCGATTTCGACGAGCGCATCATCGGCGGCCTGCGCGTGCGCATCGATCGGACGCTGTGCGTGGGGTTCGGCGACTGCGTCACGGAGGCTCCCGACGCCTTCCTCCTCGACGACACCGGGACGGCGGTGTTCGTGAAGCCGGAAGAGGTCGAGCGGACACGCCTGCTGCAGGCTTGCGACGTGTGCCCGGTGGACGCGATTACCGTGTGGGACGAAACCGGCGGGCAAATTGTCCCTGGGAGCGTGTGAACAAGTTCCTTGACAGTCCCTTTTCCTCTCGACATATCCCTATTCCTGACGGCATCCACTACGCATCGTTCACTCTAGGACCGGACCCGCTGCGAGCCCGGCGAGAGCGGAGTGTATGCCAGACACGTCCCTCGAGGAGGTGCCGGTGTATCGCGAGATCTTCGTTCCCGTCGATAACTCGCAGCACTCCGATTGGGCGGTCGATCGTGCGCTCGAGATATGCCGCAAGACGGCCGGGGGGGGGCGCATCACCGGCAATCACGTCTATGCCGCCCGCCTCCATGACGTCCGCTTCCGCCAGCTCGAGACCGGCCTTCCCGCGCAGTTCCAGGCCCCCGCAGAGATCAAGAAGCAGCGCAAGATCCACGACAAGCTGATCGAGAAGGGCCTGCAGCTGATCGCCGACAGCTTCCTCGATCAGCTCGGCAAGCGCTGTGAAGCTGCGGGCGTGCCCCTCACCCGCCAGCTGCTGGAAGGCATCAACTACGAAGAGATCATCAACGAAGTGAACCGCGGCGCCGGCCGTCTGCCCGGGCTCATCGGCTTCGACCCGAACCGCGCTGCCGGCTACGACGGCGGCGACAAGGTCCGCAGCGACGTGAAGCTGGGCGAGAACGGCCGGCTCGTCGCCGAAGACGAAGACGCCGCCGCGCGGCTCGTCGGCTCCTCCGGCCGCCAGTACGATCTGCTCGCCGTCGGCGCGCACGGCCTCGGCCGCCAGCCGCGCTCGCAGCTGGGCGGGGTCGTGGCGCGGGTGCTCCGCGGGGTGGAGAAAGACGTGCTGATCGTGCGCGACCAGCAGCCGCTCGCGGGCGGGCGCTTCCTCGTCTGCGTGGACGGCTCGTCGTACAGCTACAAGGCGATGAAGGCGGCGCTCGAGCTGGCGCAGGCGTTCGGCGGCTCGCTCTACGTGTGCAGCGCGTTCGACGTGGAGTACCACCACGTCGTCTTTCACAATATCAAGGACGTGCTCTCCTACCAGGCCTCGAAGGTGTTCAAGTTCGAGGAGCAGGAGGAGCTGCACAACAACATCATCGACAAGGGGCTCCTGAAGCTCTGCCAGGCGAACCTGAAGCGCGCCGAGGTGATGGCCCAGGAGTATCCGGATGTCCCCCTCAAGACGCAGATCCTCATCGGCAAGCCGTTCCAGGTGATCCTGCAGTGGGCGGAGGAGGTCAAACCGTCGCTCGCGGTGCTGGCGCGGCATGGCGCCCATCGCGTCGAGGGCACCGAGCTGGGCTCGCAAGCCGATAACCTGGTTCGACTTATGCCCTGCAACCTGCTGCTCACGGGTACGGTCGGGATCCGCCCGGAGGACATCCCCTGGATCGAGGAAGACGGCCAGACGGGGCTCCCCTGGGCGCCGGAAGCGGAGGTGCGGATTCTGCGCGTCCCGCCCTTCGCCCAGGGGATCGCACGGCGCGCGGTCGAGGAGTACGTGCTCGAAAAGGTCGGCAACGTAGGTCCGCCCCCCACCGTCACGAGCAAGTGGCTCGACGAGGCGATCCAGAAGCTGCTCCCCACGCACATGCAGCTGATCATGGGGATCGGCAACGCGGAGGAGATCGCGCTGGCGGAGCTCAAGGCCACCGAGCAGATGAAGGCGACGAAAGTGCAGGGCCACGACGCCGACCCCGAACCCGCCACGGCCGAGGTCGAGACCAAGTGCCCGGTGACGGGCGCGATCTCCAAGCGGCCCCGCGTCGCGACCGACCCGATCGTCTGGACCGAGGAGGGGTGGCAGCGGCTCCAGCTCGTCCCGCTGATCGCGCGGCCGCTCGCCCGTAACACCGTCGAGCGCTTCGCGCGCAATCACGACATCTGGCGCGTCACGACGAGCGTAATGGACGACAACAAGCAGGCGATGATCGAGGCCGACGAGTTCGACGTCGAGACGATGATGGTGATGTTCACCGAGCTCAGGGCCAAGCAGATCCGTGCGGAAGCCGAAGGGAAGGACGCGCTCTCGCCCGAGATGCGCGCGTTCATCGAGGAAGCCAAGGCGCAGGGGATCACGCGCTGCCCCATCCGCGACATCGAAGAGAAAATGGACAAGTGCCCGGTGGACATGAAGGCGGTGACCCCGGCCGACGCGAAGCGAGCGGTGGAGAAGCTGCTGCAGTGAACTTCGTCCCGCACGTCGTCGCCTGGAACCTGACGCGGCGCTGCAATCTCGAGTGCGCCCACTGCTACATCGCGGCGGGCCCGCACGAGAGCGCGACCTCCGAGCTCGCCACGCCGGAATGCCTGCGCATCATGGACGAGCTACTCGCCCTGAACCCGGCGCCGCTCGTCATCCTCTCGGGCGGCGAGCCGCTCCTGCGGGACGACTTGACCGAGATCGCGGCGTACGCGTCGCAGCGCGGGGCGACGGTCGTCGTGGGCACGAACGGCACGCTGCTCTCGGACGAGCGCATCGCGGCGCTGCAGGACGCGGGGGTGCGCGGCGTGGCCGTGTCGATCGACTCGCTGCGGCCCACCTACCACGACAACTTCCGCCACGGCAAGGGCTCGCTCGCGGATACGGTGGCGGCACTCGGCCGCCTGCGGGCGCACCGGCTCGACTTCATCGTCCAGACGACGGTGACCAAGGGGAACCGCGCCGAGCTGGAGCGGCTCGTCGCGTGGTCGGCGGACGAGGGGGCGGTGGCGTTCAACTGCTACTTCCTCGTCGCCACGGGGCGCGGCGCGGGCCTGTCCGACCTCGCGCCCGCGGAGTACGAGGCGGTGCTGGCCGACCTGGCCCGCTGGCAGCGGGAGTACCGCGGCCGGCTGCTGGTGCGCGCCAAGTGCGCCCCGCACTTCATGCGCCACGTCCACCAGGCGGACCCGGACTCGCCGGTGTTGAACTACGAGACCCGCTGCCCCTGTGGCACGCAGTACTGCCGCATCACCCCCGACGGCAAGCTCACCCCCTGTCCCTACCTCCCCGAGGTGGCGGGGGACCTCCGGACGCAGAGCTTCGGCGAGATCTGGCGCGAGGCGCCGCTGTTCCGGGCGCTGCGCGAGGGGACGCTCGGCGGGAAATGCGGGCGGTGCGAGTACCGGAAGTTGTGCGGCGGGTGCCGCGCCCGGGCGTTCGCCCTCGAGGGCGACGTGCTCGCCGCCGATCCGTCGTGCGTCTACGAGCCCGCCCCCGGAGCGACCGTGATCGAGCGGGTGCGCGAGATGACGTACGGGCAGGAGTTCCAGCCGGCACTCGTGTGGACCGATGCGGCGCGGGCGCGGCTCGAGCGGATTCCGTCGTTCGTGCGGGGGGTCGTGATGCAGCGCGTGGAGGACTGGGCGCGCGCGCGCGGACTCCGCGAGGTGACCCCGGACCTTCTTACCCAGATCCGCGACGCCATGCCGATCGATTTCTCGAAGCGGAAGCCGTTCTTCGTCTCGGAGGCTCAGGAGTGATTCTCCAGGCCGTCGTCGACAGCCTGCCCGCCTACCGCGACTTCCCGCTGATCGGGAGCCGCGCGGCGGTGTGGATCGCGGCCGAGATCCACCTCATGTTCGCGGCGTTCGTCTTGGGCGTGCCGATGTTCGCGGTCGTGGCGGAGGCGATCGGCATCTTCGGCAAGGACCAGCGCTACGACCGCCTGGCGAAGGAGTTCACCCGCCTCCTGCTCATCGCCTACAGCGCCACGGCGATCTGGGGCGCGGTGCTGACGTTCCTCCTGGCCACGCTCTACCCGCGGTTCTTCGCCTATCTCACAGCGATCTTCGGCGTGTCGATGTGGGTGTACGTCTCGATCTTCTTCCTCGAGTCGTTCACCCTCTATCTCTACTACTACGGCTGGGATCGCTGGAAATACGGGCGCGCCAAGGTAGGGCACTGGGCGCTGGGCATTCTGCTGAACCTGTGGGGCACGCTGGTCATGTTCATCGCCGACTCGTGGCTCACCTACATGATGACCCCGCCCCGGGACGTTACCCCGGACACCGCCCCGGGCAGCATCAAGCTGTGGCACGCCATCATGAACCACACCTGGATGCCGATCAACATCCACCGGCTGATCGGCAACGTGGTGTTCGGCGGCGCCATCGTCGGCGCATACGCGAGCTACCGCTTCCTCGCCGCCAAGACGGACGAGGAGCGCGCCCACTATGACTGGATGGGGTACGTCGGGAACTTCATCGCCATCGCGGCGCTGATCGTGCTCCCCTTCGCCGGCTACTGGCTGGGCCGCGAGATCTACCAGTACGACCAGTCGATGGGCATCACGATGATGGGCGGCTTCATGAGCTGGCTGTGGGTGATCCAGGCGTTCCTCATCGCCGTGCTGTTCCTCGCGGGGAACTACTACCTCTGGGTCGGGATGGGCCGCATCCCCGGCGCCGAGCGGTTCCGCCCTTACACCAAGTGGCTGCTCGCGGTGCTCGTGCTCGGCGCGATCGTGTGGGGCACGCCGCACACGATGATCGCCGACTCGCGGGAGCTGGCCGCGATGGGGGGCTCGCACCACCCGTTCCTCGGCGCGCTGGGCGTGATGAGCGCCAAGAACACCGCCGTGAACCTGATGATCCTCACGACGTTCCTGTCATTCCTGCTGTACCGCCGCGCCAACAGCCGCCCGGTCGTGCCGTGGGCGCGCACCGGCACGCGGATCCAGGGAGGCATGTTCGGGGTCGCCGCCGCCATCGTGCTGTTCTACGGCATCCGCGGCTACTTCGTGGAGGCGATCGTCCGCATCGGCTACAGCGTCTACCAGGTCGGCGCCGTGCTGTCGTGCATCGTGTTCGTCACCGTCATCGACGTCCTGATGGGCCGCGGCGCGCAGTCGCTCGGCGCGATCCAGTGGGGGAAGATGCCGCCGCGCTCGCAGTACGCGCTGTTCATCCTGGCGGTCACGTTCACCTGGCTGATGGGGCTGATGGGCTTCGCGCGCAGCGGCATCCGCCAGCACTGGCACGTCTGGCAGGTGTTGCCGGACACCACCAAGTACGCCGCGACGCCCGCCCTCGGCCAGGCCGCCATCATGATCAGCGTGTGCGTGCTGATCTTCCTCGCGCTCGTCGGTTTCATCTTCTGGCTCGGCGGCCTCGCCGAGCAATCGACGTTCGTGCCCCCCCCGCCCCCCCGCCCCCCCGCCCCCCCCCCCGCGGCGGGGAAGGAGGCCCAGCATGTGGGCCATTAACCTCAAGGTCCTCGGCGTGGTGCTCGGAACGCTCGCGCTCTATACGCTCATCGCGAACAAGATCCCGCAGGTGCAGTCGGAGGTGCCGCGCGCCCTGACGCTCGGCGCCGACGTCACGCCGGAGCAGCTCGTCGCCGCAGGCGAGCAGGTGTACCAGGGCGCCGGCGGCTGCACCACGTGCCACGGCCTCGGTACCCGCGCTCCCAACCTGCTCACCGACGCAAAGGGCCAAGGGCCGATCGGCGCGCGCTGCGGACGCCGCGAGCCCGGCAAGGACTGCAAGAGCTATCTCCACGAAGCGCTCACGCAGCCGGGCGCGTTCGTCGTCCCGGGCTACGAGCCGATCATGCCCGATATGAGCCGCACCCTCTCGCCCCAGCAGATCTGGGCCGTGATCGCCTACCTCGAGGTGCAGGGCGGGACGGTGACGGTCAGCGCGTCGGACATTCCGGCCGAAACCCCGGGCTCGCGCCCGGGGTCAGCCGGGGGTTCTGGTCCTGGGCTCGCGGGCGGCAGCACCGATCCGATGACCGTGATTCACGCCGCCGGATGCGTCGGCTGCCACAAGATCGGCACGGAGGGCGCGGCGGTGGGCCCCGACCTGACGCACGTCGGCGGGCGGCTCAGCGCGGCGGGCATCCGGGAGGCGATCCTCGAACCCGACGCCAAGATCACGAAGGGATTCGAGAACTTTGCCGGGATCATGCCCAAGACCATCGGCGACCAGATGACGGCCAACCAGCTCGAGGCTCTCATTCGTTTCTTGGCGGCGCGAAAATGAAGAATCACCCCTTTTGGCAGGCGGTCGGCTTGTTGGTGCTGGCCTACCTCGTCGTCGTTTTCGGCATTCCGCTCCTCCCCGGCAGCGCCATCGTGCCCAAGAGCGTGGTCCTGCAATACATGGCGACGGTGCTCGTCGGCCTGCTGATCTGGGTGAGCGACGACGAGGTCCGGTGGACACGCTTCAAGGAGCCGCTGCACGCGGTGCTCGTCGAGCCTCGGCTCAAGACGATGCGCACCGGTTTGCTCGCCGCGGTGACCCTCATGGTCGGGTGCTTTACGTATGGCCAGGTGAAGGCGAGCGTCGCCGCGCCGCCGAACCTGCGGTCGATTCACCCCGCGCCGCCAGCCGAGATCACGTTCCGAGGCAAGACGATCACCCTCGCCGGGCTCGAGAACCCGCTGCGCGGGGCGGGGGGGGCCGAGCTGGCTCAGCACCTCGCGGTCGGCCGGCGCGTCTACGATCAGAATTGCGTCCCCTGCCACGGCGATCATCTCGACGGCCAGGGCCACTACGCGAACGGCTTCAACCCGATCCCGCTCAACTTCCAGGACAACGGTACGATCGCCCAGCTCACCGAGAGCTTCGTCTTCTGGCGCGTCGCCAAGGGGGGGCCCGGCCTGCCCCGGGAAGCGACGCCGTGGAACTCGGCGATGCCGGCGTGGGAAGACTTCCTGACCGAAGACGAGATCTGGTCGGTGATCCTGTTCCTGTACGACCAGACGGGCTGGAAACCGCGCACGTGGGAGAAGACTGTGAGCGGTGAGCAGTGAGCGGTACGCGGGGAATCCTGATCGGACTCGTCGCGGCCTGCGCGGCCGTCCCGCGCACCGCGCACGGGGCACTGCGCACCCAGGACACGACCGCCGGGAAAGCCGTGTACGTCAAATGGTGCGCCGGCTGCCACGGCGATGGCGGCGCGGGCGACGGCGAGGCGGCGCGCTACATGCTTCCACACCCGCGCGACTTCACGGGGGCGATCTACCAGATCCGCTCGACCGGGAGCGGCGAGCTGCCCACCGACGCCGACCTGCTCCGCGCCATCGACCAGGGGCTTCCCGGGACCGCGATGCCCGGGTGGAAGACCCGGCTGTCGGACCGCGAGCGGCGCGACGTGCTCGCGTACTTGAAGACGTTCTCGACGTTCTTCTCCGATACCACGATCCGCCCCCAGCCGCTCCAGTTCGGCAAGGCGCCGGGGGGCGCCGGCGGCGCCGACGCGCTGCGCGTGGGGCGCTTGTTCTACGACTCGATCGGGTGCCGCAAGTGCCACGGCGATCAGGGCCGCGGCGACGGACCCTCTGCCCCGACGCTCAAGGACGACGCCGGGCGGCCGACCTTCGCCGCGGACCTGGCGGAGAACTGGCGCTTCAACGGCGGCGGGAGCGCGGAAGACATCTATCATCGGCTGCGCACCGGGCTCGACGGCACGCCGATGCCGTCGTTCTCGGACCTCCTCGACCAGCAGTTCCTCACCGACGAGCAGCTGTGGCGCGTCGCGCAGTATGTGCGGAGCCTCTCCCCCGCCGAGCCGCCCGCGGTGCGCGACGTGATCCACGCGCCCCAGATCGCGGGGGGGGGGCCGCTGCCGCGCGCCCCCGGCGACTCCGCGTGGAGCCGGGTGGAGGCCTACTGGTTCCCGCTGGTGGGCCAGGTCATCAAGAAGAGCCGCTGGTTCGCGCCGGCGGTGAGCGGTGTGTGGGTGCAGGCGGTACACACGCGCGACTCGCTGGCGCTGCGCGTCGTGTGGGACGACCGATCCCAGAGCCCCGACACCGCGTGGCTGACGTTTGTCGGCCGGGTATTCGCGGCGCTTGCGAGCGACGATTCGGCCGCCGCCCCCCCCGCCCCCCCCGAGCCCGGGCTCTGGCCCGACCAACTCGCCGTGCAATTCCCGCTCACCATCCCGCAAGGGATGGAGCGGCCCTATTTCCTGATGGGCAGCGCGACCGCGCCCGTGTATCAGTGGCGTTGGTCGAGCCAAGGGGGTGCCGTGGCCGGCCTCGCGCGCGGGCTGGAGCGCTTCGATCCCAGCGCGGCCGGCGGAACCGTCGGCGCGCAGGCGATGTACGATCACGGCCAGTGGCGGGTCGTGCTGACCCGCGCCCTTGCGACGGCCGACACGGCGCACGAGCTTCAGGTCCGGACCGGCCGGGCCATCCCGGTGGCGTTCTTCGCGTGGGACGGGTCCAATGGAGAGCACGGCACGCGGATGGCCGTCAGCACGTGGTACTTTCTCGCCCTCGACGAACCGACGCCGGCGCGCGTGTTCATCTCGCCGGTGGTCGCCATGGTCCTGACCCTGGCGCTCGGCATGCTTGTGGTATGGCGCGCGCAGCGTCCGAAGGAGGTTTGAAATGAACCGCAGACTATTCAGCGTGCTCGGAGGTGTGTTCCTGCTCACCGTGTGCAGCCGCGGGGACGACGGCGCCGCGCGCGCGACACCGCCCGCTCGGGCGACGGAGGAGGAGGTCCAGGCCGGGGCCACGATTACCGGCAAGATCAAGTTCACCGGTGCCCGGCCCACCAATCCGCGCATCGACATGAGCGAAGAGGCCGCCTGCAAGAACAAGTACCCGGCGCCCCCCACGGGCGAGACGGTGGTCGTGAACG
>Ga0326597_10013944_pt1 | contig 10543 bp, 9 predicted proteins | sample RVTome_12_FD_203789 | JGI IMG/M metagenome (GOLD analysis project Ga0326597, IMG submission 203789) | Soil microbial communities from uranium-contaminated site in the Upper Colorado River Basin, Wyoming, United States - RVT100D185 | ecosystem: Environmental > Terrestrial > Soil > Contaminated >... | reverse complement strand
GAAATCGTCAAGTTTCTAATCGCCACGTTGCCGCTTTCAACAAAAAACACTCGCTGGCTGTTCTGACCGCTGACGGTCAGATTTGAAGCTCCCGGTCCATTGACGCTGACGTTGGCATTGATCAAGGGCAGCGGGGCCTGCAGGTTGATAGTCCCAGACGATCCGGCACCCGCGAAGTTGATCGAATGCGAACCGGCCCCCGCGGCATTTGCGAGCGCAATAGCTGTGCGGAGCGAACCTGGGCCCGTGTCGTTGGTGTTGCTGACGTAAAAATTCGCCGCCCACAGCGAGTCGCTATCTGGACGAACCGATGCCACCAGCACAGCCATGCATAACAAGCGGGCGAGAAGACTTCCAATTTGAGACAATTCCATCTAACCCACCCTGTACTGTACTGACTTCACCAGTCGTGCATCGCCGACGGTGCGACAACTTCGGTAGTGATTGTTTCGGTCGTATTGGGCTCATGCCTCACGATGGCCGATTCGTTCGTCACAACCTTCAGAACAAGGGTCATCGCAACAAACGATGCGTCCGCTAGAACCCGCACAGATTGCGAAGTCGAGGATTTGCCAGGATTTGCCGCATGCCGCCGGTCTCGGCGTTAAATAGCTTGAGGCAATCAACTTCGTGTACCAACTGAAAATCCGCTTACGATTGCAGCCGACGACAGTAGCGGAGAGAATTGCAGCCGACAGCAGCAAAGAGAGCCTGGCACGGCACCCCAATTCTTGACGGTACGCGCATGGCTGAGGACATTACGAATCTGATTAGCACCTCGATGAATGTAGGCCGACGACACCGGCGAAGATCCGCAAGGTATCGTTTGATCTCTTTCATGCGACGCAGAAGGGAAGCCCTTATGATGCAACACGGGCGACTGGCTATTCGGCCGCCGGTAGCACGAGTACGGGCTTCGTGCTGCCTCGAAGAACTTTCTCGGCGGTTGAACCGAAGAGCAACTTCTCGACCTTGCCGCGGCGTCCGATTTTGCTCATCACGATGGCATCAACGGCAAAGTCGTCCGCTTTCTTCAGAATCTCCAAGAATGGAAGGCCTTCGGAAATCAGCGTGTCGACTTCGACTTTGTCGGAGCAAGCATCGGTGTATTCCTTCAGCAGAAGTTCCGCACGCTCGTGCATGCGCTGCGCGATCTGTTGCCCGGAACCCATTTCGTGCGCCTCGGCGAAATCCAACAGCGAGGGGTCGATGACGTGTAACAAGATGACGACCGGGTTGTCGCCGGATACCAACCCGATCGCTTGAGCGAATGCTACTTTCGAGTTCTCGGAGAAATCGACTGGAACGAGCAGCGTGCTGAACTCAACTTTGCGGATCATTGATTTGCTCCCAACGAGAATAGCGTAGTTTGCGAACGGCGGTGATCTTGCGTTGTCGTGGAGTTGGCGGCTTGCTTGACATAGTGTGACGTACATTCGGCCTCGCGACCGCGCACGACTCGCTTCCCGCGGAGCTTGCCAAAGTGAGATGTGATCACCGTCCATTGGCCATGACTTCCATCGTCATCACGGTAGATTACAACCCAGTCGTGCGTCGTTCCCAATTCGTGCGCACGAGCCGTATTCGAGAACATGGCAGTATATTGGCGAGACTCGCGCTCGGTGTGTAAGACTGGCAGCCAGGCTTCGTGTGTCGGATTGAACCGGCGAGGTGCGATTCGAGGGAGCTGCTGCTTCTGTGCGAGTTCACGATACTGACGATCGATCTCGAGCAATTCGCCAATCGGAGCTTCCAACTCACTTGCCGTCGTAGCCATCGGCTTGGTTAGCGCGGGTCGCCGAAAACGTCCCGCGAGCGATTCGCGAACCGCCCGCAGTCGCTTCTGCCCCATCCCCGGTACCTGAGCGAGCCGTCCGTCCTGAGCAGCGGTTTCGAGTTCCCACAGCGTTTCAATGCCAAGGTGTTCGTGAATGCGTTGAGCTAGCTTCGGGCCGATGTCGGCCACTGTGGCAAAGATACGTTCCGCTGCATCGTCGCCGCGCAGACGCTCCAGCAGCGGGAACTTGCCGGAAGCGGAAAAGGGGATAAGTCCAAATATTGACGTGAATCGGTGCAGCGAGTAGAATCCGCTTTCATGCCACGCACAGCACGAGTCGCGCCTGGGGGCATGATCTTTCACGTTCTCAACCGCGCCAATAACCGAGATAGCGGATTGGCCCTTGGAACGACCGCGGAACTGGCTTTCTTATGTGAACGGCGTGGAGACGGACTCCGAACTTGAAGCGTTGCGCGTCAGTGTGAATCGGGGCCGGCCATTCGGATCGGAATCATGGCAGAAGCACACAGCCGCCAGGCTGGGCCTGGAATCTACATTTCGTTCGAGGGGCCGGCCGAAAAAGCATCGCCGTGGTGTTTATTGGACTTATCCCCTTTTTCAGCTCCCACTTCGCTATCCCCACTTCGCTCAAGAGGCTCCCCGAAGCGTCCCCGGTCGCCCAGACTCCTTTCGCGGCTGCTCACCGCATCGACTCGCCGTCCGCTCCCCGAGCCATGAGAGATTCGCAGCGAACCCGAAAATGGTCAAACGTAGAGGGAGACGATGGTAGCAGTCTATCGGAGATATCGCTCAATTGCTGGACACCGGTCGCCCAAAACATGTATGCTCAGTCCCTGAGTTTATTGCCTGAGTTTGTTGAAACGTCAGCCGGTAACATTCATGAACGGTCCGCAGGATATGTCCCTCGTCCAAGCTCCGGAAGTCGGCGATAGCGAAGTTGATTTGCAAGCGTTGATCGGGGCATTGATGTCGCTTCGCAAGGGCGATCTTTCGAAGTCGATGGCGCTGGATATCGACGGCCGGCCGCTCGAAGGCGAGTCGGCTGGGGGCTCGCCATGCAGAACGAGCAACTCGAGGCGCAGACGTATTGGTATTGGGTCCGGCTGACGGCCTTCCTTCTGATCCTGTTAGCGATCGCCGACAAAAACCGCGTCAGCGGTACGTGACTCGAAAAGCAGCTTGACGAAAGCCGAGGGTAAATCGGTGAAGGTTATCTGTACCAAACAACGTACGGATCTCGTTCCCGCGCGGGACGCCGAGCACATTCTCGCGGTTTGCCGATATGTCAAGCGGAACGTATAACCGTCATCGTGGGCAACGTTGAAGTCCGTCGTGTGGCTCGGACGCTGTCGTTCACGTACCTTCGCGGAGGGACGCATAGTAGGCCGCGACGTCTTGCATTTGTTCGAGTTTCAGACCATCGGCGACGGGATGCATGAGTTTTGCATAATCCGAACCGCCACGCTGTCGTTGCTGGAACAGCATCAATTGCAAGACAAGATAGTCAGCGAACTGGCTCTGTAGCACTGGGTAGTTCGGGTTGTGGTCATCGACTTTGGATCGATGGCACGCGATGCAAGCCCCAACCCCTTGCTCCGGCAATCCGTCCTGGGCAATCAATTCACCTCGCTGAATCGCACCGAGAGCGTGTTTGTTCGCTTGGCGATCCGCTTCGCCTCCGTCCGCGGGTGGCCCCGTGATATCTCGACGACGGCTATAGAAGGCCGCGATCTCGCTGACCTCGTCGTCGCTCACTCGGCCCGCGATGGGTTCCATGATCCCACTCCGACGCTTCCCCGTGGAATACGCCTCCATCGCGGCGATGAAGTAATCGGCGTGCAGGCCATCGAGCCGAGGAAACGCGCTCGTCCCGCGGCCTCGCCCATCGATTCCATGGCAACGCGCGCAATTATCGATTACCGCGCGAGGCACTTCGTCGCTCGCCACGGTTTCCTTACCGAAAACCAACTCCCTATAGTCGGCCTCGTCAATCTGCGGTAGTTGCAATAGGAACGCCACGACTGCCCAGACTTCATCGTCGCGCTCCTGCGACGGAAATGCCGGCATCCCCGTAAACAGCACGCCATGTTTGACGATGTAGAACAACTCCTCCGGTGTCCACTCGGCAATCTTCGTTGACAATTCTGGAGGCAGCGGGCTGAGTCGCTGCGCGACACGAGGCTTCTTCCAAATGGGACTGCCGTGACACGCGGCACATCCGGTTTCAAAGTGCCCAGCACCCTTCATCACCCTTGCTCGCTCGTCCAGATCTGGCGGAATCTCGATTCCCACGCTGTGTGTCGAGACAGATCGACTCATCGCAAACGACAAAAACCACTCCGTTATCGGCCAATGCCCCGAACTGGCTTTGATCGGCATGATGCCGGACACCACGACGAATAGCCCTGCCGCGGCTGACAAAGTGACGAACGTGCCGATGTGAATAAACCAACGCTTCATGTTTGTTCCGCCCTATGTTGGGATCTGTCAGGTTTAACGAGCCCGACCGTCAGCCACAATCCGCCGGCGAGATACGCGATGCCTCCGACGACCAACATCACCGCTCCACCGAGCTGTTGGTCGGCCAGCGGCGTCATGCCGCCGTAACCGTGATCGTGCTCGAAGAGTAGTCGAGGTGCTAGTGCCAATAGCGCTCCGAGCAGGGTCATATGCATGGAAGTGAGCAGCAATCCGATCACACCCGCGGCCATCCGATTGCCGCTTCGAGGCAGAGGCCCTCCAAACGCCGACAGCCATACCCACAACCCGGCCAGCAAGAACATACCCTGCTCCACCGCAAAACCGCTCGTCGTATGCCGGGCCACATGGTGCAACCAAGGTGCATGCCAGGCCCACACAATCAGCAACTCGCCGACCGACGCGGGAATCGGTGCGAACAGGCCTGGCAGGCGGTGGACGGGATCGCAAGAGAGCCCAGCTAACGCCAGTGCTAAGAGTGGTGCCGCGACCGCTACGACCAGCATGTGTAACGTCATGTGAGCAAAGAACGCGTGCCCAGCCAGTTCGGGGAGCGGACCTAGCCAGGCATACGCCAGTGTCAGCAATCCGGATATTGCGCACGCCGACCGCATCAGTCACAGTTCTCGATAAAAACGGCGACGGAAGCCACGAACAGTGTCGCGACGGCGCTGAGCCCGGACAACAGCAACGTCGCGAAGCCCATAAACCGATGTCGGTCCTCGGGCGTGTCAGCATCATGAGGCAGCGAACTTGCACCGAATGTGTGTCGCCGGTATCCGACCCAGCCCGTGATTGCAATTCCGATCAGTGCCGTCACGGTGTAAACGGCGATCGCAATTCTTACGCCGCCGAGTGATCCGCCGTCCCCTGCGTACTTGGCGCACCAGACAGCGGCGGTCACATAGCTAACGAGAAAGTGTAGCGCCCAAATCGTCGGCGCGATTGTCAGCATCCAGAGGCTTTCGCGAGATGTGCTTGTCTTAGTCATGCCACTAACGGGAACCCCGCAATGACGGCGACGGTAATGAAAACGGTCAATGCCATGAAATGCCAATACAACGCGACATTGACCATGTCGGCGTCGTACCGGCAGGTCATACGGCCAGCGAGTCGGCGGGCTGCACAATAAAGTTGCATGATGATCCCCAAGGTAACATGAAAGACGGTCCACCCCGCAAGAATCCAAACGGTGGCTGGATACACGTGACTGGTTGGATCAAGGCCGGTTGTCGACGGGCCGCAAATCAAAGCCATCGAGCCGAGGGAACTCAGCACCGCAGCGGAAACGATGGCGAAGTAAAAGGCGGCCGGGCGATCTTGCTTGTTCCAACGCCGCGCGCACAGCGTCATCCACCATGCACCTAGCAACAAGCTTCCCCCGGTCAATGGCCACAGTAAGCCGGGGCCCGTTGCATCTTCGGGAGGGAAGTCTTCGTGAATCGTCCAATAGAAGAAGTAGCCGAACACCAGCGACATGAAGGCGGTCATATCGCCCAGCATGGTGATGAACATTGCCCACCAACCGACCGCGTCGGGACCCGACACGTAAATCGGAAGGGTTAACCCCAAGCCAACATCCTTCTCATTCTTCTCCGGAATCCATGCTGTGCCTGTCCACAGCCAGATGATGATGGTGCCCAGCGCCAATACCCCGCTGACCGTCGCTGCCGTCCACCAATGATACGTCGAGAAGATAAAGACACCGCCGGTGAACACCGCGGCATACAGCGTCAAAAAGGTCGGGCCGGGAACTCGCAGGCATTGAATGGGGCGAGCATCGATCGACGTTGTGACCAAGGTCTCGCGCAGGCCTTCTTCCGCGTCCGGCATGTAAAAGCGACCTTCATCCACGTCGCGGACAAAGTTCGGTTGGTCCCACAGTGGATAGCGGCTGTCGATCTCGGGAATCGAGCGGACTCCCCACGGTTGACCCGGCATCTCGGACAGCCACTCGAGCGTACCGCCGCCCCAGGGATTGCGCTCGGACATCACCTGACCTTTCTTGGGTCGTACGACATCCCACACGAAGACCAGAAATCCGGCTGCGAGGACGAATGCACCGAAAGTGGAATTCATGTTCAGCGTGTCGAAACCGAGGTTCGCGGGATACGTGAAGACTCGACGGGGCATGCCGAGCAGTCCAGTCCAATGCATCGGCAGGAACGCGACATTGAATCCGACGAGCATCAACCAAAAGGCGACTCGACCCAGCCTCTCGGACAATTTCTTGCCACCGACCAGCGGAAAGAAGTAATAGAAGCCTGCCACAATCGGAAAGATCGTGCCGCCGACCAAGACGTAATGCAAGTGCCCGACCACGAAGTAAGTATCATGCGCTTGAAAGTCAAACGGAGCCACCGCCACCATCACGCCGGTCAAGCCGCCGAGCACGAAAGTGGCCAATCCCGCGAAGGCGAACAGCAAACACACCGATCGCGTCACACGACCAATCATCAGCGTGGCCAGGAAACAGAAGATCTGAATTCCGGTGGGAATCGCGACCGCCTGCGAAGCTGCCGAGAAAATTCCGATCGAGATGCCGGGCAGGCCAGTCGTGAACATATGATGGACCCACAGCCCAAAGCTCAGAAATCCTGTGCCGACCGCCGCCAGCACGACCCAGCTATAACCCGCCATCGGCGTGCGGGCGAAGGTGGGGACGATCATCGCCATTAACGCGACCGAAGGCAAAAACACGATGTAGACTTCGGGATGCCCAAAGATCCAGAACAAGTGTTGCCACAACAGGGGATCGCCGCCGCGGGCGGGATCGAAGAACGGCCAGTCAAAGGCCCTCTCCATCTCCATCAGCAAATCACCCGCGATCAACGGTGGGAACGCGAACAAGATCATTCCGCCGACAACCAGGATGTACCACGAGTAGAGCGGGATCAAGTTGATTCTCATTCCCGGGGCACGGCACTTCACGACACCGACGATCAACTCGACCGCCGCCGCGATCGAAGCGATCTCGATGAACGACAGCCCCAGTAGCCAGATGTCGGCACCAATCCCCGTTTGATGCCTGGTCGTCAAAGGCGGGTACATAAACCAGCCTCCTTGCGGCGCCGCACCAAAGAAAATGGAACCGCAAACGAAGATGCCTCCGATAAGAAAACTCCAAAATCCGAAGGCCGACAGCCGCGGAAATGGCAAGTCCCGCGCACCGAGCATTTGTGGAAGAACCAAGATAGACAAGGCTTCAAAGATCGGCACGGCAAACAAAAACATCATCACGGAACCATGCAGCGTGAAGACTTGGTTATACTGCTCCGCCGTTAAGAAGTCATTGTCGGGGACGGCGAGTTGAATGCGCATCAGCAGCGCGAGTATTCCTCCGAACAAGAAGAAGCCACACGCGGCAACGGTGTACCACAGGCCGACCCTGGTGTTGTTCACCTCCGACCAGTACCGCCAGCCGATGGGCGTCGCCCACGCATTCAGCAAACGTTCTTCTTGCGCGTGACGTACTTCCGCGGATGGTGCGCGTGCCAAAGGTTCTGGATCGTCACACTTCATTGCAGCGCCTCGAGGTACGCCGCGATCGCGCGTAACTGCTCATCCGGAAGCATGTCGAAGGCCGGCATTTTCACCCCCGGCTTGAGTTCGTCGGGATGGGTGATCCAGTTCATGAATTGCCGCGGTTCACTATTCAAAATACCCGCGCCCACGGTATGTCGACTGCCAACGTGTGTCAGGTCTGGCCCAATGACCTTGGTCGCTTCGGTTCCACGCACCGCGTGACACGCTGGGCAACCGCTGTGAATGAACAATTGTTGTCCGCGCACGGCGAGCGGTTCAGTTGGCGTTCGCGCCGGCTTGCGTTGCTGGTCTAGCCACTGGGCGAACTCGCCTTTCTCCAGGACGACAACATAAAAATTCATCAGTGCGTGCGACATTCCGCAGTATTCGGCACATGCGCCTCGATAAATGCCCGTCTTTGTTGGCTCGAGCTTCAAGCGCGTGATCCGTCCCGGAATCATATCGACCTTGCCACCCAGCGAAGGAATCCAGAAAGCATGAATCACATCGTCGCTCGCCAATCGAAACTCGACCGGCTCGCCCACAGGCAGCCGAATTTCGTTGGCCAACTCGATCGTCTCGCCATCAGCCCCGAGATAGCGGACACGCCACCACCACATCTTGCCGCGCACCTCAATCCTCAAGGCGTCTGGCGGCGCGGGTGCCAAGAGTTCAGGAAGCATTGGCAAGCTGGTCAGCAACAACGCACCGAGTACGATCGTGGGGATCACGCTGCCGCCGCCGATGATCAGCAACCGGATGCGCCGCCGATCACGAGTGGCATCGGCGTGGGTTCTCACGGAATAGATTGCCAATGCCACCATGACCAACCAGATAACGGTTCCACCCGCAGCCATCCGCCAGAAGAGAGTGGCGATGTCTTGTGCCCCGCGTCCTGCTGGATTTAGCGCGGACTGAGGACCATCACAGCCCACGTCGCCCGCGACGAGAAGCAGCGTTCCGATGATGTATGGCCATACTTTCGAAGGCGCGGACACAGATTGACTCTCACGGCAGTCACATTGTCGTGCGGATGCGAGGGTTTACTCGAAGGACGCCGGGCCTTTCAAGTGCCGGAGACCGGATGACATTGTCGCTAACTTACTTGCCAATGGGTGCGATTCTCGTGCCGATTGAGAGAGCAATATAAACATTCTGGCAACAAGTTGCGAAGGTCGATCAAACCCTCTTGGGAGATTCGCATCGAGAAACATTCGGCAGCAGGACGAGCATGCTCCAAGTAAGCGAGAAGTGCCGATGAATGCTTCCCAGATAAAATGCCTGGGATTTGGTACAGCGCTTGCTGTCTCGACTGCTTCGTTCGTATCAAGCCCGCCTGGCTGGCCACGCTGTTTTGCGTATTGGTCTGCTAAGCGATCCGATTCTACAATTTAAGACGTTCCGCCTTTAGCGCTGGCGGAGTATGTCTCTCGGCGTGGAGTGGGATCTTCGAAAACTCTGATGGTGGAGTAGTGGTTATGACTGTCGATCGTACGAAATGGCTGCACCACGTCGAGCAAGTGGTCCGTTCGCGACACTACAGTTGGCTTCCTAGCGGACTCGGTGGCGAATCCGTGGATGTTGCCATGACCTATCTGGTCACAGATATCATGCACATCTGCAAACTGACCGACACGCCGTTTGAGGACGTACTCACGGAAGCCAAAAAACGCTTCGAGGCGGAGGAGATGAGAAGGCAACTCGAAGCCATCGACCCCCACTGAACGATCTCGTTAAACCAAGGCTTTCCAACCGCGAGCTAGAAGTCCTGGGCTACATGCTCAGCAACGCGTTAGTCACAGTCTGACCGAAATGAAGTGTTGGTTTCCGTCGTGTCAGTGTGAGCGGAAGTCGACCACGCACGAGCTGACGTCGATGGCGACAGCAGCTTGTCGCCGCAAGCGAATCGAGGCTGAGCGGCGTATCCAAGCGTTCCATCCTCGGTGGGCCGCCTTTGGCACGCGTTCTGCACTATCGTTCTCCTGCCGGTCAACGGCAACTGCTTTCGTTCACGAGGCGCGGAAAGCGGGCGTGGACTAGAAGTCGTGTGACGAACAAATTCAGGTTGATTCAACTGAAAGGGCGGCCCATGGGTACCGAACGTTTAGACGAAACAACACGCCAACACTTGCTGACCTTGATTCAGGCGAATTTTGCCGGTCGTGATGATCTGTCCGCGGCCGCGGATGCACTGGGTAACAAGGCCTTGTCGCTGATCTGTCGTCGACTTGCCGATGATTTAGCGAACAACGCCATCGAATTGCAACAGATTGCCCTCGCCGCTGGAATCAACGATGTCGATGTCAACGAGTTTGGAGCACAGCTCCAAGCGGAGTTAATGGAGATGATCCAGGCGGGGGAAGGTGATCAGGCGGTGTTGGAGGAAGCCGAGGAATGCGAGCAGATCGTCGAACAGGAGTATGACGCGGCGATTGCGAATACCGACAAGCCGACCATCGCCGATGTTTTGGAGCAGCAACGCGAAAAGGTCGAATTCGGAAAAAACGTCGCTCACGAGTTGCGTTCGTCGGAAGCAGGCAAGGACTCGCCGTGAATTCTACCTCGACTTCCGTTCTAAGGGTGGCGAGCATGGGAGAGCATCGCCGGTGGACCACGAAACTCACTGGCTTTGTGTCGCCCCCGTGAGGCTCGATTTTTATTTTGGTAGGGTGAATGGCACAGCCGCGAACGGGAGTTCGACCATGAAAGCGTCAGTATCCACGCCGCCGCAACCGCCGGAGC
>Ga0326597_10013943_pt1 | contig 10543 bp, 5 predicted proteins | sample RVTome_12_FD_203789 | JGI IMG/M metagenome (GOLD analysis project Ga0326597, IMG submission 203789) | Soil microbial communities from uranium-contaminated site in the Upper Colorado River Basin, Wyoming, United States - RVT100D185 | ecosystem: Environmental > Terrestrial > Soil > Contaminated >... | reverse complement strand
CGGATCGATCCGGCGCTGTTCAGTCCGGCCGCGGTGGAACTCGCCAGGCGGCTGCCGACGCCTGACAACGACTGCGGCGACATCACGTTCGGATCACCAATTCAGCCTCGGCACGAACCTGGAGTGGTGGGAGGAGATCACCAATTCCACCTCGCGTGCGAACGGCAGTTGGAACATTGACGGCCGGCATACGGGATCGGCCATCGGGGACCTGATGGTCGGCCGGCTGAACTTCGTTGAGCAAGGCGGCTTCGGCTTCCTGCCGGTGGACAACCTGTACATCGGACTCTACGCGCAGGATACCTGGCGGGTCTGGGACCGCGTGACGCTGAACGCCGGCCTGCGCTGGGAGCCGTATCTCGGCCAGAACGTCCAGAACGGTGTGATCTCCGTCTTCGATCGGGAGCGCTTCGACCGCGGCGTCAGGAGCACGGTGTTCCTCCGGGCGCCGGCCGGCTTCGTCTGGGCGGGCGATCCGGAATTCCCCGACAACGCGAAGACCGGGATGGACAAGCAGTGGTTGAATCTGTCGCCGCGCGTGGGCGTGGCGTGGGACGTGCGGGGTGACGGCCGCACGGCGGTGCGCACGTCGTACGCCATGATGTATGACTACCCGGCGGGAGAATTCCACAACATCCACGCCAACGCCCCGCCGTTTGGCAACCGGGTCAGACTCACCGATCCCGTGGGGCGGCTGGACGACCCGTACCTGGGTGTGCCCGGCGGCAATCCGTTCCCCGTGACAATCGGCCCCGACGCTCCGTTCGTGCCGTTTGGCGCCTTCGGGACGATGGATCCCGATATCAACTCGCCGCGCATCCAGTCGTGGAACGCCACCATCGAGCAGCAGGTCGGCGCCAACTGGGGAGTTTCGGCCAGCTACATCGGCAGCTACTCCGACCGCCTGTGGTGGCAGGAGGCGCTCAACCCGGGCGTCTTCCTGGAAGGCCAGCGCAACACGGGCGGGAATCTGAACGTGCAGCGGGAGCTGTATCTGCAGAACCCGGACGAAGCGCAGTTCATCAGCAACCTGGACAAGGTCGTTGACTGGGGCTACCAGAAGTATGCGGGCCTGAAGCTGTCGGTGCAGCGTCGGGCGACCAGCGGCCTGAGCCTCAGCGGGAACTATACGGTGTCAAAGTGCACGGGCACCCCCAGCGCCTCCGAAGGCTTCGAGCAGGCGGGCCGTGGCTTCGTCATTCCGGGCAACCCGGACTACGAGAACGGCTATTGCGACCAGGATCGGAGACACTTGTCGACGCTGACGGTCGGGTACCTCACACCGATGCTGGACAACGTGGCGCTGCGGGCGATTGCCTCGAACTGGCGCGTCTCGGGGATCTTGTCCGCGCGGAGCGGCGCGCGCCTCAACATCGTGAGCGGACGGGACAATTCCGGCAACGGTCAGCGCGACCAGCGGCCCGACCAGATCTCGGATGACATCTACGGTCCAGGCAAGGACCTCTCCGACGTGGAACCTGGGGAGCGGATCGACAACTACTTCAACCGAGACGCGTTCGCGCAGCCCGCAGCGGGCACACACGGCAACGCGAAGCGCAACCTGGCGGTCGGTCCGGGCTTCTGGAATATCGATCTGGCGGTCTCGCGGCTCATCGATCTGGGGACACAGCGGCTGGAGCTCCGCGTCGAGTCGTTCAACTTGTTAAACCACTTCAACTGGGGCAATCCCAACGCCAACTTCAACTCGAGCTCGTTCGGCCGGATCACGAGCCAGGCCGGGGATCCGCGCATCATGCAGTTCGGGATCAAGTACGCCTTCTGACAACGCGTGACCGTCGTCATCGACGACGGTCACGCCTCTGGTAGCGAATGACAGGCCGGTCATCTTCTCGCCCACGCGACAAGTTGACCGGCCTTTGTCGTGCCGAGGAACAAGACGGACAATCCGGGCAGAAATTCAACATCTGGAACTGCTGTGGCGCTATGCTGCACAGGATCCCGCGCTGGCCGATGTCCGAGGCGTTGTCCTCCTGGACGTCCGGTGGCGCATCGGTGGTCCCCCGATTCAGCAGGCACGAGGGCTGGATAATGATGACAGGTCTGAAACGCGTTGCGAGGGCCGGTGCGATTGTCGCGCTGGCGGTGATGGTCGGCCCAGCGGACGTCGCGGCACAGAGCGACGAGGAGTACGAAAGCATCGCTCCGTTCCTCGGGCACTGGGACGGTCACATCAGCGCTCCTGACGGTCAGGACAGGGGTAACTGCGGTGGCCGCACGGGGGACTACGGCGAAAAGCTCCTGAACTGTTCCATGCCAGTAGACAACCTTCCCCTGAACGCGCGAGCGGAAGCCTGGATGAACTACGTGGATATCTTCCAGTCGCCGACGACGGCCGACTGCGCCACGGGCAGCCTGAACGCCTCGCTGGGTGAAGATTTTTCCCTCGCCGCGGCTCCTGGCCGGATCGTCACCGAATCCGGCCAGTTCGGTGAACGCACGGTCTGGATGAACGGCGCCGGTCCGACGCCGCTCTCCGGAGATCTGTTTCAACACGGACACTCGGTCGGACATTTCGAGGCAGGCGACCTCGTCATCGAAACCACCCATTTCACGTTCGATCCCGATGGCATGGACGACCACCTCCACATGGCCACGTCGGTTCGAAAGAAGGTGACCGAGCGCTACCAGATCATTGACGAGGACACCATTCGGTTGATCATCACGCTGGACGACCCCACGTTTCTGAAAAGGCCGTTCAGGTACTCGAAGCTGTTCACCAGGATGCCCTCCCGGAGCCGCAACGCCGGGTGGAGGTCTTGCGATCCCGATGTCTCGCGGCGCGAACTGGAATTCGCGTATCCAGGGAAGAAGTACCCGGACGAGTAGTCGCCATGAGGAGAGGGCAATGACACGCTGTGTAACATGGTCGTGCGGTCTTGTGGTGGTGGTGGGCTGGATGGCCGCGGATGCGCACGCACAGGCCGCACTGGCCAGGACTCATGTGGACGCAGCTCGGGCCGCCGTCGCGCCGCAGACGCCCAATCCGCTGGCGCCGTTTCATCGCTTCCAGAGCCTGTTCGATCAGGTCTGCGCCGAGCCGACGCTTCCGGACGTCATCCGGACCGAGCAACGCTCGGCCGACGCCGTGCCGCGCAAGGAGTGGTTTCGATGGCCGGCGGACATCTTCGACAACCTCTACTTCATCGGCACGCAGACGGCTGGCGTGTGGGCGATCGACACGTCGGAGGGGATCATCGTGATCGATGCGAACTTCCACTACTCGAGCAAGGACCTCGTGCTCGAGTTGCTGCATTTCGGTCTCGAGCCCGACACGATCAAGTACATCATCGTCACGCACGCCCACGATGACCGGTACTGGGGCGCGAAGGCCCTGCAAGACACCTATCCCAACGCGCGGGTGGCGATGTCGGCCGCAGACTGGGATGTCGTGGCCAAGGACAACTCGCCCGCGGAACTCAAGCCCCGGAAGGACATGGTGATCACCGACGGCCAGCAGATCAGGCTCGGCGACGTGACGGTCACCTTGTACGTCACACCGGGTCACACGCCGGGCACGCTGTCGATGATCATCGAGCTGCTGACGAATAAGAAGAGTATCGCGTCAGACGACGGACGGCACGTGGCGGCTATCTGGGGTGGCGTCGATGCGAGCATCGGACGGCGGGGGGTTCGGTACTATCCCGACGGCCAGGCGATGATGCGAGCTCACGTGTCCTCGATTCGGCGCTTCATGGATCTGGCGACGAAAGCCGGTGTCGACGTGATCGTGCCCACGACGCTCGCCCACGCCAACATTCCCGAGAAGATCCGTGTCTTGAGGCTGATGAATCCTGACATGTCCGGCAACAATCAAGGTGATGTGGCCCGCTTCATGGAGGAGGTGTTGAAGTACGACGGCGAGGCGCATCCCTTTGTCAACAGAGATGCCGTCGAGCGGTATCACACGATTCTTCTCGAGTGCTATCAGGCTCAGCTGGCCTGGCGGATGGGCTCGTAGCGTCGGGAACAGCAGCGCTCTTCCGGCACCGCGTGAACGGAGCAGGCGAGCCACCTGGATACGCGAATCCAGGTGGCTCGCCTGTGACCATGATGCTCTCTCCCCATACCCCCGGGCGTTGGTGCCCGATCGTGCCCGAGGGCACGTCTCAGTCGAGTGGGGTCGTCTGCGCCCAGTAGACCCACTCGCGCCCTTCAACCGGCCCGAGCTGTCCACCGCCGCCACCGCCGCCACCGCGCCCACCCCCGCCTGCAGTGGCGCTCGCGGCACCTTGCGGTCCCATTCGAATCTCGTTCAGGTAGGCGACCCTGCCGCCGAGCGCCAACGCCTGCTGCTGGATGATCGCGTTCTGACGCATGTGGTAGGCGGATCGGACCGCGTTGTAGATGGTGGCCCCGGTCATCACGAAGCCGTGACCGGACAACAGCACGGCCTGGTTCGTGCCGAGCGCGGCGGCGACACCCCGTCCCAAGGCAGGGTTTGACAGCACCGGCTGATTCGGATCCAGCGTCGACATGTCGAACACCGGCAGGCCGCCGCCAATGAACGCGGCGCCGTTGACCATGGAACGCAGCGTCACGCCTTGCGTGAAGGCGACCACCTCTGGCGCCCGCGAGTACAGCACAGCCATCACCTCAGGATTCGCTTTGTAGATCTCGTCGTCAATCGACAGCCCCATCGTGTCGGGACCCGGGTTGGAGAGGTCGCGTTCGACGATGTCTCGGTCGGTGACGCTGCCGGGCGCAGCGGTCGCGACGAAATAGCTATTCGGGTTGCTCGGATTCCGCATGCTGACGTGACCCGAGGCCTCGATCAGTCCGACCATCTCGTTGGCGAGGATGCGGTTGGCGAGCACCAGGTCGTGCCTCGCGCCGCCGACAGGATCACTCGGCTTCGCCGGCATCGGCGCGGGGTTCATCGGCACGATCCCGCCTTCCGCTTTTAGGTCGATGCGCTTGTAGTGATCCCAGGCCCGCTGGTCGGCGGCGGCATCGTCCACGATCATTTCGGGCTGTCCGGAGCTTCCGATCACCGCGGCGGCGAGCTGCAATCGGGCGTTTCGGCGGAGCGCAACCGAGCGATGGATCGCTTCGGGTAGCGACTTGGCTGCGAGCGTGATGCCGTGACCCCAGAGCAAGGTCGCTTCGTTGTCACCGAGCGTCTCCACCATCGACTCGCCAAGGAGGTTGTCACTGACGATCCCGTTACGTCCGTTGTTGTGCGGCCGAATATCCCAGACCGGGACCCGCTTGTCAGGCCCCCAATAGAGCGGCGCCGAACTCATCGAAAACGCCACGTACTCCGGCGTGTGCGCGTGCACGACCGCCATCACATCTGGCCTGGCCTTGAAGACGTTGCCGTGCAGGAAGGTTTCGCGTGCGTCGCCACCCCGTGGCTCGATGGGCAAGCCATCGAAGCCGTACTCGCTCATGTCACTGACGCTCGCGCCGCCAGGGGCGACAAAGCGCGCCATGTACCAGCGATCGGGATTGACCTGGCTGCGCGCGCTCACGTGGGCCTGGATGTCGAGGATACCCTCCTCGCGGGTGAGAATCCGGTTCGCCAGCACGAGGTCCTCGAGCAACGCCTGTTCAGGGTGGGGCGCTCCGGCCTGCGAATCCTCGGCTGGCGCCGTGGCCGGGGACTCTGCAGGTGGGGAAGAACAGGCGGCGAGAAACACGCCTGCAAGGAGCGCCAGCACCGACCGGCCTGTTAGTCTTGGGAAAGTCATAGTAGTCACCTTCTCTGGTTTGGGTCAGATCGAACGCTGATTGGGAGACGATAATCGATTCTCAGGCGCGTAGTGTCCCACAAAATGGGCCGGCCCGGGTCGACTGGTGGCTCGAGGACTTCTTCAGTCCTGCGATGGCCCACAAACGCTCGAGTGCCCGGTCGAGCTCGCACCAGCATGAGGTCCCATGAATTCGGCGACCAGTGGACATCCGATTGACTTGCCGATCGCCCCGACATATGGTCTGCTGCAGTTCGTGGCCGGGGGGCTTCGTGTCGCCGCCGGCCCAGACGGAGAGCGTGCATGAAGAGGAGTGCTGTCCGCGCGTACGCGGTTGTTGCGACCGTCATCCTGGGTGCGATGGGTGTGTACGTCGCGGTGGGGGCGCAGGGGCAGAGTGCTCCGCGCTATCTATACGATCCCACCTGGCCGAAACCGCTGCCGAACAAATGGAAGATGGGCGGTGTCATTGGGCTGGGAATCACCGAGGATGACAGCGTCTGGGTGTATCACAGGCCGACCGACTTGACGAGCCTCGAGCTGGAAGCCGAGGTAGGTGTGTCGGACTGCTGCGTGCGACCCCCGTCGATGATCCATATTGGCGCGGACGGGAGCGTGCTGGGCTCGTTCGACGCGCCGCAAGGGCACGGCATGGACGTCGACGACCGCGGCTTCGCGTACCTCGGGCAGGATACCGTCCGGAAGTACGACACCCGGACGGGTAAGCTCGTCGGCGAGATCCCTCGTATTCCCGAGCGCGTCGGCGGTCAACCGAACCAGCCGGCGAGGATCGCACCGCGTGTACCGGGCCAGGGCGGCCCAGCGCCGATTGCGCGTTTTCTACTGCCGCCGAACGGGCCGGGGTACAACCCGGTGGCTCTGGAGGCTGCCGAGATGAAGTCGCTGGCGGCGTTCTACGCGAAGTATCCGCCGTCCACGCCGATGATGGTCGGCACCACCGAGGAGGTGCGTGTCGACGAAGCACACAACGAGATCTATGTCGCCGAGAACTATCTCGGCGGGCGCGTGCTCGTGTTCGATCTCGACACGCTGCAGTTCAAGCGGGGCTGGGGCGCCTATGGGCACCGGCTGGCCGACATCTCGACCGATCCCGCAGACCACCAATGGGTGGGCTCCACGCCGCCCAGGGAGTTCCAGTCGCACCTCACGGTGAACATCTCGCGCGACGGATTCGTGTATGCTGCGGACCGGGCGGCCGAACGTGTGCAGGTGTTCACCAGGGAGGGGATGTTCGTGAAGGAATTCGTCGTCGCACCGTCGGGGACCAGGCGTGACGAGCGCACGGGCAGCCGTGGAGCCGCCGGAGGCGTCACGTTCTCTGCCGACAGAGAGCAGCAGTACCTCTACGTCTCTGACATGAAGAACAACACGATCTGGTTTCTCAACCGCGCCGATGGTACTGTCGTCGGCCGCTACGGGAACATGGGCGACAACGGCGGCCTGTTCTTCGGCCTGGAACTGGCGGCGACCGACTCGCGCGGCTACATCTACACGGGCGAAGTGTTCTCTGGCATGCGAGTGCAGCGGCTGGTGCCTTCTGACAGTCCGCGCGGCAAGCTCCTCGAACAGCTGTCGCAGCTGGCGCCCTAGTCCACCAAGGCGCCTGCGCTCACTCGAGCGACGTGGTCTGCAGCCAGTACACCCAGCCACGACCTCCGCCCGCAGTTTCCCCTTCGGGAAACGTCGGACCTGGCCCGGGAGCCTCCCGCGGCTCGGCGGCCGGATCGGGTGGCGGCGCCGGGTCGTCGAGGTACGCGACCTCGCCGCGGAGCGCCATGGTCATCTGCTGGATGACCGAATTCTCACGCAATGAATAGGCGTTGTTCAACAAGCTGGACAGCGACGAGCCGGTGAGTACGAAACCGTGGCGCGGAAGCACGACGAGTGAGTTGTCCCCCAGGGCCTCGGCGACTCCGCGGCCGAGCATCGGATTGCTCAAAATTGGCTGCGTCGGGTCCAGGCTGCCGATGTCGAAGACGCCGAAGCCATCACCCAGAAACGATCCGCCGTTGACCACCGGACGCAGTGGCACTCCCCGCTCCGTGATGGCGACGACCTCAGGCGTGTCGGCATAGAGCACCGCCATGACATCCGGCTTGGCCCGGTACACGTCCGCATGGACCGACAGCCCCTGGTCGCCGGGATCGTCCAGGCTCCGCTCGACGATCGCCTCGACCGTCACGACGCCGGCCGCCACGTCGGGTGCGACGAAGAAGCGAGTGGGATTGCTCGGGCTCCGCACGCTGACGTGGCCGTAGGCGTCCAGGGTCGAGAGCTCGTCGGACGCGAGTATGCGGTTGGCGTACGCGAGATCCAGCCTGGCGGCCTCGTTCGGGTCGGCGGGCCGTGCCGGGACGGGTAGTGACGACGACGGAATCTGGCCGCCCATCTCCGCGAGGACCGCGCGCCTCAGAGCGTCCCACGTTCGAGTGCTGCGAGCCGTTCCGGATCCGAGACTGGCGCGTCGAGCCGAGGGATCCCACCTGCCGCCCATGGACACTGCGGCCTGCTGCAGCCGTGCTGTTGTGCGCAGCTCGATCGTCGTGGGCACGAGGTCGTGGAGGGAGCTGCTGGTCACCGCGACCCCGTGCCCCCACAGGAGGAGCGATTCGCTGTTGCCGAGCTCCCGCGCCATCGCCCTGCCGAGTTGCGGCGTCTGAATCGTCCCCGCGCTCCCCTCGTTGAACGGGCGGATGTCAAACACAGGCAAGATCGTGTCGCCGCTCCAGAGTGGCACCGAGCTCATGCCGAACGCCACCAGTTCCGGTGCGTGGGCGTGCACGATCGCCATGACGTCCGGCCGCGCCTTGTAGATCTCACCATGAAGTTCCGTTTCTCGCACTTGATCGGTGCGGGGGCCCTGTACGGCGCGGCTGTCGAGGTCGTTTTCGATGATGTCAGCGCGTGTGACGGCGCCTGGAGAGACGTAGCGCGAGATGAAGTAGTGGTTGGGATCGAGCTGGCTCCGTGCACTCACGTGCCCCGCAGTGTCCAGGATGCCGAGTGCTCTGACGAACATCCAGTTGGCCAGAACCACGTCGTCGATCAACGTCTGCTCGGGGTGCGCCGCCGGAGCTGTTTCCACTGCGGCCGCGGGAGGCGCCGGCGAACACCCCCAGAGAAACAGGGCACCAAGTACCCCGACCGCGAATCCGCGCGTGCGCGTTGCAGAAGTCATGGCTGTGCCCTCTCAGCTACTGGATGTGTAGATGTCGTGAACGGTTCCTCGAATCCCTCTGCCTACCTCGCAAGCGGATCAGGACGCATCTGGAACTGCATGACCTTGCTCGTCGTGCCTCTGCCGGTCTCCATGTGGAACGGCGTTCTGGTTGACACCGTGGCCCACACACCCCGACCCTTCCAACCGGCATTGGGATCGTCGATGCGGCCGTCCATCCACTTGGTGAAGAAGCCCAAGGGGTACGGCACGCGCAGCGTCACGAACTCGCCATCCTTCAGCGCCAGCAGCGCTTCGGCGGCGTTGCCGGTGTTGATCGGCACGTTCTCTCCGAGACCGAGCGTGTCGAACTGATCGACCCATGTGTAGTAGCTGGCTTCGGCACTGCCGGAATCAGTGACGTTCTTGAACTGCGGCACCGGCTCGGTGAAGAGCGTCCAGCCTTCGGGGCAATGCTGACCGCTGGCTGCCGGACCGTTCAGAGGTCCCGTGCACTTCCGGCGGTCGAAGCTGGCCATGTGGCCGCTGGCCAGTGCCGCCCAGTACACGCCGTTGCGGTCGACATCACCACCACGTGGCGAAAATCCCTGCGCCGGCACGTCCGGGTTGTCGAAGGGCGGTTCATAGATCTCCACGAGAGCCGTCTCGGGAGGGTTCGATCCTGGCGCGAGCCTGATGATGGCTCCCGGATACCCCAGTTGCGTGCCCCAGACCGACCCGTCGGGCGCCGGCGCCACGGCGTAGAGCGCGCCGTCGATTCGCTGATCCTTGCTGGGATCGAGCGGTTCCCCGGGTTCGACATAGTCGTCGCGCTTGCCATTGCCGTTGGCGTCCCGGATGAGCGCGGTCCAGCCCTGCGATCTCATCTCGTCGTGCGTCTCGTCGAACATCTTCGTGTTCAGCCAGCCGATCACCTGTCCGCCGCCGCTGGTCCACAACGTGTGATTCGCATCCTCCGCGAACATCAGATGATGCGTCCCGAAGCAGGTGCTGATGTGTGTCAGTTCCTTGGTCTCGGGATCGTACATGGCAAGGTGGCGGCGAGCGTTGGCGATGGGGTAGAGCTGTGCCGAGGGGTGAGTCGAGCCATCCCTGCACTCAGCCGGATTGGCCGAGGGCCGAACCGTTGATGTGAGCCAGACTCGCCCCCTGTGATCGATCATCGGATTGTGGACGTTGTTCTTGCTGGTCCAGATCGGCTCGTCACCCCAGTACGGCGAGGGCTCCGGCATCGATGCGCTTGTCGCGGGCGTGTCGGGGTCTCGGACGGTTAGTGGGATCCGATTCGCGCGGTGCGCGATCGGATCCAGCACGGGGACGTAGTCGGCGCTCAATTCGAGCGCTCCGTACAACGGCCCATAGGCGTTGACGCGCGGATTTCGTCGGTCCGTCGACACGACATCGTGCAGGTACGCCTTGGGATCGGCCCAGTCCCACTGCGTGATGACCACGTTTCGCTCGATACCCTGCGGCCGTGACGGCGCTGGCGGAACCTCGCCCGCGCGAATCCGATCGGTCCAGTCCGCGAACATCTCCAAGACACGCGTGCGGCCGAACCGGTTGAGCCCGCCGCTCATCTGAGCGCCTGCCTGTCCAGACTTCAGGCGGCGATCCCACGCCGCGACGGTGGTGG
>Ga0326597_10013942_pt1 | contig 10543 bp, 13 predicted proteins | sample RVTome_12_FD_203789 | JGI IMG/M metagenome (GOLD analysis project Ga0326597, IMG submission 203789) | Soil microbial communities from uranium-contaminated site in the Upper Colorado River Basin, Wyoming, United States - RVT100D185 | ecosystem: Environmental > Terrestrial > Soil > Contaminated >... | reverse complement strand
GCTCGAACGTCGCGGTTTCGACTCGCGCCGAGTTTTTCATGCGCTCACTACAGCAGACTTTTCACCCCAGGCGGAGAGAAATTCTCCGACAGGCTCCTAGCTACTGTCTCGCGCAGTGAGCCTTGACATGGGACGGTAACTGCCAGGATCCCATCCGCGGAGTTCTGAAGGACGAACCCGGCGATCGGGCCGTCGTCTGGTGTTCAACGAACCTGAACTTGCTGGCCGCGACGTTCCGTTGCGTCATCTGGGTCACAGGTTGCGGAAGCTCGACGGCTACACGCATCTCGGCGCCGTTATCCGCCAGCGGATGCGCGCGGCGTGAGTGAAGCCGCACGTGGGGGGATGTCCCGATATGGCCGGACGCCTCAACGTGGCCCTGGAGCCAAATGCGGGGCCGCCTCTTCACGTCGTGCTACCCTCAATGGCGTTCAGGCGCCGGAAGGAAGCCGTTCCCGATTTTCCACATCAAGCGGGACACCACCACGTGAGTGTTTTGAGTCGATCGGCGGCTACAAGCCGAGCAGGCACGGTTGCGTAGAATTGCGCGCCACACTGTCGGTACGAATGCAAGGCTGGCAGGCGAGAGTCTGTACGGGCAGGCTACTCAATTACCATCGCCAACAGGGAACGGCGGAAATGCATCCGCTCTTGGTTGAATTCAAGAACGGTAGCCAAGACTGCATGCGAGGTGGGAATCCGCTCTGGGAAATCTTTCTGGCGGAGTACCGCCTGACGAGAAAGCCCAATATCATTGGAGGCTGCCTGATCTTGATCGGTTATGTGTCGGCCTTTGTGACCAGGGCGGAGAAGGGCTATCCCGAAGACGTCATTAGGTTCCGACGAATGGAACAGGTGAGCAGATTGCGTGCGCTCTTCTCTCTGCGGAAGTGGGGCGGCCGGTGGCGGGAGCAACATTGAAACACTTGGTCCTTGCGGCAGGCGAGTGCTTGACGACAGACGAACAACGCATCCTGAAGTTCGCCGACTGGATGGGCGTACAGACGAAGACGATCTCCATTGAGCAGGAATTCGCTCTGGCACCACAATCGCCCCCTGAAGCCGACGGCCAACGAGGATGCTTGGTTATAAGCGCCGACACGCTTGCGCAAGCTCACAAAGTGTCGCCTCAACGGCTGGCGCACCTCTTCGAAGAACGCTGTGCGACATTGTTGATTTTCTGCTGCTTCGATCCGACGCGGCACAGTAGCGTCCTCTCCTGGCTCACGAGAGGCGTGGTCCGCGGCTTGAGCCTGTCAGCAGACGGGCAGGCGGTGTTTGATCTGCCGCACAGTGGGCGAGAACTCAGTCGACAGTTGTCCGGCCTGAGCTTCTCGGCGGAGCGCAACCTGTCGGTGCCGACCTTTGACCTGGCCGGGGATTCCCGCTCGGCTGAGGCGATCATGTTGGTGAACGGGGAGCCGATGTTCATTCGTATGCCGACGACGCAATGCGAGATGTTCCTCCTCGCCGGATCGGACTTGCCGGACCTCGAGGAGCCCCTGTTCCAAGAGAGCGGGATAGAGGCGCATTACGATCGACTTATCCCGCTTCTGATGTTTTTGTACCATAGCTTCGGGAAGACTTGCTGGCATGGCCCGGCAAGTACGGCGCGCTTCATCATTGATGATCCCCTCCTTCGGGAACGGTACGGATTCCTCGACTACCGGTCCCTGCTGGCCTCGATGCAGCGCCAGGGATATGGTACGTCGATCGCGTTCATCCCCTGGAATTATCGCCGCACCTCGAGGCGCAGCGCGTCGATCCTCTTTGACCGCCGTCCCAATCTATCCATCTGCGTTCATGGGTGCGATCACACTAACAAGGAATTTGAAGCGGCGGACCAGGCGGTCCTGGAACGGAAGGCGGGCCTGGCCCTGGATAGGATGGAGCGGCATCAGACGCGCACGGGCCTGGCGTTCGAGCCAGTAATGGTCTTTCCCCAAGGACTGTTCTCCAGCGATGCGATGCTGGCCTTGCGTGCGGCCAACTATCTCGCGGCCGTCAACTCGACGTGTGTTCCCACGAACGCGCGACCGGGTGCGCTCAAGATTGCAGACTGTCTCCGCCCCGCGATAAGCAAGTTTCATGGATTTCCTGTCTTTCAGCGGCGGTATCCACGGCGCCTCGTCGATTCGGCCTTCGATATGTTCCTGGGGAAGCCGGTGCTGCTCGTGGAGCATCATTCCTACTTTCGTGACGAGTGCGAACAGCTGGAGGAATTTGTGATTGGGTTACGCAATCTCGAACCGAAACTGACCTGGCCGACGCTGGCGTCACAGCTCATGGGCAGTTGCATCATGCGGTCTGTCGCGCGCGACTCGGTCGAAGTCCAGTTCTTCACACGACGATTCCGACTCGAAAACACAGAGGGCGACCAACGGCGTTTCCGACTCGCGAAGCCCGAGCCGGACCCGTCCGCCATCCAGGCTGTGTTCGTCGACGGTATCAGCGTGCCCTTCTCGCTCACGGGAGACTCCGTGCAGCTCGAGCTCGAGGCCGATCCGGGTCAGGTGAGATGTGTTGAGGTCGTGGATCACCCGAGGCCGCCGCAAGCGGCTCGGCGCATGGGAGTGATCTACAACGTCGGGGTCTTCGCGCGCCGAGGCCTGTCCGAGTTCAGGGACAACACGCTGGCAAGGCATCCGAGATTGCTTCAAGCGGCGACTGAATTGGCGAAAGGGCTGAAACTTGGGGAAGAATGAATAGGGCGTTGTTCCTGGACCGAGACGGTGTCATCAACGTCGAGCGCGGCTACGTGCACCGTCGCGAAGCGTTCTCCTTCCAGAAGGGGATCTTCGAACTGTGCCGAGCGGCGCAGAACCGCGGCTATGTCTTGATTGTAGCCACGAATCAGGCAGGCATCGCGCGGGGTTACTACACCGAATCGGAGTTCCTCGAACTGAGAAGGTGGATGATCGACGAGTTCGCCGGCCAGCAGGTTCGAATAGCGCAGGTGTACTACTGCCCGTATCACCCGATTTGCGGCGTTGGCGGATATAAGTACGATTCTTCAGATCGGAAACCCAGGCCGGGTATGCTGTTGCGCGCGCGGACGGGATTTCGACCTCGATCTCCCGTCGAGCATTCTCATCGGGGACAAGTCCTCGGACATCGACGCGGCGAAAGCGGCCGGAGTCGGCACGAGGATCCTGCTCCGCTCGGGAGCGGCGGCGGTCGAGAGCGGAGAAGACCAATGTCACGTGTTCGAGGCTCTCGATGGAATCCGATTCAGAGTATGTTCGTCGGATCCAACGTCTGGGGGCGGGCGCTAGGAACAAGGGTCTATTGAGACGGGTGCCTCGGGCTTCATCGGTCAGTACGTAGCCGAGGAGGCGGCGAGACGGGGTAGCAAGTCATTGGTGTCGATCGAAATCCGGGTCGAGTAGGAAGAATCGAATCTATCCAGTCGGATATCTGCGATCGAGATCGTATGAAGCAGGTGATGAGGTTCAAGGGGTACGGGATTCATCTTGCCGCGGTGACCTCGAGCGTCGAGTTCATGAGAAATCCTCTGGATTGCTATACTGTCAACACGCGGGGATGTTTGAACGTCAGCGATGCGGCGGCAAGAAGCGGCTGCAAGAGATTCGTTTACGGATCGAGTGCCGCCGTGTATCTCGACGGGTGTTCGGAGGACACGGTCATCGACCTCCGGAAGCACGGCAACCACTATGCGAAGACCAAGATCATGAAGGAGATGGTGGCGAAGTCCTGTGAGCACATTTACGAGATGAGTACGACAGGTGTGGGGTATTTCGGTGTGTATGGCGTGACGAGGAATTACTTGAGCGGTACGAACCGGGAATCGCCTCTGAGGAGGCCTTCCAACATCTCCTCGGCGCCCTTGAGGAGGCGCGCGTCCAACCGCGGCTGGCGGTGGGACCTTTTGTCGCCCCGGAAGGGCTGTGAGACCAAGTCCGTTCCTGGTCGTGGTGTGCTTGCTGGACCTGGCGATGTTCCGTGGTCCCCGGTGGAGCTGGTGACACAGGCGATTTCGCGCTAGAGTGTCTCGATGGCCTCGGAGCAGTCGCGAGTCAAGACGGCCGCCAGGTTGCGAACGACCCGGGTGATCGCGCGGTGGCGACGATGGGCCTGGATCCTGGCGGTGGTTGCGTTGGCGGGGGGGACCGTCGTCGGTGTACCCGCCATTCACGAGCCGATTCTTCGGACTGCTGGATGGGTACTCGTCGTCGACGAGCCTGTCGAGCGGACCGACATCATCGTCGTGGCGATAGATGCCGTTGGTGGCGTGCTCGAAGCGGCCGACCTTGTTCAGAGCGGTATCGCTGCGCGAGTCGCGATTTTCGCCGACCCTCCCGACGCGGTGGATCAGGAGTTCATCCGCCGTGGGATCCCGTACGAAGATGGGGCCGCGCGGTTGGCTCGCCAACTCGGGTCGCTTGGCGTGACGGCTATCGAGCAGATCCCCAGAGTCGACGGAACAGAGGCCGAGGGGCAGGTGCTACCCGACTGGTGTGACGAGCACCGTTTCCGCTCAATCGTGGTATTGAGCTCTCCCGACCACTCGCGGCGTCTGCGTCGGGTGCTTGATCGATCCATGAAGGGCCACCAGACCAAAGTTACGATTCGGGTCGTGCGCCGCTGGGGCTTCGACCCGGATCGATGGTGGAAAACTCGCGTCGGCATCCGCACTGAGATCATCGAGCTCCAGAAGCTGCTGCTCGACATAGTCCGTCACCCGATTTCGTAGGGCTCGTGGTGGCGCTCCGACGCTTGGAGAGCGCTGCCCCTCGGCGCGCGGCCCCGTCGAGCGTCGGATCAACTTGAAACGGACGTGTAACGGCGCAGAGCACCACGCCAGACCAGGCGGGAAAGACCGAGCAAAGTGCTGTCCATCGCGGGCTCAGAGTGACCCATTTTAACGGAAGAGGGTCCAGCGCTGCCTGGGCCGGGAAACTCCTCATCACCGTGACTGGCACACGGTAGAGCACCGTTCATGTAGATATTCACCGGTAAGCGGCCCATCGCCATGAGATCGCGGTAGCGCGTAAGGAACATGAGGTTCCAGGGGCCTTCGTCGCACGCTGCCGCATGAAAATGGGGTACCCTTTCCGCGCCATCGCTCGGACCGGTCGGCGGCGCGACTGGTACCGCGAGTCCGCACATGAAGTGACGAGGGAGCTTCCGGCGCCGCGCATTGTTTCCGCGAGCACGCCGAACAAAGTAGTGACGTGGACGCTCCTGCGAGCGTTGGCACCAGTTTCAAGAGGAGGTGTCGCGATGGCGCGAGGGCTCGACCGGTGTGCTAGCTTGGATATCTACAAGAACACGGTGACGGTCTGCGTGCGGGTGCCCGATACCAGCGGGGATCGGATCCAGCACGTGCGGAGCTTCGCCACCACCACCGCCGAGCTGCTGATGCTGCGGGATTGCCTCGAGGCCCACCGCGTCAGCCACGTGGCCATGGGAGAGCACCGTGGTCTACTGGCGATCGGTGTTCGACGTCCTGGAGGAGGCGCGCACCTGTATCCTGGCCAACGTCACCCGGGTCGCCCAGTCCGCATGCACTGGCTGTACTTCGACGAACGCGCGCCCGAGTGGCTGGACGAGGCGGGATTCACCTACGGTTCCACGCTCGGCTACAACGAAACCGTGGGGTTTCGCGCGGGAACCATGCAAGCCTTCAAGCCCCTGACCGCTGGTCGACTTCTCGAGTCGCCTCTCACCATCATGGACACGGCGTCGTTCTATGCATCTCACCTGAATTTGACGCTGAAAGCGGCGAAGCAGAAGGTGTGGCGACTCTTGGACGCCGCCGAACGATACCGGGGAGCGTTGACCATCAACTGGTACGATCGAGGCCTGGCTCCGGAACGACTGTGGGGGAAGTTCTACGTCGAGATTGTGGACGAGTTGAGACGAAGGGGGGCGTGGTTTCCCACCGTCACTCAGGCCGCATCGCGGTTCTCTCAACGCCGCTCCGCGAAATGCGACTCTATTCGATGGGACGGCGCCTCAATACGAATAAGGGCGTCCGCTCGTGGTAGCGAGGGTGCCCTCGACGCGTGCCTGGTGAGCCGGAAATGAATGGACGATGGTGCCTGGTGACTGGGGGAGCGGGCTTCGTCGGGGCCCACCTGGTCCGGGCGCTCAATGAAGCTGGGTACGACCGCATCGTTCTGGTGGACTCATTCTCCCGCCGGCCTGAGAAGTTTGCCGGGAACTCGGACCTCCGTTTCGCGGACTTCCTCGACTACTTTTCGGTCGATGCCCTCGATCTCGAGGGCCTCGACCGGCGCCTTCCAGCGCTCGATGTGATCTTTCACGTCGGGGCGTGGACCGACGTGCTCGAAACTGATGTGACGAAGATGCTGCGCTACAATTTCGACCACTCGCGCAAATGGCTGCAGTTCGGACAGCTTCGGGGTATTCCGGTGATCTATGCCTCCACTTCTGCCCTATACGGCAGGAGCCGGCTCTGCCGGGTGAACGACCCCGCCTGTGAGCGTCCGCTCAACGCGTACGGTTATTCGAAGCTTCTGTTCGACCGCTGGGTGCAGGGACATCTTCCGAGCCTGAAGAGTCAGGTCGTGGGCTTCCGGTTCTTCAACGTGTTCGGTCCGGGTGAAAAACACAAGGCACACAATGCGAGCATCCCGACACGGTTCTTCCAGTTTCTCGAGGACCACGGTCGCATCGATCTCTTCGAGGGCGACATCCGCCGGGATTACGTGCACGCTGACGACGTGGCGCGCATCCTGCTCCAAGCCTGGCAGTCCGGGCAGCCGTCCGGCGTGTACAACCTGGGGAGTGGCGTGGCGGTGTCGCATCGCGAGATCGCAGAGAATGCCGTCAGCGTGGCTCGGGACGCACGACTGCACCTCGAGGCCGAGCCGATCTGTGTGGTCCCGATGCCCGATGCGCTGCGGGAGAAGTTCCAGTTCTACACGAAGGCCGAGGGGGTGCTGCCGTGGGTGGCCGCAATCACGGCGCACCCGATGGACAAAATGATTCGCTATTGGACCGAGTGGGCGCGCGGCCGGGCTGAAGGTGGACCATCTCCCCAAGGAGGACAGCGATGAGCGAGGCTGATCCTTTGCGGAGCTACCGGTACTACAGCAGAGCTGAGACAGCGAGACTGAGAGAAGCGCTGGGTGATGACCACAGCTTCATCGAACTGGAGGCGGAGATAAAGCCGCTGGTCTCGTGACCACTTTCACTGGAGAACGATCAATGTCAGCGACGTTCCTGGCAGATCGATTCCTGCTTCCTGCATTCGCCTGCGTGCTGGTTTTCGTAGGATGTCTTCCCGATCTACTGGGCATAGCGACTCCAGGGTTGCGGCCGGTGCAGATTTGTCTTTTCGTCGTCGGCGGCGCCATCGTCTTCACAAACGTGATTATGCGACGAAGCCCGGTGAGCTCGCTCGTGTCAATGCTACGGGGGGCAGGCATCGGGCGGCGCGAGGCGGTCCTGATGATCGTCTCGGTATCGGGCGCTGTCGTGGTGGGAGACCTGTTGCTTCGCGCTGTCCTCCCACCTACGTACGTGACAACTCGGTATGGATGGCCGACGCATGCAGAGCTTGTACGGACACGGACGGTGATGGACACGCCTGGTAGATTGCGAGCCATATCAGTTCGTTATTTTGACAATGGGTTCAAAAAATGGGGCGACGTCAACGCGACCGAATACAAGCTATTCGTCATTGGGGACTCGTTCACGGAGATGGCCTTCGTGTCCAATGGTGAAGAGTGGTATTCAAAGCTCGCCAATGAATTGCGCAACGTCCAGCTGTTTGTGTATGGCGGGGCTGGGTACGGATCGCTGCAGGAGTACATGGTCCTCGATGACTACATCGATGCCATAAAGCCAGATGGTATATTGTGGCAATTCTGTAATAACGATTACGAGAACAATCTATACGAATTTGACCTCCTGGGTTACCCGTATAACAATCACGGCATTCGACCGTACCTAGAGGGCGGCAGGATCGTGTACAAACTCCCGCTGCCCTACTCCAGCCTGAGGAATTACTCGTTCATTGCAGACAGGTTACTCATGCTGTATGACCGCGCAAAGTACCGCCAGGCGACCCGAGATCTCGCAAGGTATCTCCGGGGAAGAAGCCAGCTCACCGAAGAACAGCGACTGCAACAGACGCGTTTAGCGACTCATGCCTTTGATGTCACGCTTGCAATCATGAGGATGGTCTCTGCGAGGTCCGGTGGGATACCGATTTACATGTTCAACGCCGGCGATAAGCTGTCCGAACGAGAAAGCGCGATATGTTCGGCGACAGGCATTATCTGTTTGCCCGGAATTAGCGAGTATGTGGCTGCTCACGATGGGGACGGCGTTGTTACAAGAATTCCGAACGACGGTCATTGGAACCTGATGGGGAATCAGCTCGCCGGTGAGAAGCTGGCCCGCTCATTCAGGGAGGTTGGTATCTTGACAAAAACCCGATGAGTCGCGTTTGTGGCCGCTGTTCGTGGTCTTCGAGGACCTGCACTGGATCGACGGCGAAACCCAGGCCCTGCTGGATAGCCTCGTGGAGAGCGTGGGTTCCGGACGCCTTGTGCTCCTGGTTAACTGGCCTGGCGGACTCTCCTGGGCCGGCCCCGCCGTCGGCAGGTTGCAGATCTGACTTTCCTTCTTGTGCACGTCGATACCAGTATGATCCATAGGTGCCCCCACGGCTCGGTCGTGTTCAGATCGACGAAGTCGTCGCGGAGAGGTCGTTGCACACGACGCAGGGCTGCGGAAGTTGTCAAGTCGAATGAGACAGTCGACATCGGAAATTTGTGAGCAGCGATCATGAGCCGGCCCCCGCTGGCACGGCAAGAGCCGGCGCTGCTGGAGGCTTGTTGATCCACGCCGCTGTCGGCAGGGGCGGTGGGACCGGCACCCCGCGCGGGAAGCGCTCGGGGTGAGCCGCGTAGGTCGCACGCAAGACCTCGGCGCGCTGCTGCCACTTGGCGGCGGCCAGGCCGTAGTGAATATCGTGGGGCGTCATCAGGCCAAGGGCGCCGTGACGATGCTCGAGGTTGTACAAGGGAAGAACCGCTGGCCGAACGTCTCGGCATCTTCGTAGGCGCCGAAGCGATCCGGGAAGTCCGGCCGGTACTTGAGGGTCTTGAACTGCGCCTCGGAGAAGGGATTGTCGTTGGAGACGTGGGGCCGGGAGTGGGACGGCACCACGCCCAGGGTGGCCAGCAGCAGGGCCACGGGCTGGGAGGTCATCGACGGGCCGCGGTCGGCATGGATGATGAGCTGGTCGGGGGCGATGTGCTGGCGCTCGCAACTCTCGGTGATCAGCACCTTGGCCAAGGCCGCAGACTCCTGCCGCGCCAGGAGCCAGCCGACGACGTAGCGGCTGAAGATATCGAGCAACACGTAGAGGTAGTAGTAGGTCCACGTGACCGGCCCCAGGAGCTTGGTGATGTCCCAGCTCCAGACCTGGTTGGGGGCGGTCGCGAGCAGCTCGGGCTTGTGGTACGCCGGATGGCGGAGCTGGTTGCGGCGCTCGCGGACTTCCGCGTTGGCGGCGAGCACCCGGTACATCGTGCGGATCGAACACGGCGGCACCTGGCCGGCGTCGCGCACCTGGGCCCAGACCTGCGCCGGCGGCAGATCGATAAACCGCTCCTCGTGCAGCAGCGCCAAGACCCCGTCGCGATCCGCCGCGGTCAGGGCCTGTTGGGGCGGGCGCCGCTCCCGCTGGGCCCGCGGCTGCCGTGCCGCGCCGGCCCGCCGCCGGTAAAACGTCGCGCGGGCCAGCCCCAGGGCCTCGCACAGCGGGGCGATGCCGACCCGAGGGCCGCGCTCCTCGACCAGGGCGATCATGACCGCGCGCTCGTCCCCGGCCGCCCGAGCAGCGCCGCCAAGTTTTTTTGGGCGTCCACCAGGGCCTCGGCCCGCTCTGCCCGCCCGGTCATCTGCATGAGTTGCCGCTCGAGCTCGGCGATCTTCCGGTCGCGGGCATCAACCGGGGTCGGCTTGCGCCCGCGCTTTCTCGGAGCGAGGGCCGCCAACTCGCCGCGCCCCCGCGCCCGCCGCCACACCACCAGGTGCGACGAGTACAGCCCCTCACGCCGCAACAGCGCCCCGACGGTCCCAGGCGTCGTGCACGCGTCGGCCTCCTTGAGGATGCGCCGCTTGTACTCCGCCGTGTACGTCCGCCGCCGTGGCTTCGCCGCCACCTGCACGTCCTCCGCCATTACCGCTCCCTGCGTGTCCATGGAGTCATCATCCCGTCTCGCCCTCTACAATAATTCCAGGGGTAGGGGCTATCTCACTCATCCTGACACAGAGGGCTGGCTCCGCCCAGAGAGGGTGGTCGTGTGCCCGAATACAGTTTTGAATTGCCGCTCACAGAAAAGGGGTGCTCTGGTGTGCTCCGAACGCGTAGTTGCCAATCGTCCAGTTCATTCCGTGGTGCCGTCGAAGGAGAGGTACCCTCAGGAGGTGTGTAAACGAAGAGAAGGCGGTGTAGCCTTCGGGAGACCACAACCCGAACCGCGGGCGCGGCAAACGCCCGCCGAAGGAGACACCGCCCATGAAGGAGCAGAACATC
>Ga0326597_10013941_pt1 | contig 10543 bp, 11 predicted proteins | sample RVTome_12_FD_203789 | JGI IMG/M metagenome (GOLD analysis project Ga0326597, IMG submission 203789) | Soil microbial communities from uranium-contaminated site in the Upper Colorado River Basin, Wyoming, United States - RVT100D185 | ecosystem: Environmental > Terrestrial > Soil > Contaminated >... | reverse complement strand
CCGGGCCGGCGTCCACGTGCCAATGGTAATACTCTCCGGGCAGCGTGCGCTGCAGGTTGAAGCCGATGTCCTTGAAGGAGTTGGCGGCAAAGAAGGGGAATTCGCGCGCGAACTCGTTGAACGTCGCGACGAGCTGCTGCGACAGGGTCCGGTCGATATCTCGCCAGTCCTCCCGCCCGCTGATGCGCAGGTCGGTGGAGCGCTTCACGTCCGGCGCCTCCTCGCTCGCCTGGCCGATGCGGCCGGGATACTGCTGATCGGTGCGGGCCTCGAAGCGCCGGATCGCCTCGAGGCACACATCGGCCGGGAGCGCCTCCGCCACCTCGTAGATGAAGCTGAGGGGCTTGACCTCACGGATGCGCCCGCCGGAAAGCATCATCGCCTAGCAGCCTGTCCGACTAAGGTTTCGGACAGGCTGCTAACAGCAAAACCGCCCGCGGATTTCGAATGAAGCCATGATAACGACCCCTGTTAGCCTCCAGAAGGCAGGCAAGCAGATCGGAAATGAAGTCTTCACCGCCTTTTTCCTCCGTTTTCATGCGGACGGTTTTGCATAAGGAGTTTGTCGGGGTCAAGTCCGACAAACTCCTAGGCGTAGAGCAACTCGGTATTCTGCATTTCCCCGGAGGCGTCGATGTCCACTCCGGTCGCCCCGGGCACGCGCAAGGCGATGTACCCTGCCATCAGCATGGCCGTCGCCTCATTGCCATTCATCAGGCTGGTGAGCAGCTTGTCGGCAACGATCTGGCAGCGCTGCAGCCGGTCCGGCTGCTCGACGAACTGGCGGCTCATCTGCCAGCCCCGGTCCATGTCGCGGTCCAGCTTGGCGTGAAATTCGGCCGCCTCCCGCAAAAGCTCTTCCGGCACCTCGATTGCGTAAACCTGCTCGCCGATGATGACTTTGAACCGCATCCGCCTTCCCGAAGTCGCCCGGCCGAAAGCCCCCCCGATTCGCGCGAGCATAGCGCCACCACAGGTGGGAGACAACCGTTCCGGACGCAAAGCGGGTGTTTGAAAACGGCTTCGACATCCCTTACCATGCGACTGTTCAGCGCATTGAGGAGCACGACTGATGAGCACCGTCTACTACGATGCCATCGACAGCATGGAGAAAAAGGGCGTCGATCCCGAGTACATCAACGGCTGGGCTTCCGGCTTCCTGCACAACCCCAAGCGCGAACAGCAGCGCGTCAATGAAGGGTACGAAGCCGGCTACGCAGACGGCCGGGACAAGAAGACCGACGGCTACTCGTCCTGGATCAAGAAGTAGGCCACCGACAGGGCGCGCCGCATTCGCCGTTGAACGCCGGCACGCAGGTCGCCGCTCAATAACTCTTTTCGGCGAGTTCCTGCCACTTCTTGGCTTCGGCAAGGTCGCGCCCGACGCCCACGCCCTTCTCGTACATCATCGCGAGCGTCGACTGCGATCCTGCCAGGCCCTGATCGGCGGCCAGCCTGAACCATCTGGCGGCCTCGGCAGGGTCGGCCTTGGTGCATTCGCCCTGGAAGTACATGAATCCCAGGCCGTGCTGAGCGAGGCCAAAACCTTGCTCGGCCGCGGCGCGCATCCATTTCACGGCACTCGCGCAGTTTTTCACCATGCCCAATCCGACCTGGGCCATAATGGCCAAGCGGTACTGCGCCTGGGCGTTACCCTGCTCGGCGAGCGGGTATAGCAACTGCTTGGCCTTGGCGAATTCCTTGGCTTCAAAAGCGGCGATTCCGCTCGCCAGCTCCATATCCGCTCCTGACATGTCTCGCTCCCGGGATTATTATCCCCGAATATAGTGCATTGAACGGCCACCATGGCCATCATCAGCAGCCGCCCCTCGGTGGCGCTCGTCAAAACCCGCTGGCGCAAGAAAGGCGCGCGCACCCTCGCCGACCGCGCGGGCGTGATCGGCGCGAACGTCTGGAAGATCTCGCTCGAGATCTTCAAGCACATGGAAAAAGAGGGATTCCGGTTCGGCTCGGACCGATTGGTGACCGACGTGCTCGCCGAGCTCATCGCTTTCCTCGTCCAGCTCGTCGACCGCGCGGTGTACGGCAAGCTGAGCGAGGCCGACCGCGCCACGCTCATCGGTGAGGTGGCCCGCCACCTGGCGGCGACCATGGAGAACAATCAGCTGGACCTGCTCGGACCGGGAGAGTACCGCAAGCCTTTCATCGACCTGCTCAACGCCCGCTTCGAGGAGTACGCCGGCTTGGAGTATCCCGGGGGAGAGCCGGGCTATCCCTGCCTGCGCGTTTTCGCCGCCAAGGTGTCCGATGCCATGGCGGCGAGCGACAACAAGTGGGTGGTCGAGCAGATGATGGAGATCGAAGCGCCGGAAATGGTGCGCCTCATCAAGAAACTGGTCGATCAAACGGTGAATACGGCGCCTCCCTAGCAGCCTGTCGGACTTAGCGTCCCGACAGGCTGCTAAAGGAGTTTGTCGGTCTCAAGTCCGACAAACTCCTAGCGGACGGAACCCGCGCCGGCGCGCGCCGAAGCATCCTCGAGCAGGGCTTCCATGGCGGTCACACGGGCGGCCGGGTCGAGCGCGAGCAGCTCCCGAGCCGTCGCCAGCCAGCGCTCCTTTCCTTCGCGCACGACCTGCCAAAGCCGGTCCCGGGCGCCGTAGCGCAAAAAATGCTCGTAGGCCTCCAAGGCCTGCGGGAACAACCGGCGGCGCGGGGCATCGAAGGTGGCGAAATAGAAATGCAGCGCCGGCAGGTTGGCGCGCTCGAGCAGCCCCGGCAGGGTGGAAAGGCAGTCGGCGAGGAGGTCGCGCACCGCGCGCACGGCCGTCTCGCTGCGGGTGCGCGCCACCGACAGCGTCATTTCGGGCCACGCCTCGCCGAGCAGCTCGCCGGCCATTGCCTCGCCGACCTCGTGCAGGATCATGGTTTCCATCTCGTTGTCGGCCATTCGCTGCAGCGCCGCTTCGGTGTCGGCGATGAAATCATAGCTCGCCAGCGCGCGCGCCATGGCGTTGTCCTGCTTGCGCCACTGCCACTCCTCGATCTTCTCCCACAGGTAGCGGCGCACCGACTCCAGGCGCACAAAGATGGTGCGCCCCTGCAGCATCGCCGGCGGCGCGGCCAGCTCGCGCGCGTATTCGCAGGACGAAACCACGATCGTGAAGCCGGCCCGCTCCTCGACGCGCAGCAACCGGCCCAGGAAAAATATCGGCTTCTGGAAGCGCCCGTAGCCGGCGCTGTACACGTAGCCCTGCGGCAACAGCTCGCGGTTCGCAGCGTCAGCGTCGAACGGATCCAGCTTGCCTCGCCCCAGCGGCAGCTGCGCGAAATCCTCCATCTCGATTCCGTGCCATTGCTGTTCGCGCCTCTTCAGCCAGTCGCCCAGCTCGTCCTTGGGCAGGTTGCGCGCAAACGGCAATTCGTTCTCCCAACGATAGTATTCGCGCATCTTGAGCAGGAAGGTGCAAAGTCCGTATTCGCCGGCGTGGCGGGCGTCGGAGATGTCGCAGTTACGCTGCACCACGTTCTCGAGCTGGGGAAGATTGCGCATCGCCGCACCGGAAAGATATACTCAGTTTAGCATTGCACGCTTCGCCCGCTGAAATGGCCCGAGCAACGTATCCCAAGCCGCATGTCACCCTGGACATGAAGGGCGCGGCCTGCCCGGGGCCGATGCTGGGCGCGAGGAGGGTTCTCGACGAGCTGCTTGCGGGCGAAGTGATGTTGCTGGTTTCCGATTGCCCGGCAACGAAGGACGACCTGTTTTCCTGGCCCAATTACGCCGACGTCGAGATCCTGAAAACGAGGAAGATGGCGCACGGCGGGACCGGGTATTACATCCGCAAGGGCAAGGCCCGGCGGGTCTCTCCCCACGCAGTGCTCGACATTCGCGGCGCCACCTGCCCTGGACCCATCGTGGAGGCGAAGAAGCTTCTCAACGGCATGCGCAAGGGCGAGGTGCTGCAGCTCGTCAGCGACTGTCCAGGCATCAGGGCGGACGTGCGCAGCTGGGTGAAGGCGACCGGCCTGGAACTGGCCGATACCCGGGAAAATGCGCCTGGCGAATACCAGTTCTATATCCGCAAGCGCTGATGCAAGTGTCGCCGCCCCGTGGAGGGTAGACCATGACGAGCCTGATGGATGCAATCACCGGCGCCGAAAGCGGTGCCGACAAGGACCCCCGTTTCCCGCATGCGCCGGAGGGCTGGACGCCGACGGCCGCGTTGAAGGCGGCGCGCACGGAAGGCCTGGAGCTCGGCGAGGACCATTGGGAAGCGCTGCGCGCGCTGCAAGAGTACTTCGCCAGGCACGAAACAACCGCCGTCAACCTGCGCGAGCTGCACGACGCGCTCGATGAAAAGTTCCATCGCCCAGGCGGCATCAAGCACCTGTATCGGCTGTTCCCGGGCGGGCCGGTGGCGCAGGGCTGCCGGATCGCGGGGCTCAAGGCGCCGGCGGGCGCAATCGACAAGAGCTTCGGCAGCGTCGCCTAGGAGTTGGTCGGACTTAGCTCCGACAAACTCCTTATAGCAGCCTGTCCGACACCTAAGAAGTCCGACAGGCTGCTAGCGCTTCTTCATGAAAAAAATGAAGTCCTTGTCGGCCGTCTCGGACGAGAGCAGAGGGTTTCCGGTCTGCTTGGAGAACGCCGCAAAGTCCTTCACCGACCCGGGATCGGTCGCCAGCACCTTCAGGACCTGCCCCGAGAGCATGTCCGTGAGCGCCTTCTTGGTGCGCAGAATCGGCAGCGGGCAGTTCAACCCGCGCGCGTCCAGCTCCTTGTCAAAATTCATCGCCAACCTCGTCGTGCAGGGATTCGCAGTGTAACCCGATTTAAGAACATTCCGCTGCCGCTGGCAAGTGGCGGCCGGCCGCGCGCGGGAACCGGATGCGTGCGCGGCGCCCCGGAAGAAAGCGGCGTAGCCGCCGCTTTCTTAATAAAGAATAAGAAGTAGGGCGCCAAACTTCTCTGCCTCTGGCAGCCTGGAGCGGGGTCGAACGCATATTCTACGGTCAATTTGTATGTTTGCCGGCAGATAGCGGTTCTGGGTAAGGAGTTTGTCGGGACGACGTCCGACAAACTCCTAGAACACGCTGATGTTGCGGTCGACCAGCAGCTGGGACAACCTCACGTTGGCCTTCGCCAGCCGGTCGACCAGCAGCTCGAGGAACGCGCCGTGGAAGTGGTGCCGGCACAGGTCGGAGGCCTTGGACAGCGTCTCGGCCCGGATCTCGATCACCGCGATCTCGGAGAGCGCCACGACGCTGGCCGAGCGCTGGAACTTCTGCTTGCCGAGGTAGGCCATTTCGCCGAAACATTCGCCCGCGGTGAGCACGTTGAGCAGCCGCTCCTGCTTGACCACCCTGACCTCGCCCGCGATCAGGATGAAGAACGAGGAGCCGATGTCGCTCTCATGAATCAGCACCGTGTCGCGCGGGTGCCGGCGCCAGCTCGCGATGCGCAGCACTTCCCACAGCTCGACGTCGGTGAACTGGCGGAAGAACTCGAGCTTGCGCAGCGTGTCGAACTTCTCGCTCTCGGCGAAGCCCGCCCCGGGCTTCTCCTCGGCGCCGAGGGCGGTGGCGAGATCGTGGGCGAACTCGTCCCATGTCCGGTAGCGCTGCGCGGTGTCCTTCTGCAGGGCGCGCATCACGATCGCGTCGATGCGCGGCGGGAGGTCGGGGCGGACCTCGATCGGGGACGGCGGGTCGACGTTGATGATCTGGTAGATCATGCTGTAGTTATTGGCGCCCTGGAACGGCAGCCGCCCGGTAAGCATCTGGTACATCACGACGCCGAGCGAGAAGATGTCGGTCTGGTGGGTGAGCTGCTGCTCCTTCACCTGCTCCGGCGACATGTACGCCGGCGAGCCGATGCCGCTCACCTGGGTCGTCTCGGCGGCCTGCGTCAGCGCCGCGCCGAAATCCGAGACCTTGATGTCGGTCTCGCCGGCAAGGAGGATGTTGGCGGGCTTGATGTCGCGGTGTATGACGCCCTGGTTGGAGGCGTATTCCAGCGCCTTGGCGCATTTGAAGACGATCTCGACGATGCGCTGCACCGGCAGCAGGCTGTCGTGGTGCGTGTACTGCTCGAGCGTCGAGCCGTCCACGTACTCCATCACGATATAGCTCGCCTCCTCGCCCGCCACCGCGTCGTAGATGGCGGCGATGTGCGGGTGGGAGAGCTTGCCGGCGAGCGAAGCCTCGGTGACGAAGAGCTTGCGGTAGCGCCTGCCATATTCCTGGTCGCCGAGCGCCTCGGGGAACACCACCTTGATGGCGACCTGGCGGTTCTGGAACGGGTCGTACGCCCGGTAGACGGCGCTGGTCGCGCCCTTGCCGATCTCCCTGATGATCTCGTATTTCCCGATCTTCTGCGGCACCGGGACCGGGCCCGAAACCAGCGTCGCGCGCGAAATCTCCATGTCGCAAGATACCATATCGGCCCTGCCCCCACGGCAACGGCGGCACGCCGGCAGGATTCCGGTCGCGCCGGCTGCCGGCGGTCACGCGCCTGGGCTGGTCACGCGCCGAAGAGCACTTGCACCGCGATTCCGAGCGCGGCCATGGCGACCACCATCTCGACCAGGCCCCGATGCAGTCCGAACGCCAGCAGCGCCGCGACCAGCGCCAGCGCGGAAACCTTGAGATCGATTGCCCAGGGATCGAACGCGTACCAGCGCAGCGGCCCGGCGCGCATCTCCTCGACGTGTCCGAACAGAACATGCAGCGCGAACCACACCGTGAGGTTGAGGATGACGCCGACGACCGCGGCGGTGATGGCCGCAAGCGCGCCGGAAAGGCGTTGATTGGAACGCAATTGCTCGATGAATGGGGCGCCGGCGAAGATCAGCATCATCGGCGGCACGAAGGTGACCCACGTGGTCATCGCCGAGCCGACGACGCCGGCGGCAACCGGTGAGAACGGCAGGGCATCGCGATAGGCTCCAAGGAAGCCCACGAACTGCGTGATCTTGATGAGCGGCCCCGGCAGGGTTTCGGCCAGTCCGAGGCCGTCCACCATCTCCGGCGCGGTCATCCAGCGATAGGTCTCGACCGCCTCCTGCGCCATGTAAGCAAGCAACGCATAGGCGCCGCCGAAGCTCACCACGGCAAGCTTCGAGAAGAACACGCCGATGTCCACCAGCACGTGACTCGGCCCGAGCATCATGACGGCGAGCGCGACCGGCGCCCACCACAGCCCGAGGCCGATCGCCGCGGCGGTCGCCGCCTGTCGCCAGCGTCCGGGCACTGGAGCGGTGCGCCCGTGCGCGCCCGCCTTCAATCCGAGCAGGCCGGGCGACGAGCGCGCGACCAGGAAGCCGACGATCGCCGCGGCCACGACGATCAGGGGAAACGACAGGTCAAGAAAGAAGATGCCGACGAAGGCCGCGCCTGCGAGGCCGATCAGGAGCCCGGTTTTCAGCGAACGGCGGCCGATGCGGATCAGCGCCTCGACCACGATCACCAGCACGGCGGCCTTGATGCCGAACAATGCGCCGTCCACCGCCGGGATGCCGCGCCCGAGCACGTACAGCAGGCTGAAGGCGAGCATCACGAACGCGCCCGGCAACACGAACAGGATGCCGGCGGCGAGCCCGCCGCGGGTTCCATGCAGGAGCCAGCCGACATAGGTCGCGAGCTTTTGCGCTTCCGGGCCGGGCAGTAGCATGCAGAAATTGAGCGCGTGCAGGTAGCGCGCCTCGTCGACCCATTTTTTCTCGTCGACGAGCATGCGGTGCATCAGCGCGATCTGGCCGGCCGGGCCGCCGAACCCGATGCAGCCGATCTTGAACCAGACGCGCAACGCCTCGCCAAAGGAAACGGCGTCCTCGTGCGTTTTCTCGGCTTGGTTCATCTTGTCCACGTCCATCTCCTTTGCGTACGCGACATCGCGCAAAGGCAGCGCTTGGACGCGGAGCGTCTTTGGAAGCGGGGGGTCTGCCCGACCCCCGCGTGAATCGACTCGATGATGCGTTAGCGGACTTCGACTGTCAAGACATGAGGGGCGACTGGGTCTGAATCCTTTTTCTCCGCCGCCGCACGAGTAACCAGACGACGGCCGCAACGGAGAAAAGAGTGAGCGCCACTCCGGGCCACAGCAACGGCGGCTCGTACTTGAGCGTGACGGTGTGCCGACCGGAGGAAATGGCAACTGCCCGGTGGCGCCCGTCCGCACGCAGGAGCGCCGCCGGCTGACCGTCGACCGTTGCGCGCCAGCCGCGCGCATGCGTCGAGCGCACGACGAGCCACCCCGGCCCATCGCTTTCCGACTCGTAGCGCTCGTCGTCCGGGCGCAAGGAAACGGTTCGCACGCGCCCGGTGTTGCATGCCGCCGCGCGCAGCGCGCCGGGATCTTCGAATATGACATCGCGGTAGGGATCCCAGGTCGCAGCCTGCGGCGCCCGCGCCGCGTCGAGCCGCGTCGAGGCCCAATGCGCGCGGCACGCAACCAGCACGCGCGGCCAGGGTCGTTTCAACTCGTAGACATGAATGGCGAGCCCGGTCATGGCGACCGGCACGGTTGCCCGCAAGCGCAGATCCGGGTGCTCGATGCGGTCAAAACTCAGTACGCGGCTCACGGCCGCATGGCGGAGCAGCGGCAGGAACTGCGTCACGTCGCGGGGATCGTATCCGGTCCATCCGGTCGATGTGAGCAGCGGGCTCAAACGCGTGCGATCCTGCGACCCCGCGGTTTCCACCCGGTTCATGACGTTATGGTACGGTTCGAGCTGCTGCCGCATCGCGTACGTCATGAACAGGTCGGTATCGGTCTGGCGCGTATTCAACCACGCCAGAAAATTCCGGCTGAAGCTGACGGGAACCGCAAACGCCCGACCGCCCGCCAGATCCTCGAGGCGCTCGGCCGCGATTTCCGGGAGCAACTGGAAGATCAGCGAGGACGACTGTTTGTTGAGGCCTGCGCCTGCGCGCGCCAGATCGACCGCTATCACGATCGCGAGCACCGTCGCCGCGAGATGCGGGCGCAGGCGCGATCGCAGCACGGCAATCGCGAGTCCGATGCCGAGCAGTCCGATCACCGCGCAACGGGCGGCGTCTCCGGGAAGAATCGCCGCTAACTCCTCGCGTGCGCCTGCGTCGAGCTGAAGCAAACCGGCGATGTCATCGGTCGCAAGCCAGCCGGCAGCGGCGATTCCTCCCGCGATCAGCACACCGATCGCGGTTACTGCGGAAAAAACGCCCCATCCGCGGCCTTCGGCCAGCCGGTCCGCGCCGCGCCCGGCAAGCAATGCTGCCGAGAAATGGACGGCAAACAGTGCCTTGCTGGGCGTGCGAAACGCGCTGGCGAACGGAAGATCATGCAGCAGGTTCCACAGCCCCCCCGCAGGCCCCAATGCAAACCAGGCGCCGAGGGCGGCCGCGGCGACGAGCACGAGTCGCTCGCGCCGGGGCGCTTTCGCCCCGCTGGCGGCCGCGAGCGCGAACACCAGCGCACCGAGGTAAATGCTGAGGAAATACGGCGCGCCATCGGTGAAGACAACGCCTCCCCACCAGGTCTCGATCGGTCGGGCCAGCGCACCGAACAGGTTCGGCACCAGAAACTGGAACAGCGCCAGCAGTGGAAGCGCCAAGCCACTTGCCTCATCGGGGGACAAACCCGCGCCGCGCTGGGTTTCCGGCAGCACTCCGAGCGTGACCGCCACGGGGATGCCCGCCAGACCAACGCCCAGAACCAGCGCCGCAACGAGTCGTGTCGCCGTGGCGCCTGCATCGGATGTCGGCTCTCCTGCGCGCGCGTCGCGCCACATGGCGAGCGCGACGCCCAATGCCACGGCCTGCGCGACGATTTCCAGCGCCAGCGTCGTCAGGCTGATCGCCAGCGCCAGCGCAGCGCCGGCAATCCAGCGTCCGCCACGGGTTGCAGCCCGCTCGAGCGTCAGCACCATGAACGGCGCCAGCGCGAGCGCCTGCAAAAACGAATAGAGATTCAGGGTCGAAAGCGCGAAGCCGCCGATCGAATACACCGTGCCGCAAACGAAAGCCCCGAGTTGAGACATGCCCCGCGTGCGGGCGAGCGCGTAGGCGCCCAATGCGGCAAGCGGCAGGTGCAGCGTGAGGAGCCAGGACACGAACTCGGGGCTCGAATCGAGCACGTGCAACAGATCGAGCGGGTAGAACGAAGGCAGCATGAACTCGCCTTCATGCACGTAGGGATTCCAGAACGGCAATCGTCCCGCGGCCAGTTCGCTGGCCTGATACTGGCGCAGAGGAAAGAACGCGAGCGAGATATCCCGGAAATAGTAGGTGCTCCGCGGAAACGCGGCACCCGGGTCAGGAAGCAGCGCGACCACGACCAGCCCCAGCAGCCATAACGCGGCAACCAGGCGCTGGCGAGCAATCGTCATGCTGAATCCGGGAGCGCGTTCCTCACGCTACTTTCGCGCGCACAGGGTCGCGATACCATCATCAGATTATCGCTTACCCGCCTCGCGCCGCAGTTCCTCGTCCAGCTTGCGCAGCTCCCTCAGTCGCGCCTCGGCACTCGACAGCTGGTAGAAATCCCCGTCGCCGCTCTTCAGGCCGATCCTCAATTGCTCCATCGCTCCGGTCAGGTTGC
>Ga0326597_10013940_pt1 | contig 10544 bp, 7 predicted proteins | sample RVTome_12_FD_203789 | JGI IMG/M metagenome (GOLD analysis project Ga0326597, IMG submission 203789) | Soil microbial communities from uranium-contaminated site in the Upper Colorado River Basin, Wyoming, United States - RVT100D185 | ecosystem: Environmental > Terrestrial > Soil > Contaminated >... | reverse complement strand
TGCCCACGTGGGCGATGAGCGCCGCGTCCACGATGGCCTCGATGGTCTCGCGGTCGTAGCGCGCGCGCTTGGCGACACGGCGGATGCGCGATCCTTCGTGCCGCGGCTGGGTCGGGTCGGCTGGGTCGGTGCTCATGTGGCGCTACAGGGTACCCGGCCGGAGGCTACCCGGCGGGAGGCTACTCGGCCGGAGGCTACTCGGCCGGAGGCTACCCGGCGGGACGTGCGACGATGCGCCGGCCATGCATCCGCTTCCCGACGGACGATACCCAGCAGCGCATGCCTGAGATCGCGGCCAATGGCTTGGACATCCACTACGAGATGGAGGGCGATGGACCCCCGCTCGTGCTGCTTCACGGGGCCACCTCCATGGGCACGCGTGACTGGGGTGCGCAGCGGCCCCTGCTGCGGCAGCACTTCCGGATCTTCATGCCCGATGCCCGTGGTCACGGGCGCACGCGCTGGGACGTCCGGGCCGGCTGGCTGCACTCCGACTTGGTGGCCGACGTCCTGGCCTTCGCCGACGCTCTGGGCGTGGAGCAGTTCCGCCTGATGGGCCTCTCGATGGGCGCGAGCACCGCCCTCGCCCTCGCGGTGAGCCATCCGCGACGCGTCCACTCGCTGGTGCTCGCCAGCATCTCGAACGAGCGCGAACCGGCACGCAGCGTGGCACGCCACCGCCTCGACCCGGAAGCCATCGTGCGCGACGATCCGGCCTGGGCAGCCGAGCTTCAGCGGCGACACGATCCGGCCCAGGGTCCCGGGGCCTGGCGGCGCCTGGTGGCGGCGCTCCGGGACGGTCTGGCTCATCGCGAGCTGCTCAGCCCAGAGCAGCTGCGCCTCGTCCGCCTCCCGGTGCTGCTGGCCGTGGGCGACAGCGATCCCTGGGTCCCGCTCGAGCATGCCGTGTGGCTGAAGCGCCAGCTGCCCGACGCCCGCCTCCTCGTGGTGCCAGGCTGCGGCCACGTCGTGCCGGCTGAGCGCCCTTCGGTCTTCAACCCGGCCGCATCGCAGTTCCTGCGCTCTGCGGATGGTCGCCGTGGCTGACCGCGAACGCCACGCGAGCCCGGATGAGGCTGATGGCGCAGGCATGGACGAGGTCGATGGTGCGCGCATGGTCGGCATCATCGGCCGCGGCAGGGGCGTCCAGGCTATCGCCGCCGCCGCCCGGGCCGCCGGCTGGGAGGTGTGCAGCGGTGATGGCGGCAGCGTCGCGGCAGGCGGCGCCCGCATCGTGGTCGCGGACGCAGAGGGCGACGCGTCCGCCACGGAGCACCTGCTTCGCACGCTCGATGCGGCGACGGCGCCAGACGTCGTCCTCGCCGTGGACCCTGGGCACCAGTCGGTGCAGGAGTGTGCGCGGGGCACCCGGCGGCCGGAGCGCGTCATCGGCCTGAATCACGTGTCGTTCGACACCGCCTCGGCGGTGGTCGAGCTGGTGGTCGCAGAGCGGAGCCAGCCCTGGGCGCTGGAGGTCGCGGCGCGATCCCTGGCCGCGCTGGGACTGAGGGCGGTGACCTGCGCCGATGCGCCCGGTCGCATCGTCGACCGCATCGGAAGGCCGTACACGGTCGAGGCCGTGCGTCTCCTCGAAGCCGGGCATGCCGACGTGGCCGCCATCGACGCTGCGTTCGAGGCCTCCGGCTACGCGTGCGGACCACTCCGCCTCATCGACCGTGTCGGCCTGGACGTGGACCTGGATATCGATGTCGCCCTCTGCGCAGCCTTCCATCAGGCCCCTCGTTTCCGGCCGCCCGCGCTGCTGCGATCGCTCGTAGCCGTGGGCCGCACGGGACGGGACCACGGCCGTGGCTTCTACCGGTATGCCGAAGACGGATCCTCTCGGCCAGACCTGGAGATCGCCCTATCCGACCCGATGCCTGCCGAGGGGATCGTGGAGCGCCTCGAGCTGGCCGTCATCAACGAGGCGTACCGGGCCGTGGAGGAGGGGGTCGCTTCGCCGCAGGATGTCGACGTTGCCCTGCGCCTCGGCCTCGGCCACCCGAGGGGGCCGTTCGAGCTGGTCGACCACTTGGGCCTGCGCCACGTCGTGGCCAGGCTGCACGACATCCACGCCGATGGCCAGGCCCGCTCTGGCGACCAGTACGCGGTGGCGGCGGCCCTCTGGCAGGTGGCGACCCTGTGACCGTGTGGCACGCGACCACCGCGCGCTCGGGCGGGGAGCGTCCCGCGGACGACCGCCGTGCCGCGCTAGGATGCCCTCCGTGACCCGTGACCTCCATCGGCCGCTGCGCGAAGCATGGATCGTCGGCGCGGTGCGCACCCCCATCGGCCGCCACGGAGGGGCGCTGCGCGCGGTCCGTCCCGATGACCTCGCCGCGCTCGTGGTCGGCGAGGTGGTGAGGCGGAGCGGCGTCGATCCCAGCCTCGTGGAGGACGTCGTCCTGGGCAACGCCAACGGCGCCGGTGAGGAGAACCGCAACGTGGCGCGCATGGCTGCGCTGCTCGCCGGTCTGCCCGTCGAGGTGGCCGGCCAGACCGTCAACCGCCTCTGTGGCTCGGGCCTGCAGGCCGTCAACAGCGCCGCGCTCGCCATCATGGCAGGCGATGCCGAGATCATCGTCGCCGGTGGCGTCGAATCGATGACCCGGGCACCCATCGTCCAGCTCAAGTCAGCGTCGCCCTTCAAGCGTGGCGCGCCGGAGATCGCTGACAGCACGCTGGGCTGGCGCTTCGTCAACCCGCGCCTCGATGCCGCCTACCCGGCCATCCCGCTTGGCGAGACCGCGGAGATCGTGGCCGAGCGGTGGGGCGTCAGCCGAGCTGAGCAGGACGACTTCGCCCTGCGCAGCCAACGGCGCACCGCGGCAGCCGTCGAGGCGGGCCGCTTCGACGCGCAGGTGGTGACGGTGACGATCCCGCGACCCGGCGCTGATGCCATCGTCATCGAGCGCGACGAGCATCCCCGGCCCGAATCCACTGCCGAGGGCCTGGCGAGCCTGCGGCCGGCCTTCCGTGAGGGCGGCACGGTCACGGCCGGTAACGCCTCCGGCATCAGCGACGGAGCTGCGGCGCTGCTCCTCGTCGAGGCCGAGCGGGCCCGAGCGCTTGGGCTGGTGCCCCTGGCTCGCATCCTCAGCACGGCCGTGGCGGGCGTCGATCCCTCGGTCATGGGCATGGGCCCCGTGCCGGCCACGCGCAAGGCGCTGGCGCTGGCGGGCCTGGAGGTCGGGGACCTCGACCTCGTGGAGCTCAACGAGGCCTTCGCCAGCCAGGCCGTGGCCTGCATCCGTGAGCTGGCCCTGGACCCGGATCGCGTCAACGTCAACGGCGGGGCCATCGCGCTGGGCCACCCGCTGGGCATGAGCGGCGCCCGCCTGGTCACCATGCTCGTCCACGAGCTGTGTGCGCGCGGCGGCCGCTACGGCCTGGCCACCATGTGCATCGGGGTAGGCCAGGGCATCGCTACCGTCGTGGAGAACCCGAGGGCTGCGTAGTCGCCGCGGGTCCGGACATGGAACCCGAGCGGCGGGAGTGCGAGCGGGGAGCGAACTGGTGATTCGCCCCGCACATAGATGGTAGTCCAGCGGTGGTCCAGGGAGCCCTTTCTGCAGCCGACACTCGTGGATCGGGTCACCGGACGTGCGCGGTGCCTACATCGGCCGGCAGGGAGCGCCGCTGCCGGCCCCGCCAGGGATCGCTGACCCGGTCGGTCAGCGGGCCCTTGCCGACCCCGGTCGGGCGCGCCCTTGCTGACCCGGTCGGGATCGATGACCTGGTGGGGAATGACGCGGCCAAGCTCCGTCGCGAGCATGATCGTCTCATCCACTCTCGACTCGTTCGACCGTCCGATGGCCGATCCATCCATGGATGACTCGGGATGGCCGGCCCGAGGCCCTACCTCGGGCTCCCCTTTGGCTCCGTCATCCCCCTGGGGTCGGAAGAGAGACACAGACGATCCACCGCGAGGCGCAGGCGATCCAACCCCGATGCGCATGCGACCCACCGCGATACCGATCAGCCGCGCACTCGCCGAGCAGGATGCCGGTGTCCCCGATCCGTTCGCAGCTGGGCGGCTTGACGCAGCGGGCGTCCCTGTTCCGATGGGTCTTGCCAACCCGCCAGCCACGTGCCGGCCGGGACGACTACACCTGGGTCCGAACGAGCTAGCGCCCGTAGAAGTCGTAGACGATGGTCGTCATGCCGCCCAGGGTGGCGACACCGATGCCCAGGCTCACGAAGCCGGAGTTCTTCATGTTGCGCCAATGCCAGCCGCCCGTGCCCTTCTCGGCCTGCATGGACCGGTGGGTGGCGATGACCATGTCCGTGGCCTTCGACCTGCCCCAGCCGCAGCCCACGTTCTCACCGTACAAGCGGAAATCGAACCCGGCGGCCGAGAAGCGTGAGCTGAGCCCAGGCTTGCCGGGGATGACGTGGTCGCACACCTTCGCCTTGACCATCGCCTTGGCCCAGCGGAAGGCGACTTTGCGACTGATACCGTCGTGGAGCCGGAGAGCCGGCAGGCGCTCGGAGTAGACACCTGAGTCGTAGCCCTTGCAGCTGCCGTCGGCACGAACCCAGCCGCCGCTGCGCGTGCAGTTCAGGAGCACCAGGCCGAGCTGTTCGGCATCAACGTGGCGTCGCGGGGCCGCAGCCGATGCCGTGGTTGCTGGCACGGCGAGGAGCAGCATCGCGAGCACGACCGTCGCGCTCGCGATCCGGGCGCGGGGCGGGGTCATCCGGGGCGACCGGGACATGCACGACAGGCTGCTTCAGCCAGTCATGGCGGCCTATCACTCGTGGGTCAGCCTGCCCGTGACGAAGGTGCGGTGCGCGCAGGCCACGCCACGCCTGAAGGTGCGGTGTCTACTGTCAACCGCCGCTGAGGCGCCGTCCGGCTGCAGCCGTCGAGGTGCGTGGAGCCGGACGGGACCTCGCCCTTCCGCGGTCCGATCCACGGGCCGGTGATGGCCGCGTAGCTCCGTCAGCGAGGGGCCCGCATACGTGGCGCAGCCCCGCCGGCGCCACCCGGCCTGGGCGCGCTCTTGCCTAATCCTTAGTCCGGACGTAGGATTTAGGTGTCGCCCTCGGGCCGCCCCGGCTCGCAGCAACGCACCGTATAGCCCGCAGCAGCACACCGACTCGGAGGTCCGAACTCGATGATCGAGACGCAGCCGAACATCACGCCGCCCGCGCCGGTCCTGGAACCTGCCATCACGCCCCTGGTCACCCTGACCGACGCGGCGACGGCCAAGCTCACCGAGCTGACCAAGGATGAGACCGACCCGGCGGTCGGCCTGCGCGTCTACGTCTACAGCGGCGGGTGCAGCGGCTATCGCTACGGCATGATGCTGGAGGACCAGCCCACGGCTGAGGACGTTCGGGTCCAGAGCCAGGGCATCAACGTCTATGTGGACCCCCAGTCGACCAGGCTCCTGGAGGGCTCCGAGATCGACTACGTGGACACCCTGATGGGCGCCGGCTTCACCGTCAACAACCCCAACGCGGTGTCCGGCTGTGGCTGCGGCAGCAGCTTCCGCACGGAGGAGTCGGCCGGCTCGCCGGGATCCTGCAGCCACTGACCGGGTGACTCGGCCACCCACCGGGTGACGCTGCCACGTACCGCGTGACCCGGCCACCCACCGCCTGACCCGGGCCGTGACCGCGTGACCCGGGCCGTGACCGGGTCGGCGCAAGCCAAAGGGCGGCCCTCGCCGGCCCGCCATCCTGATCCCGCGGACCGCTCGCTCCCAGGCATAGCCTGCCGCCTACGTGGAGAATGGTGAGGTGACCAGGATCCCGCTCTTCCCGCTGCGCTCCGTGCTCTGCCCGGGGGTGGCCCTGCCGCTGCACATCTTCGAGGAGCGCTACCGCCTCATGATCGACCGCTGCATCGAGCGCAGCGAGGCCTTCGGCGTCGTGCTCATCCGCGATGGTCGAGAGGTAGGTCCCCTGAGCCGGGAGATCGCGGCCGTCGGGACCACGGCCGCCATCCGCCGTGCGGGTCGCTATCCGGACGGGCGACTGGACATCCTGACGGTGGGCCAGCGGCGTTTCCAGCTCGAAGCCGTCGACAAGGTTTCGGAGCCCTACCTGGTCGGCCAGGTGAGCTTCCTCGAGGAGCCGACGGGCGCGGTGGACGAAGCTCGGCGCGCGTCTGAACGGGTCGGTCACCGTTTCATGGACTACCTGGCCCTCCTCCAGCCCGACGAAGACGCTGCGGGCCCTGAGATCGAGATCGAGTTCGAGATCGAGGTCGATGCCGGGGACGAGGTGGCCGCGGCCGACGAGGCCGCGGAAGCGACCCCGGCAAGCCAGCCCGGCGACCCCGGAGCACCCGCCGGTGCCTCGAGGGGCGAGGCACCTAGGGACGTCGGACAGCTTGCGGACGGCGCCGACCTGAACGCGGCACAGCGGCGAGAGCTGCTCATGGCGGCCGCGCGTCGATTGACGGCCACGGACGACCCCACGGCCCTCTCCTACGTGCTCACCGCGCTCATCCAGGTCGACCTCGCTTCGCGGCAGGCGCTGCTGGAGGCGCCGGACACCGTTGCGCGGCTGCGTGGGCTGGATCGGCTCCTTGAGCGCGAGAGCTGGTTCCTGCGTCAGGGCCTGCGGCCCATCATCATCGATCCCGGTCGGGTCTAGGCGTACTCGTCACCCCTGCGGCCAGCTGGCGGGAGGGCTGCCCGGAGGGCCGCCCTGCTGAGGTGGCCAGTAACCCTGCTGCGGCGGCGGTGCGTAGGGCGGCGGTGCGTAGGGCGGCGGCGGCACCTGGCGTGGCTGCCCGTACGGGCCACCGTAGCCGGGCGTGAAGGGCGCTGATCCGCCGCTGCGCAGGACGCGCCAGGCGGCCAGTGAGACGGCACCGAGGCCGAACCAGGTGGCCACGCCGGTGACCAGCGGGAACCAGCTCAGCAGGATGAGGATGAGCACGCCGAGCAGGGCCGCCCCGTAGGGACGGGCCTTGGTGCGGCTGCGCGAGAGGATGTGCTCGCCGATCCAGAGACCCACCACGAGGTAGCCCAGGAAGGCCGCGAACGCCCACAGCACGCCCAGCCCGATGGCCAGCGGCAGGCCCACGATGGTGATGGCCAGCAGGCCGATGACGATCCACGGCACGATGAGCATGAAGAACCCGACGACCAGGGTCTTGAGGACGTCGCCGCCGATGTTGACGGCCGCGCGGCGGGCCTGCGAAGAGCCGAAGGCGACCAGCAACAGTGCCGAGAACAGCACGGCCAGGAGCCAGCCGATGAAGACGAAGAAGAGGACGACGAGGATGGCCGCCGCGATCCAGCCAACCACGCCTGCCATGTCCGTCTCGAGGTCGCGCAGCTCCCCGGTGACGAGCTCTTCGCCGACCAGCGTCGTGTCGATATAACCGACGTCCATGACGCTCGCACCGTTCTCGATGGTGAGCGACCCTCCGACCGCGAAGATGCCGTCGACCGAGGCGCCCGGGCCGCTCACGGTGACGTCGGCGTCGATGGCCAGCAGGCCCTTGGTGACACCTTCGATGAGGGCGTCGCCCTGGATGACGATGACGCCGTCAGCCTCCGCACCCGCGGGCAGGCTGATGTCGTTCTCGATGCCGATGAGGACGCTGCCGTCGTTCGGATCGAACAGCCCTTCTTCCTCGGACTGCGCCAGCACCGGCAGCGCGCCGATGATCAGGATGGTCAGCGCGAGCAGCGTTGCCCGCCAGGCGTGGTTGCGCATCGAGTTCCTCCTCACCATGAGCGTACCCGCCCGGCATGAGCCTTGCCACGGCGGATCAGCGCTCCCGGCCTCGGCTCGGTGCGGGAGCGCACCGCAGTGAATCGAACCGGACCCCCACGGAGATCACGCGTAGCGACACGCCCGTCGACGCACCGGGCGGGCGGACCGACAAGGTCGTGACTGCTCACCTGTCCCATGGGGGGCCTGATGGCCCTGCCTGCACCGGTCCGCCTCGCGCAGACTCGGGCTCGACCCGCGACCCTCCCCCTGGCCGCGGAATCACCGCGACCCGACTCCCGCCACGAGGCCGGGCGACCCAACACGCACCACGCAAGGAGGCCCGGCACATGACCCAGCAATGGGAGTGTCTCGACGGGAACGAGGCCGCCGCCCGCATCGCATACCAGCTCAGCGAGGTCATCTCGATCTACCCCATCACGCCGGCCTCGCCCATGGCCGAGCACACCGATGACTGGGCGGCCGCGGGGATGCCAAACCTCTGGGGCGTCGTGCCGGACGTCGTGGAGATGCAGTCGGAAGCCGGCGCCGCTGGCGCCCTGCACGGAGCACTCCAGAAGGGCGCGCTGGGTGCCACCTTCACAGCCTCCCAGGGCCTGCTCCTGATGATCCCCAACATGTTCAAGATCGCGGGTGAGCTGACACCCTCGGTCATCCATGTCTCGGCGCGCACCATCGCCACCCACGCCCTCTCCATCTTTGGTGACCACAGCGACGTCATGGCCGCACGCTCCACGGGTTGGGCCATGCTGGCCGCAGCTTCGGTCCAGGAAGCCCATGACCTGGCATTGGTGGCGCATGCCGCCACGCTGCGCACACGCATCCCGTTCCTGCATTTCTTCGATGGCTTTCGTACCTCGCACGAGGTAGACAAGATCGCCCTGCTCGACCAGAGCGACCTGCGGGCCCTGGTGCACGAAGAAGACGTGCTGGCGTTCCGTGCGCGAGGCATGACGCCGGAGGCGCCTGTGTTACGGGGCACAGCCCAGAACCCGGACGTCTTCTTCCAGGCTCGCGAGGCGGCCAATCCCTACATGCTGGCCGTCAAGGGCATCGTGGCGGAGGTCATGGACGAGCTGTCCGCGCGCACGGGCCGGCACCACGACCTGGTCACCTACAGCGGCGCGCCCGATGCCAAGCGGGTCATCCTCATCATGGGCTCGGGCACCGGTGCCGTGCAGGAGACGGTGGAGACCATGACCGCAGCGGGCGAGAAGGTCGGCCTCGTCCAGGTCCGACTCTTCCAGCCCTTCCCCGCGGAGGAGCTGGTGGCCGCGCTGCCGAACACCGTCAGGTCCATCGCCGTGCTCGACCGCTGCAAGGAGCCGGGGGCCATCGGAGAACCCTTCTACCTCGAGACCGTGGCGGCCATCAACGAAGCCATGGACAGCGAGCAGCCAGCCTTCGCGGTGAGGCCTCGTGTCATCGGCGGCCGCTATGGCCTCTCATCCAAGGAGTTCACGCCGTCGATGGTCAAGCCCATCTTCGACGAGCTGGCCAAGGATGCGCCAAAGCGGCACTTCACGGTCGGCATCTACGACGATGTCACCAACCTTTCCCTGCCCATCGACACGGATTTCGTGCACCCGCGACCCGCGGGCGAGGTCCATGCCATGTTCTTCGGCCTCGGCTCGGACGGCACCGTCGGCGCCAACAAGGCCTCCGTGAAGATCATCGGCGAGGGCACCGACCTCTTCTCGCAGGGTCACTTCGTGTACGACTCCAAGAAGTCGGGTGCCGTGACGGTCTCGCACCTGCGCTTCGGGCCCAAGGAGATCCGCTCGACGTACGAGATCACCGCGGCCGACTTCGTGGCCTGCCACCAGTTCGGTCTGTTGGCCAAGATGCCGGTCCTCGAGCGGGCCCGAGCGGGTGCTACCTTCCTGCTCAACTCACCCTACGGTCCCGACGAGGTCTGGGGACAGCTGCCCAGCAAGGTGCAGCAGCAGATCATCGACAAGGAGATCGATCTCTACGTCATCGACGCCTTCGCTGTGGCGGCGGAGGCGGGCATGGGCAACCGCATCAACACCGTGATGCAGCCCTGCTTCTTCAAGCTCTCCGGCGTTCTGCCGGAGGCCGAGGCCATCGCCGCCATCAAGGGCTTCGTCGAGAAGACCTATGGCAAGCGTGGCGAGAAGGTCGTGCAGCGCAACTTCGCGGCCATCGATATGTCCCTGGAGCGGCTCCACAAGGTCGTCACCGGCCCGGCTCCCGCCGCGGTCGAGATCCCGGCCCTGGTGCCGGACCACGCGCCCGACTTCGTCAAGCAGGTGACCGCGCGCATCATGGCCGGCGAGGGCGACCTCTTGCCCGTCAGCGCCATGCCCGTGGACGGCACGTTCCCCACCGCCACCACCAAGTGGGAGAAGCGTGGCATCGCGCAGAGCATTCCCATCTGGGACCCTGCCATCTGCATCGACTGCGGCAAGTGCGCCATCGTCTGCCCGCACGCGGCCATCCGCATGAAGGTCTATCCGGCCTCCCAGCTGGACGGCGCTGCGGCGGACTTCCCCTCCAAGGAGTTCAAGTCGCGCGACCTGCCGGACCATCTCATCACCATCCAGGTGGCCCCGGACGACTGCACCGGCTGCGGCGTCTGTGTGGACGTCTGCCCCGCCAGGGACAAGACCGAGGTGAAGCACAAAGCCATCGATCTGGCGCCCTACCTCGAGCATCGTGATCTCGAACGAAAGCGCTGGGACCACTTCCTTTCGATCCCCCAGCTTGACCGTGACCTCATCCCGCGCGACACCATCAAGGGCTCGCAGGTCCTGGAGCCGCTCTTCGAGTTCTCGGGTGCCTGTGCCGGCTGCGGCGAGACGCCCTACGTCAAGCTGGTC
>Ga0326597_10013939_pt1 | contig 10544 bp, 9 predicted proteins | sample RVTome_12_FD_203789 | JGI IMG/M metagenome (GOLD analysis project Ga0326597, IMG submission 203789) | Soil microbial communities from uranium-contaminated site in the Upper Colorado River Basin, Wyoming, United States - RVT100D185 | ecosystem: Environmental > Terrestrial > Soil > Contaminated >... | reverse complement strand
GCCGATCTCGCGTTCCAATAAATCCACATCGGTAATTGTCGGCCAGCGGGGGCAGGGGACGAAGACGCCGTCAGCTTCGGGCGCTTGCTCGTAGAGGCGCTTGGCGATCTTGTAGGCGGCGTGAACGTCCATGTCGGTGAGATCGGCGTTCTTGCGCACGCCGTAGCCTTCGATTTTTAGTACCTGAATTCCGGAGGCTTCCAGGAAAGCCTTCATCCGTTGGTTTAAGCTGTCTTCGTGCGGCGTTGCCACGACGACCTTGCTGACGTTCAACGATTTGAGCGCTTCGATTTCTCCCGTGATGCCCGCAGAAACTGGCACCCCGAATTTCGCCGTGAGCTTCTTGCCCATTTCGATATCGCTGCCGTGGCCGAGCTTGGTGAAGAGGGGAGAGCCGCCGATGATGATCGAATCGCATTTGTTGTCGACGAGATCCGCCGCCGCTTCTTCGATCCGCTGGAGCTGGCGCTCGAAATCCGCGTCCACCAACTGTCGAATCGTACCCGTGCTGTTTAGAATCATGAACCCTTCCGGCAGCATGCGATAGAATTCATAAACCAAAGTATCTCCCCGCGACGGGGCGACGTGACCGATTTTTGCTCTCCAGCCGTACATTTTTTCTCCTTAGTAGATTACTGCTGACTGTTGCCTATTTGGAACCCGTGGAAGTTTGTGATGTTTGAAGCTGTTCGCTCCAATCGTTCAAGCCGTTCCAGTCGTTTAAATCGTTTAATGATTCAGCCATGCGCCGTTGACGTGAATGGTTTGGCCGGTGATGTATTTGTTCTCGTCCGTCACTAGAAAGAGGGCGGCGCTGGCGATTTCTTCCGGCGTGCCGGCGCGCTTCATGGGAATCTGAGCGACGCGCTCGGCCCATTCCTCCTCGGTATAATGGCCGCGCACTCTGTCGGTGGCGATGCGTCCCGGCGCTACAGCGTTGACATTGATGCCCTGACTGACGACTTCTAATGCCAGCGACTTGGTAAACACCGCCACGCCCGCCTTCGCGGCGGCGTAGCTTGCGCGGGTGGCGTTGCCAGTGAAGCCGTAGATGGAAGAGATGCTCACGATCTTGCCGTGGTTTTGTTTCATCATGGCAGGCAATACCGCTTGCGAGCAGAGAAAGACGGACTTCAAGTTCATGTTGATAATGTGATCCCATTCCGTCTCGCTGACTTCGATCACGGGCTTGACTTGCGCGCCGCCGGCAACGTTGACCAGAATGTCGATGCGCCCCCAGCGATCGAGCGCCGCCTGGACCATCTGCTCTACCGAACCCTTGCGGGTCACGTCGGTGACGATGGAAAAGGCTTGTCCGCCTTCTTGCGTGATCTCCGCCGCGCGCGATTTGCCGGTCTCGCCATCGATGTCGGCGATGGCGATCCTAGCGCCTTCGCGGGCAAAGCGAAGCGCGATGGCGCCGCCGATGCCGCCCCCCGCGCCGGTGACGATGGCTATCTTGTTATCGAGCTTTCCCATTGAATCTCTCCCTTTTTGGCGATCGCATCAGCCGAGATAGGTCGTGAGCGCGTGCAGGTCTTGGATGCGCGTGACCCTGGGATGTTCGAATGACTGGTTGTAGGACCGGTGCGGCATGAGCACGGTGGCTTCGGTATTTTCCGCAACGTCCTGGCAGTTCTCATGCCGGTCGTCCACGAATAGCTTGACGCCGAGTTTGTCCACCAGCGCGGACTTAGCGCTCTGGACGAAATAAACCACCGGCTTGCTGACGCCATGCTCGCGCAGCCATTCGCAGGTGACGTCATGGATGCTGTAGTGATCCCGTTCGTAGCGATGGGTGACGAAGATCAGACGTTCAGCACGGCTCAGCGCGTCGAGGCACTGCCACTCCACCAAACTGGGCAGCGGCGCGAGACCACGCCAAAATTGCGGGTCATCGGAAACCTCCATGACGCACTGCCTGATCAATTCGCTCGATAGAAACGGGTAATTCGTAAAATTGGGGTCGGTGACCGACTCCAGATCAATGGCACCGCCGCTGCGGGCCTCGAGGATCTGAACAAAAGGTGAGACAAAATCGGCCACCACGCCGTCGATGTCGAGAGCGACTTTCATTAGGCTTAATCTAAGCAAAACGCCGATGGGCGTCAACTTGCATTGTTGTGGGGTCGCTTTCGATTGTGCTACAGAGAAGACTCCGCGAATACTTTTATTAAGGAGCAACGACACGCATGGAAGACACCGTGCTTGAACAGGTAGACCGTAATCGCATCGTCGAGTTGGCGTGTAATCTCGCCAACATCGTCAGCATCACAGGCGAGGAAGAAGAAGTCGCCAAATATCTCGGCAGCGAGTTCGAAAAGCTCGGCATGGAGGTCGAATACCAGTACGTCGAGGACGGCAGGCCTAACGTGATCGGCAGGTTGAAGGGAACCGGCGGCGGGGCGACATTGATGTTCAACGCGCACATGGACCATTTCGATAATCCCCAAGAGACCGTCGTCGAGGACGACCGGATCTACGGGCGGGGCTTGGTGAATATGAAGGCGGCGTTTCCTTGTTACATCGAGGCGGTGGCGGCGCTGCAAAAGGCCGGCGTGAAGCTCAAGGGCGATCTGATCATTGCGGGAGTCGTCGGCGAAATCGAAAAGGCCCAGGTCGGGAGATTCCAGGGAAAGACCTACCGCGGGGCCGGCGTCGGCGCGCGCTATCTGATGGACCACGGCGTGATGGCCGATATGTGCATCATCGGCGAACCCACGGGTCTGCACCTGCAAATCGGCAACGCCGGCCTAATCTGGGCGCGGGTGAGCGTGGACGGCAAGGCGACAAGATTTGTTCTGGCCGCGTGCAAAGTCGCGCAGGCGATTCAGGACTGGGAAAAAGAATACCAGCGCAAGTATCCGCACAAGTTCATGCTGCCGACGGTGCAGATCGGCGCCATCGACGGTGGCAACCCGTTTAAGCCGGGCACCCGGCCGTCGACCGATATTTTTGTCATCGTGAAAACGCTTCCCGGTGCCGTGCCGCTGGCGATTAAACGCGATCTTGAGGCGGTTTGCGAGAAGGTTAAAAAACGCGAGAGCGAAATTCTGGACATTCGCGTCGATCTATATCTTTCCACCGACGGCTACGAGATCTCGAAGAACGAATATGTGGTTAAAGCGATGGCCAGCGCGCACAAGACGGTGTTCGGCAAGCCCGTGCCCTATTCAAAGCCGATACGCTACGGCATCACCAGCGACGGTTCGCGCATCGCGGCCTACGGCGTGCCGGCGATCACCTATGGTCCCGGTTTCGGCACCCATCTCGTCGATCCGACGGAAACGAAGGCCCCCGCCGAGTGGGACGCGCCGAGCGGCGTACGCCGCGGCGTCGGCATCGAGAACATGGTCAATTGCACGAAGGTGTACGCCATGGCGGCGCTGGATATCTGCAAGGCTAAACCAGAAGCGCTTGCCAGGAGGTAGCCTGTGGGGTTCCAAGTTCAAGGTTCCATGTTCAAAGTTAAAACCGAAACGTTGAATGGGAGTCCGAACCCTTGAACATTGAACCTGGAACCTTGAACGGTATTTTCCCCGGAAAGGACTCGGTCATGGATCTCACCTTCGCGCACTACCGCAATCGCTTCTGCATGTTTCGCACCTACTACGCACTCGCTGCCGGCAAGGTGAAGCCGGACGGCTTCAACATGAAGGTCATCGAGCTGCCGGACCCGCCGAGCCGTGAGCAGGAAGAGGCCTTGATTCGCGGCGACGTTCAGGTAGCGAACTTATATCTGCCTAATTTTGTCCAACGCAAGTTAGCGGGCGCGCCGATTATCGGGCTTTGCACCGAGTGGAAATCGACCATGAAGGGAAACGGCATGTTCGTGCTCAAGGACTGCCCGATAAAAAAGCCGGCCGATCTCCAGGGGAGAACGGTCGGCTCGCACCAGGGCCCCCACGCAATCCACCGCTATTTATTGCGCCATCAGTTCGGCGTGGACGACTCGAAAATCAGCTGGGTCTCCCACCCGCAGGAGCAGCTTCTGACCGTCTTGAAACGCGGCGAAATCGATGCGGCCGTACTGCTCGATCAATTTTTCTTTCGCGGCGAGGAAGATCAAAACGTGCACTGTCTCTATACCGACGGCGAGGTTTGGCAAGCTCTGCGCGGTTTTCCCGAGATCATCAAACATATGGTCGCGGCCCGGGAAGATCTGCTGCGCGATCACCCGGGCATTAAAGACAAGCTGCTGCAAGCGTTTCGCGCATCGTTTGCCTGGAGCGAGACGCATTTGCCGGAGATCGCCGACGAGTTCATCATGCGTTACCCGGGGGACAAAGAGGCGCTGCTCGCCTCGGCGCGCTATCCAAGGATCGAGTTTACCCTGACTGAGGCGGAGCGGAAGCTCGCCGACGCCGAAATGGACATGATGGTGGAAGTCGGCTGGATTCCGCGTAAGGTGCCAGTGGCGACTCTGTTTGCGGGGTAGGAAAGCAGTCCGGTTCAAAGTTCAATGTTCAAGGTTCAAAGTTAAACCGGAAACGTTGAATTTGAGCTTCATACGTTGAACTTTGAACCTCGAACCCTATCATCTCCAATATGGATTCCCCACGCCGGGTCGGCGACGCATGGCTCGTCGCCATCGTGTTTCTACTCTTGAGTCTCAATGCCTGCGCACTTGTGGAGCGGCCCGGATCTTACGGCGCTGAGGGATTGCGCGAAACCGCCGTTCTTATCCAAGAAGTCAAAGCCTTTGGTCGAACTCTCGGAATAGAGCCTACCGATGCGCTCAGCCGCACGACGGGGGAGGGGAGGGCGCTTTCGATGCTTTGGCTGTGGTTGCAAAGGGCCGGTACTCTGGCGCGCAACAGGGCCGTGGACATCCGAATGGCCGTCGGACTATCCAGCACCAAGGAGCGAACGAAAATCGAGCAAATCTATAGGGTGGAAGGTTACAGCGTTTATTACCGCCAGGGCAATGAATTCTCGGACCCGCGCTCAGCGGTGACGCCAAGTTTCGCGGCTGAGGGGATAGTGCGGCGCGTCAACGTTATCCTCCACGAAGATCTGCACGGCGACGTAAATTTCGATCTTCCATGGGACATCGAAGAGGCGGTGGTAACGCCGCTCGGTGCGTTGGCGGCGGTGCAATATTTTAAGTATAAGGGCGATGCTGAAAACCTAAAGCGAGCCGTGATGGCCCTGGATGAAGGAAAACAAATTTCCCGGGAGCTGCTCAAGCTGGTGAATGAAGCGGAAGCGATTTTCCAACACCTCACCGCGGAAGCTGCCAAGGAGAAAGTCCTCGCGCTTCTCCCGACCTACCCCGCCTATCACCGCATGTTTCAGCGCCAGATCGTGGGGCAGCATCCAGCGACGGTCCTGGAGGCGAAGCTCAGCCATGATCTCGCCTACTTCCGATATTTTGAAGCCATCGCGATTCTCGCGGAAAAACCCCTGGCCCTCGATGTCTTGATTGCAGAGGTGAAAAAACTGCCGCGGGACGCCACGATCGAGACAACCGATAGGTTTTTGGGGGATTTAGAAACAAATATTCTGGGGCGACACAGTAAGTAGAAACCAAGTCATCGTCCCTATGTTTCGCTCACTCAAGGCTAATCCTAGCACGCCTGCTTTCATCGCGCTTTATTCCGGCACGTTTATGTCGGGCGCCTGGGCGATGATCATTCCGACGATACCGGTGCTCGGGCGCGAGTTCGGCGTTTCGGCGGGGGGCGCGGCGCAAATCATAACCGCTATAGTGATCGGTAGATTTTTCGGCACCATCGTCGCCGGGATACTGCTGGATCGCAGAGGCACGCGCGTGGCGTTGGTGGGCGGTCCGTTGGTCGCGTGCGGTGCCGCGCTGCTGTGCACGGTGGCGCCGTGGTTTCCGGTTATTTTGCTTTTGTCAGTGTGCATCGGCGCTGCGGACAGCCTTTGGTCCACGGCTCGGGAAATCGCCGCCATCGATCTCGCCCGACGCAGCCAGCGCGGTCGCTTGATCAGCAGTATGCACGGTACGTACAATATGGGAACGGCGCTCGCACCGGTCGTTGGCGGCTGGCTGACCGAGATCATCGGCTTTCAAGCGGCGTTTTTCGGTTACGCCGTGGCGTGCGCGCTGTCGGTGGTCTTGGGAATGCGCAGTCCGAATTTCCCGGCGCCGCCGAAGGCGCAAAAATCGCCGGGCTCCTGGCAAGGTTGGAGTGCGACGGCGCTGCGGGAACGCGCGCGCGGGTTTTTGGTTTTATTCCATGAAATTCGGCCCGATCTCAGAAGCACCTATGGAATCTTGGTGCTGGCGACCATGGTCTCTCAGTCGCAAAGGGTCATCGTTCAGAGCATGCTGCCGCTCTATGCAGCCACCTATCTGCATCTGTCGCCGAGTCAGATCGGCATGTTGTTCACAATTTCTGGAGTAGTCGTGTTCGCCATGATTATTCCCGCGGGTTTCGTCATGGATCGCGTCGGTAGAAAGTGGTGCACGGTTCCGAGCACGGGCCTGCCGGCGCTGATCTTTTTGCTGATCCCCCTGACCGACAGCTTTGTGCAGCTTGGGATTCTAGTCGGCATCGCGGGCTTCGCCCAGGGATTGTCCCTGGGCTCGCTGGCGACCTCGACGTATGACGTCGTGCCGGCGCCCGTGCGTGCGCGCTTACAAGCAGTGCGCAGGACGATAGCTGAGCTCGGCAGCGGCGTGGCGCCTTTGATCGGCGGTTATCTGGCGAACGCTTACAATCCAGGTGTGCCGTTCCTGGTTTATGCGCCGCTGCTGGTTGTTACCGCGGCTCTTTTGGCGGTGGTCGGAAAGGAGACGTTGGAGCGGTGAAAGCTTTTTGACTACGTTGGAGTTTTCAATCAACGACAGCGGAATGCCGGTTGCCGCGCCGAAATATTGCCGGAGCGCCAATCCTTCCTTGAATTCAACCCATTGTGGCAGTAAAATACGCCAATGTTTCGAGAATTTCGGAAAAACTCACGTATCCGCCATCCGTTACCGGCCGAGCACACTTGGACGCTCGCTAAAACGTTTTTCCGCTCACATGGCGACCTTCCAGCGATGGTTCTGACGTTGGAAGCCCAGTAAATTATAAATGTTCAGCCACCTTCATGAGCTAGACAAAGATTTGCCTGCCGAATGGCTGTCGGACCTGCCTTGCGTTTCATATGAGTGCACGATTTCTCTCGAAGTAGCGTTTCTTTCAGAGAATATATTCGACTTGATTGGAGTTCACAGAGAATCCTTTCTCGGCAATGATTTGCTCTGGGAACAGTCCGTTCCGCCCGAGGACAAATCGTTATTCCGGGACGGGATCGCCAGGCTCAAACGGGAGCGCGCGACTTCGCTTGTGCACAGACTCACCGATGCCGACGGCTTACCTTTATGGGTCTGCAACCGAATGCAGATGGTCGAGCTGGATAGTGTCGAAACGGTGCGCGGTTGCGTCATTCCCCTCGGCCGTAACCGTACGCTGTTCGGATTGGACCCAGAGGTGGGATCTCAATTTGCGCACAAGCTGGCCAATCAGTTTCAAATCCAGGGCATGATCCTCAGTTCTCTCCGAAGATCGTTCCCGGATGTGAAGGATATCGAGTTGCTGCAGCAGACATTAGATCGGGCCGTGGAGTTCGCTCGGGCGTTTTCCCAATACAATCAATTTCCCAACCGGGTGGACGGATTGCGCATCTCAGACGTCCTGGAACCGGTTTTGAGCTCGTATAAAGCCGCGTTTAAACAGACGAGGATCGCCCTTAAAGAAAAACTCGATCCTGCCCTCAAGCAATTAACGCTTTGCGGCGATGCATTGTTGCTCGATTTGGCTTTTCGTCACGTGTTGCAGAATGCGCTGGAAGCCATCGACAAGGACGGAGAAGTCGCTGTTGTCAGCAGCGCAAAATTGCAAGGCCGCAATTCCACGGTAATGATTCGAATAAAAGATTCCGGCCCGGGCATGAACGAAGCCGAGTTGAAATCGGCACCGACGCTTTATTTCTCCACAAAAAGAAACCATGATGGTGTCGGCTTGAGTCTCGCCCGGCGATTCGTAGAGTTGCACGACGGCAGTTTGCGTTTGAGTAGTACCTCGGGGAAAGGCACACAGGTTGAGATCGTATTGCCGGTTCGCCGGTCAGACTTGAGCGCCAAGGGCGGCGCTTCGCGTCTATAGCCACGAGCCTCGCGCACGGACGTTCCTTATGTTCAATATTTTAATTGTCGACGATAATGATGAGCTTCGCGACCACCTCGGCAGACTTTACGAGGAAGAGGGCTACGGTGTCGTCAAGGCGGCCACTGGCGAAGAGGCAAAGGAAAGACTCCACGAGCAAAAATTCGCGATCGTCGTATCCGATGTCCAGATGCCCCGAATGGACGGCATCGAGCTCACCAGACACATCAGGGAGAGATATTCAGACACGGATATCATCTTGATCACCGGTTTTGGCAACGTTCAACAGGCCGTGGATGCCATGAAGCTGGGCGCCAGTGATTACATTTCGAAGCCCTTTCAGCCTGAGGTCATTCGATTCGTCAGCGAGAAGCTGATTGAAAAGAGGCGCTTGCGCGAGGAGATTGTGGAACTCCGGCAGCGTTTGTCCGAAGGTTATTCGTTGGGAAGAATGATCGGCCGGAGCGGAAGGATGGCAAAAGTTTTCGAGATGATCAAAGCCCTGGCAGACACCGATTCCGGCGTCATGATCATCGGCGAAACGGGCACGGGCAAAGAACTGGCCGCCCGGGCGATTCATGATCTGAGCGCGCGAAAGGACCGGCCGTTCGTTGCGATCAATTGCGGGGCTTTCCCCGAGACCCTGCTCGAAGGAGAGCTGTTCGGCTACGACAAGGGCGCATTTACCGGCGCCGTGCAGTCCCGCCAAGGTAAAATCGAACTTGCCAACGGCGGAACCCTTTTCCTCGATGAGGTTGAGAATATTACCGCCGCAATGCAGGTCAAATTGCTGAGGGTCCTGCAAGAGCGTGAAGTTGAGCGTCTAGGAAGCAATCGGAAGGTCAAGGTCGACATGCGGATCATAGCTGCGAGCAATGTCGACCTTTCTGTTAGCCTTGCAAAGGGGTCGCTCAGGGAGGATTTTTATTACCGTATCAATGTCGTGCCCATCGAGCTGCCGCCGCTGCGCGATCGTCTCGAGGATCTTCCCTTGCTGATCGACCATCTTTTGAGCCGAAACCCGTTGGCCCGCCAAAGAAAAATCCAAAAGGTGTCGAACTCCGCCCTGGGGCAAATGCTCGATTATCATTGGCCGGGAAATATCAGAGAACTGGAGAATATCCTTGAGCGCGCGATCATTCGATGCGGCACCGATGTTGTCGATGAGGTTGATCTACCGCGCGCGCCGAATAGAGTGATGAGGAGTATCGTCCAAAACGCCAGCCGGGATATGACGCTGAAAGGTTGGCTAGCATCGAAAGAGCGCGACTATTTGGAGGGATTGCTCTCGAAACATAAGGGCAGCATTAATGCCGTAGCGAAAGAGGCGGGCGTGGACACTAAGACGCTTTACCGAAAGATGAAAAAGCAGGGACTGACAAAAGAATCGTTTAAGGACGATCCATAAAGGCAGGCGGAGGCCGGACTCCAACCGGCGATCTGTGTGCAAACGAGCTGGGCTTCATGCTCGATGCATTGATCCATCGATCCGAGCCCCGGCCTTGGCCGGGGCTTTCTTGTTAAGGATTCCGCCCGACGGGCGTAGTAGAGGGAGCCACGGGTTTGCCCGTGTGGCTCCACAAGGATTTCAGATCAGCGCCTAGGCCGCAGCAAGCTGGCGCCGTGTCCTCGCAAGGGATTTTCTACTGGTAATCTTTTTTCACCTGCTCAGGGGTAATCACCCAAGCTCCTGTGCAAGAACGCCGGGCTACTTCACCGATTTCTTTGCCGTTGGTGCCCCCGTCATAATTGCCAGGGACCCCGTACGTGGCCGTGTAGGCCACTGCCGCGGTCGCTTGGGTGCCCACGCACGTAGCGAGCTTGACAGGAAGATAGAGCACTGACATTAAGAAGCTGCCGAGGAAAAACGCGCCATCATCGCTTTGTGGTGCCGATTGTTGAGATCGAACCAGATTCGGGCTTGCCAACATTCCACACACGAACACGATCATCAAGAGCTTGGACTTAAACCCAAGTTTCATAGCTGGCCCTCCTTTTTCGTTTAAGCAATATTACCCCTCACCTCAATATTCAAGTCTATAGCCCTATCGTTCCCCAATGCGATAGTCCCAAGACCAAAACCCAATGTTTACCTGATCTTCAAGGCGAATTCAGGAACGTCATTGTCAGTGATTTCGGCGGACCGTTCGTAGCGGTGGTTTTGCGTGTTCACAATTTCAGCTAACGGCGCCACCAGGCTTAAATTGTCGAGGTTATTCTCCGACGCACCCCACGCTGGCAAATTCGAATGCCTTAACGGACTAGACGTGTCGGCAATAAATTCGTTAACCCTAGCCCCCGGCACGGGAGGGCAGAAGTAATATCCCTGGGCCTCGTCGCAATGAAACGTTTGAAGCATTTCAGCAGATTTACGAGTCTCAGTGCCTTCAGCGACCACTTTGAGGCCGAGATTATGCCCCAAAT
>Ga0326597_10013938_pt1 | contig 10544 bp, 8 predicted proteins | sample RVTome_12_FD_203789 | JGI IMG/M metagenome (GOLD analysis project Ga0326597, IMG submission 203789) | Soil microbial communities from uranium-contaminated site in the Upper Colorado River Basin, Wyoming, United States - RVT100D185 | ecosystem: Environmental > Terrestrial > Soil > Contaminated >... | reverse complement strand
CGTGCTCGAACTGCAGCACCGAGGAGGTCACCGAGATCCCGCGCTCCTGCTCGATCTTCATCCAGTCGGAGATGGTGCGCCGCGATTCCCGCTTGGACTTCACCGAGCCCGCGAGGTGGATGGCGCGGGCGTAGAGGAGGAGCTTCTCGGTGAGCGTCGTCTTCCCCGCGTCGGGGTGGGAGATGATGGCGAAAGTCCTCCGCCGGTGCACTTCCTGTTCGAAGGTCATGGGGAGCTCAGAGGCGCTTCGCCGAGCAGAGGATCGAGATGCCGAAGGGAAGCGCGGCGTTTCCGATGGCGTGGCGCTCGAGCGAGAAGAGCTTCTCGAGGGCGTTCTCGAGGGGGCCCGGAAGCCTCAGGTCGAAATCGCTCGCTCCATTCGCCTCCGGGGGGCGTTCACGAGGAAAGACCCGGCGAAAGACCCGCACCGCCGCGATCGGCGGAAACAGAAGTGTGTTGAAGTAGCTCGCGTAGTCCACCTCGAATCCCGACCGGCGCAAGAGGTCCACCAGCGGCCGTCTTCGGTAGCGCCTCTTGTGCTCGCTCACCTCGTCCTGAAGGCCGTAGAGGAACATGAAGGCGGGAACGGTGACCAGAAGCTTTCCTCCGGGGCGGAGCACGCGCCGAATTTCCGCGAGCGCCTTCGCCTCTTGGTCCACGTGCTCCAGGATGTCGAAGATGAAGACCGCGTCGAACACCTCGTCGCCGAAGGGGATCGCCTTCGCATCGGCCTGGGCGGGAAGCGCCACTTCGAGGCAGCGCGAATCGATCCGGGCCCGATCGATGGCGACGAGCCGGGTCCTCTTCGCCAGCATCTCGGCCTCTCGGGTAATGCCGACGCCCACGGTCAGGGCGAGATCCGTCTTCCCGACGAATCGCGCCACCGCGCGGTCCAGAATGTCGCGTCTCGCGCGGAACCACCAATGGTCGTCCTCGAGACGAGCCATGGCCTCGCGAAACTGATGTTTCATCGCAAACCGAAAAAGTATAGCGCGGGTGTCAGGCCAGGGCGAGGGCGTCGGTCGCGAGGACCGAGCGCAGGAGCACGTTCGCGCCGGCCTCGACGTCCCCGGGGAGCGTGAGCTCCTTCGGAGAGTGGCTGATGCCGTCGACGCTCGGAACGAAGACCATTCCCATGGGAGCGATGAGCGCGAGGCTCTGGGCGTCGTGGCCGGCGCCGCTCGGAAGCGAGAGCGTCGAAAGACCGAGGGCTTCCGCGGATTCCCGGATCACGTTGCGGAGCCGATCGTCGGCGGGAGCCCCTCGGCTTTCGTAGTACCTCTCGAAGCTCACCGAGGTCTCGTTTCTAGCCGTGATCCGCCGGGCTTCGATCTCGATGGCGCTCTGGAGCTTCGCGATCTTCGCCATGTCGAGATCGCGGATCTCGAGAGTCAGCTCCACCCGGCCGGGAATGACGTTGGGAGCGCCGGGGTGCGCCGCAATCTTTCCCACCGTCGCCACCTGCCGTCCCTTGGTCTCGGTCGCGATGCGGTTCACGGCCTCGACGATCCGGGAGGCGGTCAGGAGCGCGTCGTGCCTCTCGTCCATGGGCGTCGTGCCCGCGTGGTTCGCGAATCCATCGACGCGGACGTTCCACCGTTCGATGCCCACGATTCCCTCGACGACGCCGATGTCGATGCCGCGGCGGTGGAGGACCGCGCCCTGCTCGACGTGGAGCTCGAGGAACGCGAAAACCTCGCCCGGCTTACGCCGCGCTTCGTCGATGCGAGCCGGATCGCCTCCGAGAAACGCGATGCCTTCGGCAATGCTCTTCTCCCCGTGACTCGGGAGAGCGAGCTCCCTGTCCTCGAGCTCTCCCGCCATCGCGCGGCTTCCCGTCTTTCCATTCTCTTCGTTGGTGAAAAGGACGACCTCGAGCGGGTGGAGGGTCTCGATACCTCTTTCCTTCAGGCACTGGACGACCTCGATCGCCCCGACGGAGCCGACCTGTCCGTCGTAGTTCCCTCCGTCGGGAACGGAGTCGACGTGAGAGCCGAAGAGAAGAGGAGGAAGGCTTCGATCTCGGCCCTCTCGCCTTCCGATGACGTTGGCCGCGGCGTCGATCCGGACCGCGAGCCTCGCCTCGCGCATCCACGACATCGTGAGCTTCCGCGCCTCCCGATCGGCTTCGCTGAAGGCGACGCGGCTGATCCCACCTTCAAGAGTGCGCCCGAAGGGCGAGAGCTCCTGTAGCCGGCGATTCAGCCGGACGCCGTCGACTCCGACCTCGGCCGCCGAGCTCCGGGGCGAGAACGCGAGTGCTGCGAGACCGGAAAGAAATTGACGGCGGTGCACGGGTGGACTCTAGATCTAGATCAGGAGTTCCCGCATCGTTCCATCCCTCTGCGCGCGCAGATTACCACTTTGCGTTCCGCGTGCGAAACGCGAACGGTGCTCCCGGGCCGACGCCCAGGGTCGAACGGTTTTCTGGCTACTCCGCGGCGCCCATCTTGTGTTCTTTGACGTGGTGGGCGACGTCCTCGAGAGTCGCGAACCACACTCCACCGCGCGACTTCATGTATTCTACGAGCTCCTCCAAAGCGGCGATCCGTGAGCGATGTCCGATAATGTGCGGATGCATCGTCAGGACAAGGAGGCCGCCCTCCTCGTAGGCCACGTCGAACTCTCCCCGGAAGACGTCCATGACCGCGGCGGGAGAGGGCATCGAGCCGCTCGCGGCGCCGAAATAAGGAGCGTCGTCGACGATCCGTTCGATGGGAAGCTCGATGATCCCCGTGGGCTCTCCATCGAGGAGGAGCTCGTAAGGGTCATCGCTCGCCATGAGGCTGGTGTCGTAGAGAAAACCTTCCTCTCGAATCAGTTTCAAAGTGTACTTGCTGAACTGCCACGAGGGAGCACGATAGCCGACCGGACGTTTGCCCGTTCGGTCGGTCAAGTACTCGATGGACTCCGTCAACAGTCGGTGTTCCTCGGCCTCGTCGTCGAGCACGGGCAGCCGTTCGTGAATCCAGCCATGGATGCCGATCTCGTGACGGCCCGGGGCGAGAATCTCGTCGATCATCGCGGGGTGGAGAAGCCCGCTGACCGCGGGGATATAGAACGAAGCGGGGATTTGCTGACGGTCCAGCATCTGCAGCACGCGGGGCAATCCGTCTACCGCCCCGTACTCGCCCCGCGAGAGGACTTCGTAGTCGAGGTTGCCCTGCGAAAGTGCCGCGGAAGCGTTGTCGACGTCGAAGCCAAGGTTCACCGCGACCCGCGCGCCACCAGGCCAGGAATCCGGCTTGAGCCGTCGTCCGGCACTGACATGGAAGAACTGCTGTCGGAGCTCGTCGATGCTGAGAAAGACGCCGGGGAGCTCCTCGGCGCCGCTCGTACTCGTGGCGGGTTGGTCTGCCGGCGCGCAGGAGAGGAACGCCGTTCCAAAGAGAGCGAGCAAGGTCCAAGTGATTTCGGCCGTTCGCCGAGTCGAGATCATTTCGCCTCCGCCATCCTCGAACCTCGAGGACGGTTGTTCAACCCAGTCATGTTTTGGCCCTCCGTGGAGGGCCAGGGAACTCTGAATCATTGACCCGATTCGTGACTGCTCTCCGAAATGTAGCGGGCGATCTGCTCTGCGGTGGCGAACCATGCGCCGGGCCGCGACTTCATATAGGACATGAGCTCCTCGAGATGCCGGATTCGCGATCGGTGTCCTATGATGTGGGGATGCATGGTCAACATGAACAGGGTCCCTTCGTCATAAGCCTCGTCGAACTCGTCGCGATAAACCTGGAATGGAGACTCCGGGTTGGGTGCCGAACCGCTGGCGTTCGGCCCGAAGTAAGGATAGTCGTCCAGTATCCAGTCGACGGGGAGCTCGATGAGCCCCGTCTTTTCTCCGTTCGTCAAGAGCGCGTAGGGCTCGTCCATCGCCATCATGCTGCTGTCGTAGAGAAAACCCGCCGAGCGAATGAGCCCGAGCGTGTACTGGCTGAAAGCCCAGGCGGGCGCCCGATATCCGACCGGACGGCGACCGGTGGCCTCCGTCAGGTATTCCATCGCCTGGTTCAAGAGCCGCTCCTCCTCTTTGGAGTCGTCGAGCGCGGGAAGGCTCTCGTGAATCCAGCCGTGAACCCCGATCTCGTGCACGCCGGGCTCGCGAATCATCTCGATCATCTTGGGATGCAGCATGGCGCTCACCGCAGGGATATAGAACGACGCGGGAATACCCTGCCGTTCCAGTAGATCCAGCAAGCGTGGTAGGCCGGTCATCGCGCCGAACTCGCCGGCAGAAAGAGCGACGGGGGCGATGTTGCCTCGTGCAAGGCTCAGGGCCTCGTTGTCCACGTCGAAGCTGAAGCAAACCGCCACCCGGGCCCCTCCGGGCCAGCTGCTGGGAGTGAGCTTTCGATCCGCTCGCACCGGCGCCACGGCGTCGAGTATCTGCTCTCGTGACCAATGGATGCCCGGTTGCGGTTGCGGTTGCTCTTGCGGTTGCGCTGCGGCGAGCGTCAGGCCCAGCGCCCAGACGACGAGTGTCGCTGCCGCGTTCCGGGTGCAGGTGCGGTATGCGGTCATGAGGATATCCTTTCTCAGAACCGAAAGTGCACTCCCCACTGGAATTGCCTCATCGGACGTGCGGAGTTACGAATCAGAAACGACGAAGAATTGATGTTCGCGTTGAGGGTGAACGGTTGATAGTTGACGTGGTTGGTGAGATTGAATCCCTCCATCAGCAGGTCTATCCTCTGGCCGCCGGGAAGCACGAAAGCCTTGGTGATGCGCATGTCGATCGTGACATAGGGATCGAGATTCAGGAGGTCCCCATCGACGAGAGACAACCCACGGTCCGCACGGATCTCGTTTATGAGACCCAATGATTCGTCCACCTCTTCCCGGCCTACCGTGGTGGGAAGGCCAACGGGCCGGTCGCCCGTCGTCGATAGATCCCCGTCGATGTCGTAACCTGCCTGAACTCGCATCGGAGATCCGCTCACGAGTTTCACGATCCCGGAGACCTCGAAGTCCAGAGGCAGGACCTTTGCCGCTGCGACGGTAAGATTGTGCCGCTGATCGGTATTGTTATATCCCTGCTCGTGGGGAGTGCGCTGAGTGCCCCGAAACGTCGAGTAGAAGTCCACGCCGTCGCGATAGCTCCGGGCAAGGGTATAGGAGAGGCGCATGTTGTCGCGGCCACCCAAGCGTCGTCGAAGCTGGACTTCCAACGCGGTGTACCGGCTCGTGGTGAAGTTCTCCATGACGTTGACCTGAGTGAAGTTCGAGACCGGCCGGGGATTGCTCGCGCTGATCCGCCCGCTCTCGGGCAGGTTGCGATCCGTGCCCCCGAGCGCTTGCTCGCCGCGGTCGTGGACGAAGTCCATATCGAGCCCGGTCGAGTTGTCGAGCTGCCATCCCATTCCCAGAGTGAAGTTGTGAGAGTACGGCAGAGTGGAGTCGTCGTCGATCAGAAAGAGCGACTTCGCTCCGCCCGCGGCCAAGAAAGCATCCAGGTCTTGACCACCGAGAACGGCGTTGATGTCCGGATAGCTGGCCAGCAGGTTCGGGTCCCCGATGAATACCGCGCCGCCTTGGGAACGGTCCATCGAGGTAAGCTGGAACCAGGGACGGTTCCGAGTCACGTAGAGACCGTAGCCGGCCCGGAGAACCATGTTGCCGTTGCCCCGCAGGTCGTAGGTGAATCCGATCCGAGGTTGAACGTTGTTGACGTCGTTTCCACGATCCTTGCTGATGAAGTTCTCGATTCCCGCGAATGCGGGATCATCGATCAGGCTCGCGTAGAAATCGTTGTTGCGGAGATTCGTGTCGTAGTCGTAGCGAAGACCGAGGTTCAGCCGCAGCCGGTCTCCGAGCCGCCAGTCATCCTGAACGAAGAACGCGAGCTGGCTCGATTTGTAGTTGTAGAACCCTGGTTTCTGAATGACGAACGAGAACGGGAGAGTTCTGGGATCGTTGGGATTGAAGGGGGCATCGGTTGTGAACGTGAACGCTCCGTGCTCGTTGAAATGCGCCTCGAAGTTGCTGTCGGCGTAGGAGAACTCTCCACCGATCTTGATGTCGTGATTCGCCGTGTTGAGGTAGAGGGTGTCGTACAGGCTCAACCGCGTGCGAGGGAAATACTGCGGCGAGATGCCTGATTGTCCCGTACTTACGGAGGGTCGGTTGATCTGCAGATCGAAACTGTGGGGAGTGTTGCCTACGTTCTGGTCGAGATAGTGCACGCGAAACGAGTTCACGCGATCTTGGTCGAGAATCCAGGTGTCCTCGGCCACGAGGCTATGGGAACGGCTGTATTCGTCGATCTGGTTGGAGTCGGAGCTCGTTTCGCGGGTGCGAATGTAGTTCTGGTCGTCGAACGCGTAGCGAACGGCGAGAGAGTGATTCTCGCCGAACCGGTGGTTGAACTTCGAGCTCAGCATGTGATTCTTGGAGCCCGAGGGAAAGACTCCGTTCTCCTGTGAGGCGAACGGATTCACGTCGGGGAGTGCGATGATCTTCGCCGTGTCGACGTTGCTGTATTCGTAGGCCGCGAAGAAATGCGACTTGTCTCGGACGATCGGACCTCCAATGGAGCCACCGTAGCGCTGCTGCGCGAACGGAGCTTTTTCTTTGGCGAAGAAGTCCTTGGAGTTGAGCGCCTTATCGCGCCCATAGTAGAAACCGCTTCCACTGAGTCGGTTGCTGCCCGATTTCGTGACAACGGTTACGACGGAGTTGAGAGCCGCGCCGTACTCGGCGTCGAACTGATTGCGGAGTACGTTGAACTCCTGCACCGACTCTTGCGAGATGTTCATCGTGGTGCTCCCCCAGATGGCGTCGTCGACCGTTCCGCCATCGATCACCGTGGTGAAGGCGTTCCGCTGATCGGCCGCCCCCCCGAACTTCGTCGGGTTGAAGTACTGGACTCGGCTGTTGTCGGGCCCCGAGCCCGGGAGAAGCTGTGCGAGATCGAGAAAATTCCTTCCGAGGTTCGGGAGGCTGTCGACTTGATCGCTTTCTACGACCGACATGAGCTGGTTCGTCGTCACGTCGATGAGGGGCGTTTCTCCCGTTACAGTGACCGTTTCTTCGACGCCCGCGACGGACAACTGCACGTCGACGGTCAGATTTGCGCCGACAGTAAGTACGACTTCTCTTTTCGTGGAGGCGAAGCCAGCGAGCTCAGCCAGGATGGTGTAAGTAGTCGGTTGGAGAGCAACCGCGCGGTACCGCCCCTCCTCATTGGTTACGAGGGCTTGAGATTGCCCTGTCGATACGTTCGTGATCGTCACTGTCACGCCCGGAAGTCGCCCGCCGGAGTCGTCGCTGATGATTCCGCTGATGGTTCCCACGCCCCCCTGAGCGTGCACCGGTTGGCTGTGGAAGCAGGACGCTATCAAAACCACGGTCAACCATGAAAGCGTCTTTCGAGTCCTGAGCGTCATCGTGACCATTCTGCACCTCCCGGGTTTGGAGCTAGTCGAGCGCCTGCGCGCTGGAGGATGATCGATCTGTGCGAAAATACACACAGTGTGGGAATGTTATGGTGTGGCACGCGGGAATACAAGCATCAAAGTCGATGCTCGGAAATCGAGCTCCGGTCTCAGCGAAGGCCGCCACCTTGAGCTGTGAGACGAAAAGCGCAACGGACCTTGACTGTTTCGGTGTGAAGCAAGAATATTCAATCCCACTCCTAGAAAGCGAGAATGGCTAGTGGACGGTGTCGTCCCATAGAGGTTTGCCCGTGAAGTCAGCGGCTTCGAACGCAACTGCGATTTCCATCGACCCGACCAGTCCCTCACCCCCTTGGCTGCAGCTGAAGGAGCAGCTCAAAGTCGCCTACAGCCTGGGGCAACTGAAGCCAGGCGACGTCCTTCCTTCGATACGGAGCCTCGCGGCAGATCTCGACGTCGGCGAAGCCATGGTGCGACGGGCCTATCAAGAGCTCATTTCACTCGGGCTTCTGAGCGCCTTCGAACGGAAGCGGTACATGGTCGTGGACTCGCTCCCATCGCCCGCCGAAACGAAACTCCTCGTCGACGAAGCGACGGAGCAGTGCAACCGCGTGATCCGGTGGGCGACCGATAGGGGAGTCAGTACGATTGGTCTCGCGAGATTCCTGCACCGTCTGGCGGTGGCGGCGGAAGCTAGCCGGCCCTCGTATGCCTATGTGTCGGCTTCGCGCGGCGCGGCGGAGCAGTTTGCGAAGATCATCGCGCGCGTTTGGGAAGTGAACGTCTCGGGTTTCACTCTCGACGAGCTCGCTTTACTCCCGGTCGAGGAAGTGGAGCGTAGGGCCGCCGTTCTCGTGAACTACGTACGGTACGAGGAGGCACGTCGCAGTATTCCTTCTAGCTATTCCCGTATCTTCCCGATTCGACTGGGATTGAGCGAACGCATAGTGAGGAGAATGAGGCGCCTGCCAGCGAGCTCGCGCATTTTGCTCTTGTTCTCCCAGGCTGACGTCGATCGAATCGGTCGCGTAGTGGTCGACTTACACATCAAGACCGTCGGGTTTAACTGGCAGTTCGAGTGCAAAGCCTTCGAGCGGATCGAGGACCTGGGGGCGTTGGCAGAGACCGACCAGTATCGACTCATCGTGGTCAGCATTCACGTGTGGGACCAGGTGCCGGAGCGCGCACGACGACAATCGAAGGTCCTATGCAGCCAGTATGAGCCCGACGTACAGTCGCTCGAGGAGATTCGCTTGACCGTTGGGGTCCTCGCCTGATCGGAAACTGGGAGAGGCGATCTCCACCGCCACTCGGGGACAAGCGGGGGAGCGACGGTGTCTACCTCCCTGACGGTACGCGCACCGAGAACGGAGGTCAGTCATGCGATTGACGGTTCTCCTTTGTCTCGGTCTGCTCGCGGTCGTTTCCCCGGTCGACGCCTCGCCGGAGCCGCTCGCGGGAGAGCTCCTGGGCGTTGTTCACGTCAGGCAACCTGTCGCCGCATCAAGCGATGAACCCCTGCTCCGGCAAAAATCAGCAGCAACGGCTCGATGGCGAGCCGGTGCCGTCCCTCCACGTAATACACGCTCTGCAGCAACCCGATCGACAGGCAGCACCCGAGGAGCATCAGCGTTGCTGTCCACGTTGTCGGGCTCGTCAACCGCGCGCGCCAGCGCGTCCACACCCCCGCCGCGGCGAGTGCGACGATGGTGACGTAGAAACCCTCATATCCATGGCGCCACCCCGCGGGGTACAGCAGACCGGCCTGCGGCGAGAACCACCAGAAGTACGCGAACTTCAGCGCCGATCGTTTCAGGAATTCCGCAGGATGCGAAGCGACGAACCGGAAGGCCTCCTGCCGGAAGTAATCCTGTTGTCCGAGCTCATCGAGCTGGTGGAGCCGATCCTGGACTGGCCCTGGAACCCACGCGACGACTTCTCCGCCGTCGGCTGTCATGGCGGAGCCCGTGAAGATGTACGGATTGTTGCCAAGCCAGAACACGAACGACGTGCCACTGCGCGTCAGCATGAAGCGCTGCTGCACCTTGTAGTTCCGCCAGACCCAGGGCGTCGCCACCACGGCCGCGCAGGCCAGAAGCGCCATCAATCGTGCGGCTGCCTGAACCGTTTGACGGCTCGAGCGCTGCCAGATCCACCAGCCGAACATCACACCCTCGACGTGGCGTTGTGGTGTGCCGCTTTCGCGGCCCTGCTCGCATTCTCGCCAAATCGCCCGTGGCGGTCGGCGTGCGCAGCCGGGTTCATCCTCGGGCTGTGCGTCCTCACCCGGCCGACGATCCTCGCGTGCGTGGCGCGCTGTTTGGAAGAGAGGCTCGGCTCGGATTCGGGAGGCTTATTGGCAGGAGGAGGGGCATCGAGGACGGTGTCGCCGAGCCGCTGGTGCTTACCCGAGACGAGCTCGGCGAGGAGCGCCTTGTGGAAGACGTGCGTGGCGTCGTTCAGGCTCAAACCGATCGGGGGAGAAGGCGGCGATGACCCTGTTTGGACCGCCGACGGTCCCGATGGCAGGCGGTCGTACTCAGCCCCCTCTCAACACCACGATCCGCTACGCCTACGAGGGGAAGGCCGCGCTACCGCTCCTGCGACGCGTGCGGCCTTGTCGGTTGGGTGCATGGCTCTCTCCCTATTCATTGCCCGGTGGCGGTAGGCATGGCTTGGGGCGCTGTCGAGATGACTTCATTGCTCCTTGCTCTCGCCGGTGGATGGGACGAAGCCCCAACGTCCGCGCCAGCTTTGCCGGAATCGTTGCCGCTCCTCCGGGGTCATGCGCTCCCAGCGCTCGGCCATGCGACGGCGGTAATTGGAGCGACCGGAACCGTGCGATCCAAATCCGCCGAAGAGGATCCGGCACAGCGCCAGAAGTCCAAGCGCTTGCCAGAAAGTGACCTCGCGGAAGCCGAAGAGCGGCGGCAGCAGCCAATTCCACAGGTGCAGCACTAGTTCGCCGCCGATGGCGATAAATAGCAGCATCCCCAGAATCGCCAGCGGAGCGATGAGAATCAGTCTCTTCAATCTCGGTCTCATGTTCAGTCCCTCACGCTTTCGTAAATTCGTCGTAAATGCTTTGCAGCCGCTCGCGCAGATGCCGCACCGCATATCGTTTGCGCGAGAGCAGCGTGTTCACGCTCA
>Ga0326597_10013937_pt1 | contig 10544 bp, 8 predicted proteins | sample RVTome_12_FD_203789 | JGI IMG/M metagenome (GOLD analysis project Ga0326597, IMG submission 203789) | Soil microbial communities from uranium-contaminated site in the Upper Colorado River Basin, Wyoming, United States - RVT100D185 | ecosystem: Environmental > Terrestrial > Soil > Contaminated >... | reverse complement strand
CGGCATCCGATAGCACCTTGGCCTTGCGCAATGCGGGGTGGTAGCGGTGGTTGAACCCGACCCGCACCAGGACCGGGGCGCGCTCCGCCGCCTCGATGACAGGATCGAGCTCTGCGCTTGACCGCGCCGCCGGCTTTTCGACCAGGACGTGTTTCCCGGCTGCGATGGCCGCCAGCGTAATCTCGGCCAGCGCGTCGTGCGTGGTGGACACAATGACGATGTCTACATCCGGCCGCTCGACCACCGCCCGCCAGTCGGTCATCGGTTGGCTCCCCGGCACGCTCCGCGCCAACGCCTCGGCGCACTCAGGGAGAACGTCCGCGCAGGCCACCAACTGACATCCGGCCAGCGCCGCTGCGCGCTTTCGCCCGATCAGGCCGCACCCGACGATCGCAACCCTCATCTCACCCCCAGGCCTTGCCCCGATCCTTCGGCACGAGCCGGCGCAGGGTATAGATGTCCGTGTCTTTCAGGTCCTCGATGTGATCGGCCAGGCTCTCCCACGGATCCCACACGGCGCTGAGCAGCTTGCCCGAGATGCCGTCGCTGGCCGGGGAGGCGAGGAAGACACACAGCGAGGCCCCACGCTCCATCGGGGTGCCGCCCTCCGCCTTTTGCTTCAGGGCCTGCTCGTAGAACTCCCGTCCCACTCTTGTCGGCCCTGCCTCCAGCACCTCATCCAGCAGCCGTGTATTCAGCGCCCCGGGCGCCACGGCGTTGACATCGATGCCCAACCCCCGCACCTCTTCGGCCAGCGTCTCCCCAAAGCGCACCACGGCAGCCTTCGACGCCGCGTAGGCGCTGAGAAAAGGCAGTGGTTTTGTCGCCCCGCCACCTGAGAGGAGCACGATCTTACCATACTTCCGATCCAAGAAATGCGGCAAGACCTCCCGGCAACACAGCACCGTCCCCATGAGGTTTATCGCGATGGCCTGCGACCACTCAGGCCAACTGATCTCGTGGACCGGTCCTTTGGGCCCGTATACCCCCGCGTTACAGACCAGGATCTCCAGTCCCCCGAGTCCGGCCAACGTCGTCTGCACCAGGCGTTGCACGTCGCTCGGGTCTGATACATCCGACGGCGACGCGAGGACCCGGGCTTTCCCTCCGGCGCGTTCGGCAACCTGCTCTTGCGCGCGATGAAGCTGGTTTGCGCCACGCGCGCACAGCATAACCTCCGCGCCTTCGTCCACGAAGGCACGCGCAACGGCGAACCCAAAGCCGTGGCTGGCCCCCGTGATCAAGGCGCGCCGGCGAGCCAGCTTCATGCCGCCCTGCCGACGGCGAGATAGCGGATCCGCCTGTCCACCCCCAGATTCGCCTCCAGGAACCGCGCCGGGTCCACCACGATCGGTTGCTCCATCCACCGGACGAGATCATCTGGGGTGATGGCAGTGAACTGGGGCCACTCTGTTGCCACCACCGCCGCCGCAGTACCCCGCAATGCCGCCTCGATTGAGGGCCGGAGATCGATCACCCCGCTCAACTCGACCGGCAACGTTCTGACGGCAGGGTCGTAGGCGACGACGAGGGCACCCCGCGCATGCAGCCAGCGGCAGGTCTCGATCGCGCTCGACCGGCGGAGGGTGTCGGTGCCCGGCTTATACGTCAGGCCCAGAACCGCGATGGTCCTGCCCCGCACGTCGCCGAGGACCTCGAGGAGCCGACGGCGGGGCCACTCCTTATGCGCGTCGTTGCTGCGCTGCACCGCCGAAATCAGAGGCGTGGGTAGCCCTACCCTCTGCCCGACCTCCATAAGGAATGAGACGTCGCGCGCAAGCGTCCCCCCTGCGAAGGCATGGCCCGGGCGCACATAGGCGCCGGGCCCCACACGCGCATCGCTTTTCAAGCCCCGCTCCACCTCTCCACCGTCCGCCCCCAGCCGTTCACTCAATGCCGCCAGCTCGTTCGCAAAGGCCACCGAGGCGGCGAGGAAGGCATTGAGCGCGTGTTTCGTCATCTCCGCGGACTCAACCGACATCCATTGGATGTTCTCCGTAAAGGGCTTGAGCAGTCGCGCGATCCGATCCTTATCCGCTGGGTCGCGCGCACCCACCACCACCCGCTCGGGTCGCGTGAAGGTCTCGATCGCCCTTCCCAAACGAAGGTTCTCGGGTGAGTAGGCAAAGGTCGCCGTCCCGTCCGCCCGAACACGCCTGTAGATGTCCTCGAGTCTGCGAGTCGAGCCTACCGGCACTTGCGAGGAGATCAGCACGAGCGCTCCCCGGCCCAGGTACGGGAAGATTGCCGCGACCCTTTCGATGATAGATTCGACATCAGCCCGATCGTTCTCGTCAACCGGGGTATCGTATCCGACCCAGACGATATCGGCGCTGGTGAGATCTTCCGGATCGGAGGAATAGGACAGCCTGCCTGCTTCCAACTCCCGCCGAATCACGTCCTCCAACCCTGGCTCGAACACGGGGAGGTGGCCGGTCCTCAGGCGATCTACGGTCTCAGCGTGCTGGTCGAATCCAACGACCGTATACCCCGCTGAAGCAAGGCATGCCGCTGTCACGGTTCCCAGATGCCACAACCCCACCACCCCGACCCTCATTCCCTTCGCTCCAGCATCCATCGATTCCGATCCAGGTAGTGGAGGGTCCGGATCACTCCCTCGCGGATGCTCACCTTGGGCCTCCAACCCAGCGCCAAGAGACGCGAGCAGTCCAGGAAGATGAACGGGTTATCGCCCACCCATCCCCGGTCACCTCCCGAGTAGATCCGCTCGGGAGAGACCTTCAAATACTCGCACATCCAACCGATCGACTCGTCCAAGAGACAGTAGTCGTCCATGCCCAGGTTGAAGATGTTGACCTTGTCCTGCGCCCTCTCGATCGCCAGAAGCATCCCGTCGAGGCAGTCCTGGATATACAGGTATGATTTGCGCTGCCTGCCATCCCCCAGGACATACAGCCTGTCGGGATGCGACCTCAGTTGTTTGTAGAAGTCAAAGACATGCCCGTGGGTGTACCGCTCACCCAGAATGGACACGAAACGGAAGATGTACCCCTGGAACCCGAACCCTTCGCAATAGGCCCCGATCAGCCCTTCTGCCGCCAACTTGGAGGCGCCGTAGAGCGAGGTCTGGATGGGAAACGGGGCGTCCTCTCGCGTAGGGAAGGTCTCCGGCTCGCCATAGATCGAGCCGGTCGAGGCAAAGACGATGCGCCGGATCCCGTTAGCCCGCATCGCCTCCAGCACATTGAACGTCGCGACCGTGTTCTGCTCCAAATCCTTCCGGGGGTGGTCCATGCCAAAGCGGACGTCGGCGTTCGCGGCCAGGTGGAACACCAGATCTACATCACGCAGCGCTTTGTTCAAATCATCCAGGTCGAGGGTATCGCCGTGCACGAGGCTGAAACGGGGCGACCGGTGCGCCTCGGCGAGGAACTCGGGCTGTCCGGTGGAGAGATTATCGTAGCCCACCACCTCGTGGCCGCCTTGGACCAAGCGATCCACCAGGTTGCTCCCGATGAAGCCTGCAGCCCCGGTTACACAGTAGCGCAACCCACGACCCCCGGCGCCTATGAAGCCTCTCGAGACGCCATTTTCCAGCGCGGCAGCTCCCACCTCTTACGACATCCCAGAAATTCGCCAGAGATACTATGCATTTCGCCCCTTGCTGCCATCGCTCAAGGCGGGCCCGTGGGCACCGGAGGGGCGAAGCGGGTCTCGGGAGCGGCCGAAACGGATGCGGAAGAGATCAATCAGATTGCGGATATTACCGCTCAAGAGCGCAAGGCGACTGTCCCGGTCATCCCGCCAGCGGACCGGCACCTGCGCAATCCGATAGCCGGCTCGTTGGGCCAGGTAGAGGATTTCGACGTCAAACATGTAACCATCGATTTGTTGCCTGCCGAATAGGTCCAGTGCGGCCCGCCGCTGAAAGAACTTGAATCCGCACTGGGTGTCTATGAGCTCATGCAGGCCCACGACTGCGTGCATCACAAGGCCAAACCCTTTTGCCCCGAGACGCCGGTAGAACGGCTGGGGCCGCTCGATATATGAGTCGCGCAGCCCGCGTGAGCCGATCACGACCTCGTAGCCGTCTCGCAGCCACGGCTCGAATTTGTCGAACTCTTCAATAGGGGATTTATTATCCGCATCAACAAACCCGATGATCTCGCCCCGCGCCAACGCCACCCCCTGGCGGACGCCGTACCCCTTCCCGCGCCGTTCAACGCCGCCGAGGACCCGTAGCGCCGGGTCAGTCCTGGCCATCTCTGATGCCAACTCGCGTGTGCCGTCGTCCCCGTCAGCGGAGATAATGATCTCGTAGGCCTTGCGCCCCCCCTCAAAATAGGCTTTGGCCTCTTTAATGGTGTGGGCAATCGCATTGACCTCGTTATACGCCGGGAGAATGAGCGTGATATGCGGACGATCGCCCATGCGCTCTCTCAGCATCGGCGTAGAGGAGTAAGCGTCAATCCGATGATGAGGTTCAGGCCCACAATCGGAATCTTCAGGGGAAAATACGTCTGATGGACTATGGAGAAACGCGCGCGCAGCTCGGAGATAATCTCGTCCGGCAGATTGATGTGTTCGCAGGCAACGAACCAGTCGTAGCTCTGCTTGTAGCGTCTCTCGAAAATCCGGCGGGCCGAGAGATTGCGCGCCATGGAATAGGCAGCCCCTCCCTCACAAGGAATCAGCACAGAAAGAAGGCCCGTGGGGCTGAGGACACGGTGTACGTGCTCAAGCGCCCTGGGCAAGTTCGGCAGATGCTCCAGAACGTGGATGGCAAGAACCCGATCGAAATAGCCGTCTGGAAAATCAAGGGTTTCCTGGCAATCGCCAACAACCACTCGCACCGCCGGATACGACGCACGGATTATCTCGGCGAGTTCAGGACGCAACTCGAGCGCGACGTATTCCTGGCTCTCCAGATTCTCAAAGCGCAAGTGGTTGCCGCGACCGGCGCCGATCTCGAGCGTTCTCCTGACTCCGTGGGCGAGCGTCCGCAACGGATATGAGTGATTGAATTTCTCAACGAGGGCATATCGGCTTGGCAGGATCTCGAGCCAATACTTGTGAAAATCCTCCCGAATCTCCCGCTGCTCCTCGGTCAGCGCCGGGAGCCGCTTGGGCCAGCGATTCAAGTCGAAGGAACTCCTCCGCGACATGTTCGTCCCTCTTTGGCTGGATTCCGCGCCGGCCTCCAGGGCCCGCGTGCGCAAAGGGGCCTCGGAGGCTCCTTCGGGCTGAACCTCATGCTATCTTGACCCAAGTCGGGAGGCAAGAAATATCAAAGGATTCCAGACCTCGGAAGGCCGGCGGAGGCCTTGGGACATTGTGGCCACGGCAATGGCGATCCCCTCGAACCCCTACAGGTGATCCTCGTGGGTGCGTTCAGACATGGGGGGTAGTCCGTTTGCCGGCGGGCGCATAGAGAGGTGAAAAGCGGAGCCTGATCAGTGCCCATAACCAGGTCCATGGATCCGTCACCATCGATATCTTCTTCCCTTGCTTCAACGAGCGACTCCGGTAGTTGACAGGGATTTCCAGCGGGACGTACCCTTTCCTGACCAGCTTGATGACCAACTCAAAGTCAAAGTCAAATCGATCACAGTCGAATCTCAAACCGTGCAAACAATCTCGTCGAAAGACCTTGTACATGGTAAAAGGGTCTTTCATGCGTTGACCATACATGAGGTTCAGTGCGGTGGCAAACAAGATGTGACCGAGGTTAAAGAACGTGGCAATAACGGGCTGGTCGATGAATGTGCGCACCTTCCAGTCACCTGCAATATGTCGCGAGCCCAGAACGAAAGCGCGCTGGTAGATTCGGAGCGGCTCGATCAGCGCATCATAATCATTGACATCGTACTCCTGATCAGCATCCTGAATCAGGATGACATCTCCTTCGGCATACGTGAAACCGGTCCGAACGGCGCTCCCCTTCCCTCTGGGTCGATCTTCCAGCACCACCTTTACCCCGGGGCGATCCTGATACCCGAGGACCAAGTCGCGCGTGCCATCTGTGGAGTTGCTTTCGATGACAATAATCTCCTTGTCAAGGCCGGGCACCTCCTTGGCGACCACAGCGTCCATCGTTATCGGAAACGTGGGACGCTCATTATAGACAGGCATAATGATGGACAGCAGCGGTCGCGTCCTCCGCGCTACGCGCCGTGCCCTGACGACGATGCACGACGACACGAATCTGGATGGGAGACAACGCCTCAGTGAAACAGGCACGACGGTGTACATGGCCCGTATCAGGCGTGCGAGCACGGTGCGTGAAGAGGCACGCCCCCGGCCATACGTGTACGTCAACGAAGCGCTCCGATAATCACGTGTGACCTCTATGTCGGCAAATCCACTTCGCAGTAACGCCGACTGGATTGTCTGCGTGTCGAAATAGTAGAGGTTCTCCTCACGCCATTCCGTCCACTGGTCCCACAAGAACCGCGCCGGCCAGCTATCCGTGGAAGGCGTAACCAGGAGCAGCGTCCCGTCCGGCTTGAGCGCCTCATGGATCTGTTCCAGCACCGCGATCGGATCACTGGCCTTTTCCAGTTGGAACGTGACGACTGCGGCGTCGTAGCGCCTTCCTGGGAGTGTGGATCGGCTGAGTTCCTGAAGATCCAATACCGTCTCGATCTTATGGTCGTGCTGAGCTGCCACGGCGGCGAAAGGACCGCCCTTCGAAACCATCAGCAGGATGGCTGATCCGGACGCGCCACGCCGCTCCTGGTCCTGTGTATACGACCCCGCAGCTTCCTGTTCGATAAGGAGCCTGGCTAGGTGCAGATCATCTGCGAGTGGATCCCGGCCAGTGCTCTCCGCGTAGGGCCCCAGGGCCGCTGGCCTCGTTGCCGGAGGCTGGAGGCGAGTCAACCCACAATTCGTACAGCGATAGACCGGCCCACCACGGCTGATGAAGAGATACCTCCAACCGCGAAGACTGCACAACGGACACGTCTCGGACCTGGAGCTGCACCCCGCGGAATGTGACGGTCCCCTCGAAGCGTCTGTTTCCGATTCAAGTTGACCGCTTGCTGGCGGCTGTGAGGTCTCACCCATGCCCGTACGTTCTCTCCAGAGCCAGTCCCTGACTCGACATCGTCCGCCGGTTTGCGAGGCATCCCGCGAGGTCCCGACAAGAAGGACACACTGCGCACAGCATCACACCACATCGTCCGCCCGGGAGTCAAGGGCGAGATGGGTCACGCGGTCCCTTCCCCGGCTTTCGCCGGCAGAAGCGGGTCCCTTCACACTGAAGCCAGTCATCTCCTCAAACAGAGGCTGGCGTCGATCCGCGCGAACCGGCGCCTGAACCAGATCGCGGCGATCAGGGTGAAGGCGCCAAGCAGAAGAAGGGCGCTCTTGTACCAGGGGGAGCGATACTCCGCCGAGATATGGTGCGGGCCGCCGGGCACAGCCAGGCCGATGAGGCTGGGAGAGAGCATGAAGGACTGTACCTGCTGGCCATCGATGGCGACGTGCCAGTTCGGATGGTACGTCACCTTTACGGCGAGGGTCGCGGCCTCCTGGCATTCGACCCGTAAGTCGATCCGGCCCGGCAACACCCGTTCCTCACTGATTCTCCCACCGCCCGCGCATGCGGGCCCGCCCGCCGACGCAGATGTTGCCTTGTCCGTCTGAGCCTCCGACCCGCCTCTTCCCGCCGGATACTCATAGCGAATGAACCGCCCCGCTGCGGGGTCGGGGCTCAAGAACCAGCCCCGGTTGCGGAGGAAAAGGTCTGATTGGGAGTTGATACGCTCAATTCCAGAAACGGCCACAAACCGGGCGTAGCCGCTGGTCTGGGCCCTATACAGGGTATGCTTGGATGTCGCCTTGATGGGCCGTAAGAACGTCGCCATCGTCAGGCCGGTCGGAGCCACAACATAGCGGACATTAAACAGATCGTAGTGGGCTGGGCTCCGATCGTCGAAGTGAAAGGTAAAATCGGCGTTGAGGGAGTGCCCCTGATAGGGAGGCAAGATCGCCACAATCCGGTTGAACGTCAGCAAGTCGTAGAAGTGGAGGTCGCCGAACTTCATCTCCTTTCCCCAGTTAGCTCGCAGGCCGGCGTAGGTCCGCCCCGGCGGCAGTTCTCGAAGGGCCGATAGGATCGTTCGCGCATCCTCGTCGGCGTCCAGGGCCTTACTCGTTCGCTCCATCAACTGCCTGTTGAGCGCGTAGTGACTCTGCCGCTCTCGCAGGGCCGGGACGATCAAGCCTAAGACAACTACACCAAGGGTCACCGCACGCCAGCGCTCCGGAAGCGATGCCAACTGCCGCCAGATCCACTCGCCGCCGAGGCCAATCAAAAGAATCGCCCCCAGGTGCACCCCACCCGCAAACCGAAGGAAATGGAGCACCCCGCCCATCGGCAGAAGGTCCGCCAGCGTCCCCCATGTGGGGCGGCCAAAGAAGAGCGCCAACATGACGAGGAAGAGTGTCAGGGCAATCAACGCGGGGCGCGGGCGGGCGAGGAGGGCTGAGGCGACCCCAAGGGCCAGCAGCACTGTGAGGACAGGGAGTCGGCCGTAGTCCAGCAGGTCTCCGTTCACCAGCCAGGGGAGAATCTCACCGGCCCCGTAGGAGTCGTATTTCCAACGTTCTAAATATGGGCTCATGCCCATGTATGCTCTGGACAGCAGCCAGGGGAGCCAGAGGTAAGAGCTGATGATTGCTGCCAGCAGGGCGGTGATGGCGAGTCGGGCCATCCGCTGGCGCCAGTTCGCCCGATTGAGGCCGATGAGGAAGAGCACGAGCGCCGCCACAACCATGATGTATGTGTAGATCAAATGCGCCAGGGCCAACGCGGACCAGGCAACGATGACCGAGACGTACCCTGTGCCCCGCTCCAGCAGGCGATCCAAGCAGGCCAGCGTGATACACAACAAGTGGACCGCCCAAAGCTGCGTATACATGCCATAGCCGCGCCAGATGTAGCTACCGTACTCGAAGCCGAACCCGGGCCTGGACACAAGGAGCGTGGCTGCCGCAGCCCCGACGGCCCCCGCCACAAGAGAGAACCCCAGCCGCCGCATTGACCAGTAGACAGTGAACGGGAAGGCGACCAAGAGCAGGTACCGGGTCAGGTTGAACAGTGTGAGGAGATCCACCTGTTTCAGGAGGAGGCGGTGCAGGAGGACCACCGCAAGGTGCGGCAGGTGCTGGTAGTAGAAGAATTGAGGGAAGCCGAGATCCAACTCGGGGACCCAGTGATCGACCGGGTTCTCGCCGTTCGCCAGCGCCTCGCTGGCCCGCTGGACAAACAGGTAGTGGACCGCGTCGTCGTTGACGCTGGGAATCGGAAGGCTCAGCTCGGGCAGGAGCGCGATCGCGTTGAACGCACTCAGGATGAACACTAGGAGCAGAAAAGCTCCCGTCGTCAACCGACCGGGCGGATCGTCAGGATCCTTGAAGTCAGTCCCCGCCACACGGTCCTCCTTGTGGCTGCATCATGACACCCTGAACACATAGAATGAGTAGCCGATGACGTCCACCAGATTGTACCGCTTGAGCCAGTCGATGCCGAAGAGGGCCCTGGCACGCATCAATCCGTGAGCACTGATGATGTAAACCCCCGGCTCCGGCTTCCGCGCCATGTCGGCAAATTGCATCGGCTCTGCGTGTATCCCGTAGTACTCAGGCCGCATCTCGCCAACGTACAGGAGCTTCACCCTGTTGAACTGGTGCGCGTCAAGATAGCGTTTCAACCGTTTTAGGTTCTGTCCCCAGTCAGCCAGGTCGGCATCAACGTACTCGAGCCCGAATTTTGGTCCGCCGATGAACTCGTTGAAATACGCGAGATAGTCTGGGTAGATGCGAATCGGCGTGGAGAAGTACCAGGCAGCCAAGACAATGCCGGCCACGGCCCCCACCGCCCTTTGGGTGAAGAGCGGCGCCGTGCGGCTGACAAAGATGAAGAGGAGCGGAAAGATGGGAAGGAGATACCGAAGGTGCAAGGGATCGGCCAGGGCCGATATTAAGGTGAAGAGGGCCAGAGCGGGGAGCAGGAGGAAGGCTTCATTAAACCATCCGCCGCCCTGCCTGCGCCAATGCCAGAGGGCAATGAGGATCAGCAGCAACATCGGGATAGGGGTTTTAATCACGAACGCCACCGGAAAGTAGTACCACCACCCCCCGGCCCGAAACTGTCCCATCAGGTACCATAGGTAGTTGTGGGGGTGCAGACGCGGTGCGAGCAGCACGGCTCTTCCGTAGAACAATGGATCCTTCGGAAAGAGATAGACCGTATAGAGGACGCCAAATGCCATCAGGAAGATGAGCACGAGGGCGGCCAGGGAGAGGCGGAGTCGGTCCCGGACTGTCTCCGCCGCGAGTGGGAAGGACGCCGAGGAGGCGGTGGCCGGGCTCGCGGCGTCAGCCTCTTCACCCCTCGGAAAGTACCAGACTGCTAGCAGCATCAAGACGGCGAACACTGGAGGCAATATGACGGCAGGCGTCTTGCTGGCCAGGGCACACCCCAGCAGCAGTCCCGTCCACAGAAGGCGGTGCCACGTCCCCTTGGTCATGAACCGCCACAACGAGTAGATAGAGAGTGTGTAGAAGCAGCTCAG
>Ga0326597_10013936_pt1 | contig 10544 bp, 8 predicted proteins | sample RVTome_12_FD_203789 | JGI IMG/M metagenome (GOLD analysis project Ga0326597, IMG submission 203789) | Soil microbial communities from uranium-contaminated site in the Upper Colorado River Basin, Wyoming, United States - RVT100D185 | ecosystem: Environmental > Terrestrial > Soil > Contaminated >... | reverse complement strand
CGTCGGCTCTGGCCGGCGGAGCGGCGCCCCGCGGCACGACGATCTCGAAGCGGCTGGTAGAGGCCCCCGCCACGGTCCGGCTGGAGAAACAGGGCGATCGCTGGAAGGTCCTCGGCTCACCGCGCCCACTCACTGTCAGCAACGTCGACAAGCCGCTCTTCCCGGAGGGGATCACGAAGGGCGACCTCATCCAGTACTACGCGTCGGTGGCCGACCTGCTCCTTCCGCACCTCGACGGTCGCCCGCTGTCCATGTCCCGCTATCCGGATGGGATCGACGGGCCGTCCTTCTACGAGAAGCGGGCGCCGGGACACCAACCCGACTGGATGGCAACCGGAACCGTTCACTCCGAGTCGATGGGAGGTGACATCGACTTCCTCCTCGCCGATTCGCGTCAGTCGCTGATGTGGTTCGCCAACATGGGATGCATCGAGATGCATCCGTTCCACTCCCGCATCGGCGACCTGGAACACCCGGACCTGGCCATCTTCGACCTCGACCCTGCGGAGGGCTCCAACTGGGACCAGGTGATCACCGCCGCCCAGATGGTCCGGACCGTCCTCGGACAGCTCGACCTCGTCGGATTTCCCAAACTCTCCGGCTCGAAGGGGCTTCACGTCTACGTTCCCCTCCAGCCGATCCACACCCACGAGCGCGTCCGCCGCTTTGTCGGAGCAGTCGGCGAGCTGCTCGCCGCCGCCAACCCCGATGACGTCACGATGGCCTGGGACGTCCCCAAACGGCGCGGTCGGGTCTTCGTCGACCACAACCGCAACGCCTTCGGACAGACGATCGCATCGGTGTACTCGGTGCGGCCGCGGCCGGGCGCACCCGTGTCGCTGCCGCTGCGATGGGACGAGGTCTCCGAGATCAGGAACGGCGACTACACGATCGACAACGTGTGGGATCGGTTGCGGACGGCAGGTGACCTCTTCGCCGGTGTACTGCAGACGCCCCAGACCCTCGGAGCGGCCGAGAAGCGTCTCGGAATCGAGGGTGGGGGCGAATCCGGTCCGACACGTCCGGGCCCTTCCGCGTAGGCTCCAGGCTCGATTGATTCGGAGGAACGTGGATCTCTACGCCCGTGTGAACATCCTGGAAGGCAAGTCGGTCCGGCTGCCGCGCGGCTCCCTCGACAATGCCATCACGCTCGACAACGATCCGATCTCCCGAGCCAGGAACTGGCGTGAGCAGGGTGCGGACGCCATACACGTCGTCGATCTCGACGCCGCCGCCCGCGGCGACTACCGCAACCGCGACCTGATCGACAGGCTGATCGCTGCCGTCGACGGGCCGGTCCAGGTCGCCGGCGGGATCCGATCCCATGTGGAGGCGGCACGGCTCATCGATGCGGGCGCCTGGCGGGTGGTGATGGGTACCGCTGCCATCGAGGACCAGAACATGGTGTGGGATCTGTGCCGAGACCATCCCGACAAAATCGTGGTCTCCCTCGACGTCCGTCCCAACGAGGAGATCGCCACCCGGGGATGGACGAAGAACTCCGGCAGGTTCCTCGAAGAGGTTCTGTTGGAGATGAGCTCGGCGGGAGCCGTGTCCTTCCTGATCGCCGAAGCCGGCCGTGACGCCCTCATCGAACCACCCGACAAGAAGATCCTCGCCGAAGCTCTCCGCATTGTCGACGAACCGGTCATCGCCTCGGGAGGTGTGCGGCATCTGGAGGATCTGCAGGAGTTGATCTCGATCGAGGAGGGCGGTCGGAGGCTGGGCGGCGTTGTCGTCGGACGCGAAGTGACTCATGGCCGTTTCACGCTGACGGAGGCGAAAGCGGTGATCGACGCCGGGCCGATCCAGAAGGCCGCAGAGCCCGCCACCAAACCCGTCGTCGAGCCGGGTCCGTCCCCCGCCCAGGCGAGCCAGATCGAGCGGTACCGGCAGGTGGCTGCGGAGCTCGAGAAGGGTGCGTCGCACGCCCGCACGGCGGCCAAGCGCATCAAGGAAGGCAACCAGCCGCGCGATGCCGCCCATGGATTCGCCGTTCTCGGTCATCTGGTCCGGGCGGAGGAGATCCTCGACGAGATAGCCGCCGAGCACGCCGACCGCGTCGAGTCCTAGACCACCAGGTCAGCCGAGCTTCCCCGCCACGAAGTCGTTCCAGGTGACACCTGTGTCGTCCCGGTTGACCGTCAGGTTCCCACCGGCCCGGAAGGCGGCGCCGACCAGTCCCGGCACGTTGATTCCGATCACCCGGCGCTTCAGTCCGCGGGCGGCGGCCACCGACCGCGCCAGATCCTTCACGTCGTAGATGGTCGGCCCGCCCAGATCCGGGAGCCTGCCCGCCGGGTCCCCTTCGGCCACGTCGACGAGCCTTCGGGCGGCCACGGCGGAATCGAGCACCTGGAAGCGGGTGTCGTTGGGGACGGTCACGATCGGCGGCCGTGTCAGCTTTCCGAGCACCAACCACAACAGCTCGTGGAACTGTGTGTAGCGCTGGATGGTCACAGGGCATCGAGATCCCGCGAGCACTCCCTCCGCCGCGGTCTTCGACCGGTAGTAGCCGAGCGGGATCACGTCCGAGCCGACGATGCCCGGATAGACCAGGTGTGGGCGGCCGTTGGCGGCCGCCGTCGTCGCGACGTTGGTGGTGCCGGCGAGGTCGGTCGACCTGTGACGACGTAGATCCGAGGCGCAGTGGATGACGGCCTGAACGCCTGCCACGGCATCGCCCAGACCCTCACCGGTCGCCACGTCCCCCCGAACCCACCCATCCCCCCGACGCTCCACACGGCTGAGCCGGCGCACCGTGTGGCCACGCTCGCCGGCCAGGCGTGCGACCTCGCGTCCCAGCACACCCGATGCGCCGGTGACCAGAAGCTCCATCAGCCGGAATGTACCGGTACATTCGGGTCATCCGCCCAGACCGGAGAATCCCCATGACCCGCCGCACCGTCCACCGCACCTGCCCCCTGTGTGAGGCGACCTGCGGACTGGCGATCACCCTGCAAGACGATGCGGTGAAAGTCATCCGTGGCGACCGGGACAACCCGTTTTCCCGGGGCTTCATATGCCCCAAGGGCTCGACACTCGGCCGTCTCCACGACGATCCGGACCGGATCCGCACCCCACTGATCAGGCGGGACGGCGAGTTCGTGGAAGCGACGTGGTCGGAGGCCCTGGCGGAGATCGACCGTCGTCTCTCCCCCATCCTCGCCGAGCACGGCCGTGACGCCGCCGCCCTCTACATCGGCAACCCGAACGCCCACGGCTTCCAGAACAACCTGGCGATCCGGCCGTTCGCCAAGGCTCTCGGCACCAAGAACATCTACTCGGCGTCCACCGTGGACCAGATGCCCAAGCACGTCTCCTCCGGCCACATGTTCGGACATCCCGGCACCATTCCCGTGCCCGACATCGACCGGACCGACCATCTGCTGCTGCTCGGGGCCAACCCGCTCGAGTCGAATGGCAGCCTCGCCACCGCACCCGACTGGCAGGGACGACTCGCGGCGTTGCGCGCACGCGGCGGACGGCTGGTCGTCGTCGACCCGCGCCGCACCAAGACGGCGGCGATGGCGGACGAGCACCTCGCCATCCGCCCGGGAAGCGACGCCGCCTGGCTGCTGTCGCTGCTCTGGGTCCTGTTCGACGAGGATCTGATCACCCGGGAGATGGTTCCCCTCAACGGGCTGGACGAGGTGCGCCGCGCCACGGCAGGCTTCGACCCGGAGACGACGGCCGGCTTCACGGGCATCGATGCGGAGACCACCCGCCGGGCGGCACGCGACCTGGCTGCCGCTCCCAGCGCATGCGTGTACGGCCGCATCGGCACGCACACGGTCGAGTTCGGGACCCTCGCCTCGTGGGGCGTCGACGTGCTGAACGTCGTCACCGGCAACCTCGACCGACCGGGGGGTGCGATGTTCCCGCTGGGGCTCCACCAGCCCGCCAACCGTCGGAGCCGTCCGTTCCGCCAAGGTCGTTTCCGTAGTCGTGTCCGTGAACTTCCGGAGACATTGGGAGAACTGCCCGTGGCCACCCTCGCCGACGAGATCCTCACCGAAGGGCCGGGGCAGGTGCGGGCGCTCTTCACGATCGCCGGCAACCCCGCACTCACCACGCCGGACGCCGATCGGCTGAGCGCCGCCCTCGCCGGGCTGGAACTGATGGTGTCGGTGGACATCTACCTCAACGAGACGACCAGACACGCGGATGTCATCCTCCCCGGGAGATCCGCCCTGGAGAAGTCGCACTACGACCTCGCCTTCACGACACTGTCGTTGCGCGACTACGCCATGTACTCGCCTCCGGTCTTCGATCACGACGGCCTGTCCGAGTTCGAAGCGATCGTCGCTCTCACCGGGATCGCGGCGGGGATGGGTTCCGACGCCGACCCCGCGTTTCTCGCCGAAGCGGCGCTCGTGTCACAGGTGCAGTCGGCGGTGGCCGATGCCGCCTCTCCCATCCACGGCAGAGAAGCCGACGAGATCCTCAAGGAGCTGGCGGTCTGGCCGATCCCGGAGCGCTTCCTCGACTTGATGATCAGGACCGGATGCAAGGGGGATGGCTTCGGTGCCGACCCCGACGGAATGACTCTCGAGCGTTTGGCGGCAGCACCGCACGGGATCGACTTCGGACCGCTGCGACCCCGATTCGACGACGCCATCAGCACCGCCTCGGGCCGCGTCGAACTCGCTCCGGAGCCCTTCCTGGCCGACCTGCCCCGTCTGGCGGAGGCAGTTCGGACCCACCGGGCCGGCGGGATGGTCATGGTGGGGAGGCGCGAGCTGCGCTCGAACAACTCGTGGCTCCACAACGTCGAGGTTCTCGTGCGCGGGAAACAGCGGTGCACCCTTCACCTGCATCCCGACGACGCGGAGCGTCTCGGTGTGACCGACGGTGGTCCGGTCGTGGTGAGGTCGAACGCCGGGCAGGTGACGGCGACGGCCGAGGTCACCGACACGGTGATGAGAGGCGTCGTCAGCCTTCCCTATGGCTGGGGTCACGACGCCCCCGGCTCCCGCCTCTCCGTCGCCTCCGAGCGGCCCGGCGTCAACACCAATGTGCTCACCGATCGGATCCCGATCGATCCGCTCTCGGGAAACGCGGTCCTCAACGGCATCCCGGTGGAGGTGGGGGTCTCCGGCTGACCGTGAGAATCGGTGTCGTCGGCGTCGGATAACGTGATTCCCATGGTCAAGCCCGACACCACCGGATTCGACACGCTCTCGATCCACGCCGGCGCCCGCCCGGATCCGACCACGGGCGCCAGGACGACGCCGATCTACCACTCCGCCTCGTTCGTGTTCGAGGACACGGCTCATGCCGCTTCGCTGTTCAACCTCGAGGTGCCGGGCCACATCTACAGCCGCATCTCGAATCCGACCGTCTCGGTGTTCGAACAACGGATCGCCGCCTTGGAGGGTGGGGTCGCCGCGGTGGCGACGGCGTCGGGGCAAGCCTCGCTCCACATCGCGATCGCCACGCTCACGGGTCAGGGCGGGCACATCGTCTGCTCGGCGGCGGTCTACGGCGGCACCGTCAACCTGCTCGTCAACACCCTGCCGCGGTTCGGCATCACGACCAGCTTCGTCGACCCGAAGGATCACGCCGCGCTCGCCGCAGCCATCACCGACGACACCCGCCTGGTGATCGGCGAAACCATCGGCAACCCGGTGATGAACGTCCTCGACCTGCCCGCCGTCGCCGACATCGCACATCGGGCAGGAGTGCCCCTCCTGATCGACAACACATTCGCCTCGCCCTACCTGTGCAGGCCGATCGAATGGGGGGCGGATCTCGTCTACCACTCGGCCACCAAGTTCATCGGTGGGCACGGCGTCGTGATCGGCGGGGTCCTCGTGGACGGCGGGACGTTCGACTGGGAAGGCGCCGGTCGGTTCACCACGCTGACGGAGCCGTACGAGGGATATCACGGGATCGACTTCGTCGACGAGTTCGGACCGGCGGCATTCGCCGCCCGCGCCAGGGCGGAGGGACTTCGCGACTTCGGCGCCTCGATGAGTCCCGACACCGCGTTCCATCTCATCCAGGGGTGCGAGACGCTGCCCGTGCGGATGCAACGCCACGTGTCGAATGCGGTCCGCATCGCCGAGTACATGGAGAGCCACGAGATGGTCCGGTGGGTCGCCTACCCCGGACTGGAGAGCCATCCCGACCACGCTCTCGCCGCCAAGTTGCTGCCCAAGGGGGCGGGAGCGGTGCTGGCGTTCGGGATCGAGGGAGGACGCGATGCCGGCGCCCGGTTCATCGAGTCGGTTCAAGTCTTCAGTCATCTCGCCAACATCGGTGATCTGCGATCACTCGTCATCCATCCCGGTTCGACCACGCATCAACAGATGAGCGCCGAGCAGCTGGCGAACGCCGGGATCGGCGAGGATCTCATCAGGGTGTCGGTCGGATTGGAGGACCCCGACGACCTGATCGCCGATCTCGGACACGCGTTGCGCGCCGCAGGAAAGGTCTGAGCGTGGACGTGGCGGTGGATGGACACCGGGTGTTCATCCACACCGGAGGAGCGGCCCCCGACTGTTCCAGCGGGGCGGTGTTGGCAGTGCACGGCGCCGGCAACGACCACACCATCTGGCGGTTTCTGACCAGGCGGCTGGCCGGCGCCGGCTATCCGGTCATCGCCGTCGACCTCCCCGCTCACGGCAAGAGCGACGGGCCCGCCATCGAGTCGATCGACGCGCTGGCGACGTGGTGCTTCGCCGTCGCCGATGCGGTCGGTGCACCGGAGGTGACCGTGATCGGACACTCGATGGGGTCGTTGGTCGCCCTGCAGATGGCGGCGTCGGCTCCGACCAGGGTGCGGGGGCTCGCCCTCTATGCCACCACCGAACGCATGACCGTGCACCCCGGGCTGCAGGACGCGGCCGATCGCGGCGATCGTCTCGCCGCGGATCTGATCGTGGGGTGGACCCACACCGGACGCTCCCGCTTCGGCCATCACACGTCGGCGGGGCTGTGGATGGCCGGTGCGAATCGGCGCCTGCTCGAGCAGAACGCCGGCTCCCTGGCGATCGATCTCGCCGCCTGCTCGGCGTGGGAGGGATCCGGCGTGGTCTCCGAGGTGAAAGCCCCGACACTTCTGGTGCTCGGCGAGCAGGATCGGATGGTGCCGGCACGCCTCGGCCTGGCGATGGACCTTCCGGACAGGGAAGTGGTCATCGTCCCGGGCGGCTCGCATGCCTCGGTCTACGACCACCCGGAGACGGCGACGAGGCCCGTCATCGACTGGCTGGAGCGGCTCTGGTCCGGCGACCACGAGCGCGATTGACCGCCACCACCGTGGATGTCACACTCGCACTGCGCTCATCCAGAGCGGCGGAGGGACAGGCCCGACGATGCCGCGGCAACCGTGACACGGTGCCAATGCCTGATCGATGAGACCGACGGCGGAAACCCGCCCGAGGCCCAGGGGCGCCGAAGGAGTTGAGGTCTTTCCGATGTCGAACATGAGGGATCCCGGTCGGTCCGTCGGGGAGGTGACCACCCGGCGCCACACGTTGTCGGCCTCGTTCACGACCCAGAGCGGCGAGACGCTCGAGGAAGTCACCCTCGCCTACGAGCTGTACGGCGACATCAGCGAAGCCCGCGACAACGTCATCGTCGTCTTCCACGCCATCACCGGCAGCCAGCATGCTGCCGGGATCAATCGTCACATCGAAGGGATCGACGGTCGCTGGACCGAGGAGGTCCACCGCGGCTGGTGGGACGGCTTCATCGGCCCTGGGCGAGCAATGGACACCGATCGCTACGCCGTGCTGTGCGTCAACTACCTCGGCGGGTGTTACGGCTCCACCGGCCCGTCGTCGGTGAACCCGGCGACCGGGAAGCGGTACGGATCGATGTTCCCCCGGGTCACGCTGACCGACATCGTCGACTCACAGGTTCGACTCCTCGACGAGTTGGGGATCGAAAAGGTCCATGCCGTGACCGGCGGGTCGGTGGGCGGGATGATGGCGTCGACGTTCGCCGTCCGGTACCCCGAACGGGTCGATGTCGTGATTCCGATCGCCTCGGGGCTGCACACAACCACGCTCCACGCACTGCTCAACTTCGAGCAGATGATGGCGATCCTGCGGGACCCGAACTTCGCCGGCGGCGACTACTACGACGGCCCTCATCCCGACGTGGGCCTCTCGATCGCCCGAGCCATCGGCCACAAGATGTTCGTGTCGCTGTCTGCCCTGTCGGAGCGGGCGAAGGTCGAAGTCGTCCAGAACGTCGACCTGGGCGGGTATGAGATCACCAGTCCGCTCGAGTCGTACATGCTGCATCACTCCGAGAAGTTCGTTGATCGGTTCGACGCCAACACCTATCTCATCGTGATGAGGATCTGGCAGCACTTCGATCTGGTGAAGGAGGTGGGGGGTGCTTCGATGGCGGAGGTGCTGTCCCGGTGCACCCGGCAGCGTTGGCAGATCTTCACCGTGGACTCGGATGTGTGCTTCTACCCGGAGGAGCAAACGGAGATGTACAGCACGCTGCAGGCGGCCGGGGTGCCCGTCCGGCGGTTCACGCTGCACTCGGACAAGGGCCACGACTCGTTCCTCACCGAGCCGCACCTCTACGAGGCGCTCATCCAGGACGTCCTCGGCGGGTGGCACGACCTCACCGTCCGCGACCCCGGCAGCCTGTAGCGAGCCCTCGCGTACCCAGGGTTAGATCGGACGTATACGTCCGATCCAGCCCGCGGAAGCGGAGTCGGGCGGTAGATGTCACACCCATGCTGCACGGTGCCGCTTATGACGAAAGACGACATCGCCCGAGCGTTCGCGGCCTCACACGGTGGCGTGGTCCCGGCGCCACTGCTGAAGCAATTGGGGTTCACCTCCAGTCAGATCCGGACCCGAGTTCGCCGTCACGGATGGAGATCGATTGGTCGCGGGGCGTATCGGCTCTTCCCCGCTCGGGACCACCGTGACCATCTCTTGACTGCGGTGGCGGTGTTGGAACGAGCGGTCGTCTCACACGAGTCCGCCGCGGAGATCCACGGCTTCACGCGCCTCCCGAAGGGCACGTCCGTGGTGACGGTCCACTCGCGCACTACACACGAATTCCGATTCGAGGAGGTGCTCGCTCATCGCTCGCACGATCTCGATGAGTCGCACATCGGCTTGGTCGGAAGCCTTCCGGTGACAAGCATGGAACGGACCGTCGTCGACATCGCCGCAGGTCGGCATCCGAAACACGTAGGGGCGATCGTCGACGACCTCGTCAGCCGGGGCGTGCTGGACTTCGCCGTGATGGCGGATATCGCCCAGTCCGTGGCGCGCAAGGGCAAGCCAGGGACCGTGACGATGCGAACCGTGATCGAGGAGCGGGGAGGAGCGATGCGTTCGCAGTCCGAGCTCGAGCGTCGAGCCCGGGAACTCATCGAGGCTGCCGGTCTCCCGACACCCGTTCATGAGTACCCGATTCCATGGGCGCCGGAGCGTCGCTTCGATGATGCCTATCCCGATCAGCTGCTCGCCATCGAATGGGATTCGCGGCGGTATCACGGCCAGTTGGCGGCGTTCGAGGCCGACCGCATCCGCGATCGCGCCGCCGCCGTGAACGGTTGGCGGGTGATCCGGTTCACGTGGTCCGACGTGGAGAAGCGGCCGCTCGAAGTCGTGGAAACGATCCAGCACCTTCTCGACAGAGCCGCCTGACCGGCTCTTCCGCGGGCCGGATTGGACGTATGCGTCCGATCTAACCCTGGGTACGCGAGGACGGGTTCCGGCCGGGGCCGGGAGGGCCGGCGAAGACTTGGGCGCGGGTCATCCACGCCTCCGCCACCGGCCCTCGGACCTGCAGGGCGGTGTCCGCGAGGTGGCGTCGTTGGGCCACGACCAGGCAGAAGTCCTCGAGAGGCCCTGTCACCGAGCTCGCCGAGCCCTCGTTCCACGTCCGCACCTCGCCGCCCGGGCCGGTCAGTTCCACCCGCACCCGCTCTTCAGGGACCTCGAGTCCACGGTTCTGGAACGAGAACCGGAACGTCTTCACGCCCAGCTCGGCAACGTGGAAGAGCCTGACGGTCGGCTCCTGCACCACTCCGAGCGCATCGGCCACGTCCACTCCGTGCGCCCAGGTCTCCATCAGCCGGGCGACTGCGGACGACCGTGTCTTCATCGGCGGTCCGTACCAGGGGATGCGCTCCTCCGGATCGAGCTCACGAAAGGCGGAGATGAGTGCCGTCCGCTCCTTCCGTAGCCACGCCACCACCTGATCGGTGGTCTTCGCCCTGCCCTCCGCGAACTGCCGTTCCATCATGGCGTCGCCCCCGTCGGCGAAATCCTCGGTCAGTTCCGCCATGAACCGTTCGGGGTCGGTGGCGGCGATCCTGGCCTTCACGTCGAATCCGGCGAGGTGGGAGAGCTGATCGCGCACCGTCCACGGTTCGGACGGCGTGACCCGGTCGATCCCCTCCCGGCCCTCACCGAGCCCCTCGACGATTCCGAGCAACGATTCGGTCTCGGCGGCGAGATCGTCGAGGATCGGATCGCCGTTCCAACCCGGATGGCTCAACGGTCGCCTCCGATCTCGATGCCGGTCATCTTCTCCAGTGCCTTGACCATCGC
>Ga0326597_10013935_pt1 | contig 10545 bp, 4 predicted proteins | sample RVTome_12_FD_203789 | JGI IMG/M metagenome (GOLD analysis project Ga0326597, IMG submission 203789) | Soil microbial communities from uranium-contaminated site in the Upper Colorado River Basin, Wyoming, United States - RVT100D185 | ecosystem: Environmental > Terrestrial > Soil > Contaminated >... | reverse complement strand
GCCGCCGCACCGCCTCGGTGAGCTGGCCGCCCTCCTCGTAGCCCACGTAGCCCGGGGGCGCCCCGATCAGCCGCGCCACGGCGTGCTTTTCCATGTACTCGGACATGTCGATGCGCACCAGGTTCTGCTCGTCGTCGAACAGGTACTCGGCCAGGGCCCGGGCCAGCTCGGTCTTGCCCACGCCGGTGGGGCCGAGGAACATGAAGCTGCCCAGGGGCCGGTCCGGGTCCTTGATGCCGGCCCGGGCGCGCATCACCGCGTCGGCCACGGCGCTCACGGCCTCCTCCTGCCCCACCACGCGGCGGTGCAGCTCGTCCTCCAGCCGCAGCAGCTTGGCCATCTCGCCCTCCTGCAGCTTGGCCACCGGAATGCCCGTCCAGCGGGCCACCACCTCGGCCACGTCCTCCTCGGTCACCTCCTCGCGGATGAGCTGCTTGCCGTCCGTGCCGGCGACAGAGGCGTTGAGGGCGGCCAGCTCCTTCTCCAGGCCGGGCAGGGTGCCGTAGCGCAGCTCGGCCACCTTCTGCAGGTCGTAGGCGCGCTCGGCCACCTCGATGTCGTGCTTGGTCTGCTCGATCTGCCGCTTGAGCTCCTGCTGGCGGCCGATGGACTCCTTCTCCTTCTGCCACTGGGCGTTGAACACCCCCAGCCGCTCCTGGAGGTTGGCCAGTTCCTCCTCCAGGCGGAACAGCCGCTCCTTGGAGGCCGTGTCGCTCTCCTTGAGCAGCGACTGCTTCTCGATCTCCAGTTGCAGCACGCGGCGGGAGAGCTCGTCCATCTCCGCGGGCATGGAGTCGACCTCCACGCGCAGCTTGGCCGCCGCCTCGTCCACCAGGTCGATGGCCTTGTCGGGCAGGAAGCGGTCGGAGATGTAGCGGTGCGAGAGCACCGCTGCGGCCACCAGGGCGCCGTCCTTGATGCGCACGCCGTGGTGCACCTCGTAGCGGTCCTTGAGGCCCCGCAGGATGGAGATGGTGTCCTCCACGTCCGGCTGGCCCACGTAGACCTGCTGGAAGCGCCGCTCCAGGGCCGCGTCCTTCTCGATGTGCTGGCGGTACTCGTCCAGGGTGGTGGCGCCGATGCAGTGCAGCTCGCCCCGGGCCAGCATGGGCTTGAGCAGGTTGCCCGCGTCCATGGAGCCCTCGGCCCGCCCGGCCCCCACCACGTTGTGCAGCTCGTCGATGAACAGCACGATGCCACCGGCCGAGTCGGCCACCTCCTTGAGCACCGCCTTGAGCCGCTCCTCGAACTCGCCCCGGAACTTGGCCCCGGCCACCAGGGCCCCCAGGTCGAGGGAAACCACGCGCTTGTCCTTGAGGCTCTCCGGCACGTCGCCGCGCACCACGCGCTGGGCCAGCCCTTCCACGATGGCGGTCTTGCCCACGCCCGGCTCGCCGATCAGCACCGGGTTGTTCTTGGTGCGCCGGCTCAGCACCTGCACCACGCGGCGGATCTCCTCGTCCCGCCCGATCACCGGGTCCAGCTTGCCCTGGCGGGCCGCGTCGGTGAGGTCGCGCCCGTACTTCTCCAGGGCCTCGAAGCTCTCCTCGGGGTTGGGCGTGGTGATGCGCTGGCTGCCGCGGATCTCCTTGATGGCGGCCAGCACCTCGGCCCGCTTCACCCCCGACTCGGTCAGGAAGCGCCCCGCGGGCCCCTGGCGGCCCTCGGCCACCAGCGCCAGCAGCAGGTGCTCGGTGCTCACGTACTCGTCCCCGAAGCTCCGCGCCTCGTCCTGGGCCTTCACCAGGGCCTCGTTGAGGTGCATGCTGGCGCTGAGCTGGCGGCCGCCGCCGGTGACCCGGGGCTCCTTCTCCAGCAGCGCCCGCGCCCCGCTCAGGAGCGCGTTCACGTTGAGCCCCATCCGCTCCAGCACCCGCGGCACCAGCCCCTCGGACTGCTCGGCCAGGGCCGTCAGCAGGTGCAGCGTACCCACCTCCCCGTGACCCAGCCGGATCGCCATCTGCTGGGCGCCCTGGAGCGCGTGTTGTGCCTTCTCCGTGAACTGTTGGAAATCCATGTTGTCCCATGCTCGTCGTCTCGTCACCCGCAGGGCCGCACCCAGCCGCCCCGCGCCTTTCCGCCTCCGTTCCCGAGGCTCTGTTAGCACTTATAACATTGGAGTGCTAACAATGCCAAGCTCTTTTTTTGGGGGGTGGAAAGGCGCGGGTCCGGCGGTGCGGTGGGCGTGCGGCTGCGGGGTGGCCGGGAACAGGAAACGGAAGCCGACCCCGCGAAGGGGGGTCAACTTCCGTTTCGCTCGTCCGTCAGCGGAAAGGCCTCCTGGGCGTTTCCCGCATCGTGCTCCCGATAAGGAGCTTTCATCGGGCCCTTCGGCCCGTCGGGTGTTGCTGTTCTGTGTAAACCTCGCAAGCGCAATCTCACTCCGGTTCACTGCTTGGGCGCCCCGCGGACGGTACGCCGGCCGCGAGTCGCCGGCCAACTGCCCCTCCCTCCCTTTCTCCGCGGCTGCGGGGATGGAACGCCTCCGCGCGTCCTGAATCCGGACGATGGGTGCCGCGCGGACCCTGCCGTGATCGGATCCTTTGCGGGCCGAATTGCCCGGCCGGACGGGCCCGCGCAGCCGATCGCTCCGCTCGCCTCCGGCCCGGCACCCGTCATCCTGTCCCGTCCCCGTTGACAGGCACCGCGGTCCACTTTCCTCTGGTCCCATTATAGCACCGGCGCGCCGCGGCGGAAGGCTTTTCGGCGAAGCCCGGCGCGCCGCCGGGGCCGGCGGGCCGCGGCGCCATTGACCTTCGCGGCGGACGGGTTACCATGGAGGCTCTCCCCGCGCGGCTGCGGCCCGCGGCCCGGACCCCGTTCCCGTGCCCCCTGCGCGGGGCGCCCCACTTCTCTCACGCGAAGGCGACGGCAGGCACGATGGCGGAAGAACGCGAAGCGGCCCTGCGTGAGGCCCTGGCCCGGCGCATCCTGGTGCTGGACGGGGCCACGGGCACCTACCTGCAGCAGCAGCCGCTCACGGCGGCCGACTTCGGCGGACCGGAGTTGGAAGGGTGCAACGAGCACCTGGTGCTGACCCGGCCCGACGTGGTGACGGGCATGCACGAGGCCTACCTGGCCGCCGGCGCGGACATCGTGGAAACGAACAGCTTCGGGGGCACGCCCCTGGTGCTGGCCGAGTACGGGCTGGCGCACCAGGCCGCGCTCATCAACCGGCGGGCCGCCGAGCTGGCCCGCGCCGCGGCGGACCGCCACGCCACGGCCGAGCGGCCGCGGTTCGTGGCCGGCTCCATGGGCCCCACCACCAAGGCCATCACGGTCACCGGCGGGGTGGGCTTCGCCGAGCTGAGCGGGCACTTCCAGGCCCAGGCCGCCGCGCTGGTGGAAGGGGGGGTGGACTACCTGCTGCTGGAGACGTGCCAGGACACCCGCAACATCAAGGCGGGGCTGATCGGCATCGAGGCGGCCTTCGCGGCGCTGGGGCGGCGCGTGCCGGTGGCGGTCTCGGGCACCATCGAAGCCATGGGCACCATGCTGGCCGGCCAGGGGGTGGAGGCCCTCTACACCAGCCTCGCCCACGCCGACCTGCTCTACCTGGGGCTCAACTGCGCCACGGGGCCGGCCTTCATGACCGACCACGTGCGGGCCCTGGCGGCCCTCTCCCACCTGCCCCTGGCCGTGGTGCCCAACGCGGGGCTGCCCGACGAGGACGGCAATTACCTGGAGACGCCGGAGATGATGGCCGCCGTGCTCACCCGCTTCATCGAGCACGGCTGGGTGAACCTGGTGGGGGGCTGCTGCGGCACGGGGGCCGCCCACGTGCGCGCCTTCGCCGCCATGGCCGCGGGCCGCAAGCCCCGCGTGCCGCCCCACCACCGCCGGGCGCTGATCTCCGGCGTGGACTTCCTGGAACTGAGCGAGGACAACCGCCCCGTGCTGGTGGGGGAGCGCACCAACGCGGTGGGCAGCCGGCGCTTCAAGCGGCTCATCGTGGAGGAGCGGTTCGAGGAGGCCACGGAAATCGCCCGCCGCCAGGTGAGCGCCGGGGCGCAGGTGATCGACATCAACCTGGCCAACCCGGACCGGGACGAGGTGGCGGACATGGAGGCCTTCATGGCCCGCGTGATCCACAAGGTGCGCGTGCCGCTGATGCTCGACTCCACCGATTCGGCGGTGCTGGCCGCCGCGCTGCCCTACTGCCAGGGCAAGGCGGTCATCAACTCCATCAACCTGGAGGACGGCGAGGAGCGCTTCGCGGCCGTGGTGCCGCTGGCCCGCAGGTTCGGGGCGGCCCTCATCGTGGGCACCATCGACGAGGACCCCCAGCAAGGGATGGGGGTAAGCCGGGAGCGCAAGCTGGAGATCGCCCGGCGCAGCTACGACCTGCTGACGGGCAAGTACGGCGTGCAGCCCACGGACATCATCTTCGACCCGCTGGTGTTCCCCTGCGCGTCCGGCGACGCGCAGTACGTGGGCTCGGCACGGGAGACCATCGAGGGGCTGCGGCGCATCAAGGCGGCCCTGCCGCTCACCCGCACCATCCTGGGCATCAGCAACGTCTCCTTCGGCCTGCCCCCGGCGGGCCGGGAGGTGCTCAACGCGGTGTTCCTCTACCACTGCGTGCAAGCCGGGCTCGACTTGGCCATCGTCAACACCGAGCAGCTCCCGCGCTTCACGGCCATTCCGGAAGAGGAAGTGAAGCTGGCCGAGGACCTGCTGTTCGACCGGGGCGAGGACCCCATAGCCGCCTTCGCCGACCGCTTCCGCGACCGCAAGCCGGTGGAGGCCAGCGACTGGCGCAAGGAGCTGCCCCTCAACGAGCGGCTGGCCCGCTACATCCTCACCGGCAGCAAGGACGGGCTCATCGACGACCTGGAGCAGGCCCGGGCCGAGGCCCCGCCCATGGAGATCATCAACGGGCCCCTCATGGCCGGTATGGACGAGGTGGGGCGGCTGTTCAACGACAACCGCATGATCGTGGCCGAGGTGCTCCAGAGCGCGGAGGCCATGAAGGCCGCGGTGGCCTATCTGGAGCAGTTCATGGAGGCCACCGAGACCAGCACCCGCGGCTCCATGATCCTGGCCACGGTGAAGGGCGACGTGCACGACATCGGCAAGAACCTGGTGGACATCATTTTTTCCAACAACGGCTTCCGGGTACACAACCTGGGCATCAAGATCGCCCCGGAGGCCCTCATCGCCGCCTACCAGGAGCACCACCCGGACCTGATCGGGCTTTCCGGGCTGCTGGTCAAGTCGGCCCAGCAGATGGTGGCCACCGCCGAGGACCTGCACACCGCGGGCATCGCGGCGCCCATCCTGGTGGGAGGCGCGGCGCTGAGCCGCAACTTCACGGTCAAGCGCATCGCCCCGGCCTACGGCAACCTGGTGGCCTACGCCAGCGACGCCATGAGCGGGTTGGACGTGGCCAACCGGCTCATGACCGAGGCCGGCCGGGCCGCCCTGGCCGAAGAGCTGGCCGCCGCGGCCGCCGAGCCCGCCCCGGCCCCCAAGGCCGCCCCGGCGGAGGCCGCCCCGGCGGTGCGCTCCTCCCGGGTGCGCATCGACCTGCCCCTGCCCGAGCCGCCGGACCTGGAGCGCCACGTCCTGCCCACCCTCAACCTGGACGAGGTGTGGAGCCACCTCAACCTGCAGATGCTCTACGGCAAGCACATGGGGCTGCGGGGCAACGCGGTGCGCCTGCTGCAACAGCGCGATCCCAAGGCCATGGAGCTGGAAGCGCTCTTCGAGGAGCTCAAGGCCGAGTGCCGGGGCGGAGCGATGGTGGCCCGGGCCTGCTGGCAGTTCTTCCCGGCCACCGGCGAGGGCAACCGGCTGGCCCTGTACGAGCCGGAGGGCCGCCAGGCGTTGGAAACCTTCACCTTCGGGCGCCAGCGGCGGCCCGACGGGCTCTCCCTGGCCGACTTCGTGCTGCCCGCCGACGGTGGCCGCAAGGACTCCCTGGCCCTGTTCGTCACCACGGCGGGCGAGGGCATCCGCGCGCGGGCCGAGGCGCTCAAGGCCCGCGGCGAGTTCGTGAAGAGCCACGGGCTCCAGGCCCTGGCTCTGGAGACCGCCGAGGCCGCGGCGGAGTGGCTCCACGGGCGCCTGCGCACCATGTGGGGGTTTCCCGACCCGCCCGAGCTGACCATGGCCGAGCGGCTGCGGGGCCGCTACCGGGGCTGCCGCTACTCCTTCGGCTACCCGGCCTGCCCGCGCCTGGAGGACCAGGAGGCGCTGTTCCGGCTGCTGGAGCCGGAGCGGATCGGGGTGCAGCTCACCGACGGGTTCATGATGGACCCGGAGGCGTCGGTCTCCGCCCTGGTGTTTCACCACCCGGACGCCGTCTACTTCTCCGTGGGCGAGGACGAGGGGGAGGAGGGCCCGGGATAGGCCGGCCGCCGGAGCTTACTCCTCCAGGAACAGCATCACGTCCATCAGGTTGTTGCGGGTGGGGGGGATGCGGAGCAGGTTGCCGCCGGCCTCCAGCAGGACGTAGCTGTCGTTGTCGGCCAGCAGGGCGTGGTAGGGGACGCCCGCGGCCTGGAGGCGCCGCCAGCTCTCCGGGTCCACCGCGCCCCCGGCGGCGTCGGTGGGGCCGTCGTTGCCGTCGGAGCCCGCCGCCAGGAAGGCCGTGCCCGGCGGCAGGTGGGGCAGCATGCGGGCCGCCAGCTCCTGGCAGCGCCCGCCCCGCCCGTGGCCTTTCACCGCCACCACCGTCTCTCCGCCCACGATCAGCGCCAGGGGCCCCGTCGGCCGGCGGCGCCGGGCCTCCCGCCAGGCGGTCAGCAGCAGGGGCACCGCGGCGTCCACGGCTCCGGTGAGCGGCTCGGGGCGCACGTCGGTGGCGAAGCCCGCCGCCTGCGCTTCCGCGGCGATGGCCTCCAGCAGGTGGCGGTTGTTGCCGATCAGCCCGTTCACCGGCGGCCGGGCCGGCGTCTTGGGCGGCTGGGCGGCCGGTCCCGCTTCCAGCAGACGCCGCACGGCCGGCGCGGCCCCGTCCCACAGGCCGTGCGCCCGCAGCAGCGCGGCGGCCCCGGCCGGGTCGGGGGGCTCGGGCACGGTGGGCCCGGAGCCGATGCTGCCCAGGGCGTCGCCCGCCACGTCGGACAGATAGAGCCCCACCACCCGGGCCGGTCCCGCCAGGGCGGCCAGCCCGCCCCCCTTGAAACGCGAGAGGGCCTTGCGCACGCGGTTGATGGCGTGAATGTCCATCTCGGCCCGCAGCATGGCCTCCACCAGGGCCTGCTTCTCGGCCAGGGCGATGCCGGGCGCCGGCGCGGGCAGCAGCGCCGAGGCGCCGCCGGAGACCAGCACCAGCGCCACGTCGTCCGCGCCCAGCCCGGTCAGGAGGGCCTCGGCCTCGGCCGCGGCGGCCACCCCGGCGGCATCGGGCACCGGGTGGCCGGTCTCCCGCTGGGGGAACGGCGGCTCGGCCAGGCCGAAGCTGGTCTTGGTGACGATCAGCCCCGCGCTCACGCGGCCGCCCAGCAGGCGCGTGGCCTCCGCGGCCATGGGCCCGGCCGCCTTGCCCACCGCCAGCAGCACCAGCCGTCCCCCCGGCGCCAGGGGCACGCGCTCGGCCCGGTCCAGGAACCGCAGCGCCAACGCGTCGCCCTCCAGGGTCAGGGCGCGCCGCACCAGCGCCTCCGGGGTCACGCGGGCCAGCCCGCCCCGGAACAGCGCCACCGCCTGCTCCCGTAACAGTATGTTCACCATGCGCAGCGCCCGAGCGGCGGGAAAAGGGCCATTGACGGGGCAATACGGGTTTCGTAGAGTACGTTGCCCAACCGGTGGCGCATGCGCACCTGCCGCTGCCGGCCGGGTTCTTCGGTCCGCACCAGGTCAGGGGGTCGGGCGAGGATTCGAATTCGGTTCGTATCTGTGGCGGTGCGGAGGCCCGCAACTTCGCGCACCCTCCCGCTGCGTTCCCCCCAAAAGGAGACTGTCACCATGTTGAAGCATCCCCTCATCATCGCGGGCGCCGTGCTGGCCCTGTTCGCCGTGACCGGCTGCGCCCCGACCCAGCTCGGGGACATCAGCCGCAACATGGATAAGCCCCTGCTGAACGACGAGAGCTACGGCTCCGGCAAGCTGGTGTCCCGTGGAGAGACGATCCAGATCACGCTCAACATCCCGCCCGACGGCGTGTGCAAGGGCCAGTTCAAGCTGGTCGAATCGGTGAAGTCCTACCCGGTGCTGGCCTCCCTGCCCGGGTTCGCCAGCAGCCCCTACCTGCGCTACTCGGGGCAGTGGGAGCCCAACCAGTCCGCCACCTGCATCAAGGCCCTGAACGGCCCCGGCGGGCAGGAGCGCGAGATCACCATCCAGGAAGCGGACCTGCTCAACAACCGCGTCGTGTTCATCTGCGACGAGGCCCCGGGCGGGGCCCTCTGCACGGGCGGCCGCACCTACACCATCAAGGAGTAGGCCCGCAAACCCGCCAGGGGCGGCGCCACGCGCCGCCCCCGGCCCTTTCCCGCCTCATTCCGCCGCTTCCGCCGCGGCGCGCAGCTCGCTCCAGCGCGCCCCCAGCCGCAGGGACCAGGCCACGCCCACGGCCGTCACCGGCACCCACTGGGCCACCACGAACAGGATGCTGGCCGCCAGCGCCGTTTCCCGCGCCACGCCGAAGGGCACCAGGGCGAACACGAAGGCCGCCTGCATGGCGCCCACGAAGCCCGGCGTGGTGGGAAGGGTCACGGCCAGGGCTGCCACCGCCACCACGATCATGCTCACCCCCAGCCCGATGGGCTCCCCGTAGGCCATCAGGGAGAGCCACACCATGCCCCCGGCCGCCAGCCACTTGACCACGGACCAGGCCAGCATGGCCAGCAGCAGCGGCAGCGACTTGAGGGCCGCCAGCCCCTGGGCCACGTTCTCCAGCAGGCGCGCGCCGCGGGCCGCCAGCGGCTCGGGCAGCCAAGCTCCCACACGCGCCCAGAGGCCCATCACCGCGCGCGGGAAGGCGACGAAGCCGAACAGCCCGGCGCACACCCCCGCCACCCCCCAGGCCGCCACCTGGCTGCCCAGGCGGATGGAGGCCGGGAACGGGTCGATCAGCAGGACGGCCAGGAAGTAGAAGAACAGGATCGAGAAAACGTCCAGCAGCCGCTCCAGCCCCAGGGTGGTGAGCACCCCGGCCCGGGAGCGGCCGTACTGGCGGGCGAACACGATGGCCCGGATGATCTCCCCCAACCGCGCCGGCAGCAGGTTGTTGCCCGCGAAGCCGATCATCATGGCCGGGCTCACCTGGGCCAGGGAGTAGCGCCCGATGGGGCGCAGGATGGCGCTCCAGCGCAGCCCGGTGAACACGTAGAACAGGAACAGGCAGGCCAGGAAGGGCAGCAGCAGGCGGTAGTCGCCCCGGGCCAGCACGGCCCCCAGGCGCGCGAAGTCCACGTCCCAGAAGGCGTACACCAGCGCCCCCGCCGCCACGGCGAGGGTGACCACCCACCACAGCCACTTGTTCACGGGCGCGCGCTCCTCCCCGGCCGATCCGGCCGGGTCACTCGCAGCCGTCGAGGAACTCCCCGATGCAGCGGGCGGCCTCGCGGCCCTCCCAGATGGCCCACACCACCAGGGAAGCGCCCCGGGACATGTCGCCCGCGGAGAACACCTTCGTCACGCTGGTGCGGTAGCGGTCGTCGCGCTTCACGTTGCCGCGCTCGTTGAGCTCCACGCCCAGGTCGGCCAGCAGCCCCTCGCGCACGGGCCCGGTGAAGCCCATGGCCAGCAGCACCAGGTCCACCGGCTGGGTGAACTCGGTGCCCGGCACCTCGCGCATGGTGGGCGGCGCGCCCTTCTGCTCGGAGGGCACCCACTCCACCTCGCAGCCGTACAGCTCGGCGACGTGGCCGTTCTGGCCGCGGAAGCCCTTGGTGAGCACGTTCCAGCGCCGCGTGCCGCCCTCCTCCTGGGAGGAGGAGGTCTTGAGCGGCTCGGGGCGGGGGAGGATCTCGAACTGGTGCACCTCGGCGCAGCGCTGGCGGTGGGAGGTGCCCAGGCAGTCCGAGCCCGTGTCGCCCCCGCCCAGGATCACCACCCGTTTGCCCTCGGCCAGGATGTCCGCCTCGGCCACCTCCAGACCCGCCACGCGGCGGTTCTGCTGGGTGAGGAAGTCCATGGCCAGGTGGATGCCCTTCAGGTCGCGCCCCTCCACGTTGGGCGGCAGGCCGCGGGCCTGCATGGCTCCCCCGGCCAGCAGCACCGCGTCGAACCCGGCCAGCAGGTCGGCGGCGGGCACGTCCTGGCCGGCGCAGGTGTTGGTGCGGAACTCCACGCCCTCGGCGATCATCTGCTCCACGCGGCGGGCGACGATGGACTTCTCCATCTTGAAGTCCGGGATGCCGTAGGTGAGCAGTCCGCCGGGGCGGTCGGACTTCTCGAACACCACCGGCTGGTGGCCCATCCGCGCCAGTTGCTGGGCGGCGGCCAGCCCCGCCGGGCCGGAGCCCACGACGGCCACCCGCCTGCCCGTCCGCTGCGCGGGGGGCTGGGGCTTGACCCAGCCTTCCTCGAAGGCGCGGTCGATGATCGACTTCTCGATCTTCTTGATGGTCACCGGATCGTCGTTGATCCCCA